>ERZ1046740.211-NODE-211-length-51341-cov-18.000994_pt1 | contig 51341 bp, 55 predicted proteins | sample MGYA00383093_ERZ1046740 | MGnify/ENA primary metagenome ERZ1046740 (study PRJEB29581, sample SAMEA5548363) | metagenome | biome: marine; feature: coastal; material: water | depth 25 m | study: Short-term variability in the microbial, nano- and picoplankton... | reverse complement strand
GGTTGGAATTAAAGTGGCCAATTAAATCAATGCATACAGAATGATCTATATCCCATGCACCTATAAAGTTTGGTACTTTTGCCTCAGTTAAACTAATTTTTTTTATTGTCATTTTATTTCGACCTTGTCTGTGAAAGTGATTTTTCCATTAACCTCATAATACATTTTCAATCCATTATGATAGTCTCCATTAATACATAAAATTTCACTTATTTTATCTTTAGCAACACCGTTATTTTTATCAATACTTAATGAGTATCCAAATGCTTCCTTAGAAGCTGAAAGATTTCCCATTTTATAATGAAGAAATCCAACGCTATTAGAAATGATTGTATTCTTTGGCGATAAAGAGAAGGCGACCTTAAAGCTCTCTAATGCTTTTGTAAAATCTCCTTTTTTTAAATAAGAATTCCCCATATTATTAAATATTTCAAAATCATTTGTATTAATCGCAGATGCTTTTTGAAAATTTTCGATGGCTAAGTCAAAATTTTTCTGCTCATAATAGATGTTGCCCAAGTTAAAAAAAACCTGATAAACATCTGGATTCGTAACAAGTACATTATTAAATGATTCTATGGCTTCATTAAATTTTCTGTCTTGTTTAAAATTAATACCATCATTAAAATGATCTTCTGCTGTTTTTTTACTCATTCTTAATTACCATGTAAATTAGATTTTTTTATACATATTAATTGAGCTTACTGTAACATCAGTAAATATTTTACCCGAAGTTTTAAATAAATTTTTTTTATAAAAATCCAATGCACTGAGTCTTGCGATAATAATAATTTTTTTGTAATTATTCTTAATTGCAAATTTTTCTGTGAATTTAAGAATACTTGAGCCATATCCTTGTTTTTGAAATTTTTTTTCAATTGCCATTTGTCTGAGTCTGATTGTTGAGCAACCAATCTTTTTAAGACAAAACGAACCAACTATTTCACTTTGGTTTTTGAGACCAAAGTGGATTTGTTTATTTTCATTCAATAAATCCTCTTTTGACCATTCTAAATTAAGGGGTTTTCTAAGATTATTAAATCTAAAATTCAAAAGCCTTTGGTATTCTTCTGAGTGATAATTTATTTCTTTTATTTGCAATATATTTATTGGCGGAGAGCGAGGGATTCGAACCCTCGATACAGGTTTACCCCGTATGCTTCCTTAGCAGGGAAGTGCTTTCGACCACTCAGCCAGCTCTCCTATTTTTCGTAACAATACTCTTATATTTTATCTAAATCAAAAGCTTTATGAAGAGCATTTACAGCCTTATCCAATGATTTTTCTTCAAGGATAACTGATATCTTTATCTCACTTGTCGAGATAGTACTAATATTTACACCTTCTTCAGCAAGTGTTCTAAACATTTTACTTGCTACACCCACATGAGATCTCATACCAACTCCAATTATTGAGAGTTTAGCAATTTTATCGTCTCCCTTAACCTCTCGTGCTTTTATATGATCTTTTACTTTTTCATTTAAGATTTTTAAGGTTCTCTTTAAATCATTTTTTTGAACAGTGAATGTAAAGTCAGTAAGACCATCTTGACCTAAATTTTGAATAATTACATCCACATCAATTTTTGCCTCTGCAATTGGACCTAGTATTTGATATGCGATACCTGGCATATCTGGTACGCCGAGAATATTAACTTCAGCCTCATCTCTATTAAAAGCAATACCTGAAATAATTGGATCTTCCATATTCTTTTTTTCCTCAAAATTAATTTCTGTACCTTCATTGTTTGGTGAAAAGCTTGATAAAACTCTCAACTTAACTTTATATTTACCTGCAAATTCAACTGACCTTGTTTGAAGTACTTTTGAGCCTAGGCTAGCCATCTCTAACATTTCTTCGAAGTTTATTGATTTAATTTTTTTTGCTTCAGGAACTACTCTTGGGTCAGTGGTATAAATACCATCTACATCCGTATATATTTGGCATTCTTCAGCTTTTAAAGCTGCCGCAAGTGCGACTGCAGTCGTATCAGATCCACCACGACCTAAAGTGGTGATATTGCCTTCTTTATCTACACCTTGGAAGCCTGCAACCACCGCAATAAAACCATTTTTCAAATCTCTCTTAAGATTTGTATCTTCAATATTAATAATCCTTGCCTTACTATGTGCACCATCTGTTTCAATTTTTACTTGGTGGCCAGAGTAACTTTTTGCTTTAAATCCCAAATTAATCAATGATAAAGACATGAGACCACTCGTTACTTGTTCACCAGTTGAAACAATAGAGTCATATTCCCTCAACTCAGGACTTGGCATCATTTCCTCACACAGTTTTATTAATTTATTTGTTTCTCCCGACATTGCAGAAACAACAATGACTACTTGATGGCCTTGGTTGAAAGTTTTAATTGCAATATTAGCTGCCGCCTGAATCCTTTCAGGGTTAGCAACTGATGTACCACCAAATTTTTGTACGATGATGCTCATTTATATAGACTCTTTAACTGCTAAGGTTTGTTTGAACGAGTTTGAACGCTTCTTGGACTAGTTTTGTATTTGTTCCACCTGCCATTGCCATATTTTTCCTACCCCCGCCTTTGCCTCCCACTTTTTCACCAAGTGTTTTAGCAATGGATCCTGCATCAATTTTATCTGTTAGGTTATCCGTAACGCCCACAGCAAAAGTTACATTAGAATCTTTCACTGAAGCTAATATTATAACTGCTGTTTTAAGTTTTAGCTTCAATTTATCAATCATATCTCTCAATTCATTAGGCCCTTGATTATCAATTACTTGGCTTAAGTATTCAAAATTATTTATTTTTGATGTTTTTGAAAGCATCTCATCAGTTTGATTCAATGCTAATTCTGATTTCAGTTGGTTTTGTTTTTTTTCATTCTCTTTAAGTTGTGAAAGTAGTGAAGATACCTTTGATGGTATCTCTGATGGCTTAGTGTTTAGGTCTTTGGAGACTCTAGTTAATATTTCTTCTTGATCATTTAAAAATTTAATGAGATTAAGCCCAGTAACTCCCTCAATTCTTCTAACGCCGGAAGCAACACCAGTCTCAGCATAGATTTTAAAAAGGCCAATATCACCTGTGTTGCTTACGTGAGTCCCCCCACATAGTTCGATACTGTTTCCAATATTTAATACGCGAACTTCTGAATCATATTTTTCCCCAAAAAGCATTAATGCGCCTGATTCTTTTGCCTTATCAATTGACATCATTTCTGTAGTGGTCACTTTATTCGTTAAAATTTCATTATTAACAATAGATTCTATTTGATGAATTTCATCGTTTGAAATAGGTTTTGTATGAGAAAAATCAAAGCGTGTTTTAAGGTTGTCTACGAGAGAACCTTTTTGTTCAACATGGTCACCCAAAACAATTTTCAATGCTTTATGAAGCAGATGGGTGACAGAGTGATTACGTTTTATATCATCCCTCCTATGTTCATCTATTGATGCCTCAACTTGTTCGTTACATTTCAAGGAGCCAGTCTCAAGAACCCCAATATGTCCAAATATGGTTTTTTTAATTTTTATCGTATCTTGGACGTAAAATTTTCCTCTGTTAGTTTTAATGTAGCCACTATCACCAACCTGCCCTCCTGATTCCGCATAAAAGGGAGATTTATCTAAAATAAGGATTGCTTCATCACCTACTTTTAGCTCCTTAACTTCGTTACCGTCTTTAAACATTGCTAAAATTTTTGAAGAAGAATAAGTATCGATATAACCTAAAAATTCTGTATCTGTGCCTTCGTAAGGTAACGTTTTAGTTGTATTAAACTTACCTGATTCACGTGCCATTGTTTTTTGAGATTTCATGGATACCTCAAAAGCCTCAGTATCAATTTCAATTTTATTTTCTCTACAAATATCGGCAGTAAGATCAAGAGGAAATCCATAGGTATCATGCAACTTAAAAGCAACCCCCCCATCGAGTATTGATACATCTTTATTCTTAATATCATTTATTGCCTGATCAAGAATAGACATTCCATTTTCGATTGTTACGAAGAAACGCTCTTCCTCTAATAAGATTTCATTTGAAATTAATTTTCTTTTATCGAGAGATATATCTTTATCATCATCCATTAGCTGTAAGACAAGTGGTACGAGTTTGTTAAAGAATGGCTTATTACAGCCAAGCTTATAACCATGCCTAATGGCTCTTCGGATAATTCTTCTTAGAACGTAACCTCTTCCCTCATTTTCAGGCAACACCCCATCTTTAATAAGATAAGTGGCTGTTCTTATATGATCAGCAATTACTTTAAGTGAATTATTCCCAAGATCTTTTGTATTCGTAATCTTGGCAATTTCAGCGATAAGCGTTTTAAATAAATCAATTTCATAGTTTGAGTGGACATTTTGGAGTATTGCAGAGATTCTCTCTAATCCCATTCCAGTATCAACGGATGGCTTCGGAAGAAGATGCATTTTACCTTGCTCATCTCGGTTGTATTGCATGAACACTAAATTCCAAATCTCAATGAAGCGATCTCCATCTTCATCTTTTGAGCCTGGAGGACCTCCAAAATAATCTTTTCCATGATCATAAAAAATTTCACTACACGGACCACAAGGACCGGTGTCGCCCATCATCCAAAAATTATCTGAGGCATATTTACCTCCCTTGTTATCTCCAATTAAAATGATTTTATCTTTAGGTAAGCCTATTTTTTGTGACCAGATTTCTAGTGCTTCCTTATCTTCTTCATAAACGGTAACCAATAATTTACCTTTTGGAATTTTATAGACCTCTGTCAAAAGCTGCCATGCGTATGTGATAGCTTCTTCTTTAAAGTAATCTCCAAAGCTGAAATTACCAAGCATTTCAAAAAAAGTTAGATGTCTTGCTGTATAACCAACATTTTCTAAATCATTATGTTTTCCACCAGCCCTAACACAACGTTGACTTGAAGTTGCTCTTTGATAACTTTTTTTCTCAATGCCTAAAAAAATCTCTTTGAATTGATTCATACCTGCATTGGTGAAAAGTAGAGTAGGATCATCTTGAGGGACCAAGCTTGATGAAGAGACAACTTCATGCCCCTTAGCAGCAAAGAAATCCAAAAATTGTTTCCTGATTTCTTTTTCCGATAAAATATTTTTGTTATTCAAAATTCTTCCCAGATAGAATTTTATGTATTATTTCTATGTTAATGCCTCTCCCCTGGAGAAACCTTATTTGTTTATTTCTTTCCTCTTGTGAATGGGGAGTAGCATCAAATTTTTTTGCCCAGATTTTTTTTGCAAGCGAATAATTCTCTGATTTAATTTTGACTAGTTCACCATTAATAATAGTCTCGTCCACTCCTCGCATTTTTAGTTCATACCTAATTTTTTCTACTCCATATTTGTTCTTTTTTGAAAAAATAAATTGCTCCGTAAATCTTTGATCTGACAACCAATCTTTGCCCTCAAGCTCGTTAAGTATATTTTTTACGGTTTGTGTCTCAAGCTCAAGCTCTTGGGCGAAGGAATTTATTTTTTTTTGTAACTCTAAGCGGGAGTATTCTCTTTTACCCAAATAATATATAGCTCTTTTCTTAAGTAAGATAATATTTTTTTCGGTACTATTTTTCAGATTCTGCATCATCCTCAGGCACTGCATCATCGATTTCAATTTCAGCAGATATACTTGACTTATCTCTTACTTGGTTTTCAATATCTTTTGATGTTTCGGGGTTACCTTTGAGAAATTCTCGAACGTTATCCTTTCCCTGACCAATTTTCTCACCATTGTAGCTATACCACGAACCAGATTTTTCTATAATGTTTAATTTAACAGCTTGGTCAATAATCTCACCCTCCAGTGAAATTCCTTCACCATACAGCATATCAAATTCAGCCTTCCTAAATGGGGGAGCTACTTTATTTTTAACTACCTTTACTCTAGTTTCGGCACCGATAATTTCATCATCTTTTTTTATTGCACCAATTCTTCTGATATCAAGCCTTACAGATGCATAAAACTTAAGTGCATTACCACCGGTTGTGGTTTCTGGGTTTCCGAACATAACACCAATTTTCATTCGTAATTGGTTAATAAAAATTACCATAGTGTTTGTTTTTTTGATGTTACTTGTTAATTTTCTTAACGCCTGTGACATTAACCTAGCTTGTAATCCCATATGCGAATCACCCATATCACCCTCAATTTCAGCGCGTGGAGTTAATGCTGCAACTGAATCGACAACCACAATATCAACGGAGCCACTTCTGACAAGCATATCCGCTATTTCAAGAGCCTGTTCACCGGTATCTGGTTGTGAGACTAATAATTCTTCAATATTAACGCCAAGCTTAGCTGCATATTGGATATCAAGTGCATGCTCAGCATCAATAAACGCTGCTGTTCCTCCTGCTTTTTGCATTTGAGCGATTACTGAAAGCGTTAATGATGTCTTTCCAGAAGATTCTGGCCCATATATTTCGATGACTCTTCCACGAGGTAAACCACCAATGCCTAAGGCAATATCAAGCCCCAAAGACCCGGTAGATACAGATTGGATATCCTCAACAACTGAAGTGTCATCCATCCGCATTACCGATCCTTTACCGTACTGTTTATCTATTTGCGCGAGGGCTGCATCTAGAGCTTTTCTTTTGTTGTCATCCATTGAATATTTACCTTTGGTTAGTATTTTTTAATAAGTTTTTATTATTTCATACTTGTTGTTATAACGTAAGGTTCAACAGTTTATTTAATACAAAAAGAACCGATTCTTTTCTAATTGTCTCTCTTGAACCCATAAAATCTGCCTTGTGTTCTAAAATTACCTTTTTTTGGTTTGCGATTGAAAAATAAACAGTTCCCACGGGTTTAGCTAATGACCCACCTCCAGGACCCGCAATGCCTGTGATACTGATACCTAGGTTCGCCTCACTATTTTTCAGAGCCCCCGTAGACATTTCATTGGCAACTTCTTGACTGACAGCTCCAAAATTTCCTAAAGTCTCCTCTCGCACTCCCAAAGAATCAATTTTTGAATTATTACTATAAGTGACAAACCCCCTATCAAACCATTTTGAGCTTCCAGCTTCTTGAGTAAACAATGAAGACAGAAGACCACCCGTACACGACTCGGCGGTTACTATCAATATGTCTCTAACTAAACACTGGCTTGCTAATTTTTGAATGAGATTTGTATATTCTCTAGAAAGCATATTGGTTAGTTAATATTATTATTAAAGCTGAATATATTGCGGCTGCAACATCATCAATCATTATTCCAAAGCCACCCTCAAATTTTTTTTCAAGAATATTGATGGGAAATGGTTTCAAGATATCGAAAAATCTAAATAATAAAAAACAATAAAATAATGTAACCACATCAGGTTGCAGATAAATTAATAGTGCGAGAAAGGCAACAATTTCATCAATAACGATACAAGAGGGATCTTTCACTTTCATGATGAGGCAGGTTTTGTTTGATACATAAATACCAATAAAAAAAAGAGTGATCACAAAAAAGTAATTATAATATTGAGGCAGGAGTTGGGAAAAATAATACAACGGTATTGCCATTAACGTTCCAAAGGTGCCGGGCGCAAATTTTGCTAAGCCTGACCCAAAACCCAATGCAATAAATGTAGATTCATTTTTAAAAAGTAAATTATTTTTTTTCAAAGTGTGCAAAGCCTTTTTTTAGTTTGATCTCCATTCCATTATCACTTATACGCAGTTTTTTATCTTTAGTAATAGTGCCCACCCTTGAGAGGCTTAAATTATTTTTCTGGATCAACTTTTCAATTTGTGATCTCATATCTTTTGAGGCGGTTAATATTGTTTGATAGTCGTCACCACCATAAAGGGCTAAATTCTCTTGCCCTGTTTTTTTTATCCATTTATTTATTGGCATATCTTTTAAATTGACCTTTGCTCCCACCTTTGATGCCCTTAAAATATGATTTAGGTCAGCTACAAAACCATCTGAAATATCTATTGCCGAGTTACAAAAAGATTTAATTTTATCGATAGTAAATTTGTTAAGCATTGGTTTTTCTAATGCCTTGATGGAATTTTTTGCAATACCTTTGGGGACTTCTATATTTTTCTTAATAATTTTTAAACCTAATGCAGGAAGACCAAGATCACCGGTGACCCATATGTCATCCTCAATTTTTGCATTCGATCTGAGTAGGACACTATTTTTATTTACATCACCCAAGACGGTTACATTGATTGATAAGGGACCCCTTGTGGTATCTCCGCCGATAAGCTCTACACTAAATTCTTTGCAACATTCAAAGAAGCCTTTTGAAAATTGTTTTAACCAATCATTATTTGCTTTTGGCATCGCTATGGCAAGTAATGCAAACATCGGAGATGCCCCCATTGCTAAAATATCAGAAACATTAACTGCCATTGCCTTCCATCCAATTTTATATGGATCGGTAGCTGCCATGAAGTGAATATTTTTATTCAGCGTATCAGTTGAGATAGCCCATAAATTATCATTATCTTTTTTAAATAATGCAGCATCATCTCCAATACCTTTGAATGCTTTGATATTTTTTTTTAAAAAGAATTTTTCAATTATTTCAAATTCTGTTTGCATCTTTATTTCTTTTTTGGCCTAAAAGATTTTACAAAATCCTCATTTGTTTCAATATATGGACCACCAATTAGATCTAAACAATAAGGTATCGCAGCAAAGATACCATGTGTTTTTACGTTATTTTCCTTATCTTTTACCCCCTCAAGAGTTTCAACTATCGCCTTAGGTTGCCCAGGAAGATTCACAACAAGTGTTTTTTTTCTAATCACAGCTACCTGCCTTGATAAGATTGCAGTAGGAACAAAATTTAAGCTAATTTGACGCATTTGCTCACCAAACCCTGGCATTTCTTTGTCGGCGATAGACAAAGTCGCCTCTGGAGTTATATCTCTTACAGCAGGACCCGTCCCACCTGTTGTTAATATAAATGCACACTCCTTGTGATCACAAAAATCAATTAGTGTATCTTTAATTTTAGAGAGCTCATCTGGGATGACTATTGATTCGGTTTGGTAATCATTTTTTATCGTTTTTTTTAACCAAGCCTCTAGCTCTGGAATACCTTTATCTTCATAAATACCAGATGACGCTCGATCACTAATTGATATTAATCCAATTTTAATGAATTTTTGTAGCATGAATGTGTCAATTGAGTTATATAAATTATAATATTATCATTTTCAAGGGAGCCTCATGTACAAATCATACCTAAGCACTTTTATCGCAATAGTTTTCTTTTTCTCTACCAACCTCATTGCTGAGGAAAATTTATTTGAGAAAAACTATGTTTTACAGAGTCCTGAAGGTTTTAAGTCATTTGAGCAAATGCCAGACACTAAAATAATGAGAGGTTGGGATAAAGATACTGACAATGTGATGATGCTCGAGAATGGTTATGATTTTATGGGGTTCTCAGGGTTTGTCAGTACCAATTTACCCCCAAGCGTTGCTCTTGAACATGGGCAAAAAATAAAAGCAGATTTAATTTTAGTTTATGACAGACAAATTAATGAGGGCGATAGAGCATCAAAATTTAAACAGGCTAGAAAAAAAGCGATAGAAGAAAAAAGAGTTAAAGATTTTGGCAAGGTAACTGAAATAGAAATTACAGAAGAAGATCTAGTTGACCCGAATGTATTGTATGATTTTTACGCTTCCTACTGGGTAAAATTACCTAAACCAACCTTTGGTACGCACTTTATCGAGCTTGGCCAGGGTGAGAATAGGGAAAATGCAGAGGGGGTTCAGGTCATTGCTGTAATCAAAGGCTCTGCTGCAGCCAAAGCAGGAATTGTCAGGAATGATAGTATTACCTCTATTAATGGTCAAAAAGTTACAACGCCTGATGAGCTTATATCGTTAATAAGAGAAAATAAGGGTTCTGATATTGACGTGGGCTATATGAGAAATGGTAAGGCTTCAGAAACTGTGGCCAGTATTTAAGCTTCTTATAAAGTTTCTTTAATAAACTTAAAAAGCTCTTTTTGAAATTTTTTGGAGCTTCCTTTCTTTATTTCTCTCTGGGAATTGAGGATTAGTTTTCTTAGCTTTTGTACATCAATACGAGGGGATAAATTAACAAAATCTGTGAGATTTGACATATCAGCGACTAATTTATCTCTCCAATCCTCTGCTTTATGAAATTTTTTAATCTCGGTTTGGGATTCAAACTTTAGATGATGAACAAATCGCTGAGCTTCTGATAAGTCTATAGCTCTGAGTAACTTGGCTAGATATAGGCTTTGTCTTTTTTGGGCCGAATTTTTTTTTAATTTTTTAAGCTCTTTTATCGCTTCATGAACGTTTTCAGGTAATTCAATCTGACTTATTTGCTTATCAGTTAAACCTACTAAAATTCTCCCAAACGCATGAATATCTTTAGCTTCATTTTTTAAAGCAGTTTTGCTTTTAAAGTCATCTGTTATATCAGTCATAGAAATTTAATACCAAATCTTGAATTTGATTATGTATGATATCACTTTAATAATTTTCAAAAATTGAATGGTCAAAATACTTAATTATTCACAAGATGATTTATATGAGTTAGCGAGGTATGTTAATAAACAGGCTAAGACTAAAGGTGCGTCTGAGTCAGACGTTGAAATTGATGTGGATGCTGGAACTTCAGTCTCAGTAAGATTAAAAGAGCTTGAATCGGTCTCTTTAAATAATGATAAAAGTTTATCGATTACAGTATATTTTGGAAAAAAAAGAGGCGTAGCGACAACTTCTGATTTTAGTAAAGAGGCTATTGAATTTTGCCTGGCAGCAGCATGCGATATTGCTAAATTCACTGGTGAAGATAAAGCCTTTGGGCTAGCAAGCTCAAAATTATTTCCAAAAAAAGAAATTGAGCTTGATCTGTATCATCCCTTTAGAGACTCACAAGATGCTATGATTGCGAAAGCCTTAGTGGCTGAAACAGCCGCATTATCATTTGATAAAAGAATAAATAATTCCGAAGGTGCAAATTTTACTACTTCCAATAATTTATTTGTTCAGGCAAATTCAAATGGATTTATTGGGGGCTTCCCATCTTCGCGTCATACGATAAGCTGCTCTGTTATAGCAAAAGATAGTTCAGGAATGCAAAGAGACTATAGCTATAGTAATGCACGTAAAATTTCCAATTTGCAATCTTTAGAGGAGGTCGGCGAATCCTCAGCCCAGAGAGCAATAAATCGTCTTATGCCTAAGCCAATCAAGACAGGCCGTTATCCTGTAATTTTTGAATCGCAGGTTGCAACCTCTCTCATATCATCAATTGTTTCTGCATCTTCAGGGGCAAATCAATACCGTAAAACCTCTTTTTTGTTAAATTCACTTGATAAGAAAATTGCTTCAGAGCATCTTACGATTAGTGAGGACCCATACTTAAAGCATGGAAACGCAACAACATATTTTGATGGAGAAGGGGTCTACGTTAAGCCAAGAGTTGTTGTTGATAAAGGTTTTTTAAAGGGTTACTTCCTATCCTCATATAGTGCGAGAAGATTAAAAATGGAAACAACGGGTAATGCTGGAGGGGCACATAACTTAATAACGAATTCGTCAAACCTTAGCTTTGAAGAGTTGATAAAAAAAATGGGTAGGGGTTTGGTGGTAACCGAGTTAATGGGACAAGGTTTAAATATTGTGACTGGTGATTATTCAAGAGGTGTTGCTGGGTTTTGGGTTGAAGAGGGCGCTATCGTTCATCCTGTTGAAGAGATTACTATTGCTGGAAATATGAGGGATATGTTGTTAAATATTTCTAATATTGGAAATGATATATATAAAAATAGCTCTCAATACATTGGATCTGTATTAATAGATGAATTGACTATTGCTTCTGGTAAATAATATTTAGAGGGAGGAAACTAGGTGAGATGCTAGAGGGCGCTGACTGGTCTTATTTTCTTCAATAGAATTTATATTTTCAAATTGTGACAATGTATCGCTTTCAGTTTGATTTTGATTCTCTGAAGTATCAACGTCATCATCTGTAGCATAATCAAATGTATCATCCTCAGATAAATAGTCTAGGTATTCATCATAATTGATCTGTTCTTTACCATCGATCTGGGCTTTTCTCATCTGTAGCCAAGAATCTCTTTGGAAGGCGTATGGGTCAATTGAGGCATCATCCATCAGGTTTGTTGCATCTAAAAGCTGGGCTCTCGTGTTAATAATTTTACCAACGTATAGTGCATTTCTTAACCGCACATTATCAATATAAGCAATAGGATCAATGAAAAGTGCATCGACTGCCAGACCAGTCCCATCTCTGAAAGTAGAGGGACCAAAAAATGGTAGCACTAGGTATGCACTGTCACGCCATCCATAACGTGCAAGTGTTGTACCAAAATCTTGTTTGTTACGATCTGTATAGTTATTCACATTGGTTGAAGAGACATCGATGAAGCCGAGCATGCCAATGGTTGTGTTTACTATAACCCTTCCGGAATCAGTCATGCCTTGTTCAAAATCTAATTGTAAGAAACTATTTACGGCAGTTATGAAGTCTGTAATGTTGTTATAGAAATTGTTAATCCCTTTTTTAGCCACATCTGGTGTGACATAGTTATAACCCATTGCGATAGGCTTGAGAATTGCCCCGTCAATCGTATCGTTAAATGTGTACACACCTCGATTAAAACCTTCATAAGGGTCTTTAGGGTTCTCTTCTGCGCTTATGAAGCATGAAAAAAGAATGAAGGATAACGCTAATAATTTTTTATTTAATTTAATCCACATATCTTATCATTATGACATGTATGTTGTTATTAAGGGACATTAAATGAGATTAAAAGGGGTTATAGATAGACTGTGTTGTTAAGAAACAACAACTATTTGCATGCTTTATACATCGATAATGCCATATCCCTTTGTTCCCTATGGTCAACGATAGGAAATGGGTAGTCGATACCAAGCTTGATAGGAAATGCCTCTCTATTTTTTTCAAAATATATCCATGGCTGATGAATTTCTTTAACGGATAGTGGAGCTAATTGTGGAATATATTTTTTTATAAATGAACCGTCTTTATCAAATTTTTCTGACTGAAGCACTGGGTTAAATATTCTAAAATAAGGTTGCGAGTCACACCCTGTCGAAGCTGCCCATTGCCAACCACCATTATTTGCTGAAAAATCAAAATCAATCAGGTTATCTTCGAAATATTTTTCTCCCCATCTCCAATCAATAAGTAAATCCTTAACCAAGAATGAGGAAACAATCATCCTTAATCGGTTGTGCATATAACCAGTTTGGTTTATTTGTTTCATTGCGGCATCTATGATTGGAAAACCAGTCAGACCATTCTTCCATGCTTCAAATTTTTTTTCATCATTTTCGAATTGTAAGTTTTCGAACTGACTTTTAAATGATTTTTTTTCAGATACCTGGGGGAAGTTTGCAATTATTTGAAAATAAAAATCTCTCCAGATTAACTCACTTAACCAAGTTGAGGCCCCATCATTATCAGCCTCAATAGCTAATTTTGCGAGATGCCTAATCGATAATGTTCCGAAGCGATTGTGCACGGATAGGTAAGACACTCCTCTTATCGAAGGAAAATTTCTGTTTATTGAATAATTCTTTATATTTTTATAAAATTTCTCAAGAAGACTCTTACCTCCTCTTGTCCCAGTTGGCAAGTCGAGGTCTTCTAGATTAGTTTTTTCAAAACCAAGCTCCTCTAATGTCGGTAATGCTTTAGAAGTATATTTCGCAAAGTTGTCTTTATGAATTTCACAGTTGTATAGTTTAATACCTTGCTCATTTAATCTCTTTAAATGATTATTTTTATAAGGCGTAAAAACTGTATACGGGTTATTTGATTGCGTTAAAATTTCATTATTTTCGAATAAAACTTGATCTTTAAATGTGAGGGTTGTGACTTTTTTATTTAATAAAATTTTAGAGATTGTTTGATCTCGTTCTTGCGCATATTTTTCATAATCCCTGTTTATATATAATGAGTTACATTTATATTCTGTAATCAATTTTGGAATAAGAAATTCTGGATCACCCGTTTCAACGATTAGGTCCGAACCATTTTCTTTTAAAGTTTTTTTGATCTCAGCAAGAGATCGCAGAATGAATTCAATTCTTCGATCTTTTTTATTTTTAAGGTTACTTAATATTTGTATATCGAAAATAAATACAGGATAAACCTGATTTGAATCCTTTAATGCATGAAAAAGGGCAGCATTATCGTAAAGCCTTAAATCTCTTCTAAACCAAATGATAGTGTTTTGATTCATTTTATTCTCGATGATATGGATGATTACTTAGGATTGCAAAAGCTCTGAATAGTTGCTCAATTAAAATTAATTTAACGGTTTGATGCGGAAGTGTCATTTTAGATAGCGATATATTTTCCAAACTTCCATCTAATAAATTTTTATCAATGCCATCCGCCCCACCAATCACAAATATTATCTTGGGAAAATTCTGTAACCAATTGTTTAATTTTGTAGAAAAATTTACCGATGTCAAAGAGACTCCACGTTCATCTAAGCAAATATATGAGGACTCTTTGATATGTGTTCTAATTCTAATTGCTTCTTCTTTTTTTTTATTCTCAATAGAGCTAAATTTTTTTTCAGGTTTTATTTCTATCCATTCAATCTTCGTATACTTAGGAAATTTATTTATGTAGTTTTTAATTCCATCTTGAAGCCAACTATCAAGTTTATTGCCAACGGTGATAATTTTAATCTTCAAGCTGAAAATAGATCCAATGTTTTAATTTGACCACAATTCTTCAAGGTTAAAATAAGCGCGGGTTGTTGGTGTCATGATATGGACAATGATATCTCCTAGGTCCACTAATACCCAATCACCTTCAGTCTCTCCCTCAATTCCAATAACCTCAACTCCAAAAGCACTCATTTTATCTTTAATATTTCTTGCCAGGGCTTTTGTTTGTCTTGTTGAAGATGCACTTGCGATAATCATGAAATCACTAATAGATGTCAATTTTTTAACATCCAGAGACACTATATCAAAAGCTTTTATGTCCTCTAAAGCGGAAATAACATGTTTTTTTATACTTAACGTTGAAGCCAAATTTAAGCTGCTTGAATTGCAATCGAATTTTTTGTGATAGTCATTTTATTTGATTCATCTAAATAGACTAAGGTGGGGTGATAAGTTTCTAACTCTGATTCGTTATAATCTGCATAGGTGGCAATAATTAGCTTGTCCCCAGGACTTGCTTTGTGTGCAGCTGCTCCATTAATTGAAATAATTCCTGAGCCTTTTTCAGCTCTAATCGCATAGGTTACAAACCTTTCTCCATTTGTAATGTTATAAATCGATATTTGTTCATATTCTTTGATATCCGCAGCCCTTAGAAGAGATGAATCAATAGCACATGATCCCTCATATTCTAATTCAGAGTGCGTTACAGTTGCTCTATGAAGTTTTGATTTGAGCATGGTTCTTTGCATAAGTATCTCAATATATCTTTTAAGGTTTTAATCGTGACATTATAGTCATATAGTGTCATCTGTGCAAAATTCTATATTATCGATTAACCTCACACCGTCGTAATTTGCTGCACCTAAAATTACCAAACTTTTGTCGTTCGTTGAAGGTTTCAATAAATCAGCTTGACGCCTTATTTCTACATAGTCAACAGACCAACCTAAGCTTGTTAATTTTTTTACAGCAAATGATTCAGCTTGATTTATATCATGAATTTTTTTCAATTCTACTATTGCCTCTTTTAAGGTTATGAAGAGTGTTGTGGCTATTTTTTTGGCCTCTGAGTTTAGTAAGCTATTTCTAGAGCTCAAGGCAAGTGAATTTTGTTCTCTGACTGTTTCAACTGAATGAAAACAGATTTTATAATTTTTATCTGAGATAAATTTTTTAATGAGTATGAGTTGTTGGTAATCCTTCTTTCCAAAAAAAACATGATCTGGTTTAAAGAGACTAAACAGTTTTTCTATAATCGTAATCACACCTTCAAAGTGCCCTGGCCTTGATGCTCCACAGAGTTGTTTGGCTAATGGTGGCAATGTATAAGAAAGTGCTGGAATGGCTGGGTAAATATCTTTTTCTGACGGGTTAAAAAGGATATCTACTCCTAGTTTATTTAGAATATCGATATCTCTTGTGAGTGTCCTTGGATAATTTTTCAAATCAATTTGAGAGTTAAATTGAATTGGATTTACAAAAATACTGACGATAATGGTTCCTGCATAATTTTTGGCCTTCTTAATTAATGAAATATGTCCAGCGTGCAAATTACCCATAGTTGGAATTAATGCTAAATTTTTTTTATTCGCTAAATTCGACTTTACTTCAATTGGGTTTTTTAAAATGATCATTAAAGCAGATGAGTTTTTTTTATAAAATCTTGAATAGATTTAAAATTAAAATTTTTATAATTATCGCTATTTTTTTTTGTTGGATTCAAAGTATTTGAAATCTTTAAACCAAGTAAATCATACAAAATTTCAACCCTCCCTGAGCATTTATTGGAGGACTTATATGAAATAGTCGGTATATCTAGCTCAGCTGTAATAGCTTGGCTAGCTTCACTGGTTAGCATTGACAAAACAATCATAGAGATACCTGCATCTTGAAGAATCTTTGCGTCTTCTAATAAATCATCTAATTTAAATTTAAACTCTGAAATATTTTTAGTTTGTGGGGTAAAACCAATATGCCCACAAGTAAATATTTCTTCTTTAGTAAGGTGTCTCACGATATCTTCAATTTCTTTTCCACCCTCCAGTTTGACACCATCAGCCCCAGCTTCGATTATTTTTTTAGCATTAATTAATGCAGCTGATTTTGTATCATAAGAATGTATTGGCATATCAGAAATAATTGGTAAGCGATTTGCTCCATTCTTGACAGCACGTGTGTGGTATAAAATCTCATGCATTGTGACATTTAAGATATCCCTCCCTCCTTTAACTCTTGTTCCCAATGAGTCTCCAACGAGTAGGGCATCTACCTCAGTATTAGCAAGCATGGATGCGAATGTGGCATCGTAGCAAGAAATAATTGCTAAATTTTCTTTTTTAATAAGATTTTCTAATTTATTCATAATCGTCAAATGAACTGCGGATTAAAATATTCCCTTATGCTCGTGATACCCATAATTCTATCAACCATCATATTCAAAGCTGAGCTATCCTCTAGTAGGTCAATATTTTCATTATTAACAATCAAGACATTAGATTTATGTTGATTATGGAAGTAATTACTATAGGAAGCTGCGATTTTTTCAAGATACTCAGTTGAAATTTTTTGTTCGTAATTAATATTTCTTTTTTCCACCCTTTTCCTAAGAAGATCTACTGGTGTTTGGAGATAAATAACTAAGTCTGGCACAGGAGCCTTGAGTTGAAGATGTTTATATATTTGTTGATATAACTTAAATTCTTCATCATCTAAATTTAATCTTGCAAAAATCGGATCTTTTTGTAAGAAAAAATCAGCAACCACACCATTTCTAAAAAAATCTTTCTGTTTTAGCTCCTCTAATTGGTTTGCTCTCTGGAAGAGAAAAAAAAGTTGTGTAGGTAATGAATAGTGTTTCATGTCCTCATAAAATTTAGGTAAAAAAGGATTTCTTTCTGCCTTTTCATTAAAAATAGCAGCTCGGTGTTGATTTGCTAAAAGACCCGCAAGTGTTGATTTACCGCATCCAATAGGACCTTCAATGACAATATATGGATATTTATCAAATATAGTCATTTTATATTTTAACGACCCCTTGGTCCGGAAGGGATTTTAAGATTTTATTAATAGGGCCAATACCAGGGATGTTTAATTTTTGATTGATTTCAAAGAGGGGAACAATAACAAATTGCCTTTGATGCATTCGTGGGTGTGGAACAGTCAATTTTTTTGTTTTCATAATTAAGTCATCAATCAACAAAATATCCAGATCTAGCGTACGTGGTTCATTTAATTCCATCCTTATTCTACCAGCTTGTGTCTCTATATCTTGTAATGCAGTATGCAAATTTTCAGGAGAAATATCTCCCACTATCTCAATAGCAGCATTAATAAAATCAGGTTGATCAATCTTACCGATAGGTTTGGTTTTATATAGAGAGGATATATGTGTTACTGAAAGATCATCAATAGCATCTATTAAATTGATAGCTTTATAAATTTGTTCGCTAGGCTCATCGAGATTACTTCCAAGAGCAATATAAATTTTAGACATAAATTTTATTATTAATTAATTTTTTTCTTGTTTTGTCATCAGAGGTAACAAATTTCTCCCACCAACGACTTAAATTTTTATCAAATTGATCACTTTCTGAACGAATCAGCATAAAGTCATATGCAGCTCTGAATCTAGGGTGTGTAAAAAGGCGATACACTTTTTTTTGTGATAAATTTTCGAACCGTATTTGAAGTCTCCATATCTCTGACATAGCAATAAGAAACCTTTTTTGAATAGGGAAAATTTTATTTTGTTTAATAATTACTTTATCAATAGCGTCATTTAACGCAAGCGAACTATGGGAATAATGTGCTTCATTTGTCTTCCATAGTTTAAAAACATCTTGCCACAAAAATACAGAAAAAATAAAACCGGGGCTGATATGTTTATTATTTGCTATTCGCTGGTCGCAATTATCAAGCGCCTTGAAAACAAATCTTTCGAAATTAGGTTTAAGAGAATCAATAGTGGGTAAGTATTTTTTTGTTAGGTTGTATTCTCTAAAAATTCTTAAACTTTTTTTTGCATGGCCAGTGAGAAAAAACTTTAAAATTTCATCGAATAATCTTGAGTGAGGTATGGTTTCAAGAAGCTTCATTGTGGGCTTAATATGCTTGAGGGTATCATGATGAATACTCATTTCAAGCTTAGCTGAAAACCTTAATGCTCGCAGAACTCTTATAGGGTCCTCAGTAAACCTTTTTTGAGGGTCTCCAATTAACTTTACTATTTTCTTTTTAATATCACTCTTACCATCAAAGGTATCGATTAATTTTTTGTTGATAGGATCGTAATAAAGTGCATTAATTGTAAAATCACGTCGTTTGATATCTTCAGGCATTGAACCATATTCATTGTCTTTTAAAATACCATTTTTCATATGGATTTTTTCTGTGGGAGCTGTTCGGAAAGTTGAGACTTCTATAGTTTCTCTATTATAAATAACATGAACTAATTTAAATCGTCTCCCAATGATCCTTGAATATTTAAAGATTTTTCTTATATCTTCAGGTTTTGCATTTGTTGCAATATCAAAATCTTTTGGGGGGTGATCTAGTAAAATATCTCTTATTGCACCACCTACAATGTAGGCTTCATAATCATTTGCTTGAAGCTTAAGTACGATATCAATTGCAGCATCACTGATTAAGTGATGATTTATCCTCGTGGGACTAATTAGTTGATTAATTTTTTTGAAAAATTGAGGAAAAGCTACTAAGTTCATTTGTTAGATACTAGATATCTTTTTGCCATAAAATATCATCAACATTATTTTCTTTATTGATGTATCTGGCTAATACAAAAAGAAAATCAGATAAACGATTAATATATTTTAGTGCGTTTTTATTTACCTCTTCCTTATCATTTAAAAGGAATAAGTTTCTTTCAACCCTTCTACAAACTGTCCGGCCTAAATGACTATAAGAAGCCGCTTTGGAGCCACCCGGTAATATAAAGTCTTTTAAGGGGGGGAGTTGATCATTCATTCGATCGAGCTCTTGCTCAAGAAAGCTGACTTTTTTTATATCAACTTTTTTATAGTTTGGAATAGATAACTCTCCTCCAATGTCAAATAGGTCATGCTGAATTTTTTTTAAGATATTTGTTTGCGAAACATTTTCTGTGAGAATTAAACCTATAATTGAATTGAGTTCATCAACATTTCCTAAGCATTCAATTCGAGTGCTAAATTTTTCAACACGAGTTCCATCACCGAGTCCAGTTTTACCTTCATCGCCTGTTTTAGTATAAATTTGTGTTAATCTATTCACCATAATTTTTAACTGTATTCTACATTATCCAACTAATTATTTTGTGTTATCTTTTGTAAACTAAATTTTAATTTATGCAAAAAAAACTCCCCTTAGGTATTTTTGATTCAGGTTTTGGAGGTTTGTCAGTAGCAAAAAGTATTCACAAACTTTTACCGCAAGAAGACCTAATATACGTTGCAGATTCTGCTTTTACTCCATACGGAGACATGAAAGAATCCGACATAATAAAAAGAGCTCTCTTAATTTCAGATTTTCTTGTTAATAAAAAAAAATCAAAAGCAATTGTTATTGCATGTAACACTGCTACGGCATTTGCAGTAAATATACTTCGTGATAGATTTAATATCCCAATTATTGGCATGGAGCCAGCAGTTAAGCCCGCCCTTGAGGTTACATTAAATAAGATGGTAGGCGTTCTGGCTACAAGTGGCACATCTAAAAGTGCAAAATTTTCTGCTCTTTTAGAAAGGTACTCAGGTGAGGTAAAATTTTTCGTTCAACCATGCCCAGGCCTTGTAAATGCAATAGAAAAAGGATGTTTTGATGACGCAGAATTATTTGGGTTACTGGAGAAATATCTAGCTAACTTTAAAAAAAATAGTGTTGATACTGTTGTCTTAGGCTGTACCCATTTTGTTTATATAAAGCATTTAGTAAAAAAAATTATGGGTGCAAATATTAGGATTGTGGATACGAGCGAGGCAGTTGCAAGACAATTGAAAGTCAAATTAGATGAAATCAACTTGAGGTCAAATTCAAGTGAGCCACATGAAACAATGAAGCTCATATTGACTAAACATAAAAACATTCCTCAAGTAATTGACCAATTTTTATCTGGAAGCAATGTAAGTTTTAAATTAGAGCGAAGCTGGCATTAAGCTTTTAGCCTAAAAACTTTTCCGCAATAGGGGCATGCAGCTTCTTCTTTCTTATCCATATTTATATAGACTCTAGGATGCATTGAAAATGAATCAGCATTATTGGGTGGGCAATAAATTGGAAAATTTTTTTTTGTGACAAATGTTAATTCTCTAATTTTTTTACTCAACGTATGTTAACCAATCGCTATATTTTTTGTTACCACCTTTTACGATATCAAAATATAAAGATTGAAGTTCATGAGTAAGCTTGCCTTTAGTGCCAGAACCTATCTTTCTTTTATCTAGCTCTCGAATGGGGGTAACTTCAGCAGCTGTTCCTGTAAAAAATGCCTCATCCGCAGTATAAACCTCATCACGAGTGATATTTTTTTCAATTACTTCTATTCCTAAATCTTTGGCGATGGTTATTATTGTATCTCTCGTAATACCCTCGAGCGCACTATTTAAACTTGGCGTAACTAACTTACCATTTTTAATTAAAAAGAAATTTTCACCAGTTCCCTCAGTAACAAATCCTTGCGTATCAAGTAATAGCGCCTCATCGTAACCATCAGTTTTAGCCTCGTGATGGGCTAGTATTGAATTCATGTAGTTACCATTAGCTTTTGCTTTACACATAGTAACGTTTACATGGTGCCTTGAGTAAGAGGAAGTTTTAACCTGTATGCCATTATCAATAGCTTCCTGACCCATATAAGCACCCCACTCCCATGCGGCAACGATTAAATGAGTAGATAGCTTATCTGCTGAAATTCCCATTTCCTCAGCGCCATAGAAAGCCATCGGTCTGATATAAGCAGATTTTAAATTATTTTTAGAGATAGATTTTTTTTGCGCATCAATGACTTGTGACTTTGAAAAAGGAATTTTCATATTCATGATATGGGCAGAATTAAATAATCTATCCGTATGCTCATTCAATCTGAATATGGCCGGACCATTTTTTGTTTCATAAGCTCTCACCCCCTCAAATACACCAAGTCCATAGTGGAGCGTGTGCGTCAAAACATGTGTTTTTGCTTCACGCCAGTCTACAAATTTATCGTCATACCAGATAAACCCATCTTTATTTTCCATTGATTGAGGTATTGCCATAAAAACCCTTTTTTAAATAAGTTAATTCAAATTTTTTATAAAATTTGCAATTAGATTAGCATGATAAAATGAAAAGTCATTTTTGAGAAACTTTCTATGAATAAATTTTTATATTTAATCCTTTTGGCATGCCTCTTATGTTCGTGTTCAGGAGATAAAAAAAATAACTTTAACGGTTCTGACATAACAAAAGCAAAAATTAATGGGAATTTTAGCCTGACCGATCAATACGGTAAAAATATAACATTAACTGATTTTAAGGGAGATGTTATTGCGATCTTTTTTGGCTTTGCCAATTGTCCAGATATCTGCCCAACTACTTTAGTTGAATTAAAAGAAATCGATAAAAGAATTAATAATAAAAATTTTAAAGTATTATTTGTGACATTGGATCCAGATAGAGATACCCAAGCGGTCCTAAAGGATTATTTAGCATCTTTTAATAAGTCTTTTATCGGGTTAACTGGGAGCATAGAAGATATAGAAAAAACGGCCCGGCAATATAAAATCTTTAGATTGAAAGTAGGGGAAGGAGATAGCTATACCATTGACCATTCTTCAGCAATATATATGGTTGATAAAGAGGGTGATGTGAGGCTTCGCTATCCCTATGGATTCAAAATTGAAGGTATTGTTGAGGATATAAAGAAGCTAATCGAGTGAATAAAGGCTAAAACCTTTATTCTTTAAAAAATTTTCAGCTGATTTATAATCTGGGTTAATTTTTTCAACTAAATTCCAAAAATTTCTTGAATGGTTCATGTAAGTTAAATGTGCACATTCATGACAAATCACATAGTTTATAACATATGGATCTGCTTGAATAAGTCGCCAATTTATTCTGATCTCAGCCTTACTGTTACATGTCCCCCACCTGGTTTTTGCATTCGAGAGTAGTATTGAGTTTGAGGGGATTGTGTTTATTTTTGAAATTTCGTAGGCTCTTTGTGAAAAATAGTCTAGCGCTGTCTCTTTTAACCATATTAAAAAAAAAGTTTTAAGTTTTTCTTGGTTAGATGGATCTTTGAAGTGAATATTTAAGCTCTCTGTGTCGCGCCATTCTATTTTATTTTTGCCTTGGAATAGGGAAAGTTGAATCTTTTTTCCAAGTAGATTAAAAGTAGCACCATTTTCAATAATAAGTTTATTCTTTTGAGGTTCTATAAGTGCTAATTTTTTTTTAATCCAATTCATTTTTGATGATATTAGCTGATTAATTTTTCTTTCTGTCATGTGAAAGGGTGCGCTTACGATCAGGCCATTTTCGGTAATTTTTAAACTTAATGTTTTTTTAGATTTTTTAATTAACTGATATTTTAATGATTCATCATTTGATAATGGAAATTCAACAATTTTTTTTGAATTAAAGTTAAACATTTATCTTTATCATTTCTTTTTCTATCCAATCTTTTGTTTCTTGATTTATTTTGTCAGCCTTTGTTTTATCACTTGAAATTACTTTTCCTATCGAAACAGTAATGACTCCTGATTTTTTAATAATAGAATTTTTTGGCCAGAAAAATCCAGCATTATGTGCGACAGGCAGGATAGGTATTTTAGTTTGCGATGCTAGCCAGGCACCACCGATATGATACTTGCCAATTTCGTATGGTTTTATTCTTGTGCCTTCAGGGAAGATAACAATACAGAATCCTTTTCTAATTCGATCAAGACCTTGTTCTAGCATTTGGGTTAATGATTTCTTGCCTAACGATCGGTCAATGGCAATGGGTGATGTCATCGCTAAACCCCATCCAAAAAAAGGTACAAATAATAATTCACGTTTCATTACCCACACCTGAGGAGGAAAAATTTTTTGAAATGCTAACGTTTCCCAGGCTGATTGATGTTTAGATAAAATTATGAAGGGGTTTTTAGGAATATTTTCTTGGCCTTTTATCCTAAATGTGATGTTGCAAGTCCATTTCAACCAAACCAACATTGTTTTGGCCCATAAAGAAATAAATTTATAGCGATGCATTGGCGAAGCTGGGAAGGTGAGTATTGAAAGCAATGTAAATGGAATTGTAAAAATCCACATGCCCAACTGAAATAATATCGATCTTAATAACATCACTATTCCATTTTAATAATGAATTTGGAAGCCTCTAGGAGATTATCAAAAATTAAGGTATCACTTGGGAAGGATTTCCTTTTTTCAACATCCTTTCCATTACCCGTTCTGACAAGAATAGGCTGGGCCTCAGATTTTGAATAAGCCTCTAAGTCTCTTGTTGAATCGCCAATAGCAGGTATTTTTTTTAAACTAATACTGTAGTAATCTTTTATTTTTTGCATTAATCCAGTTTTTGGTTTTCTGCATGTGCAGTTATCTTCCTCAACATGAGGACAATAAAAAATTTTATCAATCTTGCCCTTTTTCTTATTTAGCAAATCTTGCATTTTTTTATGAATACTGTCTAAGGTAACATTGCTAATTAATTTTTTACCAATGGCACTTTGGTTTGTTGCCACAACCACAGTATATCCATTTTTATTCAATAAACTAATTGCTTCAAGGCTTCCTTCGATGGGGACCCACTCCTCAGGACTTTTTATGGAATGAACGCTGTCTTTATTGATGACGCCGTCTCTATCCAAAATCACTAATTTCATCTCAAGAGGCTAATTTAGAAATATCAGCAACACAGTTTAAATTTTGTCTTAACTTGAACAGCAGGCCATATCGATTAATTTTGATTTTGGAATCATCAGTATTTACCATTACTTTTTCAAAGAAATTATTTATTGGCGCATTTAAAATGACTAAATTTTTTAATGCACTTACAAAATCATTCTTAACTAAGCATTGATTAATTTTTGGCTCAAGATCCAATAAAACTTTATGAAGAATAATTTCTTCATCCTCTATTAGAAGTTTTTTATCAACTGGGTTAATGGAAATTTTGTCTGCTTTTTTGAGGATATTAGATACCCGTTTATTTGCTGATGAGAGTGTCTCAGATTCCTTTAGTTTTAAAAATTCAGAGATTGCTTCTAAGCGTTCTAAAATATCATGAATTTTTTCTGGTCTTGAAGATACGAGTGCATCTACTATCTCATTGGAATAACCAAGGTCTTTAAGGTAGTTGAACAGTCTTTCATAGAGGTAATTAGTTAAACTTACCCTAGCAGAATCATTTTTATCTATGAAGTCATCGATTAATTTATTTAGATTGATTGGCAATTTTTTTTCTATGATCAGCCTGATTATGCCTATAGCGTTTCTCCTTAAGCCAAAAGGATCTTTCTCGCCTGTTGGAATTTCATTTATAGAAAACAAATCAATCAGAGTTGTAAATTTGTCAGCAATTGCAAGCATAAAACCTAACTCATCTCTTGGTAGTGAATCATTAGAGAATCTTGGCTTATAGTGATCTTCAATCGCATTGGCAAAACTTTCATTTTTATTTTCGTTAAGTGCATAGTAGCGCCCCATTATTCCCTGTAGTTTTGGGAATTCACCTACCATGAGGCTTAAAAGGTCTGCTTTAGAAAAAAGACTTAACTCCATTGGATCAATATTAAATTTTAAATTTAAATTTTTTGTTAAGTACAGTAGCTTATGAGCAACTCTCTCTGCCCGATCTTTTTGTGATCCAAGCTTGTGATGGTAGATAACGTTTTCCAGTTTTTTACAAAAAGTTGTTAACCCCAGTTTTTTATCTTCATCATAAAAGAATTCAGCATCCGCTAAACGCGGCCTGATCACTTTTTCATTCCCATGGATAACTTGATCTGAATTTTTTGGTGAGATATTTGAAACAATAATAAAACTATTTGTTAAGCCAGTATTTCTATTAAAAACAGGGAAGTATTTTTGGTTTGTCTTCATCGTTAATGTAAGGCATTCTTCTGGGATGGAAAGATATTTATCTTCAAAGTTACCAATTAGAATATTCGGCATTTCTACAAGTGATGTTACCTCATCAGTTAAGGCTTCATCTTCAGTAATAAAAAAATCTTTGCCAAGCTTAGCAAGAGTATCTTTTATATCCTTTTTAATCTTAGTTTTACGATTGTTAAAACATGCAATTACGTTACCATCCGTCTCTAGAGTTTTTTCATAATCATCAGCATGCTTGATTGTGATAGTTTCTTTCTTGGATTCAAATCTATGGCCTAGTGTTGTATTTGATGATGTGCAGCCAAGAACACTTGCATTTAATACTTGTTTTCCATGAAGCACAATTAGACCTCTCATCGGCCTAGCAAAGTTGACTGATGTCCATCCATCTTTAAGCTGATAACTCATCACTTTTTTTATTGCTAATTTTTGAAGTGAATTCTTGATAATATCGTTTAATCCATTTTCAAGCTTTAAACCTTTTATTTTTTTTGTAACATAAATAAATTTCTGACCTTTATCTTCTTTTATCTCAAGGTCTTCTGTTTTAATTGCTTCATCGATAGAACTTATTTTTTTTAATAATGGTTGTGTTGGTTTATTATTTTTATCAAAGCCTACAGAGTAGGGCATTAATTTAATCAGCTTTTCTTCGTCTTCTGCTTCATCTGTTACTGATTTAATGATTACAGCAATTCTTCTTGGCGTAGCATATGTTTGAAAATCACTCTTGGCTACTAAATTCCTTGAGATAAGTTCTGATGCTATGGTTTCACCAAACTGATTACTTAAAATTTCGAGCGAATCAGGCGGTAACTCCTCTGTGAAAAGTTCTATTAGTAAATTATCTTTAACCACTTGAATCACTTTTTTTGTCAAGCTCACTTATCGCTTCTTTGGCATGGCTTTTATCTGCCATGGGAAAACCTAATTTTTTTCTGCTCATTAAGTAAGCTCTAGCAACATTTCTAGAAATATCTCTTATTTTTCCAATATAGTCAGCTCTTTCTGTAACGCTTATCACCCCTCGTGCATCCAATAAATTAAATGTATGCGCTGCTTTTAAAACTTGCTCATAGGCAGGTAATGCAAGGTTCTCTTTGACAAGTTTATTTGCTTGTTTAGCGTGGGAGGCGAAAGCCTTTAAGAGAAATTCACTATCACTGAATTTAAAGTTGTAACTACTCTGTTCTTTTTCATTTTGTAAAAAAACATCACCATAGCTAATTCCATCTGTCCATTGAATATCGTAAACACTATCTACATTTTGAATATACATAGCGAGCCTTTCTAATCCATAAGTAATTTCACCCGTGATTGGCTTGCAAGTAATTCCACCTACCTGCTGGAAATAAGTAAATTGAGTGATTTCCATTCCATTTAACCAAACCTCCCATCCTAAACCCCAGGCACCTAGTGTTGGATTTTCCCAGTTATCTTCTACAAGGCGAATATCATTTTTATTAAGATCAATGCCAAGGCTCTGAATAGAAGACATATAAAGATCCACAATATTTTCTGGGGCAGGTTTTAACGCAACTTGAAATTGATAATAGTGCTGCAGACGATTTGGATTTTCACCATAACGCCCATCTTTTGGCCTTCTACTTGGCTGCACATAGGCAGCCTTCCATGGCTCTGGCCCAATCGATTTTAAAAATGTGGCGGTATGTGAGGTTCCGGCACCTACTTCCATGTCATAGGGCTGAATGATGGCACATCCTTGTTTACTCCAATATTCCTGAAGCTTAAAAATAATTTCTTGGAAGTTAAGCATTTTTTTAATTTTAATTAATTATCACCGTATTTTACGTTGTTTCTTAATCACAGCAAGAAACTTACTAATTAATTTTTCTCGCAACGAGGTAAATGAGGCAATTAAAAAACATAGAATTAAAATTGGAAAATGACCATATTTTATAAATGGCGTACTCCCATTAAAACCCTGCACATTCTGAGTAAGTGACCCACTTTGAAATTGGGGTAGTTTATTCATGACCTTACCTTTTTCATTGATAAAAGCAGTGACGCCAGTATTTGTCGCTCGAAGCATCATCCTTCCCATTTCAATTGCTCTTGCTTGTGAAATTTGTAAATGTTGTTCGGCAGCAATTGAATGCCCATACCACGCATCATTACTCATATTTAACAAAATGTTTGCGTTGGGTAATTGACGAATTATTTCATTTCCAAATACATCTTCATAGCAAATATTTATTGCTATTTTTTGTTGATCAAATTTCATTGGAAGCTGATTTCCTTCACCCCTTGATAAATCATTAAATGGCATATTTAGTAAATCCTCATAAATGAAACCAAAAATACCTCTCAGTGGGACATATTCTCCAAAGGGGACTAGATGATACTTTCTATATTTCTGTGATTCATCTTCACCAAAAGAAATAGCAGAGTTATAAATACCACCATCATCGCTTTCGATGGCACCTAAGATAAGATTCCCGTCAATTTTTTTCATATGTTCCTTAATTTTATTTAAATAATTTGATGGGATATATTCAAGTAAAAGTGGTATTGAGGTTTCTGGTAAAACAGTCAGTGGAGAATTACTTTTTAAAATTAAACTTTCATACTTATTTAATATTTTTTTAATCTTAGTTTGATCCCACTTTTCATCTTGCTTTACATTGCCCTGCAACAATGTAACTTCAATAAGGTCTCCATTTGGCTCTGTCCATTCAATTTTTTTTAGAAAATGACCTCCACCCCAAATAATAATGATTAAAAAAATAATGCATAATCGTTGATGAGCTTTGTGTAACAAAAGAAATAAGAGATGCGAGGTTAATATTAGAAGGAAGCTAACACCATAGATACCTGTAATAGGAATATATCCAGCCAAAGGGCTGTTCTCAACTTGAGAGTAGCCGAGAGTTAGCCATGGAAAACCTGTAAAGATCCAAGAACGAACCCATTCAACCAGCGTGAAAATTGCTGCGACAAGGAGAGGTTGATTTTTAAATTTTGGAAAAACTGACAGGGACAGAAAAAAAAGAGATAGAAATAAACATAAACTCAAGGTTGAGAGTATTGCGAAAATTTCTGGCATACCCCCAAATCTTTGAAGGCAGATATATATCCAATAAATTCCAAAAATAAAAAAACCTAATCCAAAAAAAAGACATTCTTTCAGAGGTAAATTATTTTTATGGATTAACCAAAAAAAGAGGGTAAATAAAAGAGGAAGAATGAGATAAAAATTAAACGGAGAAAAACTTAAAACTAGTAAACCGCCAAGAATAAGAAAAGAAGTATTTAGGGCTTGTTTAAATAAGAAGGTCAATGTGTACTATTTCAATTAGAAAAATAGTACTTTAACCCTAGTTGTTAATCTTGTAAAAACTAAAACAGGTTATCAGGACGTTTAGTATCGAACTTTTTACCTTCAAGATTTGAGTTTTCATCTACATCATTTAGAAATACAACCGATTCAACGTATCCATCGATGATATCTAGTTCCGTGGTAGGAAAATAGTTTCCATTTCCATCGGTATTTAGATTGTGGTAATACCATGAGCTTGCTATTACTTCATCGGACGACTTCATCTTTAAGTCTAATTTTTTAGCTGGCTCCCCAATAAGGCCAATAATTTCTTCTGGTTTAAAAAGTCCAATAACATTGGCAAATTCTAAATAATCAGTGGGCATTTCTTCAATTATTGGGTTTTCAGTGTCAGCCTGATGATCGTCAGCATTTGCAAATGAGAAACAAAAAATTGATAATATTGCGATAAGAGTTTTCATTAAATTATATCCAGTTTAAAAAAGATAGAGTACAAAATATTTATTTAAGTTCCACATTTTTCTTTACATCAGCAATATTGATCTGAATAGAGTGAATTTGCCTACTATCTGAACGTATAATTGTTACATCAAATCCATCAAATGAAATTTTTTCGTCATTTTCCGGCAGGTAACCAAATTTCTGTGTCACCAAACCTCCAATCGTCGAAAAATCATTGTCTTCATAAGAGGTTGCAAAGAAACTATTAAAATCTTGAATTTCTGTGGTTGCTTTAACTCGAAATTGCCTCTGATTCTCTTCGACTATATTACCTTCAGTTTCATCGTAATCAAATTCGTCTTCAATATCACCTACAATTTGCTCAAGCACATCTTCAATTGTAACCATGCCAGCTACACCACCGTGTTCGTCTACAACAATTGCGATATGATTCCGCTTAGTTCTAAATTCTTTCAGTAAAACATTTAATCTTTTGGACTCAGGAATAAATATGGGAGGCCTTAAAATATCTCGAGTTTCAAATTCATGTTTGGATGTGAGCTTTAGTAAGTCTTTAGCGAGAAGAATTCCAATTATGTTATTAATGCTTTCCTCAAAAACAGGAAATCTCGTATGTGCAGTCTCTATTACAAATGGAATGAATTCTTCAGGCTTCCTCGATACATCGATAGCGTCAATTTGTGACCTAGGTCGCATAATATCTCTAACCTGCATATCTGAAACATTTAGCACACCTTCGATCATCATTAATGCATCTGCATCAATCATATTTTTATCGAAAGCGGACTTTAAAAGATCACCAAGTTGTTTTTTATCTCTTGGTTTTAATAAAAGGTTTCTTAGTTGAGATCCAATTTTTATTTTTTTTCTTTTCATGAACTCAACTATTTATAATCTTTATATGGGTCATTAATATTGAATTTACTTAATATTTTAATTTCCATCTTTTCCATTTTATCAGCATCTGCATTATTTTGATGATCATATCCTAAAAGATGCAGATATCCATGAATAATAAGATGTGCGTAATGATCTCGGATTTTTTTATTTTGGGCTTTTGCCTCCTTCTTTATAACGGGATGACACAAAACCAAATCCCCTTCAATTGGATCTTCCAGCATTAGAAAAGATAAGATATTTGTAGGCGTACTTTTATTTCTAAATTGTTTGTTTAATCTTTTTGATTCATTTTCATCAATAATTCTGAGCGTAATTTTACTTTGATTTTTGGCTACAAGGCTCAACCATTCTTCACATTGTTTTATTGTTAGTTGTTTTCTTTTGTGAACTGTATCCTGTATTTGTACAGAAAATAAATTTTTAAACTTCATTTTAAATTTTAGAGCTTAAATTTCTCATATGCATTAATGATTTTTTGCACTAATGGGTGACGAACAACATCCACAGAAGTAAAGAAATTGAATTCGATACCTTTCACAGATTTTAAAATCTTTTGTATTTCTATAAGACCACTCTTTTGAGATTTTGCGAGGTCAATTTGAGTTACATCACCAGTTATAACAGCCTTTGTCCCAAAGCCTATACGGGTCAAAAACATCTTCATTTGTTCCGGCGTTGTATTTTGTGCTTCATCAAGAATTATAAAGCTTTGGTTAAGTGTCCTCCCTCTCATATAAGCTAAAGGAGCGACTTCTAATATGCCTTTATCAAACATTTTAGTCACGTTATCATAACCCGCTAAATCATATAACGCATCATATAAGGGCCTTAGGTATGGATCCACTTTTTGTGCAAGGTCACCCGGAAGAAATCCTAAGTTTTCTCCAGCTTCAACTGCCGGCCTGACTAAAACTATTCTTTTAACCTTTTCTTTATTAAGGGCATCAACAGCAGAGGCGACCGCAAGATATGTTTTTCCTGTTCCGGCAGGCCCAATACCAAAATTGATATCATTTGATTGAATATTATTAAGATAGCTAACTTGCATGGGTGTGCGACCTTGTAAATCAGCTTTTAAGGTATGAAGTTGGGGTGAACCTTGTGTGGTACCGTTTTCTTTTTGGTTTAGCTCCACAAGGCTTAATTGAATATCTTCAGGCAAGATAGCCCTTGTTGCCCTTAGGTAAATACTTTCAAGCAATTGGGATGCGAGTAAAACTTTTTTCTCATCTCCACTAAGAACAAATGAAGAATTTTTTCTATTTATTTTTACATCTAACCCAACACTTATTTGCGAAATATTTTCATCAAGTGGACCACATAAGTTCGCGAGTTTTTTGTTGTCTTGAGGTGAAAGGTTTAATTCTGTTTTCATGTGCCTAAACTAATTCCCCAACAAGAGATTTACCTAAAATTTTCATCACCTTTACGTTGACAAATTTGTTCAATAAATCTTTTGACTCTTTAAACTCAATAATTCTGTTGTTATCAGTTTTCCCTAACAATACACCTGGTTTCTTTTTTGAAAAATGATCAATTAGAACTCTTTGAGTGGTCCCGATCATCTTCTTTGTGTAACACTCACCCTGAGTAATATTTATTGCCTGAATTTCATGTAAGCGCTTAAGTTTTTCTTCATTTGTCGTTTCATCTTTAAGATAGGCTGCAGGTGTACCTGGTCTTTTGCTATAAATAAAACTGAATGAGTAATCAAAATCAAGCTCAGTAAATAATTTTTTAGTTAAATTAAAATCATTTGTTGTCTCAGTAGGAAAGCCAATAATTAAATCTGTAGTTAATGAAACATTAGGTAATTTTTTTCTAAGTTTTTTTATAATCGACTTATATTCTAAAGTTGTGTAGTTCCTCTTCATTGCCATCAACACTTTATCTGAACCAGATTGAATGGGTAAGTGAAGGTGATTGGCTAATTTTTTGATGTTCCCAAAACAGTCAATTAGGTGATCATTCATTTCATTTGGATGACTGGTTGTAAACCGTATTCTTTTTACTTCTTCAATTTCCGATATGTATTCAATCAGGGATGCAAAGTTTGCAATTTTTCCGTTACTCATCAGCCCTCTATAACCATTTACATTCTGGCCTAAAAGTATAATTTCAGATGCTCCTTGCAGCGTTAGTTGGATAATTTCGGTGATGATATCGTCTAGTGGCCTTGAAATCTCCTCTCCTCTTGTATAAGGAACGACACAAAAAGAGCAGTATTTACTACAACCTTCCATGATTGAAACCATTGCAGAAGGGTTTTTGCTTTTGGATGTAGGCAAGTTATCAAACTTTTCAATTTCTGGGAATGAAATATCTATTTGTGGCTTACCTGTCACTTCTCTTAAATTAATAAGCTCAGGTAATCTGTGAAGAGTTTGTGGCCCAAAAACAGCATCTACATAAGGTGCACGTTTAATTATTTCCTCACCTTCTTGACTCGCAACACAACCACCTACAGCAATTTGTATATGCGGCTTTGTTTCTTTTAGCTTTCTATATCTTCCCAAATCGCTGAAAAGCTTAACCTCTGCCTTTTCCCTAACTGAGCAAGTATTTAGAACAATTAAGTCTGCGTCCTCTGGTGAATCTGTTTGTGATAAATGCTTTTTTGAACCTAAGATATCTTCAATTTTTTCAGAATCATACTCATTCATCTGACAACCAAAAGACTTTACAAATACTTTTTTTGACATGTTTAATTAAAATATAATTTTACGACTTTGGATTATAACTTTTTTTGTATACAAGGCCTATGTATATAACATCCTTAATAGAGTAACATTTTGTTATGGACAACTTCCCGATATTTTTAGAAATTAAAAATAAACCAGTTTTGGTAATTGGTGGGGGAGATATCGCACTAAGAAAAATCAAATTACTGATTAAGTCAAAACCTAATTTAAAGGTAGTGGCAAAGAATTTTTGTGAAGAAATTTTAGATCTTAAAGATAGGTATTCGATAGATATTATCCAAAAAGATTTTCATCCTGATGATATCGAATTTCCAATGATTATGATTGCTGCGACAAATAATAAATTACTTAATAAACAAATTGCACAAATTGGGATTAAGAAAAAAATCCCAGTCAATGTCGTTGATCAACCTTCATTATGTACCTTTACAATGGGTTCAATCGTTGAAAGAGGATCACTAGTTGTTTCTATTTCTAGCAGCGGAAAAGCGCCTGTATTAGTAAGGCAACTAAGAGAAAAAATTGAGATGATGATCCCTGACGCTTATAAGGATCTAGTAGATTTAGCAGGGAGCTTAAGAGATAAGGTTAAAAAATCTATTAAGGTAAATAATAAAAGAAGAATCTTTTGGGAGAAGTTCTTTGATGTTGAAAATATTCAATCGTTTTTAAATCAAAATAAAACCTTAACTAAAAAATTTAATTCTTTACTTTTTAGCATGAAAAATAATACGGGGGAGGTTTATTTGGTTGGTGCGGGGCCTGGAGAGAGAGACTTATTAACAATAAGAGCTCTGCATTTAATGCAAAAATGTGATGTTTGTATTTATGACAATTTAGTCTCTAACGAAGTGATTGAATTAGTTCGGCGGGATGCCGATATGATTTTTGCTGGTAAAAAAAGAGATCAACATACATTTAGCCAAGAAAAAATCAATGCTCTACTAGTGAAATATGCTAAAAAAGGTAAAAAAGTTTTAAGACTTAAGGGAGGCGATCCATTCATTTTTGGCAGGGGTGGCGAGGAAATAGAGTCGCTTATGTCACATAAGATAAATTTTCAAGTTGTCCCTGGTATTTCGGCGGCCAATGGAGTTGCTGCTTATGCAGGAATTCCTTTGACGCATAGAGACTATGCCCAAAGTTGTTTATTTTTAACTGGTCATTTTAAGGATGGCAAAATTGATTTTGATTGGCCAACATTAATAACAGAAAAACAAACTCTTGTCATTTATATGGGGCTTCTGAGCCTGCCTGACTTTATAAAAGAGCTTGTTGAACATGGCCAAAATAAAACAATGCCGGTTGCCGTAATTCAAAGTGGTACAACAAGTGCGCAAAGAGTAATTGTAGGTAATATTGGAAATATAAAAGGTAAGGTGGTTCGCTCGAAGATAAAATCACCTGCATTGGTTATTATTGGTGAGGTAGTAAAATTAAGAGATCAGCTTAAATGGTTTAAGTAATCTACGCTCTTATTATTGGAATTGTAATTTTCGCTTCGAGCCCTTTATCTTTTTTATTTGAGATTAACTCTAATTTACCATCATGAGCCTTTGCAATTCTATCGGCAATCGATAAACCTAAGCCACATCCGCCTTCATTACCTCTAGCTTCATCGAGGCGTTCAAATGGCTTTAATAGTCTTTCTAGTTCTTTATCAGGTATCCCGGGACCATCGTCAACCACACTTATTGTAAAAGATTCTTCCTCGAGGGTAGCAATAAGAACAACTTTTCCTTTTGCATAAAAGAAAGCATTATTAATTAAATTATCTAAACACCTTTGCAATGCTAACGGTCTCAAGTCAATAAAGAGTTTTTTTGGTATATCAGTTTTTATATTCTTCTTTCTTAATGTAAATTTCTGACCCATTCTTAGATGCTTTACTTGAATGTTATTTAAAAATTTACCTAAATTGACTGGAATTTTAGGCTCATCTTCGAAGCCTCGAGCAAAATCAAGAAATTGATTAAGAATGTTGTTTATTTCTAGAATATCCTCTTCCATACTCTTTTTTAAATCATCTGACTTTTCTGGCAACATTTCAGATGCGATTCTTAGACGCGTTAAAGGTGTTCTAATATCGTGAGATACGCTTGCAAGCAAAAACTTTCTCTCTTGGCTTGCTTTTTTTAAGTTAGCTAACATTTCATTAAAAGCCACATTTAAATCACTAAATTCAACCAAATTATCATGAGGAAGTTTTTCAGGAGACAAGTCCTTCCGAACGCTTTCTGCTGCCTCAATTAGTCTGTTCAAGCGCCTATTGATTCTTTCAGTTGTCATATAGGAGGCAACAAGTGCGATTAAGGCGATAATAGTTCCCCAGCCTATCCAGTGCCACGGAAAGGGTCTATCTACAATGGTGCGGGGGATCACAACCCAAAATAATTCACTATTTAACTCAAAACTGACCCATATTCCTTCAATTGAAAAATGATTAATAGCGATAAGCGTTCCAAGAGGCAGTCTTTGGGTAACTTTTTGGATAACAAGCTGAAGAAATGGGTCATCTGGTATTGGCTCAATTTGCTCAAAGAAGTGAGCGGGATATATCCTGACGTTTCCCATAGTTGAAAGCTCGTTCAAGAGTTGAACTCTTTTATCTGTTGCGGAAGCCGCCATTGATGCTTTGGTAAAGTTTACTATGGTAGATATTTCTAAAGCTAAAGCCTCTGCACGAGGCTCTCTTTCATAGATATCAAAAATTTTAAGTGATACGAGCTGTGTGGTGATCAATAATAATGCAATTATTAAAGAAATCCTGGTAAGGAGACTCTTTGGTAAGTATTTCAATTACTGAGCTTCACCATCAGGATCAAAGATATAGCCATACCCCCATTTAGTTTGGAGATATTTCGGTTTATTTGGATTGTCTTCAATTAATCTTCTAATTCGTGAGATTTGTACGTCAATACTTCTATCAAAAACATCCAACTCTTTTCCTTTAGCTAATTGCATTATTCTATCTCTGGATAAAGGTTGTTTTGAATGATCAGTGAAAACTTTTAACAAATCAAACTCACCGGCTGTAATAGAAATATTTTTACCTTCATGAGAAAGATTTCGGTTCTCTGTATCAAATTCGAATGAACCGAAACGAACTACTTGTTTTGGAGATGGAGCTCCCAGTGTTGTTTGTCTTCTGATGATTGCATTTATACGCGCTAAAAGTTCTCGAGGGCTAAAAGGTTTTGGAAGATAATCATCCGCTCCCATTTCAAGCCCAACAATTCGATCTACCTCATCCCCTTTGGCGGTAAGCATGATGATCGGCACATTAATATTCTTTGCCCTATATCTTTGGCATAGATTTAGGCCTGATTCTTCAGGCATCATTAGATCAAGAACAATTAAATCAATATCAGTAGTGTTAACAATCTCATCAAGGGCAGAGCCACTATCAGCCGTAAAAACATTTAAATTTTGGTCTGTAAGATATTTTGCAGTGAGCTCAAGTATTTTTGGGTCATCATCAACAAGTGCAATGTTTGGTTTGTTCTCTGCCATAGTGTCTATGTGATTATAATTACTGTATATAATATGCTATAAAAGCTAAATGAGCATATTTAAATCGTTACAGTTCTGTTACAATTTCACCGTTATTTGTAATATTAGGTTAACATTGTAGTAGCAAAATGATTGACCGTTTAAAGAAAAAGGCGTTAAGTTAAATTTGAACAAACTAATTCTTTTACCACTATTATTTGTGACTTGGCATGCTAATGCTGAGGTTGACTTGCAAAAGGTTAGAATCACAAATTCCAATCAATCTATTGAATTAGAAGAGATACATAACGCTCTATCAAACTTCTCAAGGTCAGAAGATAAAGTAAACATCATATACGAAGAGCGAAGAAGAGAGATGCTTGAAAGCGTTGAGAGAAGATTTATTTTATGTGATTCTGATAATAATGAGCAGTTGGATGTTTATGAAACCACAGTATGCCTCCCGCAAATTGCAAGGCAGTTTAGAAGGGTAGATACTAATAATGATTTTTTAATTAGTTTCGATGAAATGGCCATATTAGCAAAAGCCTATCAAGATAAAGTAAATGCCAAACAAGATGAAAGTTCGCAAATAGTTAAAAGTAACAAAAAAACATCACCCGCAACAGCACAAAAGAAAAAAACCAAAACTAAAAAAATCAATTAATTTTCTCTAAACTTTATCCTTATTAGAAGACTCAATAGATAATGATTGAGATTACTTCAACGAACAGTTTTTTAAATTTAAAAAATGAGCTCTCGGAGCTAAAGACAAATTCATCGTTCTTATCTTATGATTTTCATAGTGCACTAGAAACTTCAGGCTCTGTTGGAGAAAAATCAGGTTGGATTCCTTTTCCAATTGTTGCTAAATCAGAAGGTAAAGTGGTAGGCTTCATGCCCATATACCTCAAGGAGCATTCATATGGAGAGTATGTATTTGATTGGTCATGGGCAGAAGCTTTTCAAAAAAGCGGATTAAATTATTATCCTAAAATGATTTCAGCCATCCCTTTTAGCCCAATTACTGGTAGGAGGATTATTGCTGATAATAACGATATTAAGAGGATGATGGTAAAAGCTTTGGAAAAAATTTTAGTCGATCATAAAATTTCTTCTTGTCACATATTATTTCCGAATAGACAAGATGCCTCATTATTCAATGATATGGGTTGGTTACAGCGCGAGGGTGTTCAATTTAGGTGGGAAAATAAGGGGTATGATAATTTCGAGCAATTTTTAACAAACCTTTCTCATAATAAGAGAAAAAAAATCAAACAAGAAAGAAAAAAAATTAATAATTTAAATATTGAAGTCACTATTAAACAAGGTAATTTAATCTTAGATGAAGATATTGAGTTTTTTTACGCGTGTTATTGCAATACTTATATGCTTCATAATTCGTCCCCTTATTTAACAAAAGAATTCTTTTATCAATTGAATAAAAATATGTCTGGCAAGCTTGTGTTTATATTTGCAGAGAAAGAGGGGAGACGCATAGCAAGTGCCCTTAACATTATTAGTGAACAGAGCCTATATGGAAGATATTGGGGATCATTAGAATATGTTCCTAGCCTACACTTCGAACTTTGTTACTATGCTGGCCAAGAGTTTTGTATCCAGAATAAATTAAAGTACTTTGAGGGCGGTGCACAAGGGGAGCATAAATTAGCTCGTGGGTTCGATGCTTTTAAGACATACTCAAATCACTTTATTGCAAATTCTGAATTTAAAGCTGCCATTGAGAGCTTCTTGAGTAAAGAAAAAAAATATATGGATATTTATTCAAACGAACTAGAAGAGCGGTCGCCATACAAAGGCAAATAAAATTTATTAGCTTAGAATAAAGTCGACTATAAAATAGAGAATCAAACCAAGTATAAAGACAAGACCAAAACCTATTAAAATAAAACTTGAGACACCATTTTTTTCTATAAAGTCATCATCTTGATCAAATTTCTTATTAGATTGGATTCCACAAAAAGCGGCTAATACACTTTTGATTATAAAAATTAGATTTTTCATTTTGTTATTAGTTCTAGCCATTTACTGGCTAAATTCTCTTTAGAAAAATAACCTTCAAAGAGTTGGTCTTCTTTGGGTATCCACCAACCGTATACGAATTTTTATCCATATAAAAATATTACACTTTATTACTCTTTTTTGTGACTGTATTTTAAAAGATGCTAATGATCTTAAGTTATTGATTTTAATATTATTAATGGTGGTGATGGAGAGACTTGAACTCTCGACCTCAGGATTATGAATCCTGCGCTCTAACCACCTGAGCTACATCACCAATAATTTTAAATTTAGCGTGAGATTATATTTTTATAGGCAGCTAAAGTCAAAGTGTAATTAAACATTAAATCTAAAGTGAACAACATCACCATCTTGAAGGATGTAGTCTTTTCCCTCTAAGCGAAGTTTTCCTGCTTCCTTTGCTTTTTGTTCACCATTTAAATCAATATAGTCTTGGTATGAAATTACCTCTGCCTTGATAAAGCCTTTTTCAAAATCTGTATGAATAACGCCTGCTCCCTCAGGGGCTGTCGCACCAATTTTAACCGTCCAAGCTCTCACTTCTTTAACCCCAGCAGTGAAATATGTTTGCAATCCCAAAAGCTTATAAGAGGCTCTAATCAATCTATTTAAGCCAGGCTCACTTAAGCCTAATTCACTAAGAAAAATTTCTTTTTCCTCATCCTCAAGATCAGCTATATCTGATTCTATTTTTGCACAAACTGTTATAACAGGAATATCAAGCTTTTTTGCATAAGTGCTTAGTTCATCCAAAGAAGAATTATTTTTAAAGCCATTTTCATCTACATTAGCGACAAACATGATTGGTTTAATTGTGATTAGGCAAAGCGGTTTAATTAATACAATCTCTTCAGCCGTCATTTCTAATGTTGATGCAAGGTTACCTTCATTAAAAACTATCTGAATTTTTTTGTACACTTCTAATAATTTTTGGGAATCTTTATCGCCTGACTTTGATTTCTTTGACTCTTTTTGGATGGCTTTATCAAGCGTCTCCATATCAGATAAAATTAATTCAGTATTAATAGTTTCAATATCAGATAGGGGATTGATTTGCCCTGAAACATGAACAATATTTTCATCATCAAAACATCGAACTACATGCATGATTGCATCAGTCTCTCTAATGTTAGCTAAAAATTTATTGCCTAAACCCTCACCCTTAGAAGCTCCAGCTACTAAACCAGCAATATCTACAAGCTCAACTGTGGCGGGCTGGGTTTTTTCTGGGGAGACTATGTTTTCGAGTTTTGAAATTCGTTGATCAGGAACTTCTACGATGCCCACATTTGGTTCTATTGTACAAAAAGGATAGTTTTCAGCATCAATGCCTGCCTTAGTGATAGCGTTAAAAAGCGTCGATTTACCCACATTTGGGAGCCCTACAATTCCACATTTCATATAATAAATTCCAAAAAATTTAAGCTGAGTGAAGATTTAACATTGCTTTTTCAAACTGACCGCTTTTAAGAAGAGAAAAAATTTTATAGCTATTCAGTATTGAATCTTCAATTAGCTCATTTTCTTTTTTCAAAGGCGGTTTTAATACAAAATTACTTACTAGATTCTTGTTCCCAGGATGACCAATCCCAATACGAATTCTCCAGAAATTTTTACTTTTTATTGAGTCAGTAATACTTTTAAGGCCGTTATGCCCACCATCACCGCCACCAAGTTTTAGTTTGATCTTTCCAGGCTCAATATCTAATTCATCATGAATTACAAGAATTTCTTCAGGTCGGATTTTGTAGAAATTAGCAACTGCAGCGAGTGACCTTCCACTTTCGTTCATAAATGTTGTAGGTTTAAGGAAAAAACAATTACCGTCGTCGGTATATTTTGCTATGTCACCATTAAATTTTGCATTGTATTTTAAATTGAGGCGGTGATTGTTGGTCACAAAATCAATCCACCAAAAACCACAATTATGGCGAGTATTTTGATACTTTTCTCCAGGATTTCCTAATCCAGCAAAGAGCTTTATTTTGTTCATCAGTGATAGGATAGCGCACTTGTAATTAAGTGCGCTATAAAAACCTACTAATCTTTTTTATCTGATTTTTCGTCACCACCTTCAGCAGCTTTATCGTCGCCACCTTCAGCAGCACCTTCTTCGCCTTCAGCAGCTTCTTCGCCTTCAGCAGCTTCTTCGCCTTCAGCAGCCACTGGTGTTTCTTCTACAACAACCTTAGGTTTGGATACAGAGGTAATAATTGGATCATTTTCTTCAGATAGGGCAGTTAACTCTACACCTTCAGGCGCTTTTATTTCCGACAGATGAATAGAATCACCAATAGATAAATTTACTAAATCAACTTCTATATAAGTTGGTAAATCTTTTGGAAGACATGAGATATCAACATCGACCATGATGTGCGAAACAACACCACCCTCGAGTTTTACCCCAGGCGCAACATCTTCATTTAAGAAGTGGAATGGAATTTTTACACTTAGTTTCTTATTTTCATCAATTCGTTGAAGATCAATATGTTGAATATTGTTCCTAACAGGATGCATTTGATAGTCTCTAAGTAGAACAGACTCTTTCTTACCATCTAAATTTAGAGTAAGGATAGAGGCATGAAATGCTTCATGTTTGAATTGCATATATAAGTCCTTAGCATTCAATTCAATACTTTTTGCATCGCCTTTACCACCATAAAGAACACCTGGAACCTTTCCTTCATGACGAAGACGGCGGCTCGCACCCGTACCTTTCGCATCTCTTAATACTGCATTTATTTCAATTTTCATTATAGAACTCCTTAAAATCAAATAGACCCGCGACCAGGTCTATTTATGTAGTTAAATTACTCATCATTCAAAAAAAGCTTTTATTTTTTAATCAATAAATAAAGAGCTTACAGAATCTTCGTGGCTAATTCTTTTTATTGTCTCAGCTAAAATTTTAGCAACTGACAGTTGCCTTATTTTTTCACAGCCTAGAGCATTTTTTTCAAGCGTAATTGTATCAGTAATTACAATTTCATCAAGTTCAGAAGATTGTATTGATTCAATGGCTTTCCCTGAAAAAATTGGGTGTGTAGCATATGCTACAACTTTTTCTGCACCTTTCTTTTTTAACGCTGACGCTGCTTCACAAAGCGTATTCGCTGTATCAACAATATCATCGACTATGATGCATGTGCGACCATTCACATCACCTATGATGTTCATCACCTCCGATACATTTGGTTTTGGGCGCCTTTTGTCTATGATCGCTAGTTCACTTCCAAGAATCTTTGCCATCGCTCTTGCTCTTACAACCCCTCCGACATCTGGGGATACTATTACAGCATCTTCATAGCTTTGTTTTTTTAAATCCTCAAGCAAAACAGGTGTGGCGTATATGTTATCAACTGGTATTTCAAAAAAGCCTTGTATCTGATCTGAATGAAGATCCATCGTTAGAAGTCTATCTACACCAACTCCAGTAAGCATGTTGGCAACCACCTTAGCTGTGATAGCTACTCTGGCTGACCTTGGCCTTCTATCTTGTCTTGAGTAGCCGAGATATGGTATGGCAGCCGTTATTCTTGCAGCAGACGATCTTCTGAGTGCATCAACCATCACCATTATTTCCATTAGATTATCGTTGGTAGGAAAACTAGTTGATTGTAAAATGAAAACATCTTTTCCTCGGACATTTTCAAGAAGCTCAAGCATGGTTTCTCCATCGCTAAAATTACCAACAGTTGCTTCACCAAGTTTTAGACCCAAATTAGAGGCAACTTTTTTTGCAAGATCTTTATTGGCATTCCCAGTAAAAACCATTAGATTTTCGTATTTCACAAATACCTCCGCATTTTAAAAAAATTGGCTGGGGAGGAAGGATTCGAACCTTCGCATGCATGGATCAAAACCATGTGCCTTAACCAGCTTGGCGACTCCCCATTTAACTTAAAACATCATAAAAAGGATGTCTAGATAATCCTTTTACAATAAAACTTTTTATATCTATTGGTTTTTTTTCATCAGCAAGTTGGGCTTCTTTTACATTTGCTATTTTTACAAAAACACTTGAGCCTGTCCCTGAAATTTTAGCAAATCCAAAATTATTCATCCAACTCAATAATTTTTTCATCTTTAAATATTTTTTAGTAATTGTAGATTCCAAGTCATTACATTCTCGGTCAAGTTTTTCACTAAAACAGGTCGACATTTTCAATGTAATTGGGACTTTTGTCAATTTAAATGATTTAAATATTGACTCTGTAGAGATAGAAAAGTTGGGGTAACACAAATAATAAATGAAATTAGGAATGTTAAATTTACTTAGCCTCTCGCCAACTCCTTCTACCCATGCGTTTTCCCCAAATATAAAGAATGGAACATCGGCACCTAGACCTAGGCCGAGAGTCATTAATTCTTTTTTTGATAGATTAATATTAGCTAATTTATTGATTCCCATGAGTATAGTTGCTGCATCTGAACTTCCGCCACCTAAGCCTGCTCCAATAGGGATGTTTTTTTTGATATAAATATCGACGCCAATATTTTTATCTTTAAGAATTAATTGAGCTGCTTTTAGCCCAAGGTCATCTTGATTATCAATCTTTATCGATTCATTGATAAAATTTATTTGTGAATCACTTCTTATCCTTATATAGATATAGTCATATAAACCTATAAGTTGAAAAACACTTTGTAATTTATGGAAGCCGTCATCTCTTTTGCCTATAATTTTCAAAAATAAATTAATTTTTGCTGGCGCTTTAAACTCCTCATAACCTTCCTGCATATAGTCTTTTTTATTCAATCAAGATTCCCATTTAATAATATATATTTTAAGTGTAATTTCATTTTTGTTTAATTCGATATACTTTGGGAAAATTTTGTTTTCTTTCTCTATAACACCCTCATAATCTACCTGCCAATCTTTATAAGATAGCGAGACATTATTTTTGCTGGTGAGTTGAGCTGGTGGATTCATAATTAATCTCTCTAGAATAAAAACATTTTGTTTATCACCAAAGATTTGCCTTAAGATGTCTTCAATTTCATTTTTATTTTTTGATAAATTACTGATTTTTATAGAATTATTTGATTTATTTAAATAAACTTTAGAAACAACAGAATTGAACGGATTCAAAAGTGTAATGCTACTTTTACCGTTCTTTGCATTCCAAATAAGCTTTCCGGTAAACCCTTTTTTCTCAACAAAAAGAGTAATTTTGGCTGATAAAGCTAGGTTAAAAAAATCATTTATATTTTTTTGGCTGGAATAGTCTTTGTAGGAAATTACCTCTGGTTGTGTTTTTTCAACTGAAGCACAGCTAACTAGTAAAAAAGATATTAAAATACAAATAAATTTCATTATTTGCCTATTTTAGAAAAAAGTTATCGGTATTTCTTAACCGTCTTTAATAATATCTTATTATCAGGGTATTGTTGCAATGATTCATCCCATATTTTCTGAGCCTCATCGACTTTATTTGCGTGCCATAAAACTTCACCTAGGTGAGCAGAAATTTCGGGATCTTTTTTAATTTCATAAGCCTTTCTTAAAAAATCAAGGGCAACATCGATATTACCCAATTTATAATGTACCCATCCCATACTGTCCATAATGTAGTGGTTTCTGGGCTCAAGAGATAAAGCTATTTCAATGTTAATCTTCGCCTCATCGAGCTTTATGTTTCTATCGGCAAATGAGTATCCAAGTGCGTTATATGCGACTGCGTAGTCAGGCTTAATTTTAATTGCCTCTCTTAAAAGCTGCTCCATAAGGACTGTATTCCCCATCCTCTCTGCAAGCATAGCGTAATCATATTTAAACTCAGCAGAGTTTTTAAAATTTTCCTCTTCTTTTTTCATCAAATCATATGCTTCTGTTTCTTTATTATCGCTATATAAAATTGATATCTTTGCTCTAAATAATTCCAACTTCGCTTCTGGAGTTAAATTCTTATACTGATCTAGGCTCTCTAATGCTTGGTCATTCCCTTCATACTTAGCTATTAACTCTGCAGTTAATATTTTAGATTCAATAAAAGATGGACCATAATTAATCTTGTTAAGCCAAGCAAGGGCTTCTGTGTAATTACCTCTTGTGTCTTCAATACGTGCAAGGTAGATGTAAATTTGTTCGGGCTGTTGGTAGCCTCTTTCAAGACTTTGCATCAGAAATTTCTCTGCTAAGTCATAATCTCCTAGCTCGATAGCAAGCAATGAAACGGTAAAACTAATTTCTGCAGATGCAAGAGAGCTATTTACTATTTTAAGAAATTCATCTTTTGCTAAATTATATCTTTTTTGATTTGTTAGAAGTTTTGCGTACTCCAATCTTACTTCACTTGCATCAGGATATTGCTTCAAGTAATTAACATAAAAATTTGCTGCTTTTTGTTGTGATTCTAATCCTATAATATAACCTTCAAATAAAACTGCTGTTTGCCACTTAGGATCAATTTTTTTAACTTTAGCGAGTTCTGTCGTAGTTAATTTTTTTTTGTTAGCAAAATAGGCAGCATGTGCGATTGCAAAATGAGCTTCCTTGCTATTGGGGTAGGGTTCTGCAATGTCAACAATAAATCTTAGAGCATTATTTTTATTCTCTACTTTCGCAAGGATGGAATTCAAATATAAAAAACCTTCTCCCCTGTAAGTATCTTGCTCAAGTAATTTTTTTACAATTGGCTTTGCTTTACTCAGGTTACCGCTAGTAATATAAAGTTCAGCTAAAATTTGTTTGGCTTGTACTGATTTTGGATCTAAACTAGCCCATACTTTTGCGGAATCAAGAGCGACCCGCCCATTTCTTGAACTTCCTGCAACTCGAGTAGCTCGCTCAGCCAATGGTATATTGTGCGTTTGTTTAGCTAGATCGAGGTAGAGATGACCAGCAGAATTAAAATCACCCCTTTGTGTAGCAATTTCGGCTAAAAGAAATTTATATACAAACTCAGCATTCGCTTCAGTTATTTTTGGTGGCAGGTCGGGGTTAAATTTATCTTGTTGATTAGCAAAAGAAGGATTTACACAAACTAAAAAAAAGCAAAAAATATACGATCCAGTTAAAAATATTGCTTTAGAAATATTATATTTTTTCATGTGATATTTAAAATTAAGGGTTAAGTTAAAAATGTAATTATATTACGCTTAAGGACTAAGATTTTAAAAGATAATTCATTTATCTTTAAACTTTTTTTACTTCTTTAAACTTTTTTTTTAATATACACTCCTATAAAAATATAATAACAATATGTTCTTATTTTTTAGTTAATAATTTTTTGGAAATTAAGTTGAGCGATACTACATTTGAAAATACTATAGAGGCTTCAAACCTTACTAAAAATTTTGGAAAAAATATTGCAGTGAACGATGTATCTTTTCAACTAAAAAAAGGTGAAGTACTCGGTTTCCTAGGTCCTAATGGAGCTGGTAAATCAACTACCATGAGGATGCTTACAGGAAATCTTGCACCTACTAACGGGGATGTGAAAATATGTGGAATTGATATTATTTCAGAACCAAAAAAAGCGAAAGCTTTGATAGGGTATTTACCAGAGATGAGACCTCTCTACAAAGAACTTACAGTAAATGAATATTTAATAATTGCTGCAAGATTTCATAAGGTACCCTCATCAAAAATTAAAAAAGCTCTTGAAGAAGCTAAAGATAGATGTGGATTATCCCATATGAGTAAAAGATTAATCGAAAACCTGTCCAATGGTTACCAGCAAAGAGTAGGTATAGCGCAGGCCATCATTCACAATCCTGAAATTGTTATTCTTGATGAGCCTACTGTCGGACTAGACCCAATTCAAATAAGGGAAATTCGTAAATTAATTAGGGATATTGGCAGACAACATAGCGTAATTATATCAACTCACATTCTTCCTGAAGTAGAGATGGTCTGCGATCGTGTTCAGATTATAGATAATGGGCAGCTTGTTTTCCATGGATCTATTGAAGACTTAAAAGCTCAAAGAAGAGGAAATAAATTATTGGTTGGTTTTTCAAAGGCTCCAGCGATAACTAAATTAAAAAAAATCAAAGGGGTGGATATGGTTGAGAAAGTTGAGAATAATATGTTTAGGTTCCACTTCAAAGATAAGTATCTACCAGCCGAAGAAATTGTAAATCTTTCGGTTAAGGAAGGTTGGGGGCTCTATCATATCAATATGGACATAACGAGCTTAGAAGAAACTTTTGTGAATTTAACGCAAACTAGTTAGAAGAGAAATATCTATGATTATTAATGTTGCTAGAAAAGAATTAAAAAGTTTATTTGCCTCTCCAATGGGTTGGATAATACTCTCTATTTTGATGTTTGGGTTTGGAACATTGTATTTGCAAGGTGTTAATAGCTACTTTGAGGTTATGTCAGGTGCAATTCGTCCAGCTGAGAGAGTTGGGGTAACAATTTTTGTCGGCTCAAAAATTTATAGCACGGCTCTCTTTTTACTTTCCGTCACCACCCCCATGCTCACAATGCGATTAATTAGCGAAGAAAGAAAGAGTCAAACAATGCCATTTTTATTAAGTGCTCCAATTTCATTATCTGAAATAGTAATTGGTAAATTTTTAGGTCTAGTTATATTTTTAAGTATTCTTGTAATTTATATTTTTGCAATGCTTTCAACACTTAACATATGGGCCGACATTGATTTTGGCTATCTTATTGGAAATTCTTTTGGATTTATCTTATTAATAGCAAGTTTTACAGCTTTGGGCATTTTCTTTTCTAGCTTAACAAATCAGCCAATTATTGCGGCAATCACAACGTTTATTGCCCTTGTCTCGATGGTTGGTTTGGGTAGTTACTTTGCAAGTGATCCAAGTCATTGGTTTAATTACATATCAATGACTAAACATTATCAATCATTTACGAGGGGTGTTTTTGATAGTGCAGATATTGTTTATTACCTGCTATTTATAGTTACCTTTTTAACATTGACTGTCAGAAGACTTGATTCAGACAGGCTGAGGGGGTAAATGTTTTGAAAACAAATAAACAACTAAGATTTCAATATTCTCTTCAAAATAGTTTCTTTCTTATCTTATTTTTATCTTTAGTGTTTGTTATTGGCTTTTTAGCTAAGCAATTTGTTTATGTTAAAGATATGACTCAAGCCAATAGAAGTATTCTAACGAAGGGTAGTATTGAAGTTGTTGAGAGTATGAAAGATCCGATACAACTTACAATTTTTGCATCAAATGATGACGGCAGTGAGAATTTTCGGAAAAGTATAGTGGACTTTTTTGCTAAGTACCAGAGAGCTAAGTCAGATATAAATATTAAATTTATTAACCCAATCGAAGAACCAAAGCTATTACAAGAGCTTGGTATTAGAAATGATGGAGAAGTTGTTGTTGAATATAATAAGAGAACAGAACATATTTCGCCACCATTTGCTGAACAAGAGTTTACAAATCTTCTCGTAAGGCTTTCTCGGACTAATCAAAAACCAATTTTATACCTAGATGGTCATGGTGAAAAAAACCTAATTGGTAAAAAAACAAATGATTTAGGTGGTTTTGGCGATCAATTGAGAAACAAAGGACTCAAGCTTGCAAACCCAGATCTAACAGCTATAAGTAAGGTACCTAAAGAAGGAGCAATGCTTATTATTGCAAGCCCACAGGTAAACATTGGAAAAGTAGAAGCAAAAAAAATATTAGATTATGTAGAGCAGGGCGGAAATCTGCTTTGGCTGCTAGATGATAATAATTTTAAAGGCCTTGATAGTCTGGCAAATTATTTGGCATTGAAGGTATCTGATGAATCTGTTGTAGATCCACTTTCTGAAGAGTATGGCGGAGATGAAAATATAACTTTCTCGACCATTTATGGAGATCATCCGATTACGAGAAATTTTATGTTAAGAACCATTTATTCTAATGCGCATGAAGTAAATGCCCAAGATTCTTATGAGAATGGTTGGGAGGTGAGTGAGTTAATAGAAGTGGCAACAGGTGGATGGCTCCCTATTAGTAAAAAAAATAATGAGGATAAATTTAATTTTATCAAAGGTGAAGATAAAGAGGGACCCATAAATATTGGTATAGCACTTAAAAGGAAGTATGGAGAAATTGGACAGAGAGTTGTTGTAGTCGGAAATGCGTCATTCTTATCAAATACCTTTATTACTTCTGGTGGCAATCTAGACTTAGGCATCAATATTATAAATTGGCTTGCTGGTGATGACCAGTTGATTACTATTCAACCGATGCCACTTAAGGATATAAATGTAAGTATCCCCAATGATAGTAAATCTGTATTTATCGCATGGTCTATATTCCATTCATTCCAATATTTCATACCAATTGGTTTATTCATTTTAGGCTTTGTAGTTTGGTTTAGAAGAAGAAAAGCTTGATATGACTAATAAATGGATTACTAATTTAATATTACTAATCGTATTGGTTGGGGCGAGCATCGTTGCTTTTCAATCGTTAAAAGAAGAACCTGAAGTTATAAAAGGTATTGAAGTCACAAATTTTAAGCTTTCTGATTTCGACGAAATAGAGTTAAATTTTCCATCAAAAGCAAAAGTACATTTTAAAATAATTGAAGATCAGTGGAAGGTTTTATCACCAGTTAAAGGACGGGCAAATGAGCTTTATATATATCAACTGTTATCAATTCTAGCTTCAAAAAGTCCTGAAAAACTTAAAAGTGATGACTTAGAAAAATATGGCCTTGATCAACCTAAGCTAAAAGTAGTTTTTCTAAACAAAGAAAAGTTGCTACAAGAAGAGTTTATATTTGGTACGTATAATCCAATCTCAGAAAATCAGTATATAAAATATAAAGAAGATGTATTTATTGTTAATGGTCTATTTTCCGAAACTGCATCCTATGTTCCAATAGAGTTCATCGATAAAAGACCCATTGCCCCCTATGAAATGATTCAAGGTTTTAATTTCTCAAGATTAGAACAATGGCAAAAAAACCAATTAAAACTTGTTGAAAAAAATGGTAGGTGGGCTACAAAAGGTATTAATGTTTCAACTACTCAGGAAGATATTGTTGAGTGGCTCAGCGTTTCCTGGGATGGTTTGCAAGCTCTCTCAGTTGAGAGCTTTATGATGGACTCAAGGCTTGGGTACAAAAGTTTTGATGTTATTTTAAATGATAATAAAAAAATAACATTCTACAAAATTCAAGAATCTCCTCAACTTCATTTGTATCGTAAAGATGAAGGGTTGTTGTATCGATTTCCAGGAGATTTAGGATTTACAATGCTTAATCCTCATGTAAATGTAAAAGAAAAAGAATAATGCCTGAACTACCTGAGGTTGAAGTAACAAGGCTTGGCTTAATGCCCCTCATAAATGGCACTGTTCTCAGTGTTGATGTGAGAAACCATTCTCTAAGGTGGCCAGTAAACCCTAATCTAAAAAAAATTCTTAATACACAAAAATTAATTTCGCTTTCACGAAGAGGGAAATACCTTCTTGCTCAATTTTCAAATGGATACCTAATTATCCACCTTGGAATGTCTGGGAGAATATCTATCGTAACTGAAAAAAAAAGTCCCTTAAAACATGATCATATCGATATATGTTTTAAGGTAGATGGAAATAAAAAAATATTAAGATATAACGACACAAGAAGGTTTGGGGCGGTGATATGGACAGACAATAATCCATTTAATCATAAACTTATAGCTACACTTGGTCCCGAGCCCTTATCAGATGAATTCAATGCTGACTACTTATTCGAGATAGTTAAAAGAAAAAAACAGCCAATTAAAAGTACAATAATGGATAGCCACTCTGTGGTCGGCGTTGGTAATATTTATGCTAACGAATCACTTTTTCTGGCTTCCATAAGACCTCAACGTCGATCTCAAAAGATCAAAAAAAATGAAATTAGTATACTAGTTGATTCTATAAAAATGGTTATACAAAAGGCAATTACCAGAGGAGGAAGTACCCTTAATGACTTTTATAGTGTTAATGGAAAAAGCGGGTATTTTCAAAATGAGCACAACGTCTATGGGAGAGAAAATGAAAGTTGCAACAAGTGCGATGGAACGATATATCAATTAAGAATTGCACAGAGGTCTAGTTTCTATTGTAAAAAGTGTCAAGTTTAAAGTTACATTTATTGTTATATTAATGTGAGAACTGTAAGCGTTATAATTACAAATAAAAGGATCATTACAAGTATAATTCTGTCCTGCCTAAGCTTCATTTCTTCAATTGATTTTCGCATATCCTTTTCAATAATTGTGCATGAATTATTATTATGTTTATTTAAGTAAGAATGTAAAAGTGTAGGTAATTGAGGAGCAACATCCACCCAATTAGGAAATTCTTTTTTTATTCTATTTATTAAGTTTTTGGGACCTATTTGTTCTTTTAACCAATTTTCTAAAAAGGGTCTTGCTGTTACCCATAGATCTAAATTTGGATCCAGATCACGCCCTAAACCCTCAACGTTAAGCAGGGTTTTTTGTAACATTGTTAATTGTGGTTGTATTTCCATATTAAACTTTTTAGAAGTTTGAAATAGCCTTATGAGTAACTTTCCAAAGGAAATATCTTTAAGGGGTTTATTGAAGATTGGTTCACATACTGAACGAATCGCATTTTCAAATTCATCAATTGAGGTTTCTGAAGGCACCCACCCTGATTCAATATGAACCCTTGCAACTTCACGATAATCCCTTTTGAAAAATGCTGCAAAATTTTTGGCTAAATAAAGTTTATCCTGCTCATTAA
>ERZ1046740.204-NODE-204-length-51742-cov-5.922805_pt1 | contig 51742 bp, 46 predicted proteins | sample MGYA00383093_ERZ1046740 | MGnify/ENA primary metagenome ERZ1046740 (study PRJEB29581, sample SAMEA5548363) | metagenome | biome: marine; feature: coastal; material: water | depth 25 m | study: Short-term variability in the microbial, nano- and picoplankton... | reverse complement strand
GCCCTCATTCCCGACGGCACCATCATCCTCAAAGTAAGGGGGAAACAGCGGGTGGAATTTCAGAGGCGACCGCATGCGTGGCAATATCAGACAAAAGCGAAATGCGCGGCAAGAGAGAAGGCGGTCCCTGATCAAACAGGGCTCGGATGCGTCGTTCCATTCTGCGCGTATTCAGAATGAGGTGAACCCGTGCAATTTCTTCGGGGGGTTTGCCGGAAAACCGGGCCCGCAATCCCGCAACCAGAACCGCAGGAAAGTCTGCACCCGGCGGGCCGGCAAACACATGGGGGCAAAGCGCGGGATCAAACATCGCCGCCCTCAAGAAGCTTTTCGGCCAAAAGAACCCCTTCGGGAGAGCCGACGTCGCACCATTTCCCGGGATATGACAGGCCAAATAGCGTGCCGGAAGCGTGCATGTCGTTCCACACCATGTTCAAGGAAAAGGCAGCTTGATCGATGCTGTGCAATCCTTGGGTTTTCATGATCTGGATACCACCATAGATCTGGCCGGGGCCGCGCGTCAGGCGCCCGTCTGCGTCCAGAGTGAAATCCCCCGTGCCCGTGTGACCAACGGCATTGTCGCGCGGAACGCACATAAGCAACGCACCCATGTCTTCTGGTCGCCACGCCTTCTTTAGCATTTCAAACGGATTTGGGCCTTGCCAGATGGCATCCGTATTTGCAGTGAAAACCGGACCATCCCCAAGAAGGGGCAAGGCATTGCGTACGCCACCGCCAGTTTCGAGAATACCTGGGCTTTCGTGCGATATCGCGACATTGGTGCCCGTCAGATGGGTGACAATTTGATCTGCGTGATAATGGCTATTTACAACGATCCGCGACGGGTTGATTGCTTGGGCGAGGCTCAGCGTATGATCCATCAACGCTTTGCCGCCAACCGCCACTAAAGGTTTTGGCCGGTCCTTGGTCAGGTGGCGCATGCGGGTGCCGAAACCCGCTGCGAAAAGCATTACAGCGTCGGGATTGTGGCACATTGATCTTTTAGCTTTTTCATAAGGTGCGGGTCAGGCGGGGGAAGTTCGTCAAGTACGGTTTGGCGGATGGACGACAGGGCTGGGTGGTTGAGATCGCGCAAAATAAAGTCCCAAACCCGCGGCATAAAATCGACATAGTGAGCCTTGCCAGCATAAAGACAAAGCCGCGCAAAAACACCGATGATGCGCAGATTTCGCTGCACTCCTAACACGGCATAGGCCGTGGTGAAATCGTCACGCGCCACTCCGGTTGCCTGAATGTAACGTTCGATCATCGCGGTTTCGGTGTCACGGGATACATCGCGACGGGCGTCTTGCAAAACAGACATCAAATCGTAGGCGCGGTGGCCGGCCATGGCATCCTGAAAGTCCAGCAGCCCCACGCGCGCGATACCTTGGCGGTCCGGCAGCCAAAGCAGGTTTTCTGCATGATAATCGCGTTGGATCAATACGTCGCACTGCGCACAATGCTTGATCAAAAGATGCTCGAAGGCAGTTTGTAAGGCCTTTGCTTTCTCTTTGTAGGGCTGATCTAACCCACGTAGATACCAATGATAAGCGAGCGCTGCGCGCTCTGCCATAACGGCAGGATCATATGCAGCCATGTCTTTTGGCGGTGGCGTTTGATGAAGGGCGACGAGCACATCAGTTGCGGCTTCGTAGAGTGGGGCTTCAAGGCCGGGAGTTTCTTGAACAACCCGCGCAAAAAGATCATCCCCAAGGTCTTCCAGAAGAAGCAAGCCATGGTCGATATCTTGGTGCAGTATACGTGGTGCTGACAGGCCAAGGCCTAGCAACCAAGTATCAATATCGATGAAAGTGCGCAAACCTGCACCCGCGTCCGATCTTGCATCCATGAGGACGGCAGTTTGTGAACCAAGGCGTAAACGAAGGTAACGCCTGTCAGACGCGTCCCCAGCAAGCGGTTCACGAGTGGCATCGGCCCATTTGCTTCCTTGCAGGAAGGCATTGATCTGTGTGTTGCGGTCAGCCATTTGTTAATTGGTCCAGAATGTTTGCCCAACGATCATCGTTGGCACGTAAAGCCATACGTCGCTCACCCGGAATGTCCGTCATATCGAGAGACAAAGTAAGCGCATTTTTGGGTGACAGCTCTGCCAAACGATCCGGCCATTCAACCAAACAAAGTGCGGTTTCAAAAGCGTCCGTTAGGCCAAGCTCGACCACTTCGTCCGGAGAGGTCAATCGATAGAGATCGGCGTGCCAAATCTCAAAATCTGACGCGTCATAGGTTTGAACCAAAGTGAAGGTCGGCGAAGGCACGTCTTCGGGTTGGGGCAAAAGCGACTGGATAAGACAACGGGCAAAATGGGTTTTTCCTGCGCCAATTTCACCCTCAAAAAGAAGCACATCACCTGGGGCCAGCAAACCACCAAGGCGCTGGGCAAATTCACATGTGTCATCAGGGGAAGAGAAGCTAATCTCGTGTTGGTAAACGGACATGCCAAAAGATGACACCGCCGCGCTTGGCCTGCAACCCAGATTGTCTAACTGACCATGGTTTCAACCGAGGTAACTGGCTTTTCGATCGCTTCCGAGTCCTCAAAGACGATCGATGTAAACCCACCGGTCAGCGAGACAACTCGCATATTCAGAGCTTGACCAGATTGATGAATGATCGGTGCCGTCCAGCTTTCGCGGGGATTGATGTCCAAGATATGATGGCGCAGCTTTTCCCATGCGTCAGTTTTTTCGGTCTGTAAGCGCCATTGGCGGATGCCATCAAGAAAGGAATACTCGGTGATCCCCGCTTCTGGCTCCGAGCTCCAAAGCGTTCTGTAAGCAAGGTTGCAAAAGTTTAGTTTGCCTGTCGCCGCAAAGACCACAATGGCTTGATCAAGAGAATCCAGTGTTGATTTCCCAAGTTCCATCTCGGCGCGAAACCGTCGGGCGAGGGAAACTTCGGCACTGATGTCCTCGAACAAGAACGCAATCGCGCCGTCCGGATGTGGGCGGCCTAACACGCGATAGGTTACGCCAGAGGGTAAAGTCCATGTTTCGGTATATCGATCGTCAGATGCGGCCACGACAAGCTCAGCAATTTGTTCGCGCCACGATGAGTAATTGCGTGGCTCGGGCATCATACGGTTCTCGCGCATGCGATCAAAAAAGGCCAAGAGGTTGGGGCGGGAGGACAAGAAATCAGCCGGCAGGGCCGTTAGGTCGATCAAAGCGGGGTTGAACAGTGCAAGTTGCCGATTTCGGTCAAAAATTGCCAAACCGATTGAGAGCTGAGCAAAGGTCTTGGTCAGAGTTTGCACGAAGTTTCGTTGGGCAATTTCGGCGTTCACAATGGCATTGGCGTCTGTTGCGAAATGGTTTTGCAGGCCATCAGCTTTGGTCGTTGTGACATCAAACCAGTAATTTTGGGTGCGAGACGTGTCTGCTAAGGACGTGCGAACCGGTTTTTTGCCCACAACAAGTGATGATTGCTCGAAAATCTTTGGGCTGGTGATGCCGTTGCGCTCAATTCCGAGATTTTCAGCCAATTTATAATAGGCTGTATTAGCCCAATCCACATCTCCGTTTTGATTGCTTTGCCAAACAGGATACGGCGCTTCGGCTATGACATGCATGGACGTTGAAGCGGTTTTTGTGTGTGGCGCAATCAGTTCGGAATGCTCAGTTTTCTGAAGTGTTACGCGCGCCATATTGTCCCACTGTTCCAGAACAACAAATTCCTTTTCGGTCCCGTCCCAAGCAGAAAAAGTGCGCACATCTCGGGTTTTGTCGGTGCCCTGCGTGACCGGGAAATCTGGAAATCGGATCATCAAGAGACCAAAAATATATGCCCAATCGGATTTGTTTTCACCCGGTGCAAGCAACATGGTCTGGCCAGCAGTATTTGCGTCCAACAAGACGCCGTCTTGATACAAGAAAACGGCTTTGTTTTGGGTGTTAGAATGAGGTTGAGTCTCGGGACGTTTAGCTGAACGCCTCAAACTGTCGTTCAGCAAGATCAAGACAAATGCCAGACCGAAACTCAATGGCACCAATAACATGCCTTCGAGAATGCCCAATTCTATCATAATATGCCCTGCCACTAATTTCAGAGCCATTCTTTGCTGCGAACGTTAACGGCGGGTTAATCAATTTCTCAATTTAGGAAGTTTGGGTTTTCGCCCAGCGCACCAGAGAGGCTGGCTTGCGCGTCAATAGCTTCCCGCGGCCAAGTCACTTCGACAATAGCGCCCGAGGGTTTTGGGGTGCTTTGGTCAGATGTCGACCTTTCGGACCCATTGGCAAAAATCAATTCGGCTCCGGTACGTTCCAACAAAGTTTTTGCAATAAACAACCCTAGGCCCATTCCTTCGTAGCCCGGTCTTTGTTTGCGCTCGCGTGCGGTCCGACGGCGGCGTACAAAAGGATCTCCAATACGGCCCAGAATATGGGTTGGATACCCTCGTCCATCATCCATGATCCGCAAAGTAATCCGGTCTTCACTCCAAGCGGATTCAACCCACACATTCTCGCGAGAAAAATCCACAGCGTTCTGAATGAGATTGCGTAGGCCATGGATCACTTCGGGGTGGCGCAAAATAGTTGGGGGGGTCTGACCATCAGCATTTACGGCGGCGACCTCCAAGTGCACAATCTTTCCGCGATCCAGATGTGGTTCTGCCGCCTCTTCTATAACTGTTGTGAGGGGGGCTCTGCGCAAATGCAGGTCATCTTTGCCCGCCCGCCCCATCGAGTGTAAAATCTCGCGACATCGATCCGCCTGCTCGCGGATCAGGGCGGCGTCTTCGTGTAGTTCGGGCCGATCTTCTAATTCGTCCATTAACTCGGCGCTGGTTAGCTTGATCGTTGCCAAAGGCGTGCCAAGCTCATGGGCAGCGGCGGCAACCACGCCCCCAAGATCTGTCAGTTTTTGTTCGCGAGCGAGCGCCATCTGTGTGGCGGCTAGTGCTTCGGTCATCGATGTCATCTCAGAAACAACCCGACGAGAGTAGACGGACGAAAACAAGATCGCGATCACGATGGCCACCCAAGATCCGTAAACGAACACATCCGGTTTTCTCAGAATGAACCGTTCTTCAGTACGCAAGGGCATGTGAAACTCCAGCATAACTGTGAGCAGAACAATGGCTGTTGTTGCCAAGAATGCGGTGGAGCGCACGGATAAGACAGAGGCTGATATGGTGACGGGGCCCACAACAAGGATCGCAAAGGGATTGTGTAGACCACCCGTTAAGAACAGCAGAAAGCAAAGCTGCAACAGGTCAAACAGAATCATGAAGGTGTTTTCGCTCTCGGACAGAAGCTTGTTTTCAGGGAAAACAAACATCGCGATCAGATTGCCGATGACAGAAATGCCTATTGCCAGATAGCACAGCCCATATTCCAACTGCAGTTCGAAGACCCGTTGGGCAACAATCAGTGCAATCACCTGCCCAACAATCGCGACCCATCGAACCATGATTATGGTGCGAAGACGAATCCAGCTGCTACGGCTGCCATTCGAGATCAATTCTGCTGAAAAATCCGACATCTGTGCGCCTTTGTCTCTTGTCCTGCTCGTGACAATTGTTAGTTGTCGATCAAGTATCAATCAACTCAAGCCTTGGGGTGGTCTCGTTATGATCCGGAATATCGCAATTATTGCTGTCATTGTTGCCATAGGCGGCCTGGGTGCCACGTGGCTCCTCTCAAGAGGCGGAGACGACAAATTTGCACAATGCCGTGCAGGCTCTGTTGCAGGTGGCGCTGCATCAATTGGTGGCCCGTTCGAGTTGGTCGACGAAGACGGAATAACTGTGACAGACAAAGACGTCTTCACCGAGCCGTCGATTGTCTATTTTGGCTACACATTCTGTCCGGACGTCTGCCCGATGGACACAACCCGAAATGCTGAAGCCGTTACGTTGTTGGAAGATCGGGGAGTTATGGTGAAGCCCGTGTTCATATCAATTGACCCAGCGCGTGATACGCCAGAGTCCCTGAAAGACTTCACTGACGTGATGCACCCTCGTATGGTGGGCCTGACTGGTACGCGGGAGCAAGTTAAATCCGCCAGCCAAGCGTACCGCACCTACTTTAAAAAACAGGAAGGTGACGACCCAGATTATTACTTGGTGGATCATTCGACCTATTCGTATTTGGTGTTTCCCGAGGTTGGGTTTGTCGATTTTTTCAAGCGAGATGAGAGTCCAGAGCAGATGGCCAATCGGATCGGTTGTTTTGTAGAAAAGATGTAATTTCGCCGCGTTGTTTGACCCTCTTGGTTTCACAGGCTAAAACTTGAGAAATTCGGAAGGAACAGGACGAATGGCGGACAATACCCTGCGTGACATCGGACCGGACAAATCTTTGTTGCTGGTGGATGACGACGAACCATTTCTGCGCCGTTTGGCCAAAGCTATGGAAAAACGTGGCTTTGAGGTTGAAACTGCCGGGTCTGTTGCGGCTGGACGGGCCATTGCCACGGCGCGCACACCTGCCTATGCGGTTGTTGATTTAAGGCTTGAGGACGGAAACGGCCTTGATGTGGTCGAAGTTCTGCGTGAAAAGCGTGAAGATTGCCGGGTCGTGGTTCTAACCGGATACGGTGCGATTGCGACTGCGGTTGCAGCCGTAAAAATTGGCGCGACAGACTATTTGTCAAAGCCTGCGGATGCGGCCGATATTATGAACGCGCTGCTGAGCCCTGACGACGAGCTGCCACCACCGCCGGAAAACCCGATGAGCGCGGATCGCGTTCGGTGGGAACATATTCAGCGGGTGTACGAGCTGTGTGATCGCAACGTGTCGGAGACGGCTCGTCGGCTAAACATGCACCGTCGGACATTGCAGCGCATTCTGGCAAAACGCAGTCCGCGTTAATCGACCGCTTTCTTAGTCTTTTAGATCGAAACGTTTGAGGACCTTGTTGATCTTGGTGCCGTCTGCCAATTCGATACCGTCAAGCTGACCCCAATCGCGAAATCCGCGGCTTTGGTAATAGGCCAAGCCGCCAGCATTGTCGGCGCGAATGTTGGCGTTGATCCAATCATATCCCAAATCAGTTGCAGCCTGAACCGTGGCATCAAACAGCTTTGAGCCGATACCAAGCCCGGTTTGTCCAGATTTGACGAACGTACCTATGTCACAAGCCTCGGGCGGTAGTTCTGGCCAGACACCTATCCATTGAAACCCCAGCAAATCGCCAGCGTCATCGATTGCGATCTGCCAAGCAGACTTATCCCGATTGGCAAACAGCCAGCCTTCAAGGTCATCTCGTGTCATTGGGGTGGTTAAAGCGGTGGTGCCGCCAATCGCGATAATTTCATTCAAAAGATCAGAAACTTGCCGAAGATCGGAGGATGTTCCGGGGCGGACGTGAAGTGTCATTCTAATTCTTTCAGCAAAGCATTGTGGCGTAATGTAAATTCGTTACGAACCTCGACAGGCGCGCGCAGACGGATATGCAGACCTTTGATAAGGGCTTTGTCTGGATTGCCAAACAACTTGTTGGCCTCGGCTTCTGTAAAGCCCGCAATTTCAACAGCCTCCATCCATGCACTGATGCGGTCGGCCTTTTTGATCTGCTTTTTGATAAGGGCAGGTGTGGTTGCGGGCAGTCCAAAGCGAATGTGAATGGCGGCGGTCAGCCGTTCGTCCAGCGCCTCGTAACCTGGCCCAACCGAGGCCTTTACCGGCGAAATCATATCTCCAATCACATATTCGGGGGCATCGTGCAGCAAGGCAGCCAGACGCCATTTGGCCGAAACACCGGGGTTGAGGCGACCAAACAAGTCTTCGACCAACAACGAATGTTCAGCCACAGAGTAGGCAAAATCACCGTTGGTTTGCCCGTTCCAGCGCGCCACAAAAGCAAGGCCATGGGCAATATCCTCGATCTCAATATCGACCGGGGTGGGGTCCAGCAGGTCGAGCCTGCGACCAGAAAGCATACGTTGCCAAGCGCGCGCCAAGATGATGTCCTTTCGATAGGGCCGGACCCTTGGGTAGCCGATCAAACTGGGGCAATGCAACGACGTTTACAGACACCTTACAGACCGTGAAGTGTCATGTGCCCAGATTTTGACACATTTCCGAGGTGCTTTGAGGATGTAGCGGATCGCATGTTGCCAACGGTGATGTGAGTGTTTGTGTTTTGAATTCTCCGTCTGCGATACCGACATTCGATGCGAGGGGGGCACGTTTTTATGCTTCCTCCCGCGTGCCCTCTTTTCATTGCATCGTAACGAAAGGAGAAAGACATGTTCAAGCGATTGTTAGCATCAGGACTGCTGTTTGGCATGATTGCCACGGCCCCTCCTGCTTTTGCTGCCAACTGCGCAATGCGCGACACTGTCGTAGAGCGCCTTAAGTCTCAGTTTAGTGAGGTTCTGACTGCAGGCGGGTTACAAGAGGCCCAATCTGCCACCACTGTAATCGAAGTTTGGGCGTCACAAGAAGGTGGGACGTTCACGGTTATTGTGACCAATCCACAGGGCATTTCTTGTGTTGTTGCCGCCGGTACAGATTGGTTTCAATCTGAGCCGTTAAGTGCCGCTGGGGACACAGCGAGCTAGGCGCTATTGTCCAAAGCAATATCCAGTGCTATCTGGTGCCCAAATCCATAGTTTATAGGAGCAGGGCGCAATGGCGACCGATTACATCGTTAAAGATATTAAATTGGCTGACTTCGGTCGCAAGGAACTGGATATTGCTGAAACTGAAATGCCGGGCCTGATGGCCTTGCGCGCAGAGTATGGTGAAAGCAAGCCACTCAAAGGATCCCGCATTGTGGGGTCTTTGCACATGACGATCCAAACAGCGGTTCTGATTGAAACGCTTGTTGATCTGGGTGCGGATGTGCGCTGGGCTTCTTGCAATATTTTCTCAACTCAGGATCACGCTGCTGCCGCAATTGCGGCTGGTGGTACGCCAGTCTTTGCCATCAAAGGCCAGTCGCTGGAAGAGCATTGGGACTATCTGGATCGCTCGTTCATGTTCCCCGAAGGTGCAAACCTGATCCTTGATGATGGTGGCGATGCGACGCTTTATGTCCTCTTGGGTGCGCGCGTTGAAGCGGGTGAGACTGATCTGATCGAAACACCGACATCGGAAGAAGAAGAAGCGGTTTTTGCGCAGATCAAGAAGCGTATGGCAGCATCCCCAGGTTGGTTCACCAAAACACGCGCTGACATTCAGGGTGTTTCGGAAGAGACCACCACAGGTGTGCACCGCTTGTATGAATTGCACAAAAACAACCAACTGCCATTCCCAGCCATTAATGTGAATGACAGTGTCACAAAATCTAAATTCGACAACAAATACGGCTGTAAAGAATCTTTGGTCGACGGTATCCGCCGCGCCACAGACACAATGATGGCCGGTAAAGTTGCTGTGGTTTGTGGTTATGGTGATGTCGGCAAAGGGTCTGCCGCGTCGTTGAGTGGTGCTGGTGCCCGTGTAAAAGTGACAGAGATTGACCCAATTTGCGCGCTTCAAGCCGCGATGGACGGTTTTGAAGTCACCACGTTGGAAGACGAAGTCGCGACGGCTGATATCTTTATCACCACCACTGGCAACAAAGACGTGATCCGCATCGAGCATATGCGCGAGATGAAAGATATGGCGATTGTTGGCAACATTGGTCACTTTGACAACGAAATTCAGATCGCCAATCTGAAAAACCACAAATGGACCAACATCAAAGAACAGGTCGACATGATTGAGATGCCTTCGGGCAATCGCATGATCCTGTTGTCTGAAGGACGTCTTTTGAACCTTGGTAACGCCACTGGTCACCCGTCGTTCGTGATGTCGGCGTCGTTCACCAACCAAGTTTTGGCCCAAATTGAGCTGTGGACTCGTGGTGATGAGTACAACAATGAAGTCTACATTTTGCCCAAGCATCTGGACGAAAAAGTCGCGCGCTTGCACTTGGATCGTATCGGCGTGAAGTTGAGCAAGCTGGCCAAAGAGCAAGCTGACTATATCGGCGTTTCAGTGGACGGACCGTTCAAACCAGAACACTATCGTTACTAAGCAATTTGCCTATCTCAAAATTGCCAAACCCGGGAGCGCGTGTTCCCGGGTTTTTTTGTTTTTGCCAGGCGCTTTAGAATTCCCTGACGGCCATGCTATATGTTGGTTATTCTTAAGGGAGATTTTCTATGAAACGCCTTTGTCGGGTTTTGTTTTCGATCCTCTTTGCAGGCTTGGCAACCAATGCCGTCGCAGACAGCCAAGATGATCTTGCTAAACAATTGGCCAATCCAATTGCTTCGCTGATCAGCCTGCCTTTTCAGCTGAATTATGACTCTGGGTTTGGAGCAGCGGGGCAAGGCTCACGCACGACACTCAATATTCAGCCAGTTATTCCATTTGAGTTAAACGAAGATTGGAATGTCATTTCCAGAACGATTGTGCCCTTGATTTGGCAAGATGACTTCACGCCGGGCACTTCGCAGTCCGGTATGGGTGATATTGTACAAAGCTTCTTTTTCTCGCCAAAAGCTCCGACTTCAAGTGGCTGGATTTGGGGTATTGGCCCAGTGTTTCTGTTGCCAACGGCGACTGATGCGGCACTTGGGCAAGATCAGTTCGGTGCGGGCATAACCGGGGTCGCGTTAAAGCAAACAGGGCCATGGACTTATGGTGCCCTCGTAAATCACATCTGGGATGTTGGAGGGTCGACAACCGAAATCAACTCGACATATTTTCAACCATTCGTTTCCTATGTAACTCCGACGAAATGGACGTTCTCTGTCAATACTGAGACGACTTACAATTGGGTGAATGACACTGCAAATGTGCCCGTAAACCTGACGGCGACAAAGTTGATTAAGATTGGCAAGCGTCCGGTCAGCATTGGCGGGGGCCTAAGATATTGGGCAGATAGTCCGGCGGGGGGAGCAACAGGTTGGGGTGGTCGCATTATCATGACATTTTTGTTTCCCAAATAGCGGTTTGCTTTTGGGGGGACCAACCCGAGGTTTTTCCCTTTGTGAGTATTCAATGCGAATTGTTATTGTTGCATCAGGAATACCAACACCGAAAACTTGGCCAATAGCACGCCACAAAGGGAGTTAGATTAATGGGCAAACGAGACGAACTGATCGCAAAGTATGCGGACGACCTGAGCAATAAATGCGGCATGACCCCGGATATGGACTTGTTGACCAAAGTGACCATTGGGTGTGGCCCCGCTATCTACAACGATGATGCATCGACTGTGGCGGCTACTCAGGAAGCTGAGCTGGAAACAGTGAAAAACAACTTTCTGATCAAGAAACTAGGTCTTTCGGATGGTCCAGAATTGATGAAGGCTATCGATTCCGTCATAGAGGCCTATGGCCGCTCAGAGCGCAATAAGTATCGTGCCGTTGTTTACTACATGCTGGCGAAGCACTTCGGCAAAGAGGCCATTTTCGGCTGAGCCATTCGCATTTTTAAACACGAAGAAACGCCTGCTTATTTAGCGGGCGTTTTGTTTTTGTATTAGTTTTGAATTACTTGACGTTTGCTGGCGACGGCGTTTCGCAGTATCAATACGTATACCGAGCCAGGATGGCCGGAACCTTATATTCGAACACGTGTGGTGCTTAGGGAGCACGTGGGGTGACGGAGGTTCTGGCCGAAGGGGTTCGGTTGGGGCCTCCGTATTATTTCAGATATTGCTAATATGACTAATACGCAGCAACGTTTGGCGGGCGAGCTGTGAGCCGATGTGGAATCGATCAAGCCAAGGCGACTATTGTTCCGATGATAGTACAGCTGATGGTGGAGAATCCTGCGTCAATCAACAAAAGTGTGCGAGTGCGATTGGCAAATGCATAATTGGTCGCAATCCAAGGTGTGACGAGGAAAAGACCAATTCCCAAGCCTGAAACGAGACCTCCCCCGAGCGTATCAATCCCGCTCAATGAAAAAATGTGCCGCATCATGCCAGCAACCAGAATAGCCCCTATTAAGGCGACAAAATAGGGCGCGGCACCAGAATTGGGTGGCCTTCCATTTTCATCAGCGACGATGCCCGCTGCGTCCATCCACATTTTTGCAAAAGACAGGTACCAAATTGCCCCAAAGATATATGAGGCAAGCCCGGCGCCAATTACGATCAAGACATCCATCTACCGCTCCTATTTTACACTTGGTTAGTATGCACGTCGGCGCCTAATTGTTCTACAATCCCCCAAGCGCGCAGACGATTTGCCATTCCGTATCTGTCACGGGCTGCACAGACAGACGCGAGTTTTTAACCAAAACCATCTCTGCCAATCGTGGGTCGGTTTTTATTTGATCCAGTGAAACAGGTGTCGGCACGGCTTTGATCGCTTTGATGTCTACACACTCCCAGCGGGGATCATCCGTGGTCGAATCTGGATGGGCAAGGGCAATGACCTCAATGATCCCAACCACGGATTTTTCTTTCATTGAGTGGTAGAAAAATCCACGATCGCCCACTTTCATGGCGCGCATGAAATTGCGGGCCTGATAATTGCGTACGCCATCCCATTCCTCGCCGGCTTCGCCTTTGTCGATTTGGTTCTGCCAACTCCACGTGTTGGGTTCGGATTTGAAAAGCCAATATGCCATCAGCCGATCACCTTGTTCCATGCAATAAGCTCGACCGAGGCAAACAAATCAGCCGCTTTGTAAGGGTCCTTGGCCGCCCAAGCCTCTGCGGTGGCCATGTCCGGAAGTTCTAGAACAATGAGCGAGCCGCACATTTCACCGTGTTCGTCCAGAAATGGGCCCGCCATTTCGACAGGATCCGTGGATTTTAGATAGGCCACATGGGCGTCGCGATTGGCTTTGCGGATCTCAATTGAGCCGGGTTTGTCTTTGGCTATCAGGGCAATACGCATTTCATTCCTCCTTGGGGGGGCGAGAGAGCAACATCTCTACCGCCTGAGCGATTTTCATATTGTGATCGATCATACCAACAACAGCGTCAGTGATCGGCATATCAATGTTCATGTGCTTTGCGCGTCCCTGCACAGCACGGGCTGTTGCAGCACCTTCAACAGTTACGCTGGGATCAAAAGGTTCATCTCGGCCTAGAGAAACGCCAAACCGGTAGTTGCGGGACTGATCCGATGTGCAGGTCAGAGTGAGATCGCCAAACCCTGAAAGTCCCGCAAGTGTGTCTGGATGCGCACCAAGCGTCTGCGCCATGCGCTGCATTTCGGCGTAACCTCGGGTCATCAGGGCCGCCCGCGCACTTTCGCCAAGACCGGCACCCATGGCGGCACCGCAGGCAATGGCAATAATGTTCTTGAGCGCCCCGCCAAGTTCAGCACCAACTGTATCGGTGGTTCGATAAATGCGCAGATTGGGCGTTGTTAGGGACTGTTGAAGGCTTTTGCCAAGAGTATCATCTTCGATTGCCAAGGTTAGCGCAGTTGGCAAGCCACGCGCGATGTCGGCGGCAAAACTGGGGCCTGTCAGAATGGCAGGAGTAGCCTTTGGATCGCAATCACGGATCACGGCAACGGGCCCAAACTCGGTCCCAAGTTCGACCCCCTTGCAACAAGCTACCAGCAGACGGCCGTTTAATTCAGGGGTTTCGCTCAGCAGGCCGCGTATTTTCTGCATTGGCACTGCCAACAGCATAGTCTCGGCCAAGGCCTTGGACATCGTGTCGGTAACGGTAACTTTTTCAGGCAAAGTGATGCCGGGCAAGCGTGACTTGTTTTCGCGAAATGTATTCATTTCCGCCGCGTGTTCAGGGTTGCGCGCCCAGAGAGTGACGGCCGTGCCAGCATGCGCCATTGATATCGCCAACGCGGTGCCAAACGCGCCCGCGCCAATCACGCTAATACTCATGCTTTCGCTCCTTTTTTGCCGCTACCCAAAAGGGCGGGCGCCGATTGGTCCAAGGGCCATCGTGGGCGCGCCATCAATGTCATGTCATCAACCTCGCCCAAGCGGAACCGTTCAAGCCCGGCGTAAGCGATCATCGCGGCGTTGTCCGTGCAAAGCCCCAATGGTGGAGCCGTAAAGGCGACCCCCAGATCATTACATACAGTCTCTAATTTAGCACGAATGGCGGTATTTGCGGCAACCCCGCCTGCAACCGCGAGCACAGGTTCAAAAGGATGCTCTTCCAGATACAACGCCAATGCACGACGGGTTTTTTCGGCCAGAACATCCACAACTGCATCTTGAAAGCCGGCACACAGATCGGCGCGATCCTGTTCCGTTAGACCAGCCTTTTCGGCAATAACGGCGTCGCGGGCACGAAGCAGAGCCGTCTTAAGACCGGAAAAGGACATGTCGCACCCGGGTCGATCCAAAAGAGGTCGTGGAAACCGGAACCGTTTGACGTCACCCTTCATCGCCTCTGATTGAACGGCTGGTCCGCCGGGTTGTGGTAACCCTAATAGGCGCGCGGTTTTGTCAAAGGCTTCACCGGGTGCATCGTCAATGGTGCCGCCAAGACGGGAGAACTCTTGCGGTCCACGCGCGATCAGAAACTGGCAATGTCCACCAGAGACTAAAAGCATCAGATACGGAAACGCCACTTGGTCCGTCAGACGGGGCGTGAGCGCGTGACCAGCCAGATGGTTTACGCCCACCAATGGAATGCCCAATCCGGCGGATAACCCCTTGGCGCACATCACGCCCGAAAGAACACCCCCGATCAATCCGGGCCCTGCAGTGACCGCAATAGCGTTGATTTGCTTCAACGATAAGCCAGAAACTGTCAGAGCCTCTTCGACGCAAATATCCAGTTTCTCAGCATGCGCACGGGCCGCAATTTCAGGAACGACTCCGCCAAATGCCGCGTGCAAATCGGTCTGGCCGTGCACAACTGACGCCAAAATATCAGGTGCATTGTCCCCGGATTGGCGAACAATTGCGGCTGCAGTGTCGTCGCAGCTGCTTTCTAATCCAAGGATAGTAAGGTCCTGTGTCATACCCAAATCCGTTGCGTGCGCCTTCATAGGCAGGTAACACCGAAAGGTGCCTAGGAACAATGCTGGCTGTGATGATGAAGCCTCGAGACCCTATAATTTTGCTGACACGCCCGAAGAAGGCTGCGGATGTGTTCGTGCATCAAATAAAAGTGGCTGGCGTCAAGGCAGATGTCTTGGTGTCTTCAGTTCAGGGCATCAATAAAGCAGAATTCGAAGAACCTAGTGATTTGGCAGGTGCCATTTTCACATCTCGCAACGGTGTTGAGGCCGTTATGGGGCGTGATGTGCCGTGCTGGTGTGTCGGGTCTTCGACCGCCGCTGCGGCTCGGGCAAAGGGTTGGCAGGCCGTTTCAGCGGATGGTGATGCCGAAGCGGTTTTCAAGCGGATAACGGCCGACCGTCCAAGCGGGCCATTGGTTCATTTTCGGGGTACGTTCGCGCGGGGTAATTTGGCTGAGCGGTTAAACGAGGACGGCATCACTACCCAAGAAGTTGTTGTATACAATCAGGTTAGCCTGTCGTTGTCGGAAACGGCTCGGGAAATACTGGCGCGGGAAAACCCCGTGATTGTTCCCCTTTTTTCGCCCCGCAGTGCCGCGCAACTTGTTCAGCAGGGCCCATTTGCGGCGCCCTTATGGATCATTGCGATGAGTGAAGCGGTCGCTGGAGAAGCCGTTGGACTGTCGCCAGCGGTTATGGAAATTTCGGCCTCTCCGGATGCGAGTGGGATGGTTGCGGCGATAAAGCAGATGGAAAAAACGGCTTATGGCATTGAGAGTGCACGAAACTCCTCTTAGGCTGGCTAAGTGTATTTTTAGAACGAAATCGGATTCGAAAGGGTGACAACGGGTGGCTAAGTCAAAAAAGACCGATAAGCCGGTGGGCGCTCAGACCAAAGATACGGCAGACGCCGATGACATTATCGAGGCGGAAGTTGTGCAAGAACAATCTTCGGAGACTGATGTCGAGACCTCTTTGGCTATAGAAGAACCTTTGGAAGATTCTGGCGCACAGGAACCTGAGGTTGTCGCAGAAAATCCTGACGAGCCATCAGAACCGGATGCGCCCATTGCAGCATCAAATGAAAAATCATCCTCTGGATTTTTGCCAATGGCCTTGGGTGGCGTCCTCGCTGCGGCGGTTGGGTTTGCGGCCGCAAGCTATTTGGGTTCGCAAGGTATTTTGTTCGGCAGCAATACTGATGAAGCGGTTGCTGAGCTGCAGGCCAAGCTGGAAGAACAGACGACCCTTGTTCAGGCGCTGCAATCCAATCAAGCCCAGATTTCTGACGTGGCCAATGCCGCGCGCGATGGCGTAATTGGCGCCAAAGAGGCCGATGCCCGCGCCGCAGCGCTGTCGGAACGCGTTGAAGAATTGGGTGCAAAACTTGTAACTCTTGAGGGCCGGGTGATCGAAGCCGAGAAACGCCCCATGACCGAAGGCCTCTCATCGACGGCGATTGAGGCATATGAACGTGAAGTTGAACAACTGCGCGCGCTGGTTTCGGAGCAATTAGCCGAAGCAGAGGGCCTAAAGGAGCATTCGACACGCACAGCACAGGAAACGTTGGCACAAGCGGCGCTGACGCGTGTGTTTTCCGCGCTGGATTCGGGTATGCCATATCGTGGTGCTCTGACCGAATTGGCAGGTGCAACGGGTGCCGCCATTCCGGAAGCATTAGCGGCCCATGCGGACACAGGTGTGCCAACCAATATGGCGCTTGCTGACCAGTTTCCGGATTATGCCAGGGCCGCCCTGTCCGACGCACGCAAACAGGAAAAGGGCGATAGCGGCGGCGGTATAAGCCACTTCCTGAAAACACAGCTTGGGGCTCGGTCTACCGAACCCAAAGAAGGTGATGATGCCGACGCAATTCTGTCGCGGGCCGAAGCCGCTCTGCGCGAAGGTCGGCTTGAAGATTCATTGTCAGAGCTTGCCGCTTTGCCCGAAACCTCGCAGGCCTTGATGGTCGATTGGCGCACACTGGCCGAAACTCGTGTGGCGGCGATTCAAGCTGTCGATACATTGGCCCAAAGCCTAAATTCAAACTGAAGGTCATTTCATGCTGTGGTCCCTGATTAAAATCCTGCTGTTTGTTGCCTCAATTGCTGGTCTGACGTATGGCGCAGGTTATCTGTTGGAGAGCGAAGGCGGCGTGATGATCACGGTTGCCGGAGTTGAATACACGCTGGGCCCGCTTCAGGCAGTGATCGCTTTGATCGCGCTGGTGGCGTTGGTCTGGGTTACTTTCAAGCTGGTTTCTCTTTTGATTGCGGTGCTGAAATTCCTCAATGGGGATGAAACCGCGTTGAGCCGCTACTTTGATCGCAACCGCGAGAAAAAGGGCTATCAGGCCTTATCCGAAGGGATGATGGCACTGGCGTCTGGCGAAGGTCGAACCGCACTCGACAAGGCTCGTAAGGCTGAGAAATTCCTCAAACAACCAGAATTGACGAACCTTTTGACAGCGCAAGCTGCTGAACTGGCAGGGGACAAACGCAAAGCGACAGATACGTACAAACTGCTTCTGGCAGACGACTCGACGCGTTTTGTTGGTGTGCGCGGGCTGATGAAGCAAAAGCTAGAAGAGGGCAACACTGAAACGGCCCTTAAATTGGCTGAAACCGCGTTTGCGTTGAAACCGCGCCATGAGGAAACCCAAGATGTGTTGTTGGGATTGCAGGCTGAAACCGGTGATTGGTCAGGTGCCCGTGAAACACTGAATGCAAAGTTACGAAGCGGAGGATTGCCCCGCGATGTTCATCGTCGACGTGACGCCGTTCTGGCCTTGTCCGAAGCACATGAAATTTTGGATGACGCCAAACCGATTGAAGCCCGTGAAGCCGCGATTGAAGCCAACCGTTTGTCTCCGGACCTTATCCCGGCGGCTGTTATGGCGGCGGGGGGATACATTGACCAAGACAAGCCCCGGTATGCCACCCGCGTGTTGAAAAAGGCATGGGAAGCACAAGCGCATCCCGATTTGGCGGCAACTTTTGCTGCAATCGCTCCAGAAGAAACCCCGCAAGCGCGTATCAAACGCTTTAAGGCACTCACCAAGGGCGATCCTGAGAATAGTGAAGCCAAAATGGTTATGGCCGAACTTAACATCGCGGCCGAAGATTTCCCCGAGGCCCGACGTGCGCTGGGCGACCTTTATGAATCCGAGCCGAGCACGCGGTCACTAACAATCATGGCCGCGATTGAGCGTGGCGAAGGCGCGTCAGACGCGGTAGTAAAGGGCTGGCTTGCCAAAGCGATAACGGCGCCGCGCGGCTCAAAGTGGGTGTGCGACAACTGTCACAATATCCATTCGGAATGGGCGCCTGTGTGTGGCAATTGTCAGAGCTTTGATACGCTGACGTGGACGGCTCCTCCGGCCACGAATGACACTAGCCCGACTGGCGTAGAAATGCTGCCTTTGATTGTTGGCGCGAACGAAGATCAGGACGAAGACGAAGAGGAATTCATTGATGCCGAACTGGTCGACGAGGATGTGTCTGACACCAGAACGGATGAGCCCAAATAGCTAGATTTCAAAATTGAAAGCTGTCGGCGCGTTTGTAGAAACTGTTTCGGTTTAAGCTCTGCGAGGGCCTGTTTTCTTGGTTGCCGAGAAAAATTCTGACTGCCCCCGGTCTCGCAGTTCATTTAGGGCGTCGATCCAGGCTTGTGCTTGGTCTACTAGGCCACGCCGCAAGAGAGTCAGGACCATTTCACGTTGCGGGCAATCCGGAAAATTTGAGAGCAGATCGTTGATCATGCTCTTTTCTTGCTTTGCTTGGCCATACGCGCCTCCAAGTAAATGCTTAAAATAAAATCTGGCAGAACTATTACACAGATTAAAGATAACATAAAACCAGATCTTTACGTGGCGTTAAGAAATTTGTGCCTTAAGTCTCGAATCCACCCCGTGGCATCATGCCCCTCCCATTTCCTGCGTTGGTCAATTGAATTTCCTGATCCACTAATTTAAAGGAACGGCATACGTGTTGTCGCTTTTGCCAAATTTGGCCGGGTGACGCTGAACCAAGGATTTGTAGCGCAGCTACGAAATTTACCTGAACTTCCTCATTCGCTGAAAGGTAGGGATCTAATGGCCGAAAAATCGAACCCAGACATATTGTATACCATTGTAGACGAAGCACCGGAGCTGGCCAGCGCGTCATTCCTGCCGATCATCCGCAAGTTCTCTGCAGCTGCGGGAATTACTGTTGGCACCAAGGACATTTCGCTGGCAGGTCGCATCATTTCCGCCTTCCCAGAACACCTGACAGAAGTGCAGCGCCAAACAGACGATTTGGCTGCATTGGGCGACTTGGTAAAGACTCCAACCGCTAACGTCATCAAGCTGCCGAACATTTCCGCTTCCGTGCCACAACTTGTTGGCGCGATTGAAGAGTTGCAGGCGCAGGGCTATGCGCTGCCGAACTATCCGGAAGATCCACAGACCGTTGTCGAAAAAGCAGTGCGTGCACGTTATGACACGCTCAAAGGGTCTGCTGTGAACCCGGTACTACGTGAAGGTAACTCGGATCGTCGTGCGGCTAGAGCCGTAAAAAACTATGCACAAAACAACCCGCACTCTATGGGCAAGTGGGCGTCTGACAGCAAAACCAAAGTGTCATCGATGCCCGGCAATGATTTTTATGCCAACGAGAAATCAGCAACAATTTCAGCGGCTCAGGCTGGTGAAGCCAAGATCGAATTTATCGGCAAAGATGGTTCGGTGACGGTGCTGAAAGATGGCTGGCCTTTGGAAGCTGGTACAATTGCTGATGCGACCTTCATGTCGGCCAAAGCATTGGGTGCATTCCTAAAGGACGCCATTGCTGACACCAAAGCGGACGGCACTATGTTCTCGCTGCACATGAAAGCGACCATGATGAAAGTGTCAGACCCGATCATCTTTGGTCATGCGGTCAAGGCATGGCTGGCGCCAGTCTTCGAAAAATACGGTGCCGAAATGGACGCGTTGGGCGTCAACGCGAATTCCGGCATGGGTGATCTGTTGGATCGTGTTGCAGGAAATGCTGACATTATGGCGGCGATTGACGCTGTGACCGCTGATCGTCCCGCGATGTATATGGTCGATAGCGACAAAGGCATCACCAACCTGCATGTTCCATCAGACGTAATTATCGACGCTTCAATGCCTGCCGTGATCCGTGCTGGGGGCAAAGGCTGGGATGCCGAAGGTTCCAAGGGCGACACCAACTGCGTGATCCCGGATCGTTGTTATGCGACGATCTATGATGAATCCATCAACTTCTTTAAAGCCAACGGTGCATTGGATGTGACGACTGCTGGGTCGGTGGCCAATGTTGGTCTGATGGCACAAAAGGCAGAAGAGTATGGCTCGCACCCAACGACATTTGAGGCTGTAGCAGACGGAGAAATCCGGGTCGTTGCTGCCAACGGCGACATCCTGCATAGCCACACAGTAGAAGGTGGTGACATCTGGCGCGCCTGTACGGCGAAACAAGCACCAATTGAAAACTGGATCGAATTGGCGTTGGATCGTCAACGCCTGACCGGTTCAGAAGCTATCTTTTGGCTCGATGCAAACCGCGCACACGATGCGCAGCTGATTGAGTATGTGAAACCGGCTTTGAAATCTGCGGGCGTCGCTGAGAAATTTCAGATCATGGCGCCACGCGAAGCAACCGCACAGTCGTTGAAAACGATCACTGCGGGCCAAGACTCGATCGCTATTACGGGCAACGTATTGCGGGATTATTTGACCGACCTGTTCCCAATTCTGGAACTGGGCACGTCAGCCAAGATGCTGTCGATCGTTAAACTGATGAAAGGCGGCGGGTTGTTTGAAACGGGTGCCGGTGGTTCGGCTCCGAAACACGTGCAGCAATTGGTTGAGCAAAACCACCTTCGCTGGGACTCGATGGGAGAGTTCTGCGCGTTGGGTGAATCGTTGAACTTCCTTGCAGATACCCAAGGCAACGCCAAAGCAGGTATTTTGGGGTCCGCAGCAGAAGTGGCCACTCAGGGTATTCTCGACAACAACAACTCTCCGAGCCGTAAAGTGGCCGAGCCTGACAACCGTGACAGCCACTATTGGTTTGCACGCTACTGGGCAGAAGCATTGGCTGCGCAAGGAGAAGATGCAGAACTGGCTGCGCACTTTGCACCAGTCGCCAAAGCACTGGCAGATGGAGAAGAAGCAATTGTTGCGGAGTTGGTTGCGGTACAAGGCCCGGCTGCGGATATCGGTGGATATTATCGCCCAAGCGATGAGCTAAAGGCCAAAGTGATGCGACCAAGTGCAACGCTGAACGCAATTATCGGCTGATCAAGCGTCGATCACACACTAAAAACGCCCGGGTTTGTCCTGGGCGTTTTTGCTTTTAGTAGTCCTTTTTGAAAAACACACCGATCGCAGAGTCCGAGTCCGAATCTACGCGCCCTTTGAGCGTGATGCTGGGGGTCAGGTCATAGTTCAAACTAATGGAACTTTCGCCTTTGCCGTCGACACCAATCTCTGAATAAAGCCGGTCGTTAATATGCTTGCCTGCACTAAGGCCGGCATTGCCGTCGTCATCGGTGGTAATGTCGAGGTTGTCGACGCCAATTCCCTTTCTCAATTTTCCAAACAACCCATCTGATGAACCGCCATTCAAGCTCGCCAGTGCGGATGCAAGTTGTGCGGCCTGAAATGCCGAAATCTCAGTGATATCCTGACCGAACAAAATTTGGGACAAGGCCTCTTCATCTGGCATGTTTGGTGAAGAATTGATGGTTATGTCGGGCTCGGTCGCGCGACCCTCAAGAACAATTTCAAAACTTGCAGATGAGGTTTCCGTTTCTGCGATCATGCGGATATAGGGAATGAAATCACCTTCAAGCCGGATCAAACCTTCGGTTAACTCCAGTCGTTTGGTGAGAAAATCAAGACGCCCACGTGACAGCTCAAACTCACCCGACGTGACGATTGCGCTGGTTGGCCCTGCAAGACCAAATTCACCCTGAAACTCGGCATCTAGCCCAAGGCCACGTACGAAGACTTTGTTGTTGGCGCGCACGATTAGATCAAGGATGAAGTCGACAGCTTTGCCGCCCGAATTCCCGTCATCGGCCTTCTTGATTGCCCCCGCAAAATCTCTTGTGCGCGTTACACTGGAACTGGCATTGCGATGTCTGATGTCTGGCAGTGCACCCGCGCCACCAAGAGCGGAGGTAGAAACTTTGATTTCGGTACTGTCGAGTTCGACCAACCCAGATATATTCGCCCCCCCAGTAAGCGGTCCATTGATATTGACCGACCCGACCAAAACAGTTTCTAACAGGTTCTCGTATTGGAATTTTGCGCGATCAAGAGTGATATCAAGATTGCCATTGAATGGTGCAGCAAGGGCAATTGAGCCATTCACGCCCAAGGCCCCGCCCGCAGCTACAGCGCTGTTCAAGGCGATTGCTGCGGTACCATTGGACAAAGTAATAACTGCTCCCAAATTTGCCAACGCGGCTTTGATCTGCGGGATAGACACACGTGTTCCCGAAGTCTGAATTGTGCCGCTGACGCTATCAAGGGCAAGCGGCCCATTGACGGCAAGGTCAAAAGTGGCGCGACCCTGAACCGAAGTCGGTTTGATCGCGACATTGACGGCTCCTATGGGCACGGCACCCTTTACAACAAGGTCCGCGTTCTCGAAGGCGTCGTCAATTTCCCCGCCAGCTTGTAGCTCGAACCCGGACGATCCCTGACCATCCATGTCAATTTTCCAGCCACCTTGTTGACGCGTTGCGGTTGCCTTCAAACCAGCGGACCCAGGTAGTGAGGGCACAAGGGCCTGAACTTGTCCGATTTGAACATCAAGAGCTACATCACCGCCACCCGCATCAGGAAGGTTTAAGTTGGCAGTCAATGTGGTGTCACCCGGCGCCGTGCCATCAAGATCGGCGAGCCATCCATCGGCAGTTTGAGTCGCCTGACCAGACAAGGTGACTGGGCCCGAATAGTCCGCAACAACGCGCTTTACGTCGTCCAATGCAGCACTAAAGGTGAAAGCCCCTTCATCCGTCTTGAGGCGCCCTTTTGCGTCTGCCTCAAGTGCATCAGACCGTAATTGGAATTGGCGCAATTCTAGGCCGGCATCATCGCGTGAAGCAGACAGAGTAAGAGCGGTTTTTTCACCCGTGAGTGAGTCGATTGTTTCTTCACCTATCTGAACTTCTGTGCCGGTTGCCGAAAGGCGAATATCAAAGGCACCTGATAAAGGAGATACCTCACCAGATAGGCTGGCTTGGGCTGCACCGCGCATCGGGCGATCCAACAGCGGTTCCAGAAAAGCTAAATCAGCCAAATCGGCATCGACGCGCCCTTTCACGCGAACAGTATCCCATGGCCCAAACACTTGAGCGTTTGCAACCACGTCGCTTCGGTCGGTTCGCAAATCAAGCGTCTCAATTTCAATAGGTTCGCCTGCTTTCCAGTGAAGCTTGGTTGCCAGTTGCGCGGTTGGGCCCAGCGCATCTGCAATATCGGTGTTTTCAGGATCTGTGGCGCTGATTCCAATCGCATTCAGGGAGATATCTGCCGTCAGTTCGGCGGCCTCTCCATGGTGGATTTGGCCGGCTCCATCTAGATCTATTTTGGACATCGAAAGGTTTGGTGCCACAACCTCATCAAGTTGACCCCGCAATGACCACGCATCGCCTTTGTTAACGTCATAACGGGCGTTTAGCGAACCCTGCGCAAGGCTTAGGTCTTCTGCAAATGGCAGACGCACGCGGACGCCATTGGGGTCAGCTAATTTGATATCAAACGCCAATTGTTCTGGCAGGCCACCCTCTGCCAAAGTCATCTCTCCAGCGACCTGCATAGAACGTGTGTTGATCAGCAATTGATCTAGCATCATTCGACCATCAGAGGGGCGGCGAACGATGGTTGTCAGTGACATATTGGGGCCAAAAAAATCTTCGTATTCAGGTGCAAAAAGCGGCGCCAGATCCCCGATGATGTCCAAACCAAATTGGCGTGTTTCACCAGTTTCGACTTCGTTGCTGTCAAGTTCAGGTTGTATTTTGGTGGCGACAGTTCCTGTCAGGCGGCTTTGATTATCTGTGCTGAGTGCAATGTTGGCGACATACTCATCAATTGGCCCCGAGCCTTTAACGCTCAGATCGACAGACGGTTGGCCGGGCAGAGACAATAGTGTCGCCGCAATTCCTTCCGGAGCCTCTTGCAGTCCAAAATCTATGGTAAGTATCTCGTCGGCGTTGGCATATCCTGCCTCAAGCTGAATCTGGCCCTGCTGCCCATCTGTTCTCTTGATATCTAGTTTAGTTGCGCCAGTGCCATCCAGCAGTACCATATTCCCAACGAGCGATACGGTGGTCGCCACTCCAAATACCGGTTCTCCAATCTCGACACGTGCGGCATTGATTTCACCAATATTCACACTGACTGGCAACTCAGGAAGGGCAAAACCACCACTTGCTTCGGGCGAAGGAGGTGCCTTTTCCGCTTCAGGAAGGCGCGGAATCAGGATTTCCTTGGCAGTCAGTTTTTCAACTTCGATCCGGCCCTTGAGTATGGCGGATCGAGTCCAGATCAGCTCGATACCATTCAAAGTGAGCCATGGCCCTTTTGCGTCTGAAATTATCAAGCTTTTCATGGTTGCGTTGGAGCTTAACGCGCCTTCAAACCCTTCAATTTGAACCTCGCGCCCCGAACCCGAAAGAGTGTCCTGCAAAAATCGAGTTAACCGACCTTTGTCTTCCTCTTTGTCGTCTGCAAAGGCGAACAACGGGCACACTATGAGCAATATGGTCAAAAGCCACCGCATCAGAACGCCTGTCCGATACCGATATAAAGCTGAGTACCGCCAGATGTATCGCCGGAGACAGGCCATCCAACATCCACACGGATTGGGCCAATGCTCGTGTGGTATCGGATACCTACACCCGCGCCAGATTGCCAGTTTCCTGCGCCGGAAAAGTTGCTGGTTTCGCCGACAAACCCTGCATCGTAAAAGGCTACCGCTGAAATTGCGCTGGTGGTTTTTACACGCAGTTCACCTGACAGCCCGACAAATGAAAGGCCGCCGCTTCTGTTTCCGTTAACTGTCACGAAATTTGATTGGTAAGGTTGCCCACGAACTGTGCCGCCCCCGCCTGACAGGAATAGAAGATCTGGCCGTGTTTCCGCAAGGCTAGGCCCCACGATGGATCCGAGTTGGAATCGACCTGCTGCAACAACCCGGTCACCGCCTAAGGCGCGATAAGCGCGCGAATCCGCAAACATGTACAGGCCGGGGGCACCATCTTTGGTGCTCGCATAGGGCATAAATACACCACTGATGAAGAAGCCCTTGGATGGATCCAATTTGTCGTCTCGACGGTCCCATGTTGCGCGCACTGGAATGCCAAAAGACCGGAACTGCCTATCGCCGTAGTCGTCTGTTGAGTTTGAGATATCAAGAACAAGCCCGGCGGAGACAACCAATTCGTCGGAAATAATGCGGCTGAGCGATGCGTTGAACGCGATCTTGTTAAGATCGTAAAGGTCTTCGTCAAGGCTATCTATGTTGAACCCAATGACCAAATCAGTGTCTGGCTGAAAGGTTGCCGGGCGTAAAAGCTCAACATTTAGGGTGAGATTAGGGCCGCCGGTTTGTGCTCCGATACCAGAGACTTCACCGTCGATCTTTAATCGCTCGGCACCCCCGAAAATATTCCTGCGAATCCAGGTTGTGGAAAGGGTCAATCCATCTCGGGATTCCAGTTCGGCACCAAAACTAAGACGCCGCGGTTTTTCATCTTCCAACCCAATATCGATATCCAAGGTTTCATTTGGCCCGACATCATCATCCTCAGTAACGGAGACTGAACGAAAAACCCCTGTACGTCGCAACCGCTTGCCGATCTTATCAAGTTCATGCGGACTAAAGGTATCACCCGTTGGTAGAGCGATGATGTCGATCAACCGATCTTCTGAAACCGTCGAGTCGCCAGAAATTTTCAGATCGCCAAATCGAAGCTTGGGACCGGGATCAAGGCCCACATCCACGTCAAGAGTGGTGTCCTTATGGTCAGCTGAAATGGATTGATCTGAAACTTGCGCTTTGGCGTGACCCAAGTCGCGCCATCCGGAAACACCACTCGATGCAGCTTGAGTGATCACACCGGTTTTCGCTGGCTGGCCTGTTGCAAATTCTTCGGGGTTGCTTGTTCCAGGGGCAAGTGGCCCCAAATCGGCTTGCTTGAAATGAAATTGTGGGCCGGGATTCACACGTAATTCGACAATTTTAACCTGCTTTACGTTTTCAAAAGGCGGCAAAGTTGCCGCCTCTCGTCCGTCAATAAAAACGTGTATCTCCGGCCCAAAGTGCCCGTCAGAATAAAGAACACCCAAAAGACGGCGATATTCGGCTTGGGCTGTTGCAATGATGTCTTGGGGCTCAGTGACGCCTTCCTCTTTTGCAGCAAACAAAAGCGAGGCAGCTTTCAGGCGTTTTTCGTGGGTCTCGGGAGCGGTTAGAACCACCTCAAAAGCCTGCGCAGAAAAGGTAAAGACAAGCGTTGCCAGCAAGGCGCAGGCAACAGTACGGGGCATGAATTTGGAAACCCAGTCCGGCAACCTCGTCATTTATTCCCCCAACCCTTCAGTAGTCATGCGCAATCTAGCTTAGTGCCCGCCTCTTGAACATAGGGCAGAGTGGGATTTGTCCAATTCATAATCCACACTAAGGTGACAATGTGTACTGTAACCCAACTACGTGCAGTTTCCCGGGGGGATGAAAATTGCTGACTTTCCAATTGTGTTCGTAAAAGGCACAAGGGATCAAAATGAATAAATCGGGAGTTCAGCACAATGGCTGAACAAAAAAAGGCGACCTTAGGCATAAGATGTAGAACTATTTTGTTCTATGCTCTGTCTGGGCTCGCTGTACTGCCCTTTTTGTTGCTGATACCTTGTCTGTTTTTGCCTAGACGAATTACTGTCGTGGTGAGCAACGCCTTTTTGCGCCTTCAACTTTGGCTCTTACGCGTCACATGTGGTGTTCGGTATGAAATCAAAGGATTGTCCAGTTTACCGGACACGGCCTATTTAGTTGCTTCGCAGCACGAGTCGGCTTGGGAAACGTTATTTTTTCAACTTTTCTTGGGCCAGCCCGTTATGTTCGCGAAGAAGGAAGTTTTTGGCTATCCTTTGATTGGCATCATCGCACGCAAGTTGGGACATATTTCTGTGGATCGCCAAGGGTCCGCGGATGCCATGAGAGAAGGGTTTCGAAAGGGTCAGGACGCCGCGCTTTCCGGACGTAACTTGTTGATTTTCCCAACAGGCACCCGCAGCACGCAAAAAGACATCCCAATTCAATCAGGGATTGGAGTGCTCTATCAGTTGTTAAAGCTTCCTGTGGTACCAGTTCTGTTGAATTCTGGGCAATGCTGGCCCTCGGGCGGCCTTTTAAAACATCCTGGAAAAATTACAGTACAAATTCTTCCCGCAATACCAGCAAATATGGATAGACGAGAGTTTCTGAACCGTTTGTCCAAAGACCTTTCTGATACCATCTGAAGGGGTAATATACCTTCAATTGCATCTATTAACGGCCCGGCAAGGCTTTGTCTGTTAGGTCTAGTTTTGGGGGAGTAATAGGTGGTGTGAATGGGTGCGCAAAGCAATGCTACACCAGTCATCATCAAACGAAAAAAGGTTGTCGCAAGTGACGGGCACCGGTAGTGTCGCAAAGTTTTCAGCTTGCTTGTTGTGAATCGTAGTATTACGCAATGTGAACCAAATCGACCAATCAAGCGAGTATCAATATGATTTCCTTTTAGGGCAGCCAATTTCCGAAGGATGTTATATTGTATGCTATGTATTTCTATTTGCGTTACGGGTGTCCTTTTGCGATCTGGAGGAAATCTTGGTAGAGCGAGGAGTGGTTGTTGACAATGCAACGCCGAACCGATGGGTAATCAAGTATTCCCCGCTGGTCGCCCTAAAAGCTCATACAGCCAAACGAAAAACAAACCGATCATGGCGCATGGATGAGACCGATGTGCGTGTGAAGAGAGTATGAAAATATCTGTTTCGTGCAGTAGACAAAAACGGGAACACCCTTGATTTGATGTTATCAGAGCGACGCAACACAGCTGCTGCGAAGAAATTCTTTGCCAATGCGCTGGCGACCAATGGTATTCTGAAAAGATTGTGATTGAAAGAAGCGGAGCAAACAAAGCTGGGATCCGTGAGATAAACAAAACCTTCCAGCAATTTGCGGAGATTGCAGGATAATTTCGCCTAGCTTAAAGGCCGCTTTCAACCCGCTCGAACTTTGCGACACTACCCTTTTTCCACAGAAATTTTTGCCGAAGGCGCGCCTTTGGATGAGTAGCCGGCGAATGTGTATTCGCGAATAGTTGAAGCCCGCGCCGCTGATGGTGGCATTGTTTTGGTGTTAGAAGGTGGGGCGCTTGTGAACTCATCCGGCATTGCAGCCCTGCGAGATCCGATCTGAACCTTGCTGATGTTGGAGAAGTGATCTAGCGTCGAGCAGTTTTCCGTAGGCAGGGCAGAACACTGGCGCAAGTAATCACATCTCCCCCGGCCTTGTTGGTCGATGCAATCACCGCTGAGTTTAGTTGGACAAAAGATGCCACGTGGGTTCCTCTTTCCGGAGGCAGGACAAATTTTGCATGGAAACTGTCACGTGCGTTAGGCGATGATGTGGTCGTTAAGCTATATCAGGGACCTGCTCTTAATCCGCTGTTTCGCAATGATCCAGAGTCCGAAGCATTGCTGTTACAAAGGTTGCTAGGGACAGGCTTGGCACCACGACATTTGGCGTCTCTGAGCACCGATGCGGGTGAGTGCAATGTCTACTCTCATATTCCCGGCGAAACTTGGCAAAAGGATGCATCGATAGTTGGAGAGTTGATGCAAACCTTGCATCGCATCCCGGGGCCAACAGAGTTGCGTGTCGCGCCCGGTGGAAGTGATGCGTTATCTGCAAAAACAGTGTCTATCTTGGCCAAATGCAAAGATGTATCGCGTGTTGTTGATGCGCGTCCCGAGAAAGAAGTTTGTGAAGCACAAAGTCTCGTTTTACTGCATGGTGACATTGTGCCGGGCAACCTCATTCTGAATGAAACAGGGCTTCACCTAATTGACTGGCAATGCCCTTTGGTGGGCGACCCTTGTGAAGATATTGCGGTTTTTCTTTCACCTGCAATGCAGAGCCTTTATCGAGGAAGCCCCTTGTTAGACACCGAAATCATCGATTTCTTTAAAGCTTATGGTGTCCGGAGCGCTCAAATTCGGTACAGAGCATTGGCCCCGTGGTTTCATTGGCGTATGGCGGCCTATTGTCAGTGGCAAAGCGAAAATGGGCGCCCAGATTATGCAGCTGCCCGTGATCTGGAATTGGCTGCTCTTCAAAGGTCGCGCAACAGATAACCTAAATACGCCGGATACATGGCCAGTCGACGAAACCGACCTCCAGGGGAACGTGGTGGTGGGGTGCCAATCACTTCTGGGAAACGGAGGGTGGATTTGCCAGTGATTTTCTCGGCAAGAAGGGCGCCGCAAAAACTGCCCATGGCAACACCATTCCCATGATAGGCATAACTTGTGTAAATTCCCGAAGATCCTGGAATCTCGCCGGAAAACGGGGTCATGTTTGGTGCGTAACAGACGAAGCCCGACCAGAACCAAGGTGTTTTAACATGGGCCCAATTTGGGAACATGGATTCAAAATCTTTGCGAATGGCCGCTTTGATATTGTTGTGAACTCGCTTGGATGTCGCCAGCCCGCCGCGCATTCCAAAAAGGAATCGTTTGTCAGGCATCAGGCGGAAGTAGTGCAATAGGTTTCTGGAATCATACGCCATCTGATCGCTGGTCCACCCTTGGGCTGCCAAATCCGCGTCACTTAAAGGCTGGGTTACAATAACACTGGATTGAGCAGGGAAGTATCGACCGCGCATCCAGTTTGGGACCGTTTCACTCGAGTATCCATTTGTTGCCACAACGACTTTGTTGGCATGAACTAGGCCATGCGGGGTGCTCAGACAAAATGAGCCGTCTTCCCCATGGATTTGGGTCACCGAGGTGTCGCCGAAGATACGCGTACCAGCTGACTCTGCGGCCTCTGCCAACTGCAATGCGTATTTCTTGGGATTCAATCCGAAACCGATAGGTGTAGTCATGCCCCCTTGAAATGCTCCCTTCATCCCACGCCTAACAAGTTCGTCGGGGCCAAATACATCAGCATCTAAACTGAAAAGCTTTTTGAAATCCTTGGCCTCGGCTTCCAGTGCGCGAAGGTCTTTGGGTCGGTGTGCTAAACAAGTTTCGCCGTTTGAATGTGTATCGGCCTTGATCCCGTGTCGAGAAATAAGATCTGCAACCAAATCAACGGCGTCTCTTTCGGTCAGTTGGTAGTCAAGATATCCGGCATCTCCGAAACGCCGCCGCATTTGAGTTCCGCCCATTTTTGAGCCACCTCGACAACAGAATCCACCATTGCGACCGGAGGCGCCCCAACCCGGCTGCTTTTTTTCCAAAAGCACCACGGAACGGCCCGCTTCGGCCAAATGTAGCGCGGCAGAAAGGCCTGTATAGCCTCCGCCAATGACTGCTACATCCGTCGTAATATCGCCGGAAAAAGCAGGACGTGGCTCAGCCGAGGCAGTTTGGTTCCAGTAACACGCCTCGACTGGTCCGTCGCTGTAAGCAAACGGGTCGCAGATGCGACTCATTAGGCCTCAACTCTTTCCGCTGCGCGCTCATCTTTTTGCTGTCGCACCGCTGCGCGCTTTGAGATCAAGGATGCTGCGATGACTCCAGTAGCCACGATGCCAATCATGATCGTCGACAACGCGTTTATCTCTGGGCTGACACCCAATCGCACCGAACTCCAAATTTTCATCGGCAAGGTGGTGGCAGAAGGACCGGCGGTAAATGCCGCAATCACCAGATCGTCAAGCGACAAGGTGAAGGCAAGCAACCACCCTGAAATCACCGCAGGGGCAATGATTGGCAAAGTAACCAATCGAAATGCCTGAAACGGAGAGCACCCGAGATCAAGTGCGGCCTCTTCCAGAGATTGATCGAAACTGACCAACCTAGAACTGACAACAACGGAAACATAACACATCGAGAAGGTCGTATGAGCCAGAACGATTGTCAGAACGCCGCGATCCAGCCCGATGCCGATAAACAGCAACAGAAGCGACAAGCCTGTGATGACTTCGGGCATCACCAGCGGAGCATAAATCATACCCGAAAACAATGTACGTCCGTAAAACCGTCCAGTGCGCACAAGAACAACGGCGGCCATGGTGCCCAGAATTGTAGCTAGTGTAGAGCTCATCACAGCTACTTTTACGGTGACCCAAGCCGCATCCAAGAAGGCATCATTCTGAAGTAATTCGCCGTACCACTTGGTCGAAAATCCAGCCCATACGGTCACGAGTTTCGAGGCGTTAAAGCTGTAAACCACCAAAATGATCATCGGCATGTAGAGAAAGGCGAACCCTAGTGTCAGCGAGGTTGCATTGAACCAACTAAAACGCTTCATCCCTCTGTCTCCCTTTGCTTTTGCTCATTGCGCTGGAACAGAATTATTGGGATCACCAAAATCAGCAGCAAGATCACCGCGACAGCCGAGGCTACTGGCCAATCGCGGTTTGAGAAGAATTCTTCCCACAAAACCTTACCAATCATCAGCGTTTTAGAGCCGCCCAACAAGGACGGGATCACAAATTCACCCAAGGCAGGAATGAACACCAAGAAAGAGCCGGCGATGATACCCTGTTTGGCAAGCGGAACGGTCACCAACCAAAACGCTGTAAAACGAGAACACCCCAGATCTTCAGCGGCTTCCAACAGACTTTCGTCCATTTTTTCCAAAGAAGAATAGATCGGCAAGATCATGAACGGCAGATAAGTATAAACAATGCCGATATAGACGGCGATGTTGGTGTTAAGGATGATCAGAGGTTCGGAAATCAGACCGATCGACATCAAAAGCTGGTTCAAATAGCCTTCTTGGCTCAGGATCCCCATCCATGAGTAGACGCGGATCAGAAAGCTGGTCCAGAACGGCAGTATCACCAGCATCAGCAATGTCGCACGCCATTCTTGGGGGGCTTTTGCCATGCCGTAAGCGATCGGGAAACCTACAAGTAGTGTCAGGATTGTTGAGGTGAGCGCGATCTTGAGGCTAGAAAGGTAAGCCTTCCAATAGAGGTCATCCTCGGTCAGGAAGATAAAGTTTTCAAAATCGAGTTCCGAAAAGAAACTTTTGAAACCCTCCCAACCAGCTGCGAAATCAAGTGTTGGCGTATATGGCGGGATCGCGAGCGCCGTGTCCGACAAAGAGATTTTGAAGACAATCAGGAATGGCACAAGGAATAGCGCCAAAAGCCAAAGATACGGTACTGCGATCAGAAAAATACGGCGCATCGTTCAGCGCTCCAACAGGACACCGGCGGTGTCTGTAAAGCTAAGCCAAACGTTGTCTTCCCAAGTGAAAGTGCGACGTGAAAGGCGGCGATTGTTGGCGGTTTGAGCCTTGATAATCTGCCCACCTGCCAACTCTACGTGGTAAGTTGAGATATTGCCGAGATAGGCGATATCCAAAATCTTTCCAGGAAGTATGTTCCCGCTTTCTGGCTTTTCAGCCGAAATAGAGACTTTTTCGGGTCGAATTGCAAAGTGCACGGTTTGACCATTGGTGAAGTCTGTCGTTGTGCTTCCGACAATCTCAGGTTGCCCTTCGGCCCATGCGATTTTTAATTTGTCACCGTCTCTGCCAGTGGCTTTGCCTTCGATCAGATTCACGTCGCCGATAAAGTCGGCCACATAAGTCGAATTCGGCGTCTCATAGATGGCATCCGGTGTGGAAACTTGGATAATCTTGCCGTGGTCCATGACCGCCACCCGGCTGGCCACGGTCATGGCTTCTTCTTGATCGTGGGTTACGATCACAAATGTGGTGTCGGTTTTTTCTTGGATGTCCATCAGCTCAAACTGCGTTTCCTGACGCAGTTTTTTGTCTAATGCACCCAGTGGTTCATCCAAAAGCAATAGCTTTGGACGCTTGGCCAGTGAGCGGGCCAAGGCCACACGTTGACGCTGACCGCCGGAAATTTGGTGGGGCTTACGACGCGCAAAGGCCTCAAGTCGTGTGAGGCGCAACATTTCGTCTACACGATCATTGATGTCATGTTTGGGCATGCCGTCTCGACGCAAGCCAAAGGCGATGTTTTCCCAAATTGAGAGATGAGGGAACAGTGCGTAAGACTGGAACATCATGTTCACGGCGCGCTTGTTCGGAGGGACTGGCGCAATGTCTTGTCCCTGTAGCAGGATGGTGCCTTCGGTTGGTGTTTCAAACCCGGCCAACATCCGCATAAGCGTTGTTTTGCCACAACCTGATGGCCCAAGAAGAGCAAAAAACTCTTTTTCGTAAATATCGATGGTCAGATCATCAATTGCAGTGAAGTCGCCAAAGCGTTTTGTGACATTCTGAAAATGAATGACTGGTTTGGCTTCGGGGTCTTCCCAAGGAACGAATGCATCAAGCGCCATAACAAATCTCCGATGGTCTTAAGAAAAAGGCCCGCGCGCTTTTGCGTACGGGCCTGATTTGAGAGCTGGTCTTAGGTGCCCGACTTGATTTTGGTCCACATGCGAGTCACGACACGCTGAACTTTGGAGTCGTAGGGGCGCGTGGTGTAGAGGTTGCTTAGTGTATCTTCGTTCGGGTAGATCGCCGGATCGTCGATAACATCTTCAACCAGCATTGGCTGTGAGGCTAGGTTGCCGTTCGCGTAGTAAACATAGTTCGACGCATCGGCCATATTCTGGGCGTCCATGATAAAGTTCAGAAACTTGTGTGCTGCTTCCGTGTTCGGAGCGTCGACAGGGATGGCCATTTGGTCGAACCACATCAGAGCACCTTCGCTTGGGGCGTTATATGCAATCTCAACCCCGTTATCTGCTTCCCATGCTCGATCACGCGCCTGAAGAATATCGCCCGACCAGCCAAACGCCACGCAGATGTCGCCGTTCGCCAGAGAGTTTATGTATTCGGATGAATGGAATTTCTGAATGTAAGGAGCAACTGCCGCAAGCACGGCTTCTGCTTTGGCGATGACTTCTTTGTCGTGGCTGTCTGGATCTTCTCCCAAATAGGCCAGCGCAGCAGGGATCATCTCGGCTGGTGCATCAAGGAAGTGCACACCGCATGAGGCTAGTTCTTCCATATTGGCGGGATCGAAAACGAGCGCCAGCGAACCAATTGGCGCGTCATCACCCAATGCTTCGGCAACTTTTCCGGTGTTTACACCCAGACCGGTGGTTCCCCACATGTAGTTGATAGAATAAGCGTTATTCGGGTCATATTGTTCTGTACGCGCAGCGATCACGTCCCACATATTGCCGTGGTTTGGCAATTTGGACAGATCAAGCTCTTGGAACGCTCCAGCGGTGATTTGGCGTTGCAGGAATGTGCCTGATGGCACCACAACGTCATAACCGGAACCACCAGCTAGCATCTTAGTTTCCAGAACTTCGTTTGAATCAAAGACGTCATAGATAAGCTTGATGCCGGTCTCTTCTTCGAACTTGGTCAGAAGTTCTTCGTCAATGTAATCAGACCAGTTGTAGACGCGCACTTCTTCGGCGTTAGCGGCCATTGCCCCCATCGCCGCAGTTATGGTCAGGGTGAGAAGAGTGTGTTTCATTGTTTGCTCCCGTTGGATGCATCGACAGTATGCCGAATGCGGAATTTTGATACGATTAATTTGATCAAGTTTTGGCGATATGGCAACATTGCATTGCATCAGGCAAGAGAAAATGCACAAATAGATACGAACAAGAGGCGTGAATTGCACAAATGACAGGCACTGCAAAGATTCAGCCCGGTATCGTATATGCCGATGAAAACACTCACCGTATTCCAGTTCACCAGCAGGTTTACGAGCAGCTTCGAGAGCTCATACTTTTTGGAGAATTGGCACCGGGCCAACCTGTGACGATTCAGGGCTTAATTGGTGAATTGGGTGCAGGAATGACCCCGGTACGCGAAGCGATTCGCCGTTTGACGTCTGAGGGTGCCTTGGAATTTCAAGGTAATCGCCGGGTTTGTGTGCCGACCCAAACTGATTCAAACATTGAAGAGTTAATAATCGCAAGACGTGCTTTGGAACCTGAATTGGCGGCCCGTGCAGCACGTAACGCGACAAAGGAAGATATTAGCATTCTTAACGAGATTGATCTGCGTTTAGATAAGGCAATCTCTCATGGGGATGTCGGGGCGTATCTTCGGGAAAATTATGCATTCCATTCCAAGCTTTATGAAATAGCCGACTCGCCAATTCTGACGGAAATCGCTGATGGGCTGTGGTTACGCTTTGGTCCGTCCTTGCGTGTAGTTTGCGGACGGATGGGAACGCAGAACTTACCAGACCAACATAAAGAGATGATGAATGCCTTGCGTGCGGGCGACGCCGAACGCACCGCAAAAGCAATTGAGGACGATGTCGTGCAAGGAATGGAGCAAATGCTTCAGGCATTGGAAATGAAGTAATATCCATGGCTGAGATTGACACCTGAAAATTTGATCATATTCTAGCACCAAGACATTGATGGGCCATAGATGCCTGTCCGAAATTCTTGTGAGGACCGCCATGAACATGATCACGAACCACATGCCCACCGCCAAATTGCAGGCGCTGGATGCTGCTCACCATATCCACCCATTTTCGACTCAAGATGAAGTCGCCACTAAGGGGGCTCGCGTCATAACTCGTGCTTCGGGCGTAACTCTTACAGACTCGGAAGGGTGCGAAATACTGGATGCCATGGCCGGGCTTTGGTGCGTCAACATTGGCTATGGCCGAGAAGAACTAGCCGATGTGGCGTCGCGCCAAATGCGTGAACTTCCGTATTACAACACCTTCTTTCAAACCACCCATGTGCCGGTCATTGCATTATCTGCAAAGCTGGCAGAGCTGGCTCCGGAAGGTATGAACCATGTCTTTTATGCAGGTTCAGGCTCTGAAGCGAACGACACGAACATGCGAATGGTGCGGGTGTACTGGGCGCAAAAAGGCAAACCCGAAAAGAAGATCATCATCAGCCGAAAGAACGCTTATCACGGCTCGACGATGGCTGGTGCATCGCTGGGTGGCATGACCCCGATGCACGAACAAGGTGGTTTGCCCCTTCCGGATGTTCACCACATCGATCAGCCGCATTGGTATGAAGAAGGCGGCGACATGAGCCGTGAAGAATTCGGGTTGCAGCGCGCCCAAGAACTGGAAAAAGCAATTCTAGATCTGGGTGAAGACAAAGTCGCTGCATTTATTGGCGAACCCATCCAAGGTGCCGGGGGTGTCGTCATTCCGCCGTCAACGTATTGGCCTGAAATTCAGCGAATTTGCGATAAATATGAAATCCTATTGATTGCAGATGAGGTTATTTGTGGCTTTGGTCGCACTGGCAATTGGTTTGGTTCTCAAACTGTCGGCATCAAACCCCATATTATGACAATCGCTAAGGGTTTGAGCTCAGGCTATGCTCCGATTGGTGGGTCGATCGTTTGTGATGAAGTGGCTGAAGTAATAGGTGCCTGTGAATTCAACCATGGATACACGTATTCTGGCCACCCGGTTGCAGCAGCCGTTGCTCTTGAAAACCTGCGAATTCTTGAAGAAGAAGGCATCGTTGAAAAAGTACGCAATGAAACCGCACCGTATCTCAAAGAAAAGTGGGAAGCTTTGGCTGACCACCCGTTGGTGGGCGAAGCGCGAACCGAAGGTATGATGGGGACAATTGCTCTTACACCGAACAAGGATAACCGCGCACCATTTTCTGGAGATGCCGGGACGATTGGCTATATCTGTCGCGAATTCTGTTTCGCCAACAACTTGGTGATGCGCCATGTTGGGGACCGAATGATCATTTCGCCGCCTCTAGTGATTTCAAAAGCAGAAATTGACACTTTGGTCGAGCGTGCAACGACGGCGCTGGATCTGACCTATGCCCGCATCAAGGATGAAGGTTTGTACAAATAAACCGCATTTGCATGGTGCAATGTCAGGACCCGCCGTGAATTCGGCGGGTTTTATTTTGTGAGTTTCAGCCCTGAGTTTACAAAAAACTGACATTCAAAGTGCGTTTTTTGGTTGAAAATGACGAATTTTGGAGAGATTCAGTCGCTTTAGACCGATGGAATGGACCATTTCAACATAGCGTTTGATGTTATCGCAGTGTTGCACAATCGCAAAAAGGTGTGTTTACATCTGTTGGTATCAAAAGCGCAGAACAATCTGCCGACAAAACCAGGGAGCCTATTTTTGGCTAATTCCGCATCTAATGACGCGTTCGTCGAATTCGATCGCGTGCAGAAAAGCTATGACGGTGAGACACTTGTCGTCAAAGATCTCAACCTTCAAATGCCCAAAGGCGAGTTTCTCACAATGTTGGGCCCATCTGGATCTGGCAAAACGACCTGCCTGATGATGTTGGCTGGCTTCGAGACCGCAACTCACGGAGAAATCCGTCTGGACGGTCAAGAGATCAACAACATCCCTCCGCACAAGCGCGGTATTGGTATGGTGTTTCAGAACTACGCTCTGTTTCCGCATATGACGATTGCCGAGAACCTCAGCTTTCCGCTTGAGGTACGTGGCATGGGCAAATCTGAACGAGAGACTAAAATCAAGCGCGCTCTTGATATGGTCGAGATGGGCAGTTTTATGACTCGTCGCCCGGCACAGCTTTCGGGTGGTCAGCAACAGCGTATCGCGTTGTCACGTGCCTTGGTGTTCGAACCTGAGTTGGTTCTGATGGACGAACCATTGGGCGCGCTGGACAAGCAATTGCGTGAAAAGATGCAATTTGAAATTACCCATCTGGCTCACAATCTGGGCATCACAACGGTTTACGTGACCCACGACCAGACCGAAGCATTGACGATGTCAGACCGCGTTGCAGTGTTTGAAGATGGCCGAATTCAGCAACTTGCTCCTCCTGATGAGCTATACGAACAACCTCAAAACAGTTTCGTGGCCCAGTTTATTGGCGAGAATAATACGCTCGAAGGTGTTGTGAAAGAAATCAAGGACGGCATTGCGCTTGTGCAGTTGGATGATGGTGAGTTGATCGACTGTAAGCCAATCAATGTTAGCCAGCCGGGCGAACGTACCCGCGTGTCTATCCGTCCAGAACGGGTTGAATTCAACAAAGATCGTCTGAAAGAGGGCGCACACACCCTCAAAGCAGAGGTTCTGGAATTCATCTACATGGGCGACATATTCCGCACCCGTTTGCGTGTTGCCGGCAATGACGAATTTGTTGTTAAGACACGGAACGCACCTGATCAGGTGCGTCTGCAACCGGGGGCACATATCGATATTGGTTGGTTGCCTGAGGATTGTCGCGCATTGGATGCGTAATCAAGAATACTTGCTGTTTCTTGCGAGAAACAGCATTTTCAAGGGATGGCTCCGCCGCGCCCGACGGATCATCCTCAATCAAAAAGGGGCGAAAATGGGAGTTCTAAAATGAAATTCAAAACTGCATTGCTTGCAACAGCGTTAACTGGTGTGGCTTTTGCTGCCTCGGCTGGCGAAGTCACTGTTATGTCATGGGGTGGCGCTTACACCAAATCGCAGGTTGAAGCGTATCACAAACCCTTCTCAGCTGAGACTGGCATCAAGGTTAACTCGGTAGATTCCGACAACCCTGCTACCCCGATTAAAGCACAGGTAGAAGCCGGTAACGTTTCGATTGACGTCGCTGATGTAGAGTTTTCGGATGCGATCCGTCTTTGCGACGAAGGTCTTCTGGAAGAAATCGATGCGTCGATGTTGCCTGATGCCCCAGACGGCACTTCGGCTGCGGACGACTTTGTAGAAGGTGCACTTCAAGATTGTGCCGTAGCAAACATCGTTTGGTCGACTGTTTTTGCTTATAACACTGCGAACGTATCCATGGCGCCCACCACGATTGGTGATTTCTTTGATACCGCGAAAATCCCAGGCAAGCGTGGCCTCCGCAAATCCGCAAAAGCAACGCTTGAAATGGCTTTGATGGCGGACGGCGTTCCAGCTGGCGAAGTTTATGGTATTTTGGATACCGACGAAGGCGTGGACCGCGCGTTTGCTAAATTGGACAGCATCAAATCAGACATCGTCTGGTGGGAAGCTGGTGCGCAACCTCCACAATTGCTGGCAGATGGCGAAGTTGTAATGTCGACTGCGTATAACGGCCGTATTTTTAACGCAGCTGTTGCCGAAGGTCAGCCACTTGAAGTGGTCTGGGATGGTCAGATTCTAGACTTTGACCTGTTCGTCATTCCAAAGGGTGCTCCGAACAAAGAAGAAGCATTGAAATTCATCTCGTTCTCGACAGACACCAAGCGTCTTGCGGATCAGGCATCATGGATTTCCTATGGACCGGCACGTAAATCGTCCGGTGCTTTGGTTGGTAAATACTCGGATGGCAAAACGGAAATGGCACCACACATGCCAACAGCCGAAGCCAACTTGGGCAACGCCCTGGTTAACAACTTTGAGTTCTGGGTCGACAAAGACGCCGAACTGAACGAGCGTTTTAACGCATGGCTCGCAAACTAAGCGCGTAATTTCATTGTCGCCCCCATGCTGGGGGCGACAGTTTTCTGGGCTTTTAGGAGTCCGGCTCTGAATTCCAAGGTGATGTTTCATGACCGACTCCACCGCCAACGGCGAACTTCTGACAACAGCCGACGGCAAGCCGCTTAAGGCCGCATTGGCCAAAGCCGAAGCGCATGCAAAACGCCGCGCCTTTCTGCTCGTTCTACCGTTGCTAGCATTTATCTTGATAACTTTTGTGACGCCCATTGGGCAGATGTTGTTCAAATCGATCAACAACGAAGGTTTCACCGTACACGAGGATTTGGGTTCGGGTGTGCGGACCCCAATTATGACGAATATTTCGGCTTGGTTTGATGAAAACCCTCTCGGGACTGACCCAGGTGAAGACGCCTACGAAGCACTGGCCAAAGATCTTGTTCTGTTGCGTGAGTTGAAGGCGCCGGGTCAAGCAGGCACGCGGATTAACTATGAACTGTCCGGATCACGGTCGATGTTCACCAAGGCCGCGCGTAAGGCTAAAAAGTTGGAGCCACCTTATAAAGAGGCGATTCTGGAACTGGATGAAGATTGGGGTAACCCCAAGCTGTGGCAAGTTATGCGCGGTGCATCATCCTCCTTTACCAGCAATTTCTACCTTGCCGCCGCTGACCGCCAGCGTGACGAAAACGCTAAGGTCGTGATGGTGAATGAAAATCGCCAAGTTTACGTAAAACTCTTTATGCGGACGCTTAATCTATCGCTTCTGATAACGTTCCTAACATTTGTATTGGCTTATCCAATCGCGCATCTGCTGGCGACTTTGCCACTGCGTTATTCAAATCTGTTGATGATCTTAGTGCTGTTGCCATTCTGGACCTCGCTTCTCGTGCGAACGACCAGTTGGATGGTGTTGTTACAATCTCAAGGGGTTGTGAACGATGCCTTGGTGGCCAGTGGAATACTCGGGGACGAACATCGATTACAAATGATGTACAACAGGGCTGGCACCGTGATTGCGATGACGCACATTCTGTTGCCGTTTATGGTTTTGCCACTGTATTCGGTCATGCGGCCAATCAATCCTTCGTACGTGCGTGCTGCACGCAGTTTGGGCGCGACGAGCTGGACTGCATTTCGTCGGATTTATTTCCCGCAAACCGTTCCAGGCATCGGTGCTGGCGCGCTTCTCGTCTTTATTTTGTCGGTTGGCTATTACATTACGCCCGCTCTGGTGGGTGGTGCGGATGGCCAGTTGATTTCGAACCTAATTGCTTTCCACATGCAGAAATCGCTGAACTGGTCGCTTGCTGCGGCGTTAGCGGCTTTGCTACTTGGTGGAATTCTCATCCTCTATTGGCTCTACGACAGGCTAATAGGCATCGACAACTTGAAGCTGGGGTAGGAACATGGCTCTTCCAAAATATGCGGATCCGCTCGAGCGTGCCTGGCATTACATCTATTTGGTGATTTGCGCGCTTATTTTCCTATTCTTAATCGCACCGATTCTTGTGGTGATCCCGCTCAGTTTCAATGCCGAGCCGTACTTCACGTTTACCGAGAAGATGCTGAAACTGGACTCGGAAGGGTATTCAACACGCTGGTACGACTTGCTGTTGACCTTTGGCATGCAAGAGCCTGACGCGGTCCGAGACAGTTCGTGGTGGTCTGATGTTTGGCACAATGCACAATGGGTTCAAGCAACAAAAAACTCGGTCATTATCGGCTTTTTCTCGACAATCTTGGCAACCACACTCGGTACGATTGCCGCGTTGGGTCTGTCGCGTCCTGAAATGCCCGCTCGCCGGACAATCATGGCGATCCTGATTTCGCCAATGATTGTGCCAATCATCATTACGGCAACTGGCCTTTTCTTCTTCTATTCTTGGATTGGAATTCAGAATTGGGGCATTCCCTATCTGGGCGTTGTCTTGGCGCACGCAACATTGGGCATTCCCTTTGTGATTATCACTGTAACCGCCACATTGGTGGGCTTTGACCACTCATTGACCCGAGCAGCGGCAAACATGGGTGCGGACCCTATGAGGACCTTCTTTAAGGTTCAGATGCCCCTCATCTTACCGGGTGTAATCTCCGGTGCATTGTTTGCCTTTGTTACCTCTTTTGACGAGGTGGTTGTGGTGTTGTTTGTGGGTGGTTTGGACGAACAAACCATTCCGCGTCAGATGTGGAACGGTATTCGAGAGCAGATAAGCCCGGCGATCCTGTCTGTTGCGACGATTCTCGTGATTATCTCAATTGCGCTATTGGCGACAGTTGAACTGCTGCGTCGGCGCTCAGAGCGATTACGCGGTGTCACACCCCGCTAAGGCGATTGCCTTTAGACAACATAAAAGGGGGCGTTCATGCGCCCCTTTAACTTTCGAATTTAGTTGTAATCTTGGGTGCCAACAGCGGATGGGCTGCTACCGCGTTCTTTGCGAAGCCGTTTCAGCAACGTTAGAGATGCATACCCATCCGGCGTAAGGCTATTTGTCACTTGGTAGTCACGCACTGCATTAATCGTAAGCGGGCCGATTTTTCCGTCAATTTTTTGAGTGTTGAAACCCACATCAGTCAAACGGCGCTGTAACTCCAAACGTTCTTTTTGGGTGAGCGCGCGATCTCCTCGCGGCCAGTCACTCTGTATTTTGGGGCCACCGGAAATTCGATCACTCAAGTGGCCAACCCCGATCACGTAGGCGTCCGCTGTGTTGTAGTGCTCAATTGCGTCGAAGTTGCTAAAGATCATAAAGGCCGCACCCTGGCTGCCAGCAGGCAACAAGATGGAACCGTTCCCATAGCTGTTTGGCACGGGCTGCCCATTGGTGGCCTTAACCCCAAGAGAAGCCCACTTTGATGGTGATTTGATAATCTCGCGGTTGGCTTCTTGGTAGTCGAACCCATTTGGTAAGATCACCTCGACGCCCCAAGGTTTACCTGTTTTCCAGCCAGATTTAGCAAGGTAAGCCGCAGTCGAGGCTAGCGCATCGGACGGGTCGTTGGACCAGATATCCCTCTTACCATCGCCGGTGAAATCCACAGCAAAATTCAGATAAGAAGTGGGGATAAACTGAGTATGGCCCATGGCGCCCGCCCAGCTGCCCGTCATGTTGGTGGTGGTCGTGTCACCACTTTGCAGAATTTCTAAAGCAGCCAGCAATTGGGTTTCAAAGAACTCGCCGCGTCGCCCGTCATAAGCCAGCGTTGCTAAGGCCTCAATCACAGGCGTGTCGCCGCGATAGGTCCCATAGGCACTTTCTAGCCCCCAAACAGCCACGATCACTTCTTTCTCAACACCAAAGCGACGCTCTATATCTTCGAGTTTCTGTTGATGTTTTTGCAGGGCAGCCTTGCCGTTATTGATGCGCGCGTCCGAAGCCGCGCTGTCAAGATAATCCCATATCGTTTTGGTGAATTCTGACTGATTCCGATCTTTTTGGATTACGCCGGTGTTGTATTGAATGTCTTGAAATGCACGATCGAAGACTGCGGGCTGAATGCCGGCAATTTGAGCGCGTGCGCGAAACCCTTCAATCCAACTTTGGAATCCAAGATTCCCGGCCACCAAAGTGGGTTTTGGTGACGCCGCCATGTTTGCAGTTGGACGCAGGACGGGACGCACTAACTCAGTGGAAGCGGCACTGGCCAACTGTAAATCACCTGAAAACGAAGGCCGTGCAACCGGACGAAGTGAGCGATCAGGTGCGTTGGCGGCGGCACTTTGACCAAGCACGCAAGCACACAGAATCACTGTCAGAATTCGCAACTGCATCATAAGCCTCATTTCTTATTATTGGCTGAAACGTAGCGCGATTGCCGCCCAGGAGGAAGCAATCGCCGCTTTGAACGCGGGAAATTGCCTAATTGTTTCCTTCACTGAGCAATCTTTTGCGAAATTCGCGCAGCAAAGGCACTCGACGAGGTCGAAATGACCCGTCAGTAACATCCAAATTTTGCATGCGATCCAATCGGAAAACACGGAAATCCTTGCGAAGGTGACAATAGGCCATTAGGCAGTGGCTCGCCTGCATAAACACTATGGAAAGAGGATCTGCGCTGCGTTGGGTAGGGGTGCCCGAAGCGTCGATATAATCAAACTGGATCGTGCGTTCTTCCCACGCGGCTCTACGTAAGGTTTTTGCGTCAATTCCGGGTGATGGGGGACGTTCAAATCTTGTGGCTGTCAGAACGGCATGTTCCAACCGGTGTGCTTGCTTCGCAGGTAATCTTGCGCGCAGTTTAGAAAATGCGTTTTGCGCAGCATCTGCTAACGATGGATCACCAACGGCCATCACTTCTCGTAGACCAAGAACCAGAGCCTCGATTTCTTCCTCGTCAAACCCAAGAGGTGGCAGCGAAGCGTCTTCTATCAGCGTAAACCCAAAGCCTGCGGCGCCATCGATAACGGCTCCCAGCCCGCGCAACGTATCAATATCGCGATAGATAGTGCGCATGGAAACAGACAGCTCGTTCGCCAATTGTTCGGCGGTGACTGGTGGTGGCAAGCTGCGTAGAGCCTGCATGAGTTGAAACAATCTGGCTGTTCGAGACATGATTCAACCATAATGCCACTTCCTGACAGAAAATGGCAATAGTAGCCCATAGGCTTGACCCAAGTAGCGTCAGAACTCAGGAGACATTCATGCTAACCCTCATCACTTTCCCAGGCGGATTTGGCCAACCCAGCCACAGCCCATTTTGTGTCAAAGCAATGGGTTTGCTGCGTTTGGCTGGTCAAGAATGGAAGCCAAAATACGTCACTAATCCGGCCAAAATGCCACTTGGGAGATTGCCTGTGTTGAAAACTGGCGACCGTCTCGTTCCGGACAGCTACATGATCCAAACTTGGCTTGAAGGGAGGGGAGCAAACTTTTTTGCGGGCCTTGAGAAGGATGAAAAGGCTCGTGCTCATGCTTTGATCCGGATGACCGAAGAAAATCTGCGCTTGGGGTTGGTACACGAACGTTGGCTGAATGATGCTTGCTGGGAAATCATGCGTGATGCTTTCTTTGCAGACGTTCCATCTTTCCTTCGCAAGCCAATCTCAAATGCTGTTCGCAAAAAGGCCCGAGTGGGGCTGGTCGCGCATGGCATCGCACAGTTTTCGGAAACTGACCGGCGGGCACGGCTTCAATATGATCTGGATGCAATTGCCGCACAATTGGATGGTAAGCTTTACCTCTTTGGCCAATCACCAACTGCAGCTGACGCCGCCATTGTACCTGTGCTCGACGGATTGAGTCATTTACCGGTAGACACAGGTGTGCGCCGCTTGGTGCGCGCCTTGCCAGAACTCACGGCCTATTTGCAGCGTGGTCGTGCTAAGCTCTACCCTGTTGAGAGCGAAATGGCATTGGCAGCCTGATCAGCGGCGGCGGGACACTTTGCGCTTGGCTTTGTCAGATTTACGTTTGGCATTTGAGGCCTTGCGCCGAACTGGTCCGCCGCGTCTGTAACCTTTGCCCGACGGCAGTTTTTTACCTTCAAGCTCGAGCAGTTCCAGCGAAATGCCGCCCGTAACGGGTGCTGCTTCCTTTAATCGTACCAAAACGCGTTGTCCCAGACTGATTTTGATACCGGTTTCCGAGCCAGTTAGTGTATTTGTGTCTTCGTCATGTTTGAAATATTCGCGCCCCAACTCGCGCATAGGGATTAATCCGTCTGCCCCAGTCTCATCGAGTTTCACAAAAACTCCGAATCGCGCGATGCCGCTAATACGTCCTGGAAACTCGTTACCAACGCGCTCAGACAGATATGATGCAAGATAACGGTCGGTGGTGTCGCGTTCGGCCAGCATTGATCGTCGCTCGGTCTCGGATATGTGGCCAGCAGTGCTTTCAAGGTTTTCAATAGCCTCGGGTGAAAGCCCGTCTTTGCCCCAACCATGAGCCGAGATTAGCGCCCGGTGTACGATCAAGTCGGCATAGCGCCGGATTGGTGAAGTGAAGTGCGCATAAGACCGCAGTGCGAGGCCAAAGTGACCAAAATTCGCGGGGCTGTAGTAGGCCTGTGTCATGCTACGCAAGGTCGAGATATTGATCAGTTCGGCGTCTTCGGTCCCTGCGGCTGCATTCAGCAATGCGTTCAGGTGTTGGGTCTTTAGAACTTGCCCCTTGGCCAGATTAAAGCCAGCGCTTTGGGCGGTTTCACGCAATGCATCAAGTTTTTCGGGATTGGGCTCTTCGTGCACGCGGAAAAGAAGCGGGGATTTCGCCTCAACCAAGGCTTCGGCAGCTGCGACATTGGCGAGGATCATGAATTCCTCAATTAATCTATGGGCGTCCAATCGATCCCGGAACTGAACCGATGCAACCTTACCTTCTGGAGTCAATTCGACCTTGCGCTCAGGCAAGTCCAAATCCAGTGGTTGTCGTTCTGCACGCGCCTTCTTCGTGGCCTCATAAGCGGCATAAAGCGGATCAATGACGTCTTGCATCAAGGGTGCACATTTCTCGTTGGGAGCCCCATCGCGCGCCTCTTGGACTTCAACGTAATTCAGCGACGCGACCGAACGCATCATTCCGCGGACAAAGCGGTGTCCAATTTTGCGTCCATGATTGTCCAGCTGCATACGAACCGCCAGACAGGCGCGTGGCACGCCTTCATGCAGGGAGCACAAATCCCCAGACAAACGATCCGGTAACATCGGCACAACGCGATCCGGGAAGTAGCTTGAATTGCCACGCTTAAGCGCTTCGCGGTCCAGAGCATTGCCCGGTGTCACATAATGAGCAACATCCGCAATCGCGACCCAAACCACATGACCACCGGCATTCTTTGGATCGTCGTCGGCATGTGCCCAGCAGGCATCATCGTGATCTCGCGCATCTGCTGGGTCAATCGTAACAAGAGGCATGTCGCGCATGTCCTCGCGCTTGCCCAAAGGCGCAGGTTTTGCGGCATCAGCTTGCGCAATCGCATCGTCTGGAAAGCTATCGGGTATACCATGCTGATGGATGGCAATTAGGGAAACGGCTCTGGGGGCGGTTGGATCACCTAACCGTTCAACCACTTTTGCTCGGGGCAGCCCCATACGACCTTTCGGGCCAGTTTGCTGCGCCTCAACCAACTCGCCGTCTTTAGCGCCGTTCACGCCTTCTGACAAAACAAGCCATTCGCTGCTGCTACCTTTATCGATTGGCAGGATACGCCCACCTTCAGTTGTCTTGCGGAAAACGCCGAGAACACGGTGCGGGTTGGCACCGATCCGACGGATAAGGCGCGCTTCGTATTGATGCGAGTCGTCTTGAACTTCGGTAAGACGGCCTAGGATTCGATCCCCTTCACCAAGTGCAGGATCAGAGGCGCGCAGGATCATCAAAATAAAGGGTGCCGCACCTTCTCCCTGCCACTCAAGTGGGCGGGCGTAAAGGTCGCCGTCCGGGCCAGCGCCTGTAATTTGCAGGACGCTCACAGGTGGTAAGCGATCTGGATCACGGTATGATTTTTTGCGCTTCTCGAGATGCCCTTCGGCCTCAAGTTGCTTTAGAAGTCGTTTTAGATCAATCCGCGCAGCACCTTTGATACCAAAGGCTTTGGCGATGTCTCTTTTTGAAGCAAGTGTCGGGTTATCGGAAATCCATTCAAGGACTTCCTCTTTTGTGGGAATACGCATGGCGTTGCCCTAACACGCGCCGGGGGCCGCGTCATTGGGAATATTAGAGCGTATTCGCAAGAGATCGGCCTGTGTGTCGACGTCGCGCAATGTGTCGACCTGCGCAATACGAAAGTTGGGCAAGGTTGCCATGCTGTCGCCAAGAGCGTGTTGCGTAGACCACCGGACATCCTGAAAGAGCGTCCGAGGTTGTGCAGAGGTGCGCTTTAGACCCACTAGCCAATACCCACCATCTAAGGCTGGTCCAAACACAGCATCATTGCTGCCCAATGCTTTGAATGCGGTGCCAATGTGGTGGCGACGAATGTCAGGGATATCGGCCCCAATTATCAATGCGGGTCCAGGAGGCAAATTGGAAAAAATCCTCGCCATGCGCTGGCCTAAGTCCCCGTTTCCTTGCGGGATTCGGCCAAGGTTTTGGGGCCAATTCCGACTTGTTAGACCCTGATTGTCTGGTGACACCGCCAAAAGAGTCTCCCAGCGGGGATCGGTGAGGCGTCGCAACAATGAAGTACTTTGGTGTCGGAACCACCACGCGGCAGACGTCATTCCAATATCACGGCCCAGACGTGTCTTTACGCGGCCAGCAACAGGTTCCTTGACCATGACGACAAGACGTGGGCGCCAGAGAAAATCAGGTGAAATAGTCACTTAAAATCCGGGTATAGATTGCCTTGAGCTGATGGATTTGCTCGACTGGGACGTTTTCGTCAACTTGGTGCATGGTTTTCCCGACAAGACCAAACTCCACCACCGGACAATGGTGCTGCACAAAGCGGGCATCAGACGTACCACCACTTGTTGATAGCTCTGGTGTTCGACCGGTTTCAGAGGCTACGGCCGTCGCGACCAAATCCGAAAGCAATCCAGGAGGTGTGATAAAGCTTTCGCCAGAAACCTTTACCTTTGTGGAAATGTCTAAATTGGTTTCGGCGCTCACATCACTGGCCATCTTCTCTAGCCACTCTGTGAGGCTTGCGCCGCTGTGTGCGTCATTGAAACGGATATTCACGGTCGCGCGGCATTCTGCCGGAATGACGTTTGTTGCGGGATTGCCTGTATCCATTGTGACTACAGCCAATGTTGAGGCGTCAAAATGCGTCGTTCCGTCGTCCAGAACGTAGTTGGACAATCGGTCCATCAGGCGCGCCATCGCTGGCAATGGGTTTTTTGCGCGATGAGGGTAGGCAGAGTGTCCTTGTACCCCGTTGAAAGTGAAGAAGGCCGTCAGCGAACCGCGCCGCCCGATTTTCATCATTTCACCCATTTCATTTGGGCAAGTTGGCTCTCCAACAAGGCAAACGGACATCTGCTCTCTTTCGTGATTCATGTAGTCAAGCAAGGCAGTTGTGCCGTCCAAGGCATCGCCCTCTTCGTCGCCAGTAATTGTCAGAATAATCGCACCTTCAGGAGGTGCGTCGCGAACCAAATCGACAGCAGCGGCAGTGAACGCCGCAACCCCTGACTTCATGTCGGTCGCACCGCGCCCATACATGATCCCATTTTTGATTTCTGCGCCAAATGGATCAGTTGTCCATGCACTTTCGTCTCCAACAGGAACAACATCTGTGTGGCCGTTAAAGCCAAATGTCTTTGCGTGTCCTTTGGAGCCCCACCTGGCGAATAGGTTGCTGACGCCGCCACGGTCTACTCGAGTGCATTCAAATCCAGCTTCAGTTAGGATGTCATGCAAGACACCCAGTGCGCCACCTTCTATTGGGGTAACCGAAGGGCACTGGATTAAGCGTGCGGTAAGATCGACAGGGTCAGTCACAGACATGTACGGCTCGTTGTTTGGGCTGGTTTAGAACTTTGTGTCATAGTGGGTTCGAACGGAAAAGTCACAAAAGCAAGGTTGAGATCCTTAAACTGCCCTAAAACCCTTAACACACCTGACTTTTTCGTGTTTATTGTCAGCAATAATAAGACCGAGGCAGGTCGAACAGCAGTAAGGCCAAAAATGGCACCGTTTACAGAACTTCGCATATCGGGCGATTATGTTCACTATTGGAACGTTTTGACCGGGTTTAACCCGAAGCTTTGCCGTGAAATTTGTCTCAGATGTTTAAAGAGTTCGGCGTATCAGGCAGGAATGGTGGCCTGACGTCATGGTGCATTTGGAGATGGAAACATGACTTGGATCGCGATTGCTGATCACAACCAGCGACAATTCTCATCGCAAGGGATTTCCAAAGCTCAGCGTGGTGTGCCGGAATTGGAAACCGACCACGACATCCCAATGGCGCGTGGTAGCCTATTGCTTGAAACTCGGGTTTCAGCACACGAAAGACCTCAGCTTGTCCTAGGTATAGAGCGCGGGTTCGAGCACCGCATGCGGTTTGCAATGATGGCTTTACCCGGAGGTGGTATCTCCGTTGTGCATTCTCGGGGGTCTGAGACGCTGCACGGTGTCTTGAACCATGACTCATCAGCGTTGCGAACCGATATTCTGCGCATCACTTATAGCTGGGACATGGCGCATAATTGGGCGCGTCTGGTTGTTGAACGTCCAGATGTCTCAAGAAGCTTCCAAGTGCTTCTACGCAACCCTGTCCCGCTATTGTTATCGGACGTGCGCGAGATGACATTAAACCCGGCGACAACACAAATGGCGCCCGACGTTCTGTTCTTTGCCTTTTCGGACAGGATCGAACCCATTGGGCCGATGCCCGGTATGACGACGACAACTCCGGTTTCAACGCCATTTGGTCCCAAAGCTATTGGTGATCTGAAACGGGGTGAACTTGTTGAAACGTTGAATGGTGACGCGGTGCCTGTTCTGCAAGTCTTGCGGAGGACCGTTCCCGCCTATGGATTGTTTGAACCCGTTCGGTTGCGCCACCCCTATTTTGGCCTTGAGCGTGATATCGTGGTCGCACCTAGTCAGCGGTTGGTGATCGGTGGTTCGCGCGTGGAGTATCTGTTTAATGCAGAACACGTGTTGGTGCCTGCCAGACATCTTATCAATGGCAGTGCGGCGTTGCGTGAACGTGACCATAAGCTTGTAACTTATACGCAGGTTTTGCTGCCCGACCACGAAGCAATCCATGCAGCCGGAACCTTCATGGAAAGTCTGAATGTCGGACGCATCAGGCGAAACCCGGAAATCCTGCGCAGCAGTCTATTGGGGCAGTTCCCACGCCAATACCTTCCAGAGCACTCAGTTCCGGCGTTTCCAGTATTGGGAAGTTTCGAGGCTTTGATCCTCGCCGAACAGCGCGCAGCCTAGTTCATACGAGATTCATCAGGGTCCATTGTCTCTTCGCCTTTGTAGAACTCGGTCATTTGAGCGACAACGACAGAGTTTTCTTCAAGCGCACGCTGCATCAGCACTCGTTCACTCTCTTCGATTTCGTGACCTTGTTCTTGGCGTTCTTCAATCGTGCCATATCCCGTCACATCCAGAGGGGCCAAATCAGCCTGCTTTAGAATGGCAACGGTTTCTCGAACGGCTTCTGCTTCGTCAATGCCACTGGCGTAAACCATTAGAGCGGCACCAGTTGCGCCCTTGGGCAAACCGTCACCGTCTTTGCGTCCAACTTGAACCAGCAGCGTGAAAACTTGTTGCCGAGATATCTTTTTCGATTTTTCCATGCTGCGCCCTTATCCTGACTGATCTGGCGACGTCAACCGCAGCCATGGGGAGTGATTGACCTTGGGCGTCTTGTCAAAGGCATAATTTCCGCGACGTTCAGAGATAATTCTAATGAGATTACACTAAGCCACGTTGACCAAAGTCGCTGAGCAGGCCATCTTTGCGCGGTTCTTGCAGAGGGCTGTGGATTGTGTGGTTAACTAGGATCAAATTGCTGGCATGGGTCGCGGTGTTCTGGTGCGCTCTTGCACCTGCATCTATGGCACAATCTGTTGAAAGTCTGGTCATTTCGACCGTACATCGGCCACCGTTTGCATTTGCAGATACAGGTGAGCCGACGGGGTTCAGTATTGACCTGATGAAGGCAATTTCTGAAGAGCTTGGGTATGAGATACGCTTTGAGCCGAAGTCGTCATTTGGCGGTATGTTGGATGCTGTGCGCAATAATAAGGCGGATGGCGCAATTGCCAACATTTCAATCACAGCTGCGCGCGAAGGTGAAATGGACTTTAGCCAACCGATTTTCCAAAGCGGGTTACAAATTCTATTGCCAGCTGAGGCGGGGACTGTTCAGCGGTTCGGTTCGGTTTTGACTCGGGAAATCCTGTTTGTTGTGCTCGGTGCTTTGGGGCTGCTATGGGGCGGTGGTTTTGTCATGTGGATGTTCGAGCGGCGTCATCAGCCTTATTTTGATCGCCCCCTACGTGAAGCAATGTTTCCCTCCTTCTGGTGGGCATTGAATCTTGTGGTCAATGGCGGATTCGAGGAACGTATGCCGATGTCACGCCTTGGGCGCGTTTTTGCAACGGTCATGGTCGTCTCGAGCCTGTTTGTCGTGTCGGTGTTCGTGGCGACAATCACAGCGGCAGTCACAGTCGAAGCGTTGCAAGAAAACGTGGATTCGATCAATGATCTTGAGGGCCGAAGAGTGGCCACAGTTTCAGGATCAACCAGTGCGAATTTCCTAACGGATCGCGATATCACATTTACAGACTTTGATGACCCGGGTGAGATGCTCGATGCGTTCTCGGCGGGGGAAATGGACGCAGTGGTCTTT
>ERZ1046740.200-NODE-200-length-52164-cov-26.056574_pt1 | contig 52164 bp, 49 predicted proteins | sample MGYA00383093_ERZ1046740 | MGnify/ENA primary metagenome ERZ1046740 (study PRJEB29581, sample SAMEA5548363) | metagenome | biome: marine; feature: coastal; material: water | depth 25 m | study: Short-term variability in the microbial, nano- and picoplankton... | reverse complement strand
GTAGGCAACAGATAACCAGCACAAAAATATTTCGACGAAAACCAGCAGATCACGCGTTTAGCTTTTTGAACAACAAAGAAAGCGATCCGATGCGTACCACTCTTCCTTACATTTTCCTGACACTCTTTTTGGGCTTCACATTCTCAGCCGTAATAACTTCGCCGGTTTTGGCCAAGGGCGAACGACCGACGGATCTTATTGCCGCCGATCTGGCTATTCCCGAGCAAGTTTTTATCGAGTGTTTTTCAGACGTTCAGCCTGATCCTGATAAGAACCCAAGTGGCGCACGGCAGAAAATGAACAAAGCCGTTTTGCTGCCGTGCCTACAAGAGTCAAATTCAGCGATCACGAATGATCTACTCGACGAGGTTATGGATCGTTACCGCCCCGAGGGGCCGATCCGTCACTAGACCTTAACGCGTTCCGACTTGGGGTCATACATAGGCTTAAGGCTGGCTTCTGCCTTCACCTTCGCGCCACAAACGTCAATTTCATAGGTTGACCCCAAGACGTCCGCTGCGCTTTCGCCATCGCAGGGAACATAGCCCATACCGATGGCTCCGCCGAGCGTGTGACCGTAACTGCCTGAGCTGAGATAGCCGACATATTCACCGTTACGGATGATCGGCTCATTGTGGAACAACAGCGGATCAGGGTCAGTGAGTTTGAATTGCACCATGCGATTCTTTGGCCCGCTGGTCTTGCGTTCAATGACTGCCTGTTTTCCGATGAAGTCACACTCCTTAGTCGTTTTGACAGCAAACCCTAGGCCAGCATCAATAACATTGTCCTCGCAGGTGATGTCGTGACCGAAATGGCGGAAGCCTTTCTCAATCCGGCAACTGTCCATCATGTGCATACCGCAAAGTTTTAGGTCCATGTCCTGCCCTGCATCAAACAAGGTTTCGAACGCATGGCCGGCCATGTCGGAAGACATGTAGATTTCCCATCCAAGCTCGCCCACGTAGGTCACGCGGTGCGCACGGGCAAGGCCCATTCCAAGCTCAATCTCTTGGGCGGTGCCAAATGGATTGGTCGCGTTTGAGAAATCGGCAGGGGACACTTTCTCCAGCAATTTCCGCGCGTTAGGACCCATGATAGCCAACACACCTTCGCCTGCCGTGACATCGGTGATGACGACATTGAAGTTACCTTTGTTGCGCTCCATCCAGGTTTGATCGGCCAAACGCGTGGCCGCAGGGGTGACAACCAGATAGCTGGTTTCAGTCAGGCGTGTGATAGTGACATCAGCCTCAATCCCGCCGCGGTTGTTGAGAAATTGGGTATAGACGATCTTGCCGTTGGGCACTGAATAATCACCGCCACCGATGTAGTTCAGATATGCCTCGGCATCGGGGCCCTCAACACGGAGTTTCCCAAAGGACGTCATATCGTACATGCCGACATTTTCGCGCACAGCACGATGCTCAGCGGCCGAGTTTTCGAACCAGTTTTGGCGCTTCCATGTGTATTGGTATTCGCGTTCTTGACCTTCGTTGGCGAACCAGTTTGCACGTTCCCAACCGGCGATTTCACCCATGACGGCGCCCTGATCGAGCAGATGTTGGTGGAACGGTGTGCGGCGCACGCCGCGCGCTGTCGCTTTTTGCCGATATGGGTAGTGGTCCGCGTAGAGCAGGCCAAGCGTTTCTTTCGAGCGTTCAAACAGATAGGTTTTGTTGCCTTGGAACGGTTGCATACGGCTAACGTCAACGTCGCCAAGATCAAATGGTTTTTGGCCGTCATCCATCCACTGCGCGAGGGCCATGCCTGCACCGCCAGCGGACTGGATGCCGATTGAGTTGAAGCCTGCAGCGACCCAGACATTGTCCATCTCAGGCGCAAGGCCGAGGTGATACGCGTCGTCCGGCGTGAAGCTTTCGGGACCGTTGAAGAATGTGTGGATGCCCGCCTCGGCCAGCATTGGCATACGGTTGATGGCGTATTCGAGTATCGGTTCGAAGTGGTCGAAATCTTCGGGCAGTTGATCAAACTCGAATTTGTCTGAAATGCCGTCCATACCCCAGGGCTTGGCGTTTGGCTCAAACGCGCCAAGCAGCATTTTTCCGGCGTCTTCTTTGTAGTATGCGCATTCATCAGGCACGCGGAGAACCGGCATCTGGGTGAGGTCTGTTATAGCTTCGGTCACGATGTAGAAGTGTTCGCACGCATGTAGCGGAACGTTGACGCCGGACATTTTGCCAACCTCATGGCCCCACATGCCCGCACAGTTGACGATCATATCGCATTCAATGTGACCTTGGTTTTGGCCGTCATCGCTGACCCAATCAACGCCCGTGACTTTTCGGCCCGATTTGCGAATACCGGTGACCTTGGTGCGTTCTTTGACGAGGGCGCCGTTTTGGCGCGCGCCTTTGGCCAGCGCCAAAGCGATGTTGGCCGGATCGCCCTGCCCGTCCAACGGAAGGTAAACGCCCGCTGTCACGTCGTCAATGTTGAGGTGCTCGTACTTGGCTTTGACCTCGGCAGGAGAGATTTCTTCAACCTCGACACCAAACGCTCGGGCCATGGCAGCTTGGCGAAAAATCTCCTCTTTGCGCTCTTCGGTGAGCGCAACGGTGATTGAGCCGCAGCGTTTAAAGCCAGTAGAAACACCAGTTTCCGCTTCAAGATTGCCGTAGAGTTCTTGTGAGTATTTTGCCAGTTTGGTCATGTTGGCAGTGGCCCTAAGTTGGGCGATCAGACCTGCCGCGTGCCAAGTGGTGCCAGACGTGAGTTGCTTGCGTTCGAGCAAAACAACGTCCATCCAGCCAAGTTTGGCGAGGTGGTAAGCGACGGAGCAGCCAATGACGCCTCCACCAATGATGACGACGCGGGCTGTGTTTGGCATATCTGACATGTTGGTTTCCTTATACTGGTTCCGAGGCTTTGCCTCGGACCGGGGCGAGAGAGCGCTGCCCTCTCGCGCTCACCCGGGATATTTGTAGACTTAAAAAGTTCATTGGATTTTGTGACCAGCCGCGCGAATACGATTGGCCAACTCCTTGATGTGATCGGGACCGACTTCGCAGCATCCACCGACAATCGTCGCGCCTTGGGAGATCCAGACCATAGCGAGGTCTGCGTATTCGTTGGGGCCCAAGTCTTTACGCTGTTCGAGTGCGTCAACGGTTGGTTGATCGATAAGGAAGTCCGCGGATATACGGGTAAAGCCGTTGGCATACGCGCCGAAGGGCTTGCCGAACGTCTTGATGACCTCGATAGCGGCTTCGACCGTTTCTGGGCGCGAGCAATTTATAAGCACTGCCTCTGGATCAAAGGTGGCAATCAACGTCTTTATATCCGCCAATTGCTCACCAGATCTGAGGATCGAACCATCTTCATCATCGACAGTGACCGCAAGCCAAACTGGCTTATTGACGGCGGCGGTTGCACGCAGGGTTGCTTCGGCTTGGTGAAGGCTGGCGACGGTTTCGATGATGTAGAGATCAACGCGGTCGTCCATCGCTGAGATCAGTTGGCTATAGGCGTCGGCAGTGTCTTCGAACGAGATTTGGAAATCGGTTCTGTAGGATGCGCGGATCGGTCCAAGGGAACCCGCGATCCGGCCACCGTTGGATGCGTCTCTGGCTGTTTCGGCTTCGACCAGCGCCTGTTCCAGCAGCGCACCCAGCTTGTCACCCATTCTTGCGGTCGTTAGCCTGTCGGGTAAGACAGCATAGGTGTTCGTCGTGGCAATCGTCGCCCCTGATTTGAAGTAATCGCGGTGGATACCCTCGATCACGCCGGGCTTTTCCAGCATGACCGAGGTGGACCAAAGCGGGGTCGCACGGTCTCCCGAGCGTTTGACCGCTTCTTGTCCTATTGATCCATCAAGAAGGGTGATCGCGTTCATGCACGCAGTCTTTCGTTGGCTGGATCCCACAGGGGTTGGTCAGCCTGAACAACCGCTTTGCATTTCTCGCCGTAGATTTCGACCTCGACCTCGGTGCCGGGTAGATTGAGGTCTGGTCGGATCATGCCCAGCGCAATGGACGCCCCAACGCGGTAACCATAAGCGCCCGAGGTGGTTTCGCCGACGATTTCACCGTTGTGCCAGATACAGGACATATAGGGGGCGTCTGCGCTTTTCGCTGCGACCACCAGTGTCACGAAGCTTTTCGTCACGCCCTGCTGCTTTTCGTTCTGGATGGCAGCTTTGCCGGGGAAGTCCTGAGGCTTGTCGAGCTTAACAAAGCGCCCAAGTCCGCCTTGCAGCATCGAGTAATCCGTCGAAAGATCGCCTTTCCATGCACGATAGCCTTTTTCGATGCGAAGCGAGTTTAACGCGTACATGCCGAATGGTTTTAGACCGTACTTTGCGCCTGCCTCCATGACATCGTCGAACACCTTCGCAGTGTCTTCGGCTTTGGTGTGAATTTCCCAGCCAAGCTCGCCCGCAAAGGATACGCGGACCAGTTGGACCCAAGTGCCATTGATCTGGGCAGACTGATGCGTCAGCCAGCCTTTGGACAGGTCGGCATCGGAAATTTCCGCCAGAATATCGCGGGTCTTTGGTCCGGTGAATATCTGGGTCATGAACTCTTTGGTGACATTGGTCAGGCTGAACGCCGCATCATTTGGCATGTGCGCCTGAAGCAGATCAAAGTCGTGCCATTCAGCGCTTGCAGCTGTGATCAGGAAGAAGAAGTCCTCGTCCAGACGCATCACCGACATTTCAGTCACGATCCGGCCACGGTCATCGGCAATGTAGATCAGCCCGATGCGGCCAACCTTGGGGATGCCTCCGGTCGCCAGACTCCGTAGGAATTCGGCTGCGCCGTCACCCTGCAAACGATAGCGCGAAAAGCCGGGCAGATCGAGGATACCGGCTGCGTCACGCACCGCTTCGCATTCCTCTTTGATCCGTTGCTGCCATGGGCCATTGCGACCCCAAGTCTGGGTCGCATCATGGCTGGTATCGTCGCCGTCCTGGGCAAACCAGTTGGCACGTTCCCAACCGTTATAGGCACCCATGACGCCGCCAGCCGCGATGATCCGGTCGTGGATCGTTGAGAGCTTTTTATCGCGGCCGGCGGGCCATTCGTGGTGAGGGAAGTGCATGGCGTATTCGTTGCCATAGACCTCCATCCCTTTAACATTGCAGTAGTCCTGGTCGGTGTAATCGGTGTAGCGGCGTGGGTCGACGGACCACATATCCCATTCAGTGCCACCATCGACGATCCATTCGGCCATGACCTTTCCTGCGCCACCACCTTGGGCGATGCCAAAGGTGAACACGCAGTTTTCAAAGGCATTCTTCACACCTGGCATTGGGCCTATTAGCGGCAGACCATCAGGCGCATAGGGGATCGGGCCGTTGATAACGCTGGAAACGCCAGAGGTTGCCATCAGCGGCACACGATCCATCGCGTCGGTGACGATATCTTCGATCCGGTCCAGATCATCCTGCCAAAGCTGGAAGCTGAAATCCTCGGGCATCTGATCGTCTTCGGTCATCCAGTGACCACGGCAATTCGGCTCATAAGGACCGAGGTTATAGCCGTTCTTTTCCTGACGCAGATAATAGGACACATCCACGTCGCGGATCAGAGGTAGCTTTTTGCCGCTCTCTTTAGAAAATGCTTCGATTTCAGGGATTTGTTCGGTCAGCAGGTATTGGTGCGACATGACCATCATCGGAACTGTGCGACCACCGTATGGCTTGAACCATTCGCCAACACGCTGGGCATAGTAACCAGCGGCGTTCACCACATAGTCACATTCGATGTCACCCTTTTCGGTGTGAACAATCCACGTGTCGTCTTCTTTCTGGGTCACCCCAGTTGCAGGCGTAAAGCGCAGGATTTTCTGCCCCATTTCGCGGGCACCCTTGGCCAACGCTTGAGTAACCTGTGCAGGGTCGATATCGCCGTCAGACGGGTCCCAAAGCACGCCTTTCAGGTCATGGGTCTCAAGGAAAGGATAACGCTCTTTCGCCTCTTCAGGTGTCCACATTTCCATCTCGATGCCCTGATAACGGCCCATCGACATTGCGCGCTCAAATTCCTGCATACGCTCGTCAGTGTGCGCCAGACGGATTGAACCAGTCTGGTGGTAGTTCATTGGATAGTCGACCTCTTCGGCCAAGCCTGCATACAGCTCGGTCGAGTAGCGCTGCATATTCATGATCGACCAAGAGGTTGAAAACGTCGGCACGTTACCTGCCGCATGCCAAGTCGAACCTGCTGTCAGTTCGTTCTTTTCCAGTAGAACGCAGTCGGTCCAGCCCTTCTTAGCCAGATGAAACAGCGTTGAAGTACCGACGACACCGCCGCCGATAATTACGACGCGAGCTTTTGATGGAAAATCGGACATTGTAGTCTCCCTTAAGACAATGCCAGTCTCGCGGCTAAGCCGCCAAAGACAGTTGCAGATATTTTGTTCATGAGTTTTGCGTGACGGCGAACACGAGTGGCCATAGCCCCCGCGAAACCGCCGTATATGGATTTGAAGATCAAAGCAGCCAATCCAATCGCAGCCATCGAGCTGTGAAAGAATGCCCCCACGGATATCCCTGCCGCCGCCGCGATCCCGGCTTTAGGACCGCCCGACATGCCACTGGCAATTGCGAACATCATATCCGCACCGGGCGTCAGGATGAGCAGCAGCGAAGCACCCGTGAAGGTCACAAGGACCAGAATATCCATTGCAAGCAAGGTTTCGAGCATAGTCTAGTCCTCGACCTGAGGAAGACCGTCAGCGATATCGTAATAGTCGCCCTTGCTGGCGGTGAAGATATGCTTGCCGCCTGAAAGACCCGAAGGCGCGTCAATGCAGCCAGCCGCAATCCCTATATGATCGGCGTCGTTGACTTGATAGAACAAGCTTGAGCCACAAGTGTCGCAAAAACCGCGCTTGGCGAAATCGGACGATGCGTACCATTTCAAAGTACTTCCAGACGTGAGACGAAACTTGTCATTATCAGCGCGCGTCGCAGCCCAGTGGTGACCGCTTGTCCGTCGACACTGGCCACAGTGGCAGAAATTCACTGTTTCGCGCACATCGTCCGCCTCAAAGCGTACTGATCCGCATTCGCAACCACCAGTCACTCTCATGATGTTTCCTCCTCAGCCTGCCAGGCGTAAGAAAACCCCTCGGAATGTTGTATGCCGCTGGACAGAGGGTAGTAGTCCCCTTTTTCGTGGATGAAGACCTCTTCAACCATTTTCAGGTCCGAAGTGTCATCGACACAACCTGCAGCAATGGCAGTGTAGTCTTTTTCATCCATCCGGAAAAACAAGCTGGCCCCACAGCCGGTGCAAAAGCCGCGCGTCGCAAAATCCGAGGCTCGAAACCATTTCAGCCCTGCATCATTGGTTATGTCCAGTTTTTCGGTCGGAACCGCCGTTGCAGCCCAAAAATGCCCCGAAGTGCGTCGGCATTCCTCGCAATGGCAACTGATAATGTCGCGCCAAGGTCCTTCGGACTGAAACGTAACTTGCCCACAACTACAATGACCCGTTTTCATACCATGCTCCTTTAATACACCGGCGGCGCGATCACCCAGATCGCAACAGCAGGCTCAGAATGGGGGTTTGACCAACGAAACGCTTCGCCACGAATACGAAAGCTATCGCCTTGGTGGATGTCAAAATCTTGGCCGTCGATTTCAACCGACATACGACCAGAAACTAGGTAGGCAAGTTCCTGAGTTGGCCGCGTCACAGTCTCTGTGATGCGTGAGTTTGGGGCAAATGTAGAGTAGACGACCTCAAAATCGTCCGTCAGGTCTGGGGATAGCAATTCCTCAACCAAGCCTGCCTTGCCCGCACTGACTTGTCGGCGGGCATTTTTGCGCACTACAAAGCCGAGTTCCTCGTCGTTTTCGGGTGGATTGGACACCAACATGTCGACCGGAACTTCTAAAACAGAACTAAACCTGCGCAGATCCTGCGTCGATGGGATCGAGAGATCACGCTCAACTTGGCTTAGCCAGCCAACCGAACGGCCTAGCGCATCCGCCATTCCGCTTAGCGTCAACCCACGCACCTTTCTTAGCGCGCGAATATCGGCGCCCAAAGATGATGCTTCGGATGGATTTGATGCAAGCAAGACCGACTCCCCACGGTGAACAATGGAGAGTAAATTTCACCTTCGTGAAAAAATCAACACATTTTTCACGAAGGCGTTACGAATTCTGCCCGCCGAATGTCTTGGTCAAGACTGTCCTAAGTTCGCTTGCATCTTCTTGGGTGAAGGCATTGGGCAAATCACTATCAATATCCAGCACTCCGATTACCTTTCCCCTAGCGTCGGCAATCGGAATGACAAGCTCTGATCGGGTTGAGCTTGAACAGGCGATATGACCTTCAAAGGCTTCAACGTCGTCAACCAGTTGCGTTTCATTGAGGCGCGCAGCCGCCCCGCAAACCCCACGTGAAAAAGGGATCACAAGACAGCCGTGCCCCCCCTGATAAGGGCCGATTTTCATCAACTCTGGCGCGACGACGCGGTAAAATCCCGTCCAGTGGAAGCGATCATCGGCATTGTGGATTTCACAGGCCAACGTCGCCATCAGAGAAATGACATCCGACTCGCCCTCAACGAGAGCAGCTATCGTTTGCTTCAGAAGCGGATAGTTGGCCATTCAATGTCTCCCTAGATAGAACACGAGCGTCACTTGCCGCCCCGAACCAACCAAAGTTATCGAGGATTATAGGCGCTCAATCGCTATGGCTGTGCCTTCGCCGCCGCCGATGCAAATCGCTGCGATGCCCCGCTTAAGATCTCGCTTTTCGAGTGCGTTGAGAAGGGTCACCATGATCCGTGTTCCCGACGCGCCAATAGGATGGCCCAGCGCACAAGCGCCGCCGTTGACATTAACTTTGTCACGCGTGATGCCCATTTCATGCATGAATGCCATAGGGACCACGGCGAAGGCTTCGTTGACTTCCCACAGGTCGACATCATCCTTCGTCCAACCAATCTGTGCCATCAGCTTTTGGGCGGCGGGCACAGGCGCCGTTGTAAACAGACCGGGCGCTTGGGCGTGGCTTGCGTGACCTAGAACGCGAGCGCGGATGTTCATGTTATTGGTTTTGGCAATCTCGGCTGAAGCCAATACAAGCGCGGCGGCCCCATCAGAGATGGACGACGAATTCGCGGGCGTTACGGTGCCATCTTTGCGGAACGCAGGTTTCAGGTGCGGTATTTTTTCAGGCCGTGCGTTGCCAGGTTGCTCGTCCTCGGATACCACGATTTCGCCTTTGCGCGTTTTGATCGTGACAGCTGCGATTTCATGCTCGAACGCACCTGATTTTTGCGCGGCAAGGGAATTTGACAACGAGGTCAATGCAAACTCGTCCTGTGCCTCGCGGGTAAACTGGAAGCTTTCGGCGCAATCTTCGGCAAACGTGCCCATCAGGCGTCCTTTGTCATAAGCATCTTCAAGCCCATCGAGGAACATATGATCCATGACTTGACCGTGCCCGATGCGGGCACCGCCCCGCATTTTGGGCAAAAGATAGGGTGAGTTTGACATACTTTCCATGCCGCCAGCCAATACGGTCTCTGAGTTGCCGAGCGCGATCTGGTCGTAGGCCATCATCGCTGTTCGCATGCCAGAGCCACACATTTTATTAAGTGTAGTCGCCGGAACCTCGTCGCCCAACCCGCCAGCAAAGCCAGCCTGGCGCGCGGGGGCCTGCCCTTGTCCGGCGGGCAATACGCAACCCATCAGAAGCTCGTCGACAGAGTTACACCCGGCGTTCTTGAGTGCTGCACGAATAGCTGTGCCGCCAAGATCAGCCGCTGCCACGCCATCAAATACACCTTGGAACCCGCCCATTGGGGTTCTGGCTGCTCCTGCAATTACTACGTCACGCATTGGTATCTCCTGTTCATCTCTGACGCTTGCATACCGAATGGTAACGATTGGCGTCTAGGTTTCGAGACAAATGATCGAAAAGGACGTTGCGGCATGAACCTATCACTTGATGAAAACGGCGCGATCCCAGTCATAAGTGTGGGCGCGACTCGTATAGATGCTGCCTGCGCCATACAGTTTAAGGACGCCTTTCAAAAAACGGTGCCCAAGGAACCAGAGCGTGTGATCTTGGATCTCGACGGGGTCGAATTCGTGGATTCATCTGGCCTTGGCGCGATTGTTGGGTTGATGAAAATACTGGCACCGGAAACTAGACTTGAGCTTAGTACTATGGGCGAAACCGTAAATAAGGTCTTTGCCCTAACAAGGATGGACCAGGTTTTTACAATTCATGAAAGGGTCGTGGATGGCGTGTGTGGCGCAAAGCTTCAATGAATCTATAAATTTCAACCTAAGCATTTCTCCCGATCCGCTTTCTGTGCGGGATGCCTTGGAACAGTTGGATCACTGGCTGGCTGGGTTTCGCGGTGATCAGGCGGATCGCAGCAGTACACAGGTTGTGATGGCCGAAGTTCTCAACAATATCGTTGAGCATGGTTCTTTAGGGCCGAATCAAAACATCCGTTCATCAATTTCGGTTATGTCAAACGGGATTGAGTGTAGTGTCATTGATGAAGCGCCAGTTTATCGAGCACTTGCCAATCTATCTGGAGAACCTTCTTTAACACGCGAGGCCTCTATTCAACTGGCCGAGGGTGGATATGGCGTTTTTCTAATTCAATCCCTCGCAGTGGATATCCGCTATATTGAGGTCGAACGCGGGAATCATTTGGAGTTTCGCATCCCATTGACCACGTTTTCGGAACAAATTTATTGATTTGGGGGCAATTGCCCCAAAGTTTTCACAAACCAATCTCATTCGCGCCGCCATTCACCGTCAAAACTAGGTTCATAGCTGCATAAAGCTTACCCCGGTGCCGTGTATAATTAGCCCCCACCCAATACGCGACACCGGGGACTCTTTTTCCTCACAATTTGATAGACTTCGCCCGATCCTGATTTAATCTCAGGGAAAACATGGGCGTTTCATGACACGCAATTTTCATCACCCTGGACGGTCGGCAGTTTACGCGCAGAATGGGATGTGTGCGACGTCACACCCTTTGGCGGCGCAGGTCGCGGTCGAAACCTTAAAATCCGGCGGCAATGCGATGGACGCTGCAATCGCTGGTGCAGTGCTTTTAGGCATCTGCGAGCCCCAGATGACAGGGATCGGTGGCGATTGCTTCGCTTTGTTCAAACCTGCCGGATCCGAAGACATTCACGCCTATAATGGATCTGGCTGGGCACCTATGGCTGCAGATGCGGATAAGCTTCGTAATAAGGGACAGCAAACGATCGGCGAAAGAAGTGTCGAAGCGGTTACAATCCCAGGCGCAATGGATGCGTTTTGCAAATTGTCAGCAGATTGGGGAAACATCGGGTTGGATCGCATTTTGGCCCCCGCCATACACTACGCCAAGCAAGGCGTTCCGGTTGCCCCACGTGTTGCTCTCGATTGCGTTGGATCCCTTGCCCAACTGAATGCGACCGCAAAAGGCTTCTACACCAACAACGAAAATGAGCTGCAAACCGGTGACATTTTTCGTGCGCCAGCTCAGGCAGACGTTTTGCGCCGCGTCGCAACGCAGGGGCGTGACGGCTTTTATTCCGGTGATGTCTGCGAAGACATGGTGAACACGCTCCAAAAATTCGGCGGTGATCATACCGAGGCCGACTTTGCTGATCTTCAGACATTCCCGACCCAGCCGATCTCTGCTCAATTTCCACAGTTTGACTTGTATGAGCACCCACCGAATGGGCAAGGGGCCACTGCGATTCTGCTTATGAATGTTCTCGAGCAGTTCAAAATGGGCGATCTTGCCCCCGACAGTGCCCAACGTCTCCACTTAGAGACCGAGGCCACCAAACTGGCCTATGAGGCCCGCAATAAGTTCATCGCAGATCCCAGCATTTCAGTGACTGAGCGCATGTTATCGCTCGAGGTTGCAGAAACGCTCGCAGGGATGATTGATCCTGATCGCGCCAGGATATCTGCGCCAGAGTTCATGGGGTCGGCACACAAAGACACGGTCTACATCACGGTTGTCGACAAGGATCGGATGGCGGTTTCACTAATCTATTCAGTCTTTCACAATTTTGGGTCCGGCATCGCATCCGAGAAGTTTGGAATACTGTTCCAAAACCGAGGCTGCGGCTTCAATCTGACCAAAGGTCATCCAAACGAATACGGTTCGCGAAAGCGCCCGATGCACACAATCATTCCCGGCATGATCAAGGAAGCTGGTCGAGTCACTATGCCTTTTGGCGTGATGGGCGGGCAGTTCCAACCACTTGGCCATGTCAGACTACTGCAAAACCACTTTCTTCATGGAATGGATTGGCAAACTGCCGTCGACTTTCCGCGCGCATTTTTTGACAAGGGCGTCTTAAAGCTTGAGCAGGGCGTATCCGAACAAGCTGCTAAGAAGCTTGCAGAAATGGGCCACAAAATCGTGCGTAGCCCCAAACCATTGGGCGGGGCGCAGGCAATTTACATGCATGAAAACGGGTTATTAGAGGGGGCATCAGATCCGCGAAAAGACGGGATTGCCCTCGGATACTAGTTCAGTTGGAACTGAAGCGGATAGGAACCGTCTTCAATCGGGCCAAAAAGATCTGGGATATCTGGGTGCTCAACCGGCTGTCCTGAGTAGTCAGCAATCAAGTTTTGTTCGGACACATATGCCACGTAAAAACTTTGATCGTTTTCCGCCAATAGATGGTAGAAGGGTTGGTCTTTAACAGGACGCGCTTCTTCAGGAATCGCGTCGTACCATTCCTCGGTATTGCTAAACAAAGGATCTACATCGAATACGACGCCACGAAACGGATGTTTCTTATGGCGAACAACTTGACCCAAGTGATATTTGGCACGTGTCTTAAGCATAATTTCAGCCCCCTGATGCCTTAGAATTACCTTTTTCTTGACACAAAGTCCAACCTCAGAACCGGTTTTTGGAGAAACAGTCTGTGATCATTTTAGCCACAGTCCTTGAGATCGTCGCCCCCGTTTTCTTACTTGCAGCCATTGGCTTCACGTGGGTCAAAGCCGGGTTTGAATACCGTTTGGAATTCGTCACAACGTTGTCGATGACGCTCGGCGTGCCTGCTTTGATCTTTGTGTCGCTGATGGAATCAGAAATTGAGGCGTCCTCGTTGTCTTCACTGCTGCTTGCCTCGATCGCGGCTTATGGTGTGTTAACCGCCGTGGTTTGGATTGGCGTTAAGTTATTGAAAAAAGAAACAAGTGTTCTAGTTGCGCCTATTATTTTCGGAAACACTGGCAACCTTGGTCTACCTTTGGCGTTCTTTGCATTTGGTGACATTGGACTAAGCTATGCGGTTATCGTTTTTGCTGTCATGGCAGTGTGGTCGTTTACCTTTGGCGTCTGGCTCGTATCTGGCGGAGGCAGCATTCTAAAGGCGGTGAAAGAGCCCATGGTTTGGGCAACTTTGTTAGGCGCATTATTTCTTTGGCAAGACTGGGAAACACCGGTGTTCCTGACCAACGCCCTTCGCTTGGTCGGGCAGATGGCCATTCCGTTGATGCTGATCACTCTTGGGGTTGCCGTCGCGCGGATGTCCCCGAATCGCTTGGGTGCGGCATTTGCACTATCCATGGCAAAGTTCGTGGTATGCACTGGAATTGCATGGATCATAGGAAAATACTTTGCTCTAGAACCGATCGCCTTTGCGGTTTTGGTCATTCAAATCGCAACACCAGTGGCAGTGACCTCATACCTTCTCGCCGCAAAATATGGGCGGGACGCTGACAATATCGCTGGCTTAGTGGTTGCATCGACCCTGCTATCAGTCGGCTATTTGCCGCTGCTGTTGGCAGTTCTTCTGCCGTAACGACAAATGTGAATTCCAAAATTCACCTTAGTTCGCTATGGTCAAGAAAAAGAATAAAAAAGCGAGAGGCATATGAGCAGTTTCTTTCGCGCTACTATATTGGTGATCATCCTTGTGTTGGGCTCTTGTAGCTCTCGCAACTATAGTGCGCCCAGTAATCTAGACGATGCGTGTAGTATCGTCCGCCAGTTCCCGCATTATCAGCGGGCGATGGAGATGTCCGAACGCAAGTGGGGCCTGCCGGTCCACGTGCAGATGGCGACGATTTATCAAGAAAGTAAGTTCGTCGGCAACGCCCGCACGCGCAAAGAATACACGTTCGGCTTTATTCCGAAGGGTCGCGTTAGTTCAGCCTACGGCTATGCGCAAGCGTTGGATGGAACGTGGGACGAATACCGCGACAAGACCGGGAATTGGTCTGGCCGACGCAACAACATCTATGATGCTGCTGACTTTATCGGTTGGTACATGAGTGAAACTCGTCGACGCGCTGGAGTGTCTCTTAGCAATGCAGAGCACCAATACCTTGCCTATCACGAAGGTCAGGGCGGCTATATGCGCGGCACCTACAAATCCAAATCGTGGCTGTTGCGCGTCGCAAGTGAAGTCGGCAACAGATCCTCAATGTATAAACGGCAATTAGGTCGCTGTAGCTAGTTTCCTAAAACCAGGCACAAAATGATTAGGGCGCTTTGACATTCAATCAAAGCGCCCTTGGTCTTCTAGGAGGGACGAAGACTTAATTTACTGGCGTCGCGTCGACAACTTGCGCTGGCTTAGATGCTGGCGCTGTGATTGCTATCTCACGCGGTTTCATCGTTTCGGGAATTTCGCGATCAAGATCTACGTGCAGCATTCCATCTTCATGGCTGGCCCCTTTGATCACAACGTGATCAGCGAGTTGGAACTTGCGGTCAAACGCACGTGTCGCAATTCCTCGGTGCAAGAAGCTACGATCCTTGGCGTCATCGTCTTTACGGCCTGAGATAACAAGCGAGCGTTCTTTGACCTCAACATGCAGCTCGTCGGCAGCAAAACCAGCAACGGCGATCGAAATTCGGTACGAATCCTCTGCGGTCTTTTCAATATTGTACGGGGGGTAACTTGGCTGGCCTCCGTCCGAGGCCATCATGCGATCCATCATATTGGCAACTTCGTCAAAACCAATGGATGCGCGGTAAAGGGGTGAAAAATCAAAATGTCTCATGGTTATCCTCCAATGAGCGACAACATTTCAGAATGCCTTCCAAGTTGGACAGGCGGTTAATTCGGCGACCCTTTTGGCATCGCCGTTTAACTGAGATGGGATTGCGCTTACAGGATTTCAAGTCGGCTAGAGATTTGCCAGCTTGGGTGGCTTTGGACCGCCAGTTGCCCAGTCCAACAGCTCTACCGTGTGGACCACAGGCACACCGGTCCCTGAACCGATTTGCATCATACAACCAATGTTTCCAGCGGCGATGACATCGGGCTCTTTTGCCTCAAGCGTCTTGACCTTGCGTTCCTTCAATTGGCTCGAGATTTCAGGTTGCAACAGGTTGTACGTCCCTGCCGAACCGCAGCACAGATGGCTATCAGCGGGCTCTACAACCTCAAATCCAACCTTGCGCAACAAGTCTTTGGGCAACGATTTGATCTGCTGACCGTGCTGCAAAGAACACGCAGCATGATAAGCGATCTTTAACTGCTGCGCGCCGTCGCTCGTGATATCAAGCTTACTGAGAACCTCTGATACATCCATCGATATTTCTGAAACACGCATGGCATCCTGCGCCAAATCAGTTTCACGGAACATATGCCCGTAATCCTTGACGGTCGTGCCGCACCCGCTGGTGTTGATCACAATTGCATCAAGCCCTTCACCGTCCATCTCATCGACCCAAGCGCGGACATTCTTAGCAGCCGTTGCATGGCTTTCGTTTTCCTTGCCCATGTGATGGGTCAACGCCCCACAACACCCGCTGTTCTTCGCCACTACAACCTCGCACCCAAACCGTGTCAGCAGACGAATGGTGGCATCGTTGATGTCAGTGTCCAACGCCTTTTGCGCGCACCCTGTCATCAAGGCGACGCGCATCTTGCGCGAGGGCACCACAAAGCTCTGGGGATCATCATTGCGACTAACCGGAGGAATCTTGTCCGGTACCATATCCAGCATCGCCCTAAGCCGTTCATCAGGAACCAGCCCTTTGAACGGCTTGCCGATCTTGGCAAACAGCAAGGCAATCCGAAACCGCATAGGATATGGCAGCACCCGCGCCAAAACCCAGCGCAGTGCACGATCTGACAAGGGGCGCTTATAGTTTTGCTCAATATAGCTCCGCGCGTGGTCGACCAGATGCATGTAGTGCACACCCGACGGGCAAGTGGTCATGCAGGACAAGCAAGACAGGCAACGGTCTATATGTTTGACCACTCTAGCATCTGGCACGCGTTCGTTTTCAAGCATGTCTTTGATCAAATAAACCCGCCCGCGTGGGCTATCCAACTCATCCCCCAAGACCTGATAGGTCGGGCAAGTCGCCGTGCAAAACCCGCAATGCACGCAGGACCTCAGTATTTCATTCGCCCGAGCAGTGCCTGAATCCAGCAGTTGTGCCTCTGAAAAATTCGTCTGCATCGCCCTACCCCATCAATCCGGCATTCAAGATCCCGCGTGGATCAAATTTTTGCCTCAGGGCACGGGATAACGTCGCCACGCCTTTGGGTTCAGGTTGAAAACGGCCAAGAAGATCGACCGCCTCAGTGCTGGCGCGCACAAGGGTTGCATGGCCACCAAATGCCCCAAACTTAGCCCGAAGGTCAGTGCCTTCCTCAACCAAAGCCCAAATCAGACCGCCGCCCCAGTCAAACACCAAACTATCGGCTTCGAATTTACCTGCCAACAATGGCGCCTCCGACGGTTTGCACGAAATGCGCCACACGTCGCCCCGTTTGTCGTGAAATGCTTCGACATCCCGCACGCCGCGCCAAATCGCGCCCACTGCCGCAGCATCGGTTTCCAAGGTTACCGGCCCCATTTCCCCCAGCACGGCAGACAGTTGTTTCGCACGATATGCGACCGAAGCGTCAAAGCCCTCTATCCTGATCATGGTCACTGGCTTCTCAGCCGACCCACTCGACAAATGAGCGGCGCCGGTCACATCAAACGGAGACGTCAACGCCACAGACATGGCCCTTTGCGCCTTCTCAATCGAGAGACCGTGAACGAGGACAGTCGCTTGGGTTTCAGGTTTTGGCATCACCTTCAGAGATACTTCGGTAAGAACACCAAGTGTTCCAAAAGACCCCGCCATCAGCTTCACAAGATCATAGCCGGTTACATTCTTCATTACGCGGCCGCCATTTTTAACGATCTCGCCAGACCCGTTTACAAATCGAACCCCCAATAGGAAATCCCGACAAGCCCCAACCTGAATACGCCGCGGACCCGAGATATTGCCGGCAACCACGCCGCCAATCGACGGGTCACCAGACGACCCCAAGAGCCCACGGTGATCCATTGGTTCAAACGCCAATCGCTGACCTTCTATTGCCAGCAACGCTTCAATTTGTGAGACTTTTGTGCCTGCCTTCGCGACCAGCGTCAGCGCGTCAGGTTCATATAGCGACACACCAGCCAGTGCGCCGGTATCTAAGGCTGTTCCCCGGCAAACAACACCTCGTGTCGCGCCACCTTTTACCCAAAGTGGCTCTTCAGTTGCTGTTATAGTCTCGGCCAGTTCAGCCTCGGTCTCAGGTTTCATCATCTTTTTGTGTCCAAAAATATCCCGGGGAGAGGCCAAAGGCCTCGGGGCGGAGCCCCTATCTCGCTGCCGATCGTCGTGCAGCGCTCGCGTTCAAAGGAAAAACCTTAGCAGGGTTCAACAGCCACTGAGGATCAAACACATCCTTCACCATCATCTGCGCCTCAAGATCAACCGGTTCATACTGATCCAACATCAGTTCCCGCTTTTCGATGCCAACGCCATGCTCGCCCGTCAAACACCCTCCAACCTCAACGCAAAGTCGTAGAATATCTGCACCCATCGCCTCGCACTTCTCGAGGTCGCCCGGAGTGTTCGCATTGTAGAGAATTAGTGGATGCATATTGCCATCGCCCGCGTGAAACACGTTACCAACCGCCAGGCCGTACTCCTGCGACAGCTCGGTTATCCGGCGGAGAACATAAGGCAGCTGCGAAACAGGGATCGTTCCGTCCAAACACATATAGTCGTTGATCTGCCCCATCGCGCCAAACGCAGACTTACGCCCTAGCCAAATACGCGCTGCTTGATCCGCGTCTTTTGCTTCCCGCAATTCGACAGGGTTGTGCCGTAGGGCTATTTCTTTGATGAGCGCGAGTTGCTCTTCAATTTCTTCCTCTGCCCCTTCGACCTCAATGATCAACAATGCTTCGCAATCGGGGTAACCCGGTTTGGCGAAGGCCTCGGTCGCACGGATACAGGGGCGGTCCATGAATTCGATTGCGACGGGTAAAACACCCGCTTTAATGATGTCAGATACGCATTGCCCCGCAACCTCGTTGCTGTCGTAGCCGACCAGAACCGGACGTGCGCCTTCGGGCTTTCGCAGTATTCGAAGCGTTGCTTCTGTTACGACGCCCAATTGACCCTCTGATCCACACACAAGACCCAACAGATCTAGCCCTGCAGCATCTAGATGTGCCCCACCAATCTCAACGATTTCGCCATCCATCATGACCATCGTTACGCCCAGTAGGTTGTTTGTTGTGACACCGTATTTTAGGCAATGCGCCCCACCCGAGTTCATCGCGATATTTCCCGCGATGGCACAAGCCAACTGAGAAGACGGGTCCGGCGCATAGAAAAATTCGCGCTCCTCGACGGCACCGGTCACGGACAAATTCGTTCGACCTGACTGGACCCGAACAAACCGGTTGTCGTAGTCGATTTCTATGACGTCATTCATTCGCGCGACACCCAGAATAACGCTATCCGCAGTTGGCAATGCGCCACCAGCCAATGAGGTTCCGGCTCCGCGTGGTACAATAGGCACACCAAGCTCATTGCATATCTTTAATACGCCCGAGACTTGTTCGGTTGTGCTTGGAAGAACGGCCAGCAAGGGCGGGCAGCGATAGGCGCTCAGTGCGTCGCACTCATAAACACGTGTTTCGGCCTCTTCGTGGATGAGTGCGTCTTTGGGCAGAACGCCGGATAATCGTAGGATAAGCTCGGCCTTCTTAGAGAGGACGTTCAAATTTGGCGCTGGCATTTCCATGGTTATCTCCCGAATTGGTAAAACTATATTACCAATTTTATCGAGTGGCAAGTCCGATTGAAAATCGAGACTGCCGCGCCCTGCGCAAAAAAGAGATTGCGGCTCATTCGCGTTCGATACACTTGCAGCAAACGTCACGAATGCACATAGTCCCACCGAACGAACTGGAAATCCGATGTCCTCGAACACCACCCAATCACCCTCGGCAGAAAGCCTCGCGTCTGCCGCACGTGCAGCCTCTGGCAAAGGTGGATTGCCGCCAGTTCACCTATGGAACCCCGAGTTCTGTGGCGATCTGGACATGCGTATCGCGCGTGACGGCACATGGTTCTATCTTGGCACGCCTATAGGTCGGAAAGAATTGGTGAGGCTGTTCTCGACCATCCTACGCAAGGATGACGATCTGTACTTCCTAGTCACCCCCGTTGAAAAGGTCGGCATCACTGTTGACGATGCGCCCTTTGTAGCTGTTGATTTTGAGGCTAAGGGCGCCGGAGACCAACAAACCCTCACGTTCGAAACCAATGTCGGTGACTTCACCTCTGCTGGGCCCGAAAATAAAATTCGCGTTGAGCGTGACACAGAAACCGGTGAGCCGTCCCCCTATGTCCACGTCAGAGCGGGGCTAGAAGCATTGATCGACCGAAAAAGCTTTTATCGCTTGGTCGACATAGGAACACATCACAACGACTGGTTCGGCATTTGGTCGAGCGGCGAGTTTTTCCCAATCATTCCCTCGTCAGAGTTGGACAGTTAGTCCCGCGACTGAACGTAGATCGCGCCGAACACGACGACTGCACCGCCAATGGCCTGCGGCCAACTCCATGCTGCGCCTAGGGCAACCATGATAAGCATTACGTAAAGTGGCGCGACATTCATGTGAAAACTGGCCATTGTCACACCAATCTTCCCAATCGAAGTCACAAAAAATATCTGTGACAGCGCCATCGCGCCAATTGCGTAGATGGCCATCATCGACCACTCATCAACCGTTAGCATCCGGTCTGGTACTTCGGTCCAACCCAAAGGTCGCGCGATAAGCCAAAGGATCGACAGCAAGACAAACCCACCAACAAATGGCAATGTCGCGCGCCCTATGGGCGACAGGTGCGGCAGTGCATCAACGGCAAGGTGGCTTCCCAACATAAAGAACGCTCCGGCCAGTACGACAAGAAATGCGCCCAATCCAAATTCAAAGGTAAGGTTTCCGCCGATACTAATAACGCCTCCTGCCAAGGCCACGCCTAGTCCGACTGCAAGAGTTCGCGTGAAGCGACGCCGACCAAAGAACATCTCGATCGATGCCGCAACCAAAGGAGTTAAGGCGGCGACAATAGCCACTGTGATAGCATCTGTGAGATCCTGAGCCAGCAGCAGCAGAAACGTCCCGAGACCAAAGGTAGCGCCACCCATCGTCAGCCCCCAACCCCAGGGGGCCCGAAAGATCGAGGCTCTGTCGGCGACCCACCACATTGGCACCATCACACAGCAAGCGATCGCAATCCGGATCGTTATGAGTGAAATAGGGTCCATTATTTCAAGCAACCCTTCTGCCGCTGGAAAGCCTGCAGCCCAAAGGAATACAGCAACGGCGGCAAACAGATTGCCGGAAACAGCTGTTGTGCGGGCTGGAAAAAGGCCAGCCTCTATCGGTCCTGAACTATGAGCCATTCGGGATTACTTCTTTGCTATGTGGGACCAGAATCCAGCAATTGGATCCTGCCCGACAACGCAAATCCGAATCAGCCAATACGATCTTGCCATTTTTCGACACGCAGGTCGGTTCCGGCGATTTGCATCGCCGAATTACGCAAAACTCACATCAATTTTGGGTAGATCGATCTATTTAGACCCGCATTGGCATCACGACATAGACCGCAGTGGTGTCGTTTCCTTCACGCATCAAAGTTGGATCACCCGATGAGTTGAACATGAAAACAGCATTCTCGCGATCAACTTGGCTTGCGATCTCAAGAAGATATTTCGCGTTAAAGCCGATTTCGAGGGGCTCATCGCCATAGGCAACGGCCAGTTCTTCTTCTGCGGCCCCACTATCCGGCGCATTTACTGACAGGACCAAGCGGTCTTCATCAAGCGACAGCTTCACAGCGCGCGAACGCTCTGAGCTTACGGTGGCAACACGATCAACGGCTTTAGCGAACTCGGCTGCGTCCACTTCGAGACGTTTGGTGTTCCCCGCTGGAATGACGCGGGTGTAATCGGGGAATGTGCCGTCGATTACTTTGGACGTCAGTGTAATCTCTGGCGTCGCAAAGCGAATTTTGGTTTCGGAAACCGACACAGCTACTTTCAGTTCATCGTCATCAAGAAGCTTGCGAAGCTCACCCACGGTTTTACGGGGCACAATCACGCCAGGCATATCCTCGGCACCCTCTGGCAGGTCGCCATCAATGCGTGCAAGGCGGTGGCCATCAGTCGCAACGCAGCGCAGAACGCGCCCGCCATCAGCTTCGGAAACGTGCATATAGACACCATTAAGGTAGTAGCGTGTTTCCTCGGTCGAAATTGCAAACTTAGCTTTGTCAAAAAGGCGCCGCAAAACCGGAGCGGGTGCTGAAAAGTTTGACGCATATTCTGAGCTTGCCATGACAGGAAAATCTTCCTTGGGCAGCGTGGCCAGTGAAAAGCTTGAACGACCTGCGTCAACGCTAAGGCGTCCGGTCGCGCCATCATCTGTTAGCGTCACAAGTGAACCGTCAGGAAGCTTGCGAACAATTTCATGCAAAGTGACGGCAGAGACCGTTGTAGCCCCTGCCCGTTCGACTTGGGCAAAGGTCTTGTCGACGACTTCGATATCAAGGTCTGTCGCGCGGAATTGGACGTGCTCTCCCTCGGCTTCGATTAGGACATTTGCAAGGATCGGGATCGTATTTCTACGCTCAACAACTGACTGCGCCTGTGACACTGCCTTTAGCAGCGCTGCACGTTCCATGCTGATCTTCATAGTCCTTGCTCCTCATCGCCCTACGGGACAGTCAAGTTAGCCGAAAAGTGGCATTGCTCAACCCGTTTTTTCAATTTTTGCGAGATTTTCCGTCTTGTGCCCGACAGGTTGGCCCTATGCCTCAAGCGCGCGGCGTAAAAGCTCAAGATCTTCGGCCATTTGACCGTCGATTGCCCTAAGCTCTTCAATCCGTTTCACACCATGCATAACCGTCGTGTGATCGCGTCCACCAAACCTACGTCCGATCTCTGGCAGAGACCTGCTGGTCATTGATTTTGCAAGATACATAGCAACTTGGCGGGGGCGTGCATACGTGCGAACCCGCTTGGGACCAATCATGTCGGATAGGCGAATATTGTAGTGCTCGGACACTTTGCGCTGGATTTCTTCGACGGTAATTTTGCGCTCTGAGGCACGAAGCACATCCGACAGGCAATCTTGCGTCAAATCCATCGTAATCTCGCGACCAACGAGAGATGCGAAGGCAAACAGACGAGTTAAAGCGCCTTCTAGCACACGAACATTGGTGCTGATTCTATGCGCAAGGAACTCAAGAACACCGGAAGCGAGCACCAAATCTGGGTACTGACGTTTGTAAAACTCGACCTTGGCCTGCAAAATCCCAAGTCGCAATTCGTAATCAGTTGGGTGCAGGTCAACGACCAATCCGCTTTGAAGGCGTGACTTGATCCGATTTTCCATATCCTTGATTTCACCCGGCGCGCGGTCGCCCGAAATGATGATCTGCTTGTTCTGATCCACAAGAGCGTTGAAAGTATGAAAAAACTCTTCCTGCGTACTGTCTTTGCCGGCGATGAACTGAACGTCATCCACCATCAATACATCAACTGAGCGAAATAGGCTTTTGAAGTCCATCATCTTGCGCTCACGCAAAGCCTGCACAAAGCGGTACATGAATTGTTCCGCCGATAGATAAACGACGTTTAGAGAAGGGCTGCTTTTTTTAAGTTCCCACGAAATGGCGTGCATCAGGTGGGTTTTACCTAGACCAACGCCACCGTAGAGAAACAGTGGGTTAAAGGTAACTGGGCCGCCCTCGGCCACGCGGCGCGCGGCGGCATGGGCCAATTCGTTTGGTTTACCAACAACGAAGCTGTCGAACGTAAAACGCTCATCCAAAGGGGCGCTTGGAAGGGCGTTCTTCGGTGCGATTGGCGTTGGCGAATGAACCGCCGGCGACGCTGATGTTGTTTGAACTGACCGCCCAGCAACTGCAGCAACACCGAATTTCAAACGACGAATTTGCGGATTTACCGCTGTCATTTGAAACAGAATTTGATCGCCAAAATGCTGTGAAACGTAGTTTCCAAGAAATGCCGTCGGCGCATCGAACGCTGCAACACCATTCTCGACCGAACCCAACTCAAGAGGCTCGATCCACGTTTTGAAGTTATTTTGCCCTACTGTTTTACAAAGTTCTTTTTGAACCTGTCCCCATTGGTCCCGCGTCATATCAACCGTTCTTTTTTCATTTTTTTCAGTTTGAACCGAATATTCGGCGTACCTTGTAAGCGCAGACGCAACAGCTCAACAGCCTGTGCCACAAGCAGTTGTAGCACGAACTTTCCCGACGAAATGCCGGATCGTTGTCTATTGCCCCCCGATTGCGTCAAGAGAAAGGCCTCACCCCTTCAAGACACAAAAGGCTTCACACAGTCCGTCTATACTTTGATAGACGCCCTTGCTGTTAATTTAGCTGGTCAGGTCAATTGCAGCAGCACAAATTTAATCAGAACTCGTGACTAAAAGTGGCATCCCCGAACCGCAGTGAATCGCAAGACCGAAACTAGCAAGCAGAGACACGGACGGGCAACATATCTTTGACCCTTGACACGTGACCGGCCCAAAAGAATCTGTTGGCGTTTTTCGATGTATCCAAAATGGCACAAAAAAGGGTGCGCCCAAGTTGGGCACACCCTCAATAATTTGTAAGAACCGACTGGTCTTATGCCATCGCTTTAACGCGCGAGGAAAGACGCGACATTTTACGGGCAACTGTGTTTTTGTGCATTACGCCTTTGGTAACACCGCGCATAAGCTCTGGTTGAGCTGCTTGAAGGGCTGCTTTAGCAACGGCTTGATCGCCACCAGCGATAGCTTCTTCAACTTTGCGGAGATGTGTACGGATGCGCGAACGGCGGGCTTTGTTTACTGCAAAACGAGCTTCGTTCTGACGTGCGCGTTTCTTTGCTTGGGGCGAATTTGCCATGTGTTTAGGACCTTCGTCTTGGGTTATGTTTCAATTCGATAGCACGATGCCAAACCCAATCGGTCAAAAACCCGAGTGATTCTAGCCAAAGCGGGCTGCACGCGCATGTATGTGGGGGGCAATAGAGGGTTTGATCGACAGCCGCAAGGGCTTTGGCATCATCCCTTTTAACACACAATGCTCTGCCCTATATTCAGGCAATGAACAAATCTGACATCTTTGATTACCTCGTAGATAATCAAGACTCACGCGGGATCAAGCATTGGGCAAATCACGCTGAAAAATCTGGCGGGCTTAAAAGCTATGGGATTGGCCTAACGAAGTTGCGAAAGTTCTCAAAATTGGTTGGCCGAGATCCAGCTCTGGCACGAGAGCTTTGGCAATCTGATATTTATGAAATGAAGATCGTTTCATTACTTATTGATGACCCAAAATCAATTTCGCTTGAGCAAGTCGAAGAACAGGTAGACCAGCTTCAAGGTGGGTATCTGGCACATGTGTTTTCTTCCTGTGATGCTACGCTTTCTAAGGCCCCGTTTGTGGTTGATCTGGCAGACCGATGGATTGCCAGCAAAGACACCATACGCCAGCAGTGTGGCTATGGTCTGCTCTACGAGATTTCTAAAAGCAAAAAGAAAACCGCTCCTGACGAAGCCTATTTTTTAAACCACATCAGCCTTATAGACCAAACCTATGAAAATCAGCCGATCGATATGCTAATGTCTATGGCAGGGGCCTTGATGGGAATTGGCAAACGAAGCAAACCGCTAAACGTTGCCGCCTTGAAGGTGGCGCGGAAGATTGGATCGATTAACTTTGATCCCGACGGTCGATGCGATCCGTTGGATGTCTCAAAACACCTAACAAGTGATTATCTAGTTCAAAAGCTAGGGCTATAACGAAAAGGCCGGAACTGAACCGGCCTTTTCGTTTTACTTATCGCGAAACTGCGCTTCGCGTTTTTCAAGGAAAGCAGCCATGCCCTCTTTCTGGTCTTCGGTTGCGAACAACGAATGAAAAACCCGACGCTCGTGCAAAAGACCTTCGGCCAGGGTCAATTCATAGCTGCGATTGACAGACTCTTTGATGAAGGCCGTCGATATCGACGACTTCTCAGCGATCTTCTGCGCTGTCGCCAAAGCTTCATCAACTAACTTTTTTGCGGGCACAATGCGACTGACGAGACCCGAACGCTCTGCTTCGTTTGCGTCCATAAAACGGCCAGTCAGGTTCATATCCATCGATTTAGACTTGCCTACAAACCGCGTTAGACGCTGCGAGCCGCCCAATCCAGGCATCACGCCAAGATTGATCTCGGGTTGACCGAATTTTGCGGTATCTGCGGCGATAATAAAATCGCACGCCATTGCCAGTTCACAGCCACCACCCAGCGCGTAACCACCAACGGCCGCAATGATCGGCTTTCTGATCGCATCGATCCGATCGGATGCGTCAGCAAACAGGTCCATGCGGTTCACATCCGCAAAGCTCATGCTGGACATTTCTTTAATGTCCGCACCTGCCGCAAAGGCTTTTTCGCTTCCGGTTACGACAATGCAACGGACTTTTTCGTTGGCATCAGCCTCTTCAAAGGCCGTGCAAAGCTCACCAAGAAGCTGTTGGTTTAGCGCATTTAGTGCGTCAGGACGGTTCAGTTTGATCAGTGCTACATGATCATTTACATCGACGATGATCGTTTCAAAGGCCATGGATTTGCCCATCGTTGTTTCAATCAAGCCCGAGTCATGACCATTCTTGCGGTACTGATCAAGTTATCTTTGGCATTGCTTACAGAAGAAAGTTGAGCGTCCAGACTGCACAATCCTTCGAATCGGGTGGCCACAGCCTTGGGTGTTACACGCTTCGCCCTCTCGCCCGTAGACGTCAAAACGATGCTGAAAATATCCAAGTTCACCGTCCGCTTTTCGATAATCCTTGAGAGTTGATCCCCCTGCTTCTATCGCTTCACTCAGCACGTCACGGATGATCGGGACCAGTTTTTCGATGCATTTTTTGGGCAGGTCCTTAGCCTTTATCTGCGGGTTTATGCCTGCCCTAAATAGGGCTTCACACACGTAGATATTCCCAAGCCCTGCAACCATTTTTTGGTCCAATAGCACCGTTTTCATTGGGGAATTGCGCATTTTGATAGCGTCAAAGAATGCATTTGAATGAAACTCGTTGCCCAGTGGTTCCGGACCAATATCGCGCAGCAAGGGATGCTCAGAAGCGGTTGCCGTATCCAGCAAATCCATTGCCCCAAACCGTCTGGGGTCATTGAAGATGATACGTGCGCCCGAGCGCATATCGATCACAACATGATCGTGTTTTTGGGCTACAGGATGATCATGCGCAAAAAGCCCCAACGGATCGCCAGATACAGAAATTCGCCCCGACATTCCCAAGTGGATAAGCAACGTTTCGCCGCTATCTATATCAACGAGAATATATTTTGATCGCCTGCGCACCTGAATGACGCCACGTCCTACAAGCCGCTCTGCCATCCTTTCGGGGAATGGCCAGCGAAGATCAGGGCGATTCACTTGAACCGAGTCGATTTTCTGTCCTTCCATGACCGGCGAAATTCCGCGGCGGACTGTCTCGACTTCGGGTAATTCGGGCATCGTCTCTTCCCTCATAGGTTCGTGCATTGTATCGCACCACAGGCACTCTATAAGATGGGTGACGATGAAGGACGACAAGACCTGATGAACAAACCAGAGCAGAAAACCACTCATTTCGGCTTCACAACCGTTCCCGAGGCTGAAAAAGCTGGGAAGGTTCAGGGCGTCTTTACCAATGTTGCTTCAAAATATGACATTATGAACGACGTCATGTCGATGGGCATCCACCGCGTCTGGAAAGATGCGATGATGGATTGGCTTGCCCCGCGTCCCGGTCAAAAGCTGTTGGACGTGGCTGGCGGTACAGGGGACATCTCGTTTCGCTTTATCAACCGTGCGGGCCGTGCCCACGCTACTGTTCTCGACATTACTGAATCCATGTTGATCGAAGGCCGCAAAAGGGCCGAGGCTGACAATCTGGCTTCTAGTCTCGATTGGACCGTTGGCGACGCAATGTCCCTGCCGTTTGAGGACAACACTTTCGACGTCTACACGATCTCGTTTGGCATCCGAAACGTAACCCGCCCACAGGAAGCGTTGAACGAGGCTTACCGCGTGCTGAAACCCGGTGGTCGCTTGATGGTGCTTGAATTCAGCCACATCCCGAACGAAGGGATGCAATGGCTCTATGATCGCTATTCCTTCAACGTCATCCCAGAAATGGGTAAACTAATCGCCGACGATCGCGACAGTTATCAATATCTAGTAGAGTCGATCCGCAACTTCCCCGATCAAGAAACTTTCCTTGAGATGGTTAAGAAAGCTGGCTTTGGAAACGCTAAATATCGCAATCTAAGCCTTGGCATTGCGGCCCTTCATTCTGGTTGGAAGCTCTAATATGCGCGGACCTCATAATATCTGGCGGCTGATCCGCACTGGCGCAACCATGGAGCGCGCTGGCGCAATGGGATTAGCCCTTGATGCACTAGACGCACCGCGCCCATTGCGTATTGCTGCCCGTGTTCTGGCTTTTCCGTTTCGGTGGCTTGGCTATCGCGGTGATCTCTCAATGCCGCCCGCAACCCGTGCCCTGACTGCACTCGGTCCTGCTTACATCAAATTTGGGCAGATTATTTCGACCCGCCCTGATGTCGTGGGCAGCGAACTCGCCACTCAACTGCGCATTCTGCAGGACAAACTACCTGCCTTTGACACTTCACTGGCGAAAGCTGCCATTGAATCTGAGATCGGCTACAAGGTCGACGAAGTTTTCGAAGACTTCAGCGACGCCGTAGCTGCCGCATCAATCGCTCAGGTCCACAAAGCGCGACTGATATCGACGGGTGAAGAAGTTGCCGTAAAAGTCCTACGCCCTGGTGTCGAGAAAGCCTTTCAGCGCGATATCGATGCCTTTTACTTCGTCGCCAAATTCGTCGAATTTTTCTCGCCAGCCTCTCGTCGATTGCGCCCAACAGAAGTCGTTAAGCACTTCGAAGGCGTTGTACACGGCGAGCTAGACTTACGGATGGAAACCTCAGCAGCCAGCGAGTTTGCGTCCAACACTGAACAAGACGCCGGCTTTGACATTCCGTCGGTCAAATGGGCGTATTCCGGTAAACGCGTGATGACTATGTCATGGGTTGAGGGCGCACCGCTTGGTGATAATGACGCCCTGGATGCCGCCGGACATGATCGCAAAGCCCTAGGTGAACGGGTTTTGCAACTGTTCCTGCGCCACGCCCTGCGCGACGGCTTGTTCCACGGTGATATGCATCAGGGAAACCTAAAGGTCGCCGCCAACGGAGATATCCTCGCCTACGATTTCGGTATCATGGGCTATATCGACGAATACACCCGCCGTGTTTACGCAGAAATCCTGTTTGGATTCATCCAACGCGATTACCGCCGCGTCGCTGAAGTGCATTTTGAGGCAGGTTACGTACCTGCCAATCAAGACGTCGAAGAATTCGCCCGCGCTTTGCGATCTGTAGGCGAGCCCATCTTCGGAATGGACGCTACGCGCATTTCAATGGCGCGCTTGTTGAGCCACCTGTTCGAAGTCACTGAGCGTTTTGGCATGGAGACCCGCACCGAACTGATCTTGTTACAGCGCACCATGGTTGTGGTCGAAGGCGTCGCCCGCTCACTTGATAAAACGATCAACATCTGGGACGTCGCTGGCCCCGTGGTCGAAGACTACATCAAATCCAGCATCGGCCCAGCAGCTGTGATCAAAGACCTAACAAAAGCGGCGCGGGTTATAGCCCGTTTTGGACCGCGCTTGCCCCAAATGATCGAAGACTTCTTGGTCAAATCCAGCAATCAAGATCATCCCACACCCAAAGTGTCCAAACGTTCAAAGCTAAAATGGACAGCGTTGGGGGCACTTGGCGGTGCTCTGGTTGTGACAGCCGCCGTTTTTGCTATCCACTGACTAGCTGTTCCTGATTTGCAAACAATCCGGTCGATTTCGCCACTTTGGGCAAATATCTAGGACGCTTCCCTGACGGCATGCAATTTGACCGTAGGTGAGTTGTCAGTTTGAGAATATGTATCTGCCATATATGAAAAGGGGGTATTTTCATGAAGCGACTATTATCAACCGCGTCGGCCATCTCGATTGCAATTGCATTTACTGCTGCACCGACTGCGGCTTTGGCCAAAAAGGGCGGTCAGCACGGCCACCACCATGCGCATGGCCATCACCACGGACATGGACATGGTAAAGCGGCCCACCATCGTGGACATCGCGGCAAAGGTGGACATCATGCGCACCGTCACGGCCACGGCGATCCACAGCCAGATAACGGAGCCGACAGCGAGCCCGAAGAAGAAGTTGTAGAAGACGAGGGCATGGAAGAAGGCGAATTTTCAGAAACACGCGAGGATCTCGCAGCACTGGAAAAGGACTATGAAGAAGTAGGTACTGAGTCTGTAGACGACGCTTACGAGGGCGACGAAGGCGACGAGTACTAAGTCTATACACAAATTTCTCTGTGCTGGACCGGTTCTGGCACAGAGGCAAACTCTCACGGGCAATACCACGTGATGAAATCTCCATCGGTTTTCCTACTCTGCAACGCGCGCAAATCAACCTTGGTTGGGCGTATGCATCGAGCCGCCGATGAACTAGGCCTTCAGTTTGGCCACGCCATTTACCGTGACATACGATTTGACGCCCGCGGCGGAGCATTGACGATTGATACAGGCCAAGGCACCCAAGACATCACGGGCCATAGCCACTATATTTTCCGTGGCTCAATCGGCATTCACCACATCAAAAATGCGATCATCACGTCCGTTCTTGGTCGCGCTGCCGTTTTGAACCAATCCGCATATGAGCAAAACGTTGGCTATTACAACAAGCTGGTCCAATTGGTGCGCTTGTCAAACGCTGGCGTTCCAATCATTCCGACAAGCCTGACGAACACACAGTCTGACTTTGATGCCGCAATAGATCAACGCATTCAGTCGCAGTCCAAAGCCTTTATTAAACCGGTTGCTGGGACTGGTGGCGTCGGATGTCACATGATCGACAAAGATACTTCACTGGCTGGCGACACACCTCTGAACATCAGCCAAACCTTCGTGCAAGACTACATGCCGATCAAAGAGGATTACCGTGTACTTATCTTGGGCGACCGCGTTTTAGGCGTCATGAAGCGCACTATGGTTGATGGCAAAGTCGTCTCCAACGTTTCTCAGGGCGCGACGACCAGCGCCGTCACGCTGGGGGAAGAGACACTCAACATCGCGCTGAAAGCCGCCAAGACAATGGGATTAGAATTCGCAGGCGTCGACATATTATTGGACAACGGCAAGCCCTTTGTCATCGAAGTGAACATTCAACCGGGGTTTTCAGGCTTTGAAGACGCGACGGGTATCAACGTGTCTCGTGAAATACTGACACATCTGATTTCTAAGTCAGTGCCAAAACCCTTTAACCCTGCAACTTGGCTGCCAAGAATTTAGCTCCTTAAACGACAACCACCTGCGCAATCTGCTCACCGACTTCAAACACACGTTTATATCGTTCGACTTGGTCAGCGGGCCCCATCGCCTTGTTTGGATTATCCGATAGCTTCACGGTCGGACGCCCCTCGGCAGATACTGCCTTGCAAACCATCGAAAACGGCGCAAGGGCATCGTCGTCGACCAATCCGCGGAAATCATTCGTCAACAAAGTGCCCCACCCAAAGGACACTTTCGTCCGGTCTGAGAATTGATGATGAAGCTCAATCATTTTGTCGACATCTAACCCATCTGAGAAAATGATCAGCTTGTCCTTCGGATCTTCGCCGCGATCTTTCCACCATTGGATTGCCATTTCAGCCGATCCAACTGGATCGCCGCTATCAATGCGAATGCCCGTCCACCCCGCCAACCAATCCGGCGCGTTTTGCAAGAAGCCTTCAGTTCCATAAGTATCGGGCAGTATTATTCTGAGGTTCCCCTCATGCTCTTCCTGCCAATCGGCCAAAACATCATACGGAGCGCGCTGCAGATCCGCATCATTTTCGGCCAAAGCAGAATAGATCATCGGCAACTCATGCGCGTTTGTACCTATCGCCTCGACCTCACGGCGTTTCGCGATCAGGCAGTTTGAGGTGCCAACGAACTTGTCGCCCAAGCCCTCGATCATCGCTTGCACCGCCCAGTCCTGCCATAGGAATGAATGCCGGCGACGCGTGCCAAAATCAGCGACCCTAAGGCCGTCCACTTTTCGCAAACGCTCGATCTTTTCCCATAGTTTGGTCATGGCTTGCGCATAAAGCACCTGAATCTCAAACCGACGCATTTTGGACAGCACAGCACGCCCGCGCAGTTCCATCAGAACAGACAACGCGGGGATTTCCCAAAGCATGACCTCGGGCCAACTGCCTTCGAACGTCAACTCATACTGGCCGCCCCGCTTTTCTAGATGGTATGCGGGCAACTGAACGCCTTCCAACCAATCCATAAAGTCCGGCCTGAACATTTGGCGTTTGCCGTAAAACGTGTTGCCACGCATCCATGTGCTTTCGCCACGCGACAATGACAAATTGCGGATATGGTCTAACTGTTCGCGCAACTCACCTTCGTCAATCAAATCTGCCAGACGGATATCCTTGTTACGATTGATCAGTGAAAAGGTCACTTGAGTGTCGCGATTATTGCGAAACACCGACTGACACATCAGCAGTTTATAAAAGTCGGTATCGATCAACGACCGAACGATCGGGTCAATCTTCCACTTGTGATTATGAACGCGCGTCGCAATATCCACCGACATGTCCCTTATTCTTTTACGGGTTCGATCGTTCCCGAGTTCCGCTTTGTTACATCTACCCGTCAGTCAATAAAGACGACACCGGCTGATTTCATTTGAGCCATTGCAGCGCCCAGACTGCCATCCATATCAATTCCGCGACAAGCTTTAAGTGCCAAACTCACGTCAAAACCAAGCTTCACGGCATCCATTGCTGAATAAAACACGCAAAAATCAGTCGCTAGACCTGTTAGCACAAGAGAAGACAAACCACGTGTTCGTAAGTACCCCTCAAGACCCGTCGGAGTTTTCTGATCGTTTTCAAAAAAGGCTGAATAGCTATCGATCTCACGACGAAATCCTTTTCGAACAATCAACTCGGCGGCGTCTGCATTCAAATCTGGATGAAAATCTGCGCCGTTGCTGCCTTGAACACAATGATCCGGCCATAGAACCTGATCGCCGTAAGCAACCGTAGTCATCTCAAATGGGGACTTTCCAGTGTGCTGGCTTGCAAAAGACGTATGATCCGCAGGGTGCCAGTCTTGCGTCAACACACAGGCACCGAACTCTGGGATCATTGCGTTAATCACTGGAACAACTTCGTTCCCGCCAGCGACTGCCAATGCACCGTCAGGGCAAAAATCATTCTGAACATCTACAACTATCAGCGCTGCATCGGCCATATTCATAGGAAAATCTCCGGCAAATTGTCTTGGATCGTGTTTCCCACCTCTTGAAGCCAACATCAAGATGATCCTATAGGCGTATTATGTTTACTGTAGCCGCACTTTATCACTTTACCCGCTTGGACGACTTGCCGATCAAACAGGCAAGACTGAAACAGCTTTGTCTTGAAAACAAAGTGACCGGTACGCTGCTACTGGCCAATGAAGGGATCAACGGCACGATAGCTGGGTCCCGTCAGGGTATCGACGCTGTCATTGCGCATATCAAATCCCTTCCGGGCTGCGCTGACTTTGTTTGGAAAGAAAGCACTGCCGAGGATCAACCGTTTGCCCGAATGAAAGTCCGTCTCAAGAAAGAGATTGTGACGATGGGTGAACCAGACGTCGATCCGAACGCTAGCGTCGGTCACTATGTGTCGCCTCAGGGATGGAATGACTTAATCTTAGCGGATGACGTTGTGACCATCGATACACGCAACGATTACGAAGTGTCTATCGGCACTTTCCAAGGCGCCATCGACCCCGAGACCGCAACATTCCGAGAGTTTCCCGCCTGGTGGAAAGCAAACAAAGATCGTTTCCACAATAAACGGATCGCGATGTTCTGCACTGGTGGTATCCGCTGTGAGAAATCCACGAACTATCTTCTCGGTCAAGGCGTACCGGACGTTTACCACCTCAAAGGCGGCATCCTGAAATACCTCGAGGAAATTCCTGAAGCGGAAAGCACGTGGGACGGATCATGTTTTGTCTTTGACGGACGGGTCTCGGTCGATCACGGTCTGAAAGAAGGTCCGCACGAGCTTTGCCATGCCTGTCGAGGTCCAATACTGCCGGAAGACAAGCAACGCCCTGAGTTTGAGCTTGGTGTTTCCTGTCACCTATGCGCTGACAAAACTTCGGACCAAGACAAAGTCCGCTTTCGCGAGCGTCAAAAGCAAATTGATTTGGCAAAAGAGCGTGGTGAACGCCATCTGCGCGCCGAAACTTTCGTCGAAAGTACCTAAGCGCCTACCAGCATATACCCAGCGCCCCGAATTGTTTGCAGATAACGGGGCTGTTTTGGATCTGCCTCTAGCTTGCGACGCAAACGTGTGATTTGCACGTCTACCGCGCGTTCTTGCGCTTGCCCACGATCCCGCCCAAGCTCTTCGACCAACTTGGTCCGGCTGACGACTTCACCTGTGTTGGCAGCAAAAATCTTCATCAACTGCATCTCCGTTGAGGTTAGGCGCACCAGTTGTTCGCCCTCCCACAGTTCTGCACGTTCAATGTCATAAGTTAACGGCCCAAGCTTCAATGCTTTGGGGCGGGTATCAACCGGTTCCGGTTCGGGCACCCGTCGCAAAATTGCATTGATCCGCAACAACAGTTCTTTGGGTTCAAAGGGTTTGGGCAAATAGTCATCTGCCCCCGCTTCAAGCCCTGCTATCCTATCTTCGGTCTCACCCCTTGCGGTCAGCAACATAATAGGCGTGCTTAGGTTCTGGCGAAGTTCGCGGGTCAAAGTCACCCCATCATCACCGGGCATCATCACATCCAGAACAATAAGATCAAACTCAAGCATGGACAGCAAACGCCGTGCGTGTTCCGCATCGCGCGCAGCCGAGACCAAGAAACCGTTGCGCGAAAGGTATTGCTTTAAAAGCTCGCGAATGCGTTCGTCATCGTCGACAATCATCAAGTGGGCAGGAACGTCACTCATTACTTTACACTCCGCTCATCATGGTAATGCTGCAATAGCTTCGTATCCATCATCGACTCAAGCACTGTTCGAAAACCAGCCACGGCCTCTGGACCTGCCTTGCGATATGCTGAGCGCATCCGCTTTCTTTGTGCATCTGAAAGCCGTTGCTCTAGCGCGATCCCTTCTGGGGTCAGGAACAAATGCCGCTCACGGCGATCCCTCGCACCGACTTTGCTTTCGACAAGGCCGTCCTCAATCAGCGTCCGAAGTACACGGTTTAACGATTGCTTGGTCACACCAAGGATAGACAACAGATTGTTGACGGTAGTCCCCGGCGTATGACTGATAAAGTGCATAGCGCGGTGATGAGCCCGACCGTAAGCCATCGTCGCCAAAATGCGATCAGGGTCCGCGGTAAAGCCTCGATACGCGAAGAACATCGCCTCGATGCCTTTGCGCAATTGCTCATCCGTCAGAAACAGCAGATTCTCTCCGCCACGCGACGAGGATTCTTCCATATCTTTACCCTTTATCTTGCGATATCAGCCCGTATGGGCCAAATTATATGTCAGTCTTGTTGACTTTCCAAGCACCCACTGGTACCGAATCGAAGGTTTTGCGCAACTTTATGTCCGAAACGGACGCTTTTCGCGCAATAAATGCAAATTGTATAAGGATGACGGCGATGGCTGGCTCGTATGATGATCGTGACGGATTAATCTGGTTGGATGGTAAACTTGTGCCTTGGCGCGATGCCAATGTGCATATTCTTTCGCACGCTATGCACTATGCTTCGTCGGTCTTTGAGGGCGAGCGTGCCTACAACGGCAAGATTTTCAAGTCACGTGAGCACAGTGAACGTCTGCTTAAGTCTGGTGAACTTCTGGACATGCCGATCCCATACACGGTTGACGAAATCGAAGCCGCAAAAATGGCGACACTAAAGGCCAACAATCTAACAGACGCTTACGTTCGTGCCGTTTGCTGGCGTGGAGCTGGCGAAGACATGGGTGTAGCGTCTTCGCGCAACCCAGTTCGCATGGCGATAGCTGTTTGGGAATGGGGCGCCTATTACGGCGATGCCAAAATGAAGGGTGCCAAACTCGATATCGCAAAGTGGAAACGTCCATCACCTGAAACCATTCCAACGGCCGCCAAAGCCGCCGGTCTCTATATGATCTGCACCATGTCCAAGCACGCAGCCGAGGCGAAAGGTTGCTCAGACGCGCTGTTCATGGACTACCGTGGTTACGTTGCCGAAGCGACCGGCGCGAACGTATTTTTCGTCAAAGACGGAGAGGTTCACACCCCCTCGCCAGAGTCGTTCCTAAACGGCATCACCCGTCAAACAGTTATTGGTATGTTGAAAGACCGTGGCATCACTGTTCACGAGCGTCACATCATGCCCGAAGAGTTGGCGGACTTTGAACAATGCTGGCTAACCGGTACTGCGGCTGAAGTTACCCCTGTCGGTCAAATCGGCGAGTTCACATTCGAGGTCGGCGACATCACGCGCGAGATTTCGGAAGCCTACGAAGAACTTGTTCGCACCTAAAACGAAATGAAAAACTTTTGAGTGCCGCCCGAAAATGGGCGGCATTTTTTGTTTTCGACGTTAAGCTTTCAACATGTTGTTTGCTCTTCCTGATGATGAAACTCTCTATCAAGCCCTCGTAAACCGTGACGCGGCTTTTGAGGGTCGCGCGCTTGTGGGCGTCACCTCAACCGGTATATTCTGCCGATTGGCTTGCCCTGCGCGCAATCCACTTAAGAAAAACTGCCGTTTCTTTGAGACCGCCGCAGATTGCCTTGAGGCCGGATTTCGCCCCTGCAAGCGCTGCCATCCATTGGGCCAATCCAAAGACCCGATCATTGCAAAACCCTTGGCCGCCTTAGAGGCAGACTCTCTGCGGCGATGGTCCGAAGATGACGTTACATACATGGATCTTGATCCTTCGACGGTTCGCCGGGCATTTAAGCGTCGATTCGGAATTACATTCCTTGAGATGGCCCGCCTGCGCCGCCTAAAGCATGGCTTTCGCGATCTGGCCGAGGGCAAACGCGTGATCGACGCCCAATTGACCGCAGGGTTTGACTCGCCCGCAGCTTTTCGCACCGCCTTCGCAAAGCTGCTAGGCGTCGCGCCCGGAACACTGACCAGCGATGCGATGCTTAAAGCGGATTGGATCGAGACACCTCTTGGTCCGATGATCATCGTTGCCGATGCGCATTCCCTGCATTTGTTGGAGTTCGCTGACCGCAAAGCCCTACCGACTGAACTGCAGAAAATCCTTAAGAACACCAAAGGTAATCTTGGCATCGGACGTACCAGCATAACCGATCAAACCGAAAGAGAACTGCGAGAGTTCTTTGACGGAAACCGCGCTAGCTTCTCGGTACCGCTGGCTTATCACGGTACCGATTTCACCAACACCGTTTGGCGCGCCCTGCAAGATATCCCGGCTGGCACCACCTGTAGTTATCTCGATCTGGCGAAGGCCATCGATCGCCCGACGGCAACGCGTGCAGTTGCACGTGCGAACGGTGCAAATCAAATAGCACTGATCATTCCTTGCCATCGCGTCATCGGCGCAGATGGCAGTCTTACTGGATACGGGGGTGGTCTCTGGCGAAAACAAAAACTGATCGAACTGGAAAAGCAGTACATCTAGGACGGCGGGACCTGCGAGTTTTTGTCAGCGCGTGAGCCCACGCCTAGTTGGCGTTCGCGCCAGATAATAAGCACACCCGACAACACAACCAATGCCGCGCCCAGCAGCATGGACCCGGTCGAAACCTCGCCAAACCAATAATATCCAATTGCCATGGAAAACAGGATCGTAACGTAGTCAAACGGAGCCAAAGCCGATGCTTCGGCGTATTTGAACGATGAGGTGATCATCAATTGCCCAAAGCCGCCAGAGACACCTGCCCCGATTAAAAACATCAACGTCATACGATCCGGCCAAACCCAACCAAACGGAATCGTTAGCAAGGAAACGACGCTAACGGTTGTTAAGAAATAGAAAGCTATCGCGGCTGAATTCTCTGTTTGGACCATGCGGCGAATATGGATTTGCACGACGCCCCTTAGGGTCGACGAAATCAAGACAAACACGACGCCCCACATAGCCGCCTCAGACGCAGCGCCACTTTCAAAAGCTAAACGCGGCCAGATGACGATCGATACGCCGATAAGCCCTAAACCAAGCATTGACCACCGGAACAAACGCACCTTTTCGCCCAATACCACCACTGCCAAAAACAAGGTCACAAATGGCGTGATAAACCCGATAACTGTGACCTCGGGCAGCGGCAAAAGGCTTAGTGCCAGAAAATTGCATCCCATTGCTGTCCCACCAAGCAACCCGCGGGACACATGCATAAAGGGCCGTTGAGTTCGAAGCCCAGACAGCATTTCCCCACGCATCAACAACCAAATGACAACGATCGGAAGTGAGAAAAATGCCCGGAAAAACACCGTCTGACCCGCTGGCACGACCTCCATCGCAGCCTTGGCGAACCCGGCCATGACCATGAAGAACGCAAGTGCTGATACTTTGAGGAGAATGCCCCGAACCGGTGACATGGTTAGCCTTCCAAGGTGAAGATGCCCTTAAGTGACCCACTGGCGTCAGAAGGTCAATAATGGCTATCCCCAAATTTGCCCGTTAAAGCACCCAGTCTGCACGCGGGAAATGGCAGGTGTAACCATTCGGGATGCGGGCCAGATAGTCTTGATGCTCTGGTTCTGCTTCCCAGAAGTCGCCCACAGGCTCAACCTCTGTCACAACCTTGCCTGGCCATTTTCCACTGGCCTCGACATCTGCAATTGTCCGCACGGCCTCTTCCTGCTGCTCCTCACAGCACCAGTAAATTGCAGAGCGATAGCTCATGCCCATATCATTGCCCTGACGGTTGGCTGTTGTCGGATCGTGTATCTGAAAGAACACCTCAAGTATTTGGCGATAGCTTGTCACCGCTGGATCAAACCAAATCTCGATCCCCTCGGCATGTGTCCCATGGTTGCGATAAGTGGCATTCGCCACATCACCGCCAGTATAGCCCACGCGCGTGCGCAAAACGCCGGACATCTTTCGGATCAAATCCTGCATGCCCCAAAAGCAACCTCCAGCCAGAACGGCCCGTTCTTCAGACATCTTCAACCTCCGTCAAAAATTCGCCGTAGCCTTCGCCAACCATATCATCACGGTGAATAAACCGCAGCGACGCCGAGTTGATACAGTAGCGCAACCCACCTTGATCTGCAGGACCGTCTTGGAACACATGCCCGAGATGGCTGTCCCCATGCTGGCTTCGCACCTCAACCCGCATCATCCCAAGCGAGGCGTCACGATGTTCGGTTACGTGTTGTGTCACCAGCGGCTTCGTAAAGCTTGGCCAGCCGCAACCACTTTCAAATTTTGCTGACGAGGCAAACAACGGCTCGCCCGAAACAATATCCACATAAATCCCCGGTTCTTTGTTGTCGTTCAGTGCACCTGTCCAAGGCCTCTCGGTTCCACTTTCTTGGGTCACGTTAAACTGGACCGGATCAAGCGCCGCGATTACGTCTGATGATTTCACATATTTTGCCATTGAGACCTCCTAAGCTTCCCGAAAGTTGGAGATTATCGGCCGGATTACCAGCCCCCAAGCGCTCACGTTTGTGGCATCAATCTGCAATACGCGGTCGCCCCGAGGCTTCGACGACAACCGTCGCCTCAACAAATACATGCTTGCCCTCAATCTCAGCTGTTCGAACATCACGGTTCGCTTGCACGTGAATGTCCTCAGCGCCCGAAGCTTCTGCATCCCCAAGCGCCTCTACCTTCAAACGTGCCTCTAGCGCAGCAAGCGCTACTTCACTGTCCCCAAAATCTTCAGGGCTTGCTTCGAAATGCACCCGATACCGCCCCTCTGAAGGGCATGTAACAGTCCCCATCTTGCGCATTGTAATGCGCCCGACAACAGCGCCAATGGCATTAGCAACACCTGCATGTTCCGGCAGGATCATCCGGCAGCCAAGCAAATCCCCGACCGCTGGATAATAGCTCGGTGCCGAGGCCCCAAGCCCGACGACATCCACAGCCAACCCAGTGTCCACGCGCATCAACCCACGATGCCCAGCCAAACCGCGCTGCGTCAGCACGTGCCGCGCCAAAACGTCTTCGGGCAGGCCAAACCCGTGTTCTTCCTCGGCAAAAGCGCATTCCAACAGCGCCAGTCCCGTTTGATGAGTCAACCGATCCACGATCATCTGCGCCAAAACCGCTGGATCACGGGCCAAAGCATTGCCCGACCCCGTTCGCCGACGTCCAAACAGCGCCAGTGCCTTTTCAGCAGCCTCTTGGTCCCACATATCAGTGCGCCCAAGGACGTGACTGGCGTCCGAAGGTGTCACGCCGGCCACTTGAACCAGCCCACGTGCCACCAGCTTTTTCAACGCCTGAGAATCCAGCCGATTGCCCAGTACTTTCCCGAGCGGCCAAATTGTTTCGCCAACCCGCCCCAGCAGCGCCTCTTCTCGCCCCCCAAGCCCGTCGCTTGCCACTCCGGGAACTGCCCGCACAAATCGCGCATCATGCTCGCCTACAAGCTCCGCACGCATCTGAATGTCCAGCGCCTCATGCACAATCTCTGGCGCCTCGGTCGCGATCAAACTGATAGGCATCACACGACGAGGCCCCAAAGTGACGCCGCCTTTCAATCCTTCAGAAACAAAGTGTACCTCGCTGTCGCCACCAAGCCCTGTGGTGCGCATTGCAACAGCCTCTACCATTGTTCGATACGGCCCAACCCGCGCTCCCGCCGGATCAATCGCCGGCTTGCCATTGCGCAACACGGCGACATCTGTGGTGGTTCCGCCGATATCGGACACCAGCGCCTCGTCCGCGCCGGTCATCCACCGCGCCCCAACAATCGACGCCGCAGGTCCGCTTAGGATCGTCTCAATGGGTCTCTCCCGCGCCATCTCGGCCGAGATCAAAGCCCCATCCCCGCGTACTACCATCAAAGGCGCGGCGATCCCGAGATCCACCAACTTGCCCTGCGCTTTTGAGATCAGACGATCAATCATCCCGATCAATCTGGCATTCAGCACCGCAGTCAGGGCCCTTTTGGGGCCGTTCAATTTAGCTGACAACTGATGGGACAGACTAACAGGTCGTCCAGTTTCTTGGGCAATGATTGCGGCCACTTCCAGCTCATGCGCCGGATTTCGCGTCGCAAAAATTCCGGCCACCCCATAGCCCGAGACCGAAGCCCCCATGCCCTGTAACCATGCGCGCAAACGCTCTACGTCCAAACTCGCCGCCTGCCCGCCTGCGTGATCGTGCCCGCCTTCCAGCACCAATGCAGGGTCGCCGTTCAAAACATCGTTCAGCCCGTGGCTTGCCAAATCCTTCTCACGAAACCCGATGTAAACCAGACCGACACGCCCACCCTGACCTTCAACCAAGGCATTCGTTGCAAGCGTAGTAGAAAGAGAAGCCAGCGAAACTTCGGACGGATCAATGCTGCTCTGGGCTAAAACAGCCTCAACCGCACCACCAATCCCGATAGCCAAATCCCTGCGCGTTGTCAGTGACTTGGCCGAGGCGATCACCTCTTTCTCGTCACGGATCAGCACCGCATCCGTATAAGTTCCACCGGTATCCACCCCGAGAAGTAAGCTCATGAGGATCTCCTGTTCGTTCGCCCGATATGACTAGCTGCAGAGCTACCCCTTAGCCAGCCCATTTGCTACACGCTCAACAGCCCAGCGCGCCGCATCCGCGACAGTTGGGTCAGGATCTTCGCAAAGCTCGCGCGCCGTTGGCAAAAACCGTTCAGCACCCGAATTCCCGATGGCGTAAAGCACATTCCGCACAAATCGATTTCGCCCAATCCGCTTGATAGGAGAGCCCGAGAACTGCAATCGGAACGCCGCATCGTCAAGCCCTGCCAGATCAGCCAAGTCCGGCGCAATCATACCCTCGCGTGCTGCGTATTTAAATTCACGCGCTTCAACCGCAAACTTGTTCCACGGACAGGCCGCTAAGCAATCATCACAACCGTAAATCCGGTTCCCCATCAGCGCCCGCAAATCTTCATCAATCGGCCCATGATGCTCAATCGTCAGGTACGAAATGCACCTTCGGGCATCGACAGTATACGGTGCCGGAAAAGCCCTAGTCGGGCATGCATCCAAACACGATCGGCACGTCCCGCAATGATCCACTTCAGCCGCGTCCGCGGGCATTTCAAGCGTGGTGAACACCGACCCAAGGAAGAACCAACTCCCCAGCTCCCGCGATACCAAATTCGAGTGCTTGCCCTGCCAACCCAAACCCGCCGCCATGCCCAGCGCCTTTTCTGGTACTGGCGCTGTGTCCACAAACACCTTCACCTCACCACCGCCTTCGGCAATCAACCAGCGCGCCAAACGTTTCAGCTTCTTCTTGACGATATCGTGGTAATCACGCCCGCGCGCATAGACCGACACCGCTCCGCCCTCGGTCTGCCCAACAACCTCCATCGGATCACAATCAGGTGCATAATTCTCGGCTAACATGATCACAGAGCGCGCTTCAGGCCACAATACATGCGGTGCACCACGCCAATGCATTCGCTCGGCCATCCAACCCATTTGACCGTGGTATCCAGCCTCAACATAGTCGGACAATCGCGCTGGCACCTCAGGCACGTCCCAAGGGCGACAGATCCGACAGGTTTCAAACCCGATCTCGCGCGCCTCTTCTTGCAACCGTGCCTTCAAATCCGTCACGCCAAGCCCTTTATCTTGCTTAAAATACCTCGGGGTTTGGGGCAGCGCCCCAAGTCAAAAATCGAGATCCGAATAATGCCGCGCAGGGGGGAACCCAGAAACATAATCCGCAAGAATTCCCCTAAACGCCGGACGAGATTTTATCTTGGCATACCAATCTTTCACCACTGCAGACCGGTTCCAATCCACGTCCGAAATATAATCCAGTGCTGACAATTGGGCCGCAGCCGCAAAATCTGCCAGCGTCATCTGATCCCCTGCCAACCACGTCCGCTGATCGAGCAAAAACGCCATGTAGTCGAGGTGAAACTTGATGTTCTTGCCGCCAGCTTTAATCGCCTTGCTGTCAGGATACCCCTGACCCATCATCTTCTTATTCACGCGTTCGTTCAGCAGGTTTGTCGTCACTTCACGATGGAACTTGTCATCAAACCAGCCCACCAAGCGACGAACTTCATAGCGCTTTTCGATCGAACGCGGCATCAAGGGTGGCTCTGGCTGAAGCTCCTCAAGATATTCGCAAATCGCAGCAGATTCTGAGAAATTCTTGCTACCCATCTTCAATACGGGCACTTTTCCCGCCGGATTTCGTCGTAAGAAATCCGGGTCCTTTGCCCAGTATTTCTCTTCAACCAATTCAACTTCAATCTTCTTTTCCGCCAGCACGAGACGAACCTTGCGGCAGAATGGCGACAGGGGAACATGGAAAAGACGGTTCATAATTAATCAGACCCAGAAAATACAGTTTCCAATTCAATGCACCCAAGCTGCTCCAATATCAATCCTCGAAACAGGATGCGCGCCCATCCGCCTTAATCGTTGCGGCTCCGTCAATAATGTTGCGCGCTCGGTTTGCCATAAAGCTTGTCGGATTGGTCACCGATCGTGCCCTTGGGTTTGGCAACACAGCGGCCAACAACGCAGCTTGTTCGGCAGATAGATCTCGTGCTTTCACGCCAAAGTATGTCTTTGCAGCAGCCTCAACACCAAAGACGCCTTCGCCAAACTCGGCGACGTTAAGGTAAACTTCCAAAATCCGTCGCTTTGGCCACGCCAATTCGACAATCGGAGTGACCACGGCTTCCAAGGCTTTTCGATCCCAGCGTCGCGCGGGCCACAGATAGACATTCTTCACAACCTGCTGCGATATAGTCGAGGCCCCGCGCTCTGCTCCGGCGGCCACAGCCTCACGGATTGCACCCATGTCAAAACCCCAATGCAAACAGAAATTCGCATCTTCAGCAGCAACGACTGATCGCGGCATCACTGATGCTATGTCGCCAAACTCAACCCACTCCTGAGATATATCACCGAGCCTGCGTTCTTCCATGAGGGTCAAATAGGTCAAAGGGGGATCGACGAAGCGAAACACCAATACAGCCAGAAAAACCAAGGCCAAAAAAGCCAACAAAATACGCCAAACCCAACGCATCGCACGCCGGCGCACACGCCCAAGCCACGCCCAAAACCCACGTTTGATCTTCTTTTTGCGTGCCACTGCCACCTCACTTGCAAAACTCTATCACAGCGATTGCAGCCAGAACCAACCCCTAAAACCCAAACGACTTTATCTTTGCAAAAATTCTCTCGCTGCGGGCTACGCCCCCTCAAACAAGAAAAGGCGCCCCTTGGGGCGCCTTTGCAATTAAATATCCCGATATTACTCGGCAGGAATAGCCATCGGTTCAACACCCAAAGGCTCAGCCAATTTGTCGAGCATCTCCTTTGGGCAGACCTGAACAAACTTCACTTTTTCGGTATCCCAATGCTGCAGAATGTCCTTGGCCTTTCGACTATATGTTTCATGCGCATGGCGTTCGATCAGGCCCTTTAACTCGGCCTCATAGTGATCACTCGACACTGCGCAAGCCACAAGCGACTCTGGGTTGATCATCGCCATCACCGAGCCATCTGGATCATAAAGATAGGCCATACCGCCAGTCATACCGGCACCGAAGTTTGACCCGATAGATCCAAGGATCACAGCCGTACCACCTGTCATATACTCACACCCGTTTGATCCACAGCCTTCAATCACAACCGTCGCACCCGAGTTTCGAACCGCGAACCGTTCTCCGGCGCGTCCGGCTGCAAATAGAAATCCATCCGTCGCGCCATAGAGTACCGTGTTGCCGATAATCGTATTTTCAGCAGCAACTAAAGGTGAGGCCATCGGCTTGCGCACCGTAATCGTACCCCCAGATAGACCCTTACCAACATAGTCGTTTGCATCACCGGAAACCTCGAGTTTCAGACCCGGGGCCGCAAACGCGCCAAGTGATTGTCCGGCCGAACCCGTCAGTTTGACCGTCAAATGATCCGGTTGAAGCGTATTGCGCATACCAAAATTCTGCACAATGCGGCTCGATGTGCGCGTTCCGACCGACCGATCCGTGTTCTGAACCGCATAGGACAACTGCATCTTTTCGCCATCCTCAAGGAAACGCGCTGCATCGCGAACGATCTCGGCGTCCAAAGTATCAGGAACGGCATTGCGCGGCTTGCGGCGGTCATAAACAATCTTGTCCGCACCATCGACGGTGATCAACAGCGGGTTCAGATCAAGATCATCCAGATGCGCTGAGCCTCGGCTAACCTGACTTAACAAGTCTGCACGTCCGATCACTTCGTCCAGTGATCTTGCGCCAAGCTCTGCCAGTACTTCGCGTACTTCCTGTGCGTAGAAGGTAATCAGGTTGACGACCTTATCCGCACTTCCGGTGAACTTGCCCCGAAGTTCTTCGTTTTGCGTGCAAACGCCAACAGGACAGGTGTTGCTCTGACATTGGCGAACCATGATGCAGCCCATTGCGATCAATGCCGCTGTACCGATGCCGTATTCTTCCGCACCCAGCATAGCCGCCATCACAATATCACGCCCGGTGCGCAAACCGCCGTCAGTCCGCAATGTAATACGGTCCCGAAGGTTGTTCATTGCCAGAACCTGATGCGCTTCCGTCAAGCCCATCTCCCAAGGAAGACCGGCAAACTTGATCGAGGTCGCGGGCGATGCACCCGTGCCACCATTGTGACCAGAAATCAGGATCACGTCGGCCTCAGCCTTCGCTACACCAGCAGCAATTGTTCCAACACCGGACGAGGCCACTAGCTTTACTGTCACCTTACAACGTGGATTGATCTGCTTTAGATCATATATCAGTTGCGCCAAGTCTTCGATCGAATAGATATCGTGGTGTGGCGGAGGTGAAATCAGCGTGACGCCTTTGGTCGAGTGACGCAGACGCGCAATCAAATCCGTAACCTTCATACCCGGCAACTGACCACCCTCGCCGGGTTTCGCGCCTTGGGCCACTTTGATCTCAAGCTCTTCGCATTGGTTTAGGTACTCGGCTGTCACGCCAAAACGACCCGAGGCTACTTGTTTGATCTTTGCAGACGGGTTGTCGCCGTTCGGCTCTGGTACAAAGTGTGCGGGATCTTCACCGCCTTCACCAGAATCCGATTTCGCGCCGATCCGGTTCATTGCGACGTTCAAAGTTTTATGTGCCTCAGGCGAAAGTGCGCCCAAGGACATGCCAGGCGTCACGAACCGCTTGCGGATAGACGTGATGCTTTCGACCTCTTCCAAACGAACTGGTGCGCCCAACGGTTTGAAATCCAACAGGTCACGCAAATGGATCGGAGGGTTCGAGCGCATCTTCGCTGAATACTGCTTCCACATCTCATAGCTGGCTTTGTCACAAGCTGACTGCATCATGTGCATCGCCTGCGCAGACCACGCGTGTGTTTCGCCGGATTTGCGAGACTTATAGAATCCGCCAACCGGAAGAACATTGTCGGCACCGGTAAATGCCTGCGCGTGCACTTGCTCCACTTTACGCTGGATACCGGTGACACCAATGCCTGAAATCCGGCTTAGCATGCCAGGGAAGTATTCCTTACACATCGCACGGCTTAGGCCCACGGCCTCAAAGTTTAAGCCGCCGCGATAGGAAGAGATTACCGAAATTCCCATCTTTGCCATGATCTTTAATAGCCCCTGATCGACCGCTTCACGGTAACGAGCGACATTTTCGGTCAACGAACCATCCAGCAGCCCACGCTCAATACGATCCGCTAGGGAATCTTCGGCCAGATATGCGTTTACCACTGTCGCGCCAGCGCCAATCAGCACCGCAAAATAGTGGGGATCAACGCATTCAGCTGCACGCACGTTCAGCGACGTAAATGTCCGCAACCCTTTGCGGGTCAGCCAAGAATGCACCGCCGATGTCGCAAGGATCATCGGAATAGCGACTTGGTCCCCGTTCTGATGTTGGTCGGTCAAAACCAGATGCCCAGCACCCGAGCGCACCGCATCTTCGGCCTCGGCTCGGATACGTGTTAACGCCTCACCCAATGCATTCGGGCCCGCGTTCGCAGGAAACGTACAATCAATCTCGGCTAGTTTCGCGTTGAATTGAACAACCAGCTCATCCCACTGGGCATTGCCAACGAATGGGCTTTCCAGAACCAAAATCTCGGTCTGTGAACTGCTTTCATCAAGCACGTTCTTAAGGTTACCAAAGCGCGTCTTCAGCGACATCACGCGATACTCGCGCAACGAGTCAATCGGTGGGTTGGTCACTTGGCTAAAGTTCTGCCGGAAGAAATGGCTCAGCGGACGGTACTTTTTGGACAACACCGCGCTAGGCGTGTCATCCCCCATGGACGCCAGAGACTCTTTTCCATCTTCTGCCATTGGCGACAGAATATGCTCGAGCTCTTCGATCGAATACCCAGCAGCGACCTGACGTTTGCGCAGTTCTGCACCGCTAAACATCGCTGTTTCGGTCACACCAGACAGCGCCGTATCCAACTCGTTGATTTTGCCAACCCAATCGCCAAAGGGCTGCGCTGCTGCAAGCTTATTCTTAATCTCTTCGTCGTGGAACAAAACGCCTTCGGCCATGTCTACGGCCAACAATTGACCCGGACCCAACGCTCCTTTTTCAATCACAGAAGTTTCGTCAACAGTGACCATACCTGCCTCTGATCCAGCGATCAGCAAACCATCACCGGTCACAACATAACGCATCGGGCGTAAACCGTTTCGGTCGAGACCAGCGCAGACCCAACGACCGTCGGTCATAACCAAAGCCGCGGGTCCGTCCCATGGCTCCATCACTGAGTTGCAATACGAATACATGTCACGCCAAGACTGCGGCAGTTCGATCGCCTGCTTGGACCAGCTTTCCGGTACCAACATAGTTTTAGCCATCGGAGCATTGCGGCCAGCCCGTACGAGAACTTCAAACACTGAGTCCAAGGCAGCAGAGTCTGATGACCCACCTGCGATGATCGGCTTAATGTCTTCTGCGTAGTCCCCAAAAGATGATGAAGCCATGCGAATTTCATGGCTTTTCATCCAGTTGGTGTTGCCTTTCAGCGTGTTGATTTCACCATTGTGCGCCAACATGCGGAAAGGCTGAGCCAACCACCATTGCGGGAATGTGTTCGTTGAATACCGCTGGTGATACAGTGCGAAAGCCGACTCAAAACGCTCGTCCATAAGGTCGGGATAGAAAACCGCGACCTGTTCCGCCAACATCATGCCTTTGTAGATAATTGAGCGACACGATAGTGACGCGAGATACAATTCACCGATACCTGCAGCATTTGCCGCTTTTTCGATGCGGCGACGGATCACATAAAGCTCTCGCTCAAAGGTGACTTCATCCACGCCTTTGCTGTTTGAGATCAGAATTTGTTCAATCTCGGGGCGTGTCGCGTTGGCTTTGTCACCTAAACAGCTGACTTCAACCGGAACATGGCGCCAGCCGTAAATACTGTAGCCCATCGCAAGCACTTCACTTTCGACGATGGTTCGACAGGTTTCCTGCGCGCCAAAATCCGTACGTGGCAGAAACACCTGACCGACTGCAAACAGCTCGTTCATTTTGGGCTCGTGACCAGTACGGCGAATTTGATCGTAAAAGAACGGCACCGGAATTTGAACGTGGATACCAGCGCCATCGCCGGTCATGCCGTCCGCATCAACCGCGCCACGGTGCCAGATAGCTTTCAGCGCTTCGATCCCAGCCTCAACCACTTTGCGCGATTTTTGACCATCGATAGAAACGACAAGTCCTACACCGCAAGACGAGTGCTCTTCCTCTTCGGCGTAAAGACCGTTTTCAGCCATCCACTGACGCTTTGCTTCTTCGGCTCTCGCCCATTCAACATCATACTTGGTCATTTCAATAACCTTTCCTTAACCAGATGGATCGAACTAGCTGTCCAATTTGCCATCCTTTTGTCCGTTACTTGCCCACACAAACGGGCAGAAATTGCTATTCAGCGGCTACGACAGCGACAGTATTCAGATCCTTAAGGATCGCGTCCGCACAATCGCGCCCGTCCTTGATCGCCCACACAACTAGCGATGCGCCACGAACGATATCGCCCACAGCATAAACGCCATCCAGCTTGGTTTTACCGGTGGTAAAGTCAGCCAAAACTGTGCCCCAACGGGTAACCTCAAGCTCTTCGCTCCCCCAAAGGGTCGGTAAGTCTTCAGGCTCAAAACCCAGTGCCTTGATCACAAGTTCAGCAGGCTCAACATAGTCAGCACCCTCGATCACTTCCGGTGATTGGCGACCCGATGCATCCGGCTGACCAAGACGCATCTTTTGGACCATCACACCGTCAACACTACCGTTGCCAGTGAAACCTTTTGGAGCCGCAAGCCATTCAAAAATAACGCCTTCTTCTTCGGCGTTCTGGGTTTCGCGTTGTGAACCAGGCATGTTTGCACGATCACGGCGATATAGGCATTTGACGCTTTCGGCGCCTTGACGGATCGCCGTGCGCACACAATCCATCGCGGTGTCACCACCACCAATCACCACGACCTTTTTGCCTGCGGCATTCAGCTCGCCGCTGTCAAACTCGGCGACCGTGTCGCCCATATTAAGTCGGTTCGAGCATGTCAGATAGTCGATCGCCTTAACGATCCCTTCATTGCCTGCGCCTGGCCCACCAAGGTCACGTGATTTATAAACGCCTGTGGCGATGACAACGGCATTATGCTTGCTTCGGATGTCATCAAACGACACGTCTTCACCGATATTGCAGTTCTGCACAAACTCAACACCCGAGGCCTTAAGTTGATCGACACGGCGCATTACAATTTCTTTTTCCAGCTTAAACCCGGGGATGCCAAAGGTCAGCAGACCACCAGCGCGATCGTGGCGATCATAAACGGTAACCTGAACCCCAGACCGACGAAGCCTATCAGCCGCCGCCAAACCACCGGGTCCAGCACCAATGATGCCAATGCTTTCACTGCGCTCGACAGTGGGAACAACGGGCTTAACCCAGCCGTTTTCCCACGCGGTGTCAGTGATGTATTTCTCAACACTACCGATGGTCACAGTGCCATGGCCTGACTGCTCAATCACACAGTTACCTTCGCAAAGACGATCTTGTGGACAGATGCGTCCGCAGATCTCAGGGAAAGTGTTGGTTGCTTGCGAGGTCTGGTACGCCTCTTCCAAACGTCCTGTCGCCGTCAACATCAACCAGTCTGGGATGTTGTTGTGCAAAGGACAGTGCGATTGGCAATAGGGCACACCACATTGGCTGCAGCGGCTTGCTTGCTCTTCAGCTTTCACCTTCGCAAACTCTGCGTAAATTTCATTGTAGTCTGTCTTACGGATGTCCGAATTACGCTTTTCAGGCATATCACGGTCAACTTGAACAAACTTAAGCATGGGCTGTTTCGCCAAAGGGAATCCCTCCGCAACTAGAATTTTTCCGAGATTGCCTTTTAAATCAGGTGGAAACGAATGAAAAGTCATAATAGCTGACCTAAAATCATTTTGCGATCATCGAACATCATGAATTCGAGCATAAATGACCTTAAATTACTTCCGTATCGGACCTTTATTGATTCTTCTCTTTTTCTTACAATAAGTTATAGATTGCCCCAAATTCTTTACCGGAGCATTGTTTATGCCATTACTCCAACTTTTTTTGGTTGCCGTCATTCAAGGCATCACAGAATTTCTACCCATATCGTCGTCGGGCCATTTGATATTATTGCCTAATTTGACAGGCCTTGAGGATCAGGGACAAACCATTGACGTGGCTGTGCACGTTGGCACGCTTTTTGCTGTGTGCTTGTACTTCCGAAACGATGTGGCATTGGCCATTCGCGGTTTTGGCGATCTTTTCTCTGGTAAACGAGAGACTGAAGCCGCGCGCCTGTCCAAAAACCTAACGGTCGCAACGATCCCCGTTGTTATCGCCGGACTCATTCTTTCAATGACGGGTCTCGATGATGCCATGCGATCCGTCGCGGTAATTGGTTGGACGATGCTTGGCTTTGGCGTTGTTTTGTACGTATTCGATCAAATCGGCAAAACAGAGCAAACTTTCGAGGGCTGGTCCATCAAACAGGCCTTTATTCTGGGACTATGGCAGGCAATCGCATTGATACCTGGAACATCCCGATCTGGCATCACAATCACCGGTGCGCGGGCCATGGGCTATGACCGAGAAAGCGCCGCACGGATCGCGATGTTGATGTCGATACCAACAATTCTTGCCTCGAGCACGCTTCTCACAGCCGAAGTCTTGTCAACAGCTGACGCACAAGTGGCAAAGGACGGCGCGATTGCTGCGGCGTTTGCGTTTGCAGCCGCACTGGCTGCATTGACGTTGATGATGCGATTGCTGAAGTCTGTCAGCTTTACCCCGTATGTGATTTACAGGGTGGTTCTCGGCGTTATTTTGCTCTGGTACGCTTATAGCTAAACAGCTTAGGTGCGCAGGTTCTTAGCCGAATTTTTGATCGCAGCGTATTGTCCCGATGGACGGAACCGCCAGAGATATGTTGGAAGAACAACTTCCATAGAGGCAGGATCAATATCCAAATCAGCAAATGTCTTGGCATCATTGCTTACGATGGCGTCATCTTTCAAGCTGCGAACTTGATCAGACGTCAAGACAGAGTTATTGAACAATCCGACCGTGATCGCCTGTGCAAACCCAAGAATGTTTGCGATGATTCCGGCAACCCAGAAGGGAACGTTCACAACCATTGTCCGGCGCTGAATTACTGAGCGCAAAACGTCCATCAAAGACCGGAAAGTCGCGACATCGGGTCCACCCAACTCGTACACTCCGCCTGTAGCTTCGCCTGTTATGCCTTTGGCAGCGGCACAAGCAACGTCATCAACAGAAACCGGCTGGAACTTGGTTTCGGCGCCAACAATTGGCAGGATTGGAGACATCAACGTCATCAGCGCAAATCGGTTAAAGAACCGGTCTTCCGTACCGATAATCACGGATGGCCGAAGGATCATAGCATTCGGCATATGTTCAAGAACCGCCGCTTCACTTCGGGCCTTTGACGATCGGTATTGGCTTTCAGAACTATCGTCGGCACCCAGTGCTGAGATATGAACCATGCGCGACACGTTTCCTTCTGCAGCCAAGCGCGCAACACGTTCGGCACCTTGTACATGAATTGCCTCAAAGCTGTTCTTACCACCAGCATCGAAAGTACCCACACAGTTCACAACCGCATCAGCCCCTTGCATTGCTGCGCGAACGCTGTCGTCGTCGCGAATATTGCAAAGAACTGGCTCAACCTGACCAACGACGCCGTAGGGCTTAACAAAAAGAGCCTCATTCGGACGACGGACCGCAACGCGGACCCTCCAACCTTGTTTCGCCATTTCCTGAGCAATGTAGCGCCCAACAAATCCAGAACCGCCATAGATTGTCACAAGATTGGTCATTTTTCGACTCCGGCTATCAATTCCTGCTTTTTCTAGCGCCCCCGCCCTCAATGAACAAGGCGATTCAAAAGTGCCGTCAAAAAGGTCGCAAAGAGACGTTGACACCACACTTGGGCGGGACTAAATCCGAGCCTTACCAACCCGTGCCCAGATGGCGGAATTGGTAGACGCGCTAGCTTCAGGTGCTAGTGTCCGTATGGACGTGGAGGTTCGAGTCCTCTTCTGGGCACCATT
>ERZ1046740.194-NODE-194-length-53174-cov-27.307216_pt1 | contig 53174 bp, 47 predicted proteins | sample MGYA00383093_ERZ1046740 | MGnify/ENA primary metagenome ERZ1046740 (study PRJEB29581, sample SAMEA5548363) | metagenome | biome: marine; feature: coastal; material: water | depth 25 m | study: Short-term variability in the microbial, nano- and picoplankton... | reverse complement strand
GCTAAGAAGTCGGAAACTAAATAAATCAACTAAGCGCATATAGAGGAGATTACTTATGGCAATTACAGCCGCTTTAGTGAAGGAATTAAGAGAAAGAACAGGCGCAGGCATGATGGACTGCAAGAAAGCCTTAATGGAAACAAGTGCAGACCTAGAGGCAGCAATTGACCTAATGCGAGCGTCGGGCGCAGCCAAGGCGGCTAAAAAGTCCGGGCGTGTTGCATCAGAAGGCCTTGTAAGCCTGACCATCAGCGATGACAACAAAAACGCTGCAATTCTCGAAGTCAACTCTGAAACAGACTTTGTTACAAAAGGCTCCGCCTTTATCGACTTTGTTGGCGCCTTAGGAATTCTTGCATTAAAGAATAAGCCTGAGTCTCTTGAGGCTTTTTTAAGCCAAACTTTAAGTTCTGGCGAAACAGTTGACGAGGCTAGACAGGGCATTATAGCAAAAATTGGTGAAAATATTTCTGTCAGAAGGCTCCAGATTGTTACTACAGAAAATGGCGTATTAGGCGCTTATAAACATGGCGAGCGCATTGCTGTCCTCACTGTTTTATCTGGAACAGACGGCGAGCTGGCTAAAGATATAGCAATGCATGTTGCGGCCTCTAAACCAGAGTGTGTCAGCGAAGACCAGCTTTCAAATGAGCTGGTTGAGCGTGAAAAAGCAATCTTTATTGAGCAGGCTAAAGAAAGCGGGAAACCAGACAACATAATTGAAAAAATGATTGTTGGCAGGATGAAAAAATTTGTCAACGAAGTTACTCTTTATGGACAAGCGTTCGTTAAAGATCCAGACACCACAGTTGGATCTCTTGTTAAGTCTAAAGGTGCAGAAGTTGAATCTTTTATTCGCTATGAGGTTGGCGAAGGAATGGAGAAGAAAGAGGACAACTTTGTTGAAGAGGTTATGGCACAGGCTCAAACATAACGCCTAACAAATTTAATTAAAAAGGCGCCTGCGGGCGCCTTTTTTTGTTCAGTTCATGCCAGTTTATATATTGGCTTTATCCTTAATAATGAGCTTCATTATTGCTGGCATTAAGAAAAAATCAGCCACTAGTGCAACTAAAATTGCACATGCAGTTAAAACACCAAAATCAAACATATTGTTCATTTGTGAAAATGTCAAAACTAGAAAGCCAAGTGCGAGCACTATTGACGTCAAGGTTATTGCTCTGCCGGTGCCCATAAGCGTTAATCTAACAGCCTTATCAACGTCGTTATACTGAAGCTCATAACGCCTAAAGTTGTGCATAAAGTGTACTGTATCATCTACAGCTAATCCAAGAGCGATTGCACCAATTAATAGCGTAAACATGTCAAGAGGCATCTTAAAAATAACCATGATGGTTGACAGAAATATAATCGGCAGGAGGTTTGGAATCATACTAATAAGACCAATTTTTAAATTGCCAATTAGAAGCACCATTAATACAGTAATTAATGAAAAAGCCAATATGTAACTGGTTGCGCTGCTATATATTGCCTCTTCAAAGGTAACCGTCATCAGGGTTCCAATGCCCGTAAAAGAAACCGAAGCAAGTGCGCCAAACTCTTTATCTAGATATGTCTGCGCCCTGTCAATAAATATTTTTGCTTCGAGCGAATCGATGAATGGTGTTTTAAGCGTTAAGCGTGCTTTAGAGTAGTTCGCATCAACAAGGCTGTTAAGGTCTCCGTTTCCGCTGCTTTCAAAAAGCAAGAACTCTTGAGCAATCAGGTCTGGGTTATCCGGAATAGAATAGTATTCTTCTCTATTTTCATTAAGCGCTTTATTTGTTTCCTTAATGATATCGATAAAACTAATAACTTTTCCAACAAACATGTTGCCACTAGTAATGGAGTCTATGTTTTCCGACACATCGTCTATCTTTCTTAAAAGCTCTGGATTATAGAGGCCATTGGTTTTACCAGTATCGACAACCACCTCTAGCGTAAGAGCGCCTGCTAAATTTTCGTCTACAGTTTCTGTTGCAACACGAGCAAAGTTGTCTTCAGGTAGCCACTGAAGCGGGAAATGAGAAAACCTAAGCTGGGTGGCAACGACAGCTGCAAATATTATTAATATGGCGCTTATTGCAACTATTAGCTTTGGTCGCCCAGTGCCGATCTTGCTTATACCAAGAAGCACTCTGTCCATTAAGGTGTTGCCCTCTGCGTCAGATTTTTGCTCTAGATGGGCAAAGTTTGTTTTTGCTATTAGTGCAGGAAGGAAAACAAGGGTAAACAACAGCCCAACTAAAACCCCGCTGCTCGCAAAAACACCAAGGTCTGCCACAGGAGCGACGCCAGAAAACGAAAACGACCACAGCCCTGCTGCAGTTGTTAGAGAAGTCATAACAATCGCTAAACCAGAATGTCCCATTGCGTATCTCAGAGAGGCCTTCTTGTCTTTTGTGCGCATAAGGTCCTTATAAAAAATTGCCAACAGGTGAATAGCCGCACTGGTAACAACTGCCAGTAAAAAAGTAGGCATAATCTGTGTTGCCATTGTGAACGGCGCTGAAAAAATTGCCATCAATGAGACGGTAGTTATAAGCGTCAAGCCAACGCATATTAACGGCAAAAACACTCCAGAAATACGCCTGAAAAGAGCATACAAAACTATCATAATTATAACCATCATAAGGCTAATAAAAACCACCGCATCATTCATTAAGGCCTGCTTAAATATTCCGGCTATTGCTGCAGATCCTGATAAATATATTTCAAAATTGTCGTCATTAAAGCGCTCCATTATTTGCTGTGTTTTTAAAATTATTTCATCGTTTTCAGCGTCGCTTAAATAGAGCCTAGGGGCGCTTTGATCAACTTGAGCTTCGGCATCAAAATCTAGGAACTCATCAAAATCTAGGGGCTCATCAAAATCTATATTTACATCCTCACTTATTGCTTCTGCATTGGAATAAGTTTGTGTATCTATAGTAACCGTGGTCATTGTAAAGTCTTCGCTGTAGAGCAGGTTTTTATAAAAACTGTTATTTGTAATCGTTGACCTAAGCCTTGACATGTCCTCTTGAGTTTCAGGCAGGTCATCAATCAAAGGCTCTACAATCAATTCGCCTTCTATTCCAAAAGTATTCCTTGCATTGATTAACGAATCAACGCCCTTAATATGAGGAAGCTCGTCCTCCAATACGCTATGAAAGTTGTCAAGTTTTTTCAGAAAACCTAGATTAAATATACTGTCAGTTTTAACAGCAATCATGAGCTTTTCATCTCGCCCAAACTGGTCTCTAAAGACGTCATACTCAATCCGCATTGGATTGGTCTTATGCAAAAACCCTTCAGTTGAGGTGTCCATTTTTAGTGTCGGCAACTGTGATCCGAGAGCCCCCACAAAAAGCACGACAATAAGAATTGCTTTTGTCGCGTTATCGTATAGCCAATCTGAGAAGGACTCGAACTTATTTTCTGCTTTAGTACGCCAATTCATTGCTTTCATTCGTTAGTTAATAAAATATGGAAACGTGTCTGCGAGTGGAGCTCCCTTCCTATAAAGGCTCTATAACAGCGCCTTGATTCTTATCTTGGTCTTGATTGTTTTTCATAACTCGCCAGGACACATAGAGGCCACTACCAATAATAATAACTAAGCCAAGTATCGCCTGAAAGTTGGGCATAAATCCAAAAACTAAATAGCTCAAAATTATAGCGCCAACAATCTCAAAATAATTAAATGGGCTTAATTCAGAGGCGCTAGCAAACTCAAAAGCCTTAATAATCATAAAGTGAGATGCTGCTGCAAACAAGCCCATTGCTGCGCCCAATAAAAACCCCCTTAAGTCAGGTGCCGTCCATGAAGAGATCGCTAAAGGAGTCATTATAAGCATCCCAACCATGGCAGAGTAAAATAGTGTCAGCACTGGTGGCGCTCGAAATGATAGTTTTTTAGTGAAAATAATATAAAGCGCATAACACACTCCTGCAATTACAGCTAATAACAAGCTTGGCTGAAACTGCTCGCTATTTGGCTGCAAAACCACCACCACACCTAAAAAACCTATTGATACTCCAACTCCAATATACAAATCAAAGCGCTCTCCTAACATAAAAGGAGAAAGAACTGCAACAACTAGTGGTGAAATAAACAGAAGCGTAAGTGCGTTAGGAATAGGGTTAGATTTGATTGCTGCAAAAAAGAACAAGGTCGCCATTGTCAGCATTAAACCTCTTAAGAATTGGAGGCCAGGGTTTTCGGGCATTTTTTTCCACTTAACTTTTTGCCAAAAAATTATTGGCAGTAACCAAAAAGCGTGGAAAAAAAACCGCATCCAAGTAACCTGCATTACAGAGTAGTCTTCACTTAAAAGCTTGGCAAAGATATCTAGAAAAGGAACGGTGCTCATGCCTAAAAGCATAAGGCCTATGCCCTTAAGTACAGTTTTATTAGAAAAATTCATAAGATTAACCTTAAGAAACTGTGCTGATTGTACAACAACAAATACAACAAGCAAGGATTAATAATACTAAGGCGTGTACGCTAAGATTTTTTTCTTATTGCCTTGAATGTTTTTTGTCAGTTTAGAAGAGATGGCGACTGGCTCTAAATTTGCATAGTCTTCATGGTTTTTTGCTACTGTCTCTGAATCATATAAGTAATTAACCATGACGCCCCAAGAGTCTTCTAACGCCAATTTATTGGTGTTCGCCTCTAAATGAATTTGATTAAGAGAAGCCCCATTTCCGAGATGGAAGTGAGCAACTGAGTTTATTGCTTGGCCGCTTTTACGTTTCACTTGGGTTATATAATAATAGGTAACTCTGGCCAAAGCTAATTGATTTGGCTTGCTGTTTCCGCAGCACTCCTGAATGTCTTTGGCTATGTTTTCTGGCAACTCCTTATCTCCTGACAGCATGTTTTGTTCAGCCCATTTTTTTAATCCAGGAACTGGAGAAAGGGTAATAAATTGCCTTACTTGTTTAAGCTCTTGCTCTATTTCAGCTACCACTTGTTTAATAAGGAAGCTGCCGAAAGAAACATTTTTTAAACCCATTTGACAATTAGAAATTGAATAAAAAGCTGCTGTTGAGGCGCTGAGCGGATTGATAGGCTTAATATTCTTGTCTAGTATTGACATAATTGAGCTCGGCGCCTCGTTTAGTAAGGCGACCTCAATAAAAATAAGTGGCTCATTTGGAAGGGCTGGATGAAAAAAAGCATATAGCCTTTTATCGGCAGCCGCCACCCTATTGTGCAAATCATCCCAGTCAGATATATCATGAACAGCCTCATACTCCATAATTTTTTCTAGTACTTGTGCGCTAGTAGACCAGTCAATACGCTCCAGCCTCAAGAAGCCTCTGTTGAACCAAGACCTAAACAAATGAACAAAATCCGCATCAAGTGGCTTTAATTCAGGGGATTTTTTTAAAGACCTTAGAAGTGACTCTCTCATCTTTAATAATACTGCTGTCCCATTTGGGACTTGATTTAACCTTCTTAGAAGCTCATGGCTTTTTGGTTCAGCTAATTTATGTAAGGCTCGAAGTTGCTTTTCATTATCAATGCGAAGCCCTCCTATCGCTTTTCTTAGTTCTGCCTTGTTCGCGCTGAACTGACTGAGCATCAAGGAAAAGAAATGTTTTTTTTGTTCATCAGTGAAAGTGACAAAATCATCTAAAATTATTTTTGCAAGCGAGAATAGTGTTGCCTCACTATTATTGCTTACTAGTTGATGACAAAGGCTGATTAGGCTTTCTGGACTAGAAGACTTTTTGTTTGATTTTCCTTTTCCAATTCGCTGTATAAAGGTGTTTAAAAATTTTAGATGTTGACTCATATAAATCCAATTTAGTTTTAGTTAAAAAGATCTTTGGCTGCTTTTGCCTTTGTTTTATTGTCCAGGAAAATTTCACCATCAAGCAAAAAAAATTAAAAGAGAGGGTGGTGCCGTCGGACGGAGTCGAACCGTCACAGCTTGCGCTACAGCCCCCTCAAGGCTGCGTGTCTACCAATTTCACCACGACGGCTTTGATTAGTTGCTAGGTATTTCGCTTGTATTAGAGTCAGCAGAATCATCACTCATAGTATTTTCAGACATAATGCTTTGCCCTGAGTCTGAAGCAGCTCTTTCGGTTGTTGCAAAATATGCAAGGCTAATACTGGTAATAAAAAACCCTATTGCTATGACTGCTGTTAGTTTGTATAAGAACGAGTGAGCTCCTCTCGCGCCAAAAACAGAGCCTGCAGCGCCAGAACCAAAAGCAGCGCCAGCATCTGCCCCTTTACCATGCTGAATTAAAATAAGCCCAACAAGCCCCAAAGCCAACAACACATGGGCCACTAAAATTATTTGAAATGTCATATTAACCTGCCTTACAAATATGTAAAAAATCTTCCGCTTTAAGTGCCGCACCGCCAATTAAACCACCGTCAATGTCGGGACATGCTATTAACTCATTAGCATTTCCAGCATTCATACTACCGCCATACAAAATTGGTGTAGTTTGTGCAATTGTTTCATTGCTTTCTCCTAGAAGACTGCGAATAAACAAGTGTACTGATTGTGCCTGTTCAGGGCTTGCTGTAACCCCTGTACCAATAGCCCATACCGGCTCATAAGCAACAATAATATTATTAAAAGCGTTGATGCCTACTAGCTCAATAACAGCATTAATTTGCTCAGCAACAACAGTTTCTGTTTTTCCATCCTCTCTTTGCTCTAATGATTCTCCAACACAAAGCAGGGGGATTAGGCCAGCTTCTAAAGAGGCTTTAACCTTTTCAGCAACAATAGCGCTTGTTTCTCCATAAAAACTTCTTCGCTCAGAGTGTCCAACAATAACATGCTTTGCGCCAAAGTCTTTAATCATGCTTGCGCTTACTTCTCCAGTGAATGCGCCCGATGCATTTATATTAAGATTTTGAGCCCCAAGCATAATTTCACTGTCTGCAATCAAGGACTCAACCTGAGATAAATAAGGAAAAGGCGCGCACACTAAAACTTCTGATTTAACGCCGTCCATCCCAGATAAAATGCCCGCCATTAGTTTTTTAACAGACTCTTTGCTGGCGTTCATTTTCCAGTTTCCAGCAACAATGGTTTTACGCATACTTTTCGCGACTAATAAAAAGAGGGCAATGTTACGCTAAAATACCAAAAAAATCAATTGACAGCGCCTCTTGCTTAGGTATTTTTAATAAATTTAATTTTGCTTAAGTTGCGGCATTTCACGCATAAAAATTGCCTTCTCAATTTCTTGCTCTGAAGCCTCAAAGTTTTCAGCCGCAAGGTGTCCTGAAAAAATAGCATCAGCTATAAGGCCTGGAGCCTCGGCGTCTCCTATTAATTGAATGTGTCTTGAGCCCTTTTCTTGTTTAATTAATTGATTATAGAGCGTGTCGTTTGGTGAACGCTCAGTAACAAGTATCAGTGTTTTACAAGCGATGTTTGTTTTATCGCCAGTAAAAACACATTGAGATTCTAAATTATTTCCTTTAGCAAGCGCTATGGTTTTATTGGCGATTATTTTGACTTTTTGTTTTAATAATGACTGCTGTACTCTTGTTTGTTCTAAGGTAGACACAGTCCATGGTGACACCACACTTGCCGGGGTTACAAAAGTAATTGCATGCCCATCAGCGCTGAGGTGGTCTGCAATAACTCCTGCCAAATAACCCTGGTCATCGTCATAAATAACAACCGGCTCTTGGATTGTGTTGCTCTCTCTTATTGCCTCTACTGGTGATAGTACTTGAACTTCGTCAAGCCCAGTAATTGCTTTTCTTTGGCTTCGCCCAACTCCATCTTTTCGCCAACTAGAGCCTGTAGCTATAAATATATTGTTAATACCGAGTTCATTTATATGCTCAAGAGTCAACTCGCTCTCTTTATAAACTTCAATGTTGTTTTTTTGTTGTATTTCATAAACCCTGTTGTCAACAACCCTCTTCCAAGCGGAAAGCCCCTTAAGGCTTGACTCAAAAAGAACTCGCCCACCAAGTTCTTTTTTAGCCTCACTTAAAACAACTTGGTATCCTCTTCGTGCCAACTGCATAGCACACTCAAGCCCAGCAGGGCCAGCGCCAACAACTAGCGCTGACTGGTCTGTCTTTTTTGGTCTAACCAATTCAGGGTCCCACCCGCGCCTCCACTCTTCTCCCATTGTTGGGTTTTGAGTGCACCTAATAGGAACCGCTAAATTGTCGCTTGAAACACAAACATTACAGCCTATGCATTCTCGAATTTCATCAACTCTTTGATCTTTTATCTTGTTTGGCATGTAAGGATCAGCAATTGAAGGCCTTGCGGCGCCAATTAAATCGAGCACTTTTCGTTTTACTAGGCTTGTCATTAAGTCTGGCGATGTAAATCTTCCCACGCCAACAACGGGCTTGGTTGTAAGGCTTTTGACAAACTCTATATAGGGCAGTTGATAGCCTTCATTAATTTCAAAGCGCGAGGTGAGTGAGTCGTTTGACCAGTCAGAAACATTAACGTCCCAGAGGTCAGGAATTTCTGCCAACATTTCAACTACAGCTCTGCCCTCTTCGAAGAATTGCATTCCATCTGATCCTTTAAGCTCGTCAACGGCAAACCTAAAAGCAACCGCACAAGTGTCTCCAACCGCGTCTTTAGTTTCCTCCAACAACTCTCGTGTCAAACGAACGCGATTTTCAATACTGCCGCCATACTCATCAGTCCGATTATTAATCTCTGGAAGCATAAACTGCTGAGTAAGTGTCATGCCATGGCCGGCATAAACATAAATAATATCAAAACCGGCAGCCTTGGCGTTTAACGCTGCCTTTCGGTGCCAGCCTCTAAACTCAGCTATGTCTTTTTTATTCATTCGCTTAGTTTGTTTGGGATAAACAAGATCTATTGATTGGCTTACAGGCGAGAGAACAGGGAGCCTTGAATATAGGTTGGCAGAATGGTTTCCATTGTGAGCTAATTCTATCGCTGCAAGCGCCCCATGAGAGTGAACGGCTTCTGTCATTAGTTGTAATGCGGGTATGTCTTTTTTGTCCCATATTCGCTGCTCAGCGTATGGTGAAAGGTCAGAACTAGGATGAATCTCAGACTCTTCGGTGCTAACCACTCCCCAACCGCCTTTCGCTTTAGTCTCTCTCATTGCTGCGTGTGCTTGTGGTCTCAAATGGCCCATGCCACAACAATGTGGCACCTGATAAAAACGATTTTTGCTAACAACAGGGCCAATTTTAACTGGCTCAAACAGGGTGATATATGGATTTTTACTCATTATATTGCTCAATGCTTAATTAAGAATTATTCTGTTACAGGCTTTGGTTATCTTTTACTCATTACAGGTATCATTAGTATATCATTTTCATATTTGCCCTTACCTTATTATGTCTCAAACTTGGGTCCAGTGCTTAGACTCTCTAAAAAACTCTCTGCCATTAGGTGAGTTTAGTGTTTGGGTTAAGCCACTAAAGGCCATTGAAAAAAACGAAACATTAAGTCTTCTTGCGCCAAGCGCCTCTGCACTAAAATATATAAACAATCACAAAAATATTTCTACCGCGATTACTCTTGCTGTCGCTGATTACGATCGAAAACTAAAGGTTCGATTTGGAGTTGTAGACTCAGCAAAAAAACTAGCTGAGCAAAAAAAACATCACACCACGCCTCTCTTTCCTGAATATACATTTGACAATCTGGTGTTAGGTAGTGCCAACCAGGTTGCTGCTGCTGCAAGCAGGCAAATTGCTGAAAAAATTGGCTCCTCTCCATACAACCCGTTTATTATTTATGGTGAATCTGGTCTTGGAAAAACACACCTAATGCAAGCAGCTGGACATCTTGCTTTAGAAAAAAACCCCAACGCTAAAATTATCTATGTTCCCTTAATGGATTTTGTTAGAAACATTACAACCAGCCTGAGACACAACACCATTGAAAATGTTAAGCTTTTTTATCAGTCAGCCGACCTATTGTTGGTTGATGATATTCACCTAATAGCAGGAAAAGACAAATCACAAGAGGAATTTTTTCACATTTTTAACTTTTTGTTTAGCACAAAAAAACAAATTATATTTACCTGTGATCAACCGCCAAAAAACATTAAAGACCTTGAGAATAGGCTTAAAACTCGTTTCTCTCAAGGCCTTAATTTACAGCTTTCTCCACCAGAACTTGAAATGCGTGCAGCAATCTTGTTAAAAAAATCACAAAACACTCAGATTTCTTTAGGGCTTAGTGAAGATATTGCGCTTTTTATTGCAAGCCATGTTGTGTCGAATGTTCGAGACCTGGAGGGGGCGCTGTTAAAACTAAAGGCCTTTGTAGACTTTTCAAAAATTGACCACTCCCTTATAACCAAAGACGTTGTTGAGGGGGCGCTTGGTGATCTTATCAAACCCCAAAAAAGGCTTGTTGAAATAAACGAAGTACAAAAAACCGTTAGCAAGTATTACGGCATTACTGTTTCTGACCTTGTTTCTAATTCACGCAGGCAGCACCTTGTTAGGGCGCGGCAAATGGCGATTTATTTGTGCCACAATTTGACCTCGCTTTCGCTAGCAAAAATTGGACAAAATTTTGGAAACAGGGACCACTCTACCGTTCTTTACTCTTGCGAAAAGCTGAAAGAACTTATGAAAACAAATGAAGAAATAAAAAACGACATTGAAAACATTAAAATTAAAATTACTAACTTATAAACAAGATATTAAAAGTTGTGCTGTTGGTAATTACTAAAACATCTTATAATTAACGAAACAATTAACAATTATTCATAATAAAATGTTTAGATACTAACAAAATTTTCACTATGTAAAACACTGATAATGTTTAAAAAAATAAAGTAACTAACAATAAAAACCCATACTAATAACAATAATAATTAATTTAATAAGACAACCAGCCTATGAACACTGAACTGAGCGTAGAAGAATTAATTGAACCATTACAAACAGTAATTGGTGTTGTTGAAAAAAAACAAACACTCCCAATACTTTCACACGTATTAATTCAATTAAAGGAACAAACACTTACACTTACAACAACCGACATGGAGTTGGAAATAAGTGCGTCTAATAAAATAAAAAGCAAAGAAGAAGTTACTTTTACAATATATGCAAAGGATCTAATAGATATTGTTAGAAAACTCCCAGAGAAAACCCAAATTAAGTTTAAGATTGAGGAGTCGAAAATATATTTAAATGCAAATAAAAACACCTTTGAGCTTAACACCTTTAACTATCTAGACTTCCCTGCCTTACCAAAAACACAAAACACAAGTGTTATTAAAATCAAGCAAGATAGTTTGAAAGAACTAATAGAAAACACGAGCTTTTCAATGGGCAACCAAGATATTAGAGCATATTTAAATGGTTTGTTTTTTGAACTTAACAATGACTCGCTTACAGTCGTTGCTACCGATGGACATCGCCTTTCAATCGGAGAGGTAAAACAAAACAACAACCTTGAAGAAAGAAAAACAGTAATCTTGCCAAGAAAAGCGGTTCTTGAACTAACAAAACTTCTTAATAAAAGCACACAAGACACAGCTGAAATACATTTATCGGATAATTATTTTTCACTGATTGATACAAACACAAAAATAATCAGTCGATTAATCGACGGAAACTTTCCAAACTATAAACAGGTAATGCCGACTGATTTTAGCAATACGATTATTATTGATAGGATGGATTTTCTGTCAAGCCTACAACAAGCATCAATTTTTGTTGACGAGAGAACCAAGGGCGTGAAGCTTGTTTTTAGAGACGACAAACTAAGTATTTTTTCACACTCAGAAAGAGGAAGAGCGGAAACCCAACTAGAGGTAACAAAACAAGAAAAAGAGCTTGAGATCGCTTTCAATATTCACTACTTAATCTCCATCTTAGAGAAACTCACTACGACAAAAGTAAACATGGTTATACCTGGCGGTGAAAACAAATCTTGTTTGTTAAGTGCTACCGACGACGAAAGCTATCAGTACATAGTTATGCCAATGAGAATCTAAACAAGCAACCCTAAATGGCAATTATTGAAAAGCTGCACATTCTTAGGTTCAGAAATTTAGACAACCAATACTTAGAACTAAATAAAAACATAAATCTGTTTATTGGCTCTAATGGACAAGGAAAAACAAACCTCATTGAGAGTATTTATTATCTCGGACACAACCGCTCTTTTAAGACAAAAAACATAAAAGACGTTGTTCCGTTTGAAAAAGGCTTTTTACAAATAAAAGCGGTAGTAGACGACGTCAGTGTTTCACTCAAAAAATCTAAACACAAAAGCGAGATTATATTTGATGATACAAAGGTTTCTAGTAACAGTAAGCTGACTCACATCCTTCCAACACAAGTTATTTCTCCCGACCGTGGCTTTGTGATAGGGGGAACCCCAAAACTAAAAAGATCTTATCTTGATTGGGGTGTTTTTCACACAAACAAAGATATATTAAAAACATATAAATCGTACAACAAAGTCCTAAAAAATATCAACACACTTTTGTCAACCAACAACTACAAGCAACTGGAAGAATGGCTCTCTCAAATTGCCGGCCTTTCTGTTGAAATATCATTAGCTAGAAATAATTATATTGAAAACCTAAAGGCAACACTAAAAAAAGGCCTGGTAAGTCCAATGACAAGCCTTGTTGGCGTAAACAAGGAGTTTAATTTTACTTTACAACCGGGATGGACAAAAGACGTAGACTATCTAAAAAAAAGTGAAATTTATAACTATCTGATAAAAAATAAACACCTGTTTTTTAAAAACAAACACTTAAGTTATGGGCCACACAAAGCAACCCTTGATTTCTTTTTTGATAAAAAAAACGAAAACCACCTTTCAAGGGGCGAACAAAAAAAACTTTCTACTGTTTTTTGGATGCTTCAAGTTCTTTTTTTAGTCAAAACAGGAGTTAAGCCGATTGTACTCATTGATGATATTTCCTCTGAGCTCGATCAAAACAAAATTAACGAAACACTAAGCTTTTTAACACAGCTCGATGTTCAAATTTTTATAACAGATATAGGAAATAAAACACTACCACTGGATACAAAAAAAATATCCTCTTATCATATAAAAAAAGGTGTTATATATAACAACTAACACCGTTTATTTTTTTGTTTTCTAATGGAAAATAAAGACGTTTGAATTAACAGATGAACGGGCTGAAAAGTTGGTGCTCGTGGTATAATAAATTTATTTTTAATAGGCCCCCATGACTGAAGAATATCAAGCCTCCAATATTAAGGTTTTAAAAGGCCTTGATGCTGTTAGAAAACGACCTGGAATGTACATTGGCGATACCGATGACGGAACAGGCTTACACCATATGGTTTTTGAGGTGGTTGATAACTCAATCGATGAGGCGTTAGCGGGACATTGTAGCAAAATTGTGGTTGTTATTCACGACGACGACTCTATATCCGTGACTGATGATGGAAGAGGCATACCCGTTGATATACATCCGGATGAAAATGTGTCTGCAGCTGAGGTTATTATGACTGTTCTTCATGCGGGAGGAAAGTTTGACGATAACTCGTACAAGGTTTCTGGCGGGCTTCATGGCGTAGGTGTTTCTGTGGTTAATGCCTTGTCCGAAACCCTTCGTTTGACTGTTTATAGGGCTGGTGAGATTTATGAACAAGACTATGTTCTTGGTGTTCCAGTCTCTCCAATAAAGACAACCGGAAAAACAGATAAAACCGGCACAACTATTCACTTTAAACCAAGTGTGAAGATTTTTGCACAGACGGTTTTTAAGTTTGAAACACTAGCAAACCGTCTCCGAGAGTTGTCTTTTTTAAACTCCGGTGTTCATATTGAAATCAAGGACCTTCGGACAGACAAAAAGGATGTTTTTTCTTATGAAGGAGGGTTGTCTGCTTTCGTCGAGCATCTCAATAAATCTAAAAACCCCATTCATAATGACATAATTACAATAGCCACGGAAAAAGACGATATTGTTGTAGATGTTGCTCTTCAGTGGAGCGACTCTTATCAAGAAAGCGTGTATTGTTTTACAAACAACATTCCTCAAAGAGATGGTGGAGCTCATTTAGCCGGCCTTAGGGCCGCTCTTACTAGGACACTTAATAGTTTTATTGATTCCTCTGGTTTGGCAAAAAAAGAAAAAGCCGCCATTACTGGAGAAGATACTAGAGAGGGGCTTACTGCTATTTTGTCTATTAAGGTTCCTGACCCTAAATTCTCATCACAAACCAAGGACAAACTGGTTTCCTCTGAGGTTAGGGCCCCCGTCGAGTCATCAGTAAATGAAAAACTGGGTGAGTATCTGCTTGAAAATCCCGCACAAGCCAAAATTATTGTTGGCAAAATATTTGAGGCCTCTAGAGCAAGAGATGCTGCCAGAAAGGCTCGAGAAATGACGCGACGCAAGGGCGCCCTTGATATTGCAGGATTACCAGGGAAGTTGAGTGATTGTCAAACCAGGGACCCAGCTGAATCTGAAATTTTTCTGGTAGAGGGCGACTCTGCTGGGGGCTCTGCAAAACAAGGAAGGGACAGAAGAACGCAAGCCATTTTGCCACTTAAAGGTAAGATATTGAATGTAGAAAAAGCACGCTTTGAAAAAATTCTATCTTCTCAAGAGGTGGGCACTCTTATTACGGCTCTGGGTTGTGGAATTGGCGCAGAAGAGTACGATATTGAAAAGTTAAGATATCATAAAATAGTTATTATGACTGATGCCGATGTTGATGGAGCCCATATTAGAACTTTGTTGTTGACTTTCTTTTATCGCCACTATCCCGAGTTGGTTAAAAATGGCTATTTATATATTGCCCAACCACCTCTTTATAAGATTAAAAAAGGCAAACAAGAGCGATACTTAAAGGACGACGCTGAGCTTAATGATTATCTTCAGCAGGAAGCAATTCACGATGCAAGTTTATTTGTTACTAAAGACACCCCTGCTATTGAGGGGGCGGCCCTTGAAAAAACTGTTTCTAAGTATTATAAAACAATGGAAGTTATCGAAAAACTTGGGAAAAAATATAACGAACCCCTATTAAAAGCCACCCTTGGAATGCCAAAAGCAAACATAAAAGACAATAAAAAGATGAATGAGTGGTGTCTTAATCTTCAGGGAAAAATGAATAAACTTAGTTCAATGTCAGAAGAGCACAAAGTGAAGTTTAAAAATAACGAAGTTTATTACTCTATGGAAACGTATGGAGTAGAGGTTTCTTCAACGTGCTTTGACGAGAGTTTTTTTACCTCTAAAGACTATAAAAAAATTGAAAAATACTCTGACGAAATTGAAGCCATGTTTGGAGAAGAGAGCTATGTCCAAAAAGGCACCAAAGAGATAAAAACCCCAAATTTTTCTTCTGTAATTAATTTCTTACTACATGAGGCACGAAAAGGCCAAGGATTTCAAAGATATAAGGGCCTTGGCGAAATGAATCCTGATCAGCTTTGGGACACCACAATGAACCCAGAGACACGAACCATGCTTCGAGTTAAAATCGAAGATGATATTGCTACAAACGAAGTTTTTACAACTTTAATGGGAGACGAGGTTGAGCCAAGAAGGAATTTTATTGAGGACAACGCTCTAAAAGTCGATAATTTAGACTTTTAATTGACTAAAACCCCCGGTGATTTAAATTCAAGCAGTTATGAATTTAATTAATAATAAGCAGTGCTAATTTGTAAGATAATAATTTAAGTTTCTTATAATATGGAAAGTTATGTCTAAAAAACATCCAGTGATTGCTATAACAGGCTCTTCAGGCGCAGGCACATCTACTGTTAAAAACGCATTTAAGCACCTGTTTGAAAGAGTTGGCGCTAAGCCGGTTGTTATTGAGGGCGACAGCTTTCATCGCTATGATCGCGATGAAATGAAACGCGTCATGGAGAAGAAAGAAAAAATTGGAAATAGGTACTTTAGCCACTTTGGTCCAGAGGCAAATCTTTTTGGTGAGCTAGAAAAAACTTTTAAAGAATACGGTGAAAAAGGCCACTGTAAACGACGCTATTATATTCATACAGATGAAGAGGGAGATCCGTTTGGAAAAAAAGCGGGTGAATTTACTCCTTGGGAGGACGTTGGAAGAAATAGCGACCTTCTTTTTTATGAAGGGCTTCATGGCGGCGTAAAAGATGGCTCTATAGATGTTGCTAAATACGTTGATTTGTTGATTGGAGTTGTGCCAGTTGTTAATTTAGAGTGGATTCAAAAAATTCATAGGGATAAAGAACAAAGAGGCTATTCTGCCGAGGCCACTGTAGACACAATTCATAGAAGGATGTGGGATTATATTAACTATCTCACTCCGCAGTTCTCAAGAACACACATTAACTTCCAGAGGGTCCCCACTGTTGACACCTCAAACCCATTTATTGCTAGAGACATACCAACACAAGACGAAAGCTTTGTGGTGGTTCGATTTCAAGACCATAAATATTGCGATTTTGTTTATCTGCAAGATATGGTGGCAGGGTCGTTTATGTCGCGCCCAAACACTTTAGTCGTTCCAGGCGGGAAAATGGGTTTTGTTATGGAGTTAATTTTAAGAGAGCAGATAGAAAAAATGCTAAATAAATAAAGCTAAAAGTGCCGAGTTATTCGATAACCACATTCACTAGTTTATTTGGCACTACGATTACCTTTAATATCGTTTTTCCATCCGTAAATTTAGCAACCCTTTTGTCGGTAAAAACAAGCTCTTGAATTGTTTGATTTTCGGAGTCTGCTGGAGCCATTAGTTTTGCCCTTAGTTTTCCGTTAACCTGCACTATGATTTGAACCTCGTCTTGTATAAGGGCCGAGTCATCGACATTTGGCCAGAGGACATCCACCATGGCTTCTTTTTTGCCAAGCAATAACCATAAGTGATGACAAAGGTGAGGAATTACAGGGTTAAGACACTTTAACATAATCTCAATTGATTCTTGCCGAACCATTATCCCTTGGGGGGACGCATCTGAAAATCTAGAAAGCGCATTGTTAAGCTCCATCATAGTTGCTATAGCGGTATTAAAAGAGTGTCTTCTTCCAAAATCATCGCCAACTTTTTTCAATGCTTGGTGTGTTTTTTGTCGTAAATCTTTTTGAACATTGTTTAATGAGCCAACCTCAAGGTTAGAGATGTCTCGCCCTTTTTTATCCTCAATGAAGCCAGTAACAAGCCGATAAAACTTGTTAATAAATCGATAGGCTCCTTCAATTCCAGAATCTGACCATTCAAGATCTTGGGTTGGGGGCGCTGCAAATAATATAAAAAGTCGAGCAGTGTCTGCCCCATATTTTTCTATCATTTCTTGAGGGTCAACGGTGTTTCCTTTCGATTTACTCATTTTTGCGCCGTCTTTTAAAACCATTCCTTGTGTTAAGAGATTCGTAAATGGCTCGTCGCTAGTTATAATTCCTTCATCTCGGAGTAGCTTCACAAAAAACCTAGAGTAGAGAAGATGCAAAATAGCGTGCTCAATACCGCCAATGTACTGGTCTACAGGCAGCCAATAATTAGCACGCTCGTCTAGCATTGCTTTGTTTTGATCCACGCAAGTGTATCTCGCAAAATACCAAGAAGACTCAAAAAAAGTATCAAAGGTGTCAGTTTCTCTTTGGGATGGTGAGCCACATTTTGGACATGATGCATTATAAAACTCAGGTATTTTCATTAATGGAGAGCCAACACCGCTCACCTCAACATCCTCAGGAAGCCTAACAGGTAAATCTTCAAGGTCTACAGGAACAGCCCCACAGTTATTGCAATTAATTATTGGTATTGGACAGCCCCAATAGCGCTGTCTTGAAACGCCCCAATCACGCAACCGGTAGTTAGTTTTTAGTTTTCCAAGTTTTCGATTAGAGAGGTTTTGACATATTGCCTCAAACGCTTGATCGAAGTTCATTCCATTGAACTCGCCAGAGTTAATAAGAATTCCTTTTTCAACAAATGCTCCCTCACTAGTATCAACTAGTCCTCCTTCTGGAGAAATAACCTCAATCATAGGGATGTTGTATTTTTTTGCAAATTCGTAGTCTCTTTGGTCATGAGCTGGGACGCTCATAACGGCTCCAGTTCCATAACCCATTAGTACAAAGTTTGCAATCCAAATAGGTACAGCCTCACCGGTTATTGGATGGATACAAGACAGACCTGAATTAATACCTTTTTTCTCCATGGTTTCCAGCGCTGCCTCCGAGGTTTCCATTTTTTTGCATTCGTCAAGAAACGCTTTGATCGCTTCGTTATTCTGGCCTGCTTGAATTGCCAGAGGATGTTCTGCAGCTATAGCAAGATAGGTAACTCCAAGTAACGTATCAGGCCTTGTTGTGTATACACTTAAGGCATCTTCATTATCTAATTTAAATTCGATATCAAGGCCAACAGACTTACCAATCCAATTTGTTTGCATCATCTTTACAGCATCTGGCCAGCCACTAAGTTTTTCTATGTCGCCAAGTAGTTCATCAGCGTAATTAGTAATCTTCATATACCACTGAGAGATCTCTTTCTTTTCAATAGGCGCGCCTGATCGCCAACCACAGCCCTCAACAACTTGCTCGTTTGCAAGAACTGTTTGGTCAACAGGGTCCCAGTTTACAACTGCTTTTTTCTTGTAAACAAGGCCTTTTTCAAAAAGCTTCACAAAAAACCATTGCTCCCAGCGGTAATACTCTGGATGACAAGTCGCTAGCTCCCTAGTCCAGTCATACCCAAATCCTAGCTGAACTAACTGGTCCTTCATGTGTTCAATGTTTTCATAGGTCCAGCCTGCAGGAGGCACTTGGTTTTTTATGGCCGCATTTTCTGCAGGAAGCCCAAATGCATCCCACCCAATTGGCTGCATAACATTTTTGCCAAGCATTTTTTGATATCTTGAGATGACATCGCCGATGCTGTAGTTTCGAACGTGACCCATGTGGAGTTTTCCAGATGGATATGGCAACATTGAAAGACAAAAATACTTTTCCTTTGTTTCATCCTCTACAACAACAAAAGAGTTGTTTTTGCCCCAATATTGTTGTGCTTCTAGCTCTATTTTTTTGGCATTATATTCGTATTGCATTGTGAAGGTTTGTTTGTGTGTTTAGTTAAGTTGAAGAGACCCTACCAAAGAGTCTAAATTTTTAATATTATTGTCTTCTAGGTATTGGCTTATCCCTGAGTTTATTTTTGTACAAACCAAAGGATCATAAAAAAGAGCGGTCCCAACTCCCACAGTATCTGCACCGGCGATAATAAATTCTATAGCATCTTTAGCTGAAACGATGCCACCTTGTCCTATTATAGGGACGTTATATTTCTTGCTAACTTGATAAACTTGGTGAACCTTTAACAGGGCAATGGGCTTTATTGCAGGACCAGATAGACCGCCCCGATTGTTGCCAATAACAGGCCTTTTAGTTTCGACGTCAACAGCCATCCCCATTACCGTGTTGATTACAGCTAAACCGTCACTCCCTGCCTCAATACACCGGACAGCATTTGCTGCAATATCGGTTTGATTAGGGGAAAGCTTTGTAATGATTGGTTTTGTGGTGTTTTTGCGACATATTTCAACAACCCTAAAAGACATTTCAGGGTCATTTCCAAAAGCAACGCCACCTTCTTTAACATTAGGACATGAAATATTAATTTCAATTGCATCAATATCAGTATTGTCAAAATGTTTGGCAATTTCACCGTATTCTTCAACGCTTGAACCGGAAATATTGATAATAAATTTTGTTTCGTTTTTATCTAGGCCGGGCATAATTTCATCTATAACAGTTTTTGTTCCTGGGTTTTGAAGCCCAATAGAATTAAGCATCCCGTTGGGCGTTTCCGCTAATCTGTGAAGCTTGTTGCCTAAACGTGGCTCGAGTGTAGTGCCTTTTAGGCACACTGCACCAATATCAGAGTTTGAAAAGCCCTTAATTCTAGTGTATTCCTCTCCAAAGCCAACACACCCAGAAAGCAAAATGATTGGTGAGCTAAGAGACATCCCACAAAAACTTGTTTGAAGATTGTTTTGCATTGACGCCATTATACTTTTATGATGACTTTGCAGACATTAAGTTCGGCTAAAATGTTGCCATGAACGGAGTTTTTATTACTGGCAGCAATACAGATGTTGGAAAAACTACTGTAGGTGTAGAAATTATTAGACATCTAAGCAAGACTCGAAAGGTGAGAGTCCGAAAGCCTGTTGAAACAAATTGTCGGCTTATTGATGAAGCCTATGTCCCTAAAGACGCTATAGCACTTAACGAAGCATGTTCTGAACCAGAGCCGCTTGGTGTAGTTTGTCCATATTGTTTTGAGCTTGAGGCTAGTCCCGAGAAGGCAAGTTCGCATGACGGAACTACGCTCAGTATTGATGGCCTGGTAAGGGTTTGTAATGCCGACACTGAAGACAGTTTTGTTGTGGTAGAGGGGGCTGGCGGACTATACTCGCCTATAGCAGACGCATCTCTTAATTCAGATCTTGCAAAGCGACTTCAAGTGCCGATTGTGATAGTGATCCGTGATGAGCTCGGCGCAATCAGCCAAGCACTTTTAACTATTGAGGCCGCTAAGAAAAACAAGCTAAGCGTTTCCTGCGTTGTTTTAAATGCAATTCAAGTCAACAACCTTTGTAACAAAGAGGCGCTTATGGCATACACTAAAATCCCAGTTGTTTCTTTTTCTAAAAAAAACCTAGAGCTTTTTTACTCAGAGATTGAAGGCTTAATCTAGGATAGTTAGGTTCGGTTTTTTGGTCTCTTGCGAGGGCTTTTCTGGTTTATCAAAGAACATGCCTTCGCCATTCTCTTGCGCATAGATAGTAAGAACCGCATCACAAGGAATAATAATCTGCTGTGATTTTCCGCTAAATCTTGCTTTAAAGCTAATAGAGTCGTTGGTTATTGCGCGCCCTACTGTTGCAGATGAGCTGATATTTAAAACAATCTTTCCTTCTTTTGCAAGCCCTTCTGGAACTAGAGTGCCGTTTTTTTCACAATTTACCAATACATGGGGTGTTAGGCCAGAGTCCTCAATCCAATCACAGTATGCTCGGATTAGGTAGGGGACAACGCCAGACATAAGGGCTTTTAATTAAAATCCTTTTCAGCAAAAGTGAGGCTTTCATGAAAGCCCTCTTTTTCAAACAACCTGTTTGCATAGGCAGTAATTGGCACTGCTTTTTCACCTAAAGATATCCCCAGAAGATCAAGGCGCCAGAGTATTGGCGCGATACATGCATCAACCAATGTCATTGTTTCGCTTTTAAAGTATGGTTTGTGAGAAAACAAGGGCAATAGCTCTATAAGATTTCCATTAAGAGTTTTTCTTGCTGCATTGGCGTCTTTCTTGCCTCCATTAAGAATGGTATCGACAAGCCCATACCAGCAACCCTCTGCTCGAGTAAAGCGATATATTAGGAGTCTTTTTTCAGCCTTTTCAATGGGATCAACAGGCAACAGAGGAGGGAATGGAAAGCGCTCATCTAGATACTCCATAATAACAGAGAGGTCGTATAACACCATGCCCCTGTCAAATAGCGTGGGAAGTGTCTGACAGGGGTTAAGCTCTAAGACCTCTTCAGGCATTTCATCAAGCTTAGCCTCTAGAACTTCTCTTTCAATAGATTTATGAGCCATGATAAAACGAACCGCATGTGACTCAAGCTCTTGAGAGTGAGAGTAAAGCGTTGTTGAGGCTGGATTAGGTTTAGTTAACATAGTTATTTCACCAAATAAAATAATAAAATTAGCCTTTCATCTCAGAAAGGCGATAGAAAAAGGATTGTATCAGAAATTAATCACGGGGACGCCAGATGCCATATTTGACGTCTTTCCAGTACTCTTTTTTAAGTAAGTAAGTAAGTATAAGCAAAATTCCTAGGAATAGCAGCACCCATTTTCCCAGTTTCAATCGAATTAGTTTTGCTGGCTCGCCTACATAGTCGAGGAAGTTTGTTATGTCTCTAATATTTTGATCAAAGTCCGTTTCAGTTTGACTTTGCTTTAACGACCACAATACGTCCGGCATAGAAGCATTAACAAGAACAGAGTTGTTTACCCCAAAGATTCTCGAATCGTCTTCATAAAAGCTTTTTAAGTAGGTATAAATCCAGTCAGTTCCTTTTGATCTTGCGACCAGAGACAAGTCCGGAGGCGTGCCTCCAAACCATTTTGCTGCAGCATCTTCTGGCATTGCTGTTGTAATTGTTTCGCCAGGCTTGTTGCCAGCAAACATTAAATTTTCAGCAACTAATTCGTCGCTGAGCCCTAGGTCTTCTCCTATGCGATTGTATCGCATAAAGCTAATGGCATGACATCCAGAGCAATAGTTCATAAAGAGTTTTGCGCCATTTTGAAGTGAGGCCGTATTTGATATGTCGGTGTCTGCATGATCTAAGTGAATTTTGCTAGAAGCATGAACATTAAACGAAATAACGATTAGCGATAGAGCCAGATTGATTATAGTATTGTTTTTCATAGCCTACTCCGTAACCCTTTCTGGCACCTCTTTGGTTTTCCCTATTGAGGTGTACCAAGGCATTAAAATAAAAAACGCAAAATATAGGGCCGTAAAAACACGAGCTAACAGCGCGTTTAAGGGGGTTACCGGCTGTACACCAAGCCACCCCAACATAATAAAACTAATAACAAAGACACCAAGCACCCACTTATATATAGGGCTACGGTAGCGAATAGATTTAACAGGGCTTCTGTCTAGCCAAGGCAAAGCAAACAATATTAATATCGCTGCTCCCATTGCTAAAACGCCCGGAAATTGCGAGCCGAACATCGGCGGAATGGCCCTTAGAACTGAATAAAAAGGCGTTAAGTACCATAGAGGCGCAATATGTTCTGGGGTTTTAAGTGGGTTCGCTTCAATGAAGTTTGCGTGCTCAAGGAAGTATCCATTAAGGGCAGGCGCGTAGAACACTACAGCACAAAGCAACCATAAAAATGCGACAACACCAAGGGTGTCCTTAACGGTGAAATATGGGTGGAACGGTATACCATCCTTAGGTATTCCGTCCTTGTCTTTGTTTTTCTTTATTTCAATGCCATCAGGGTTGTTAGAGCCAACAGCATGGAGTGCGACGATATGTAGAAAGACAAGCACAACTAAAATAAGAGGCAGTGCAATTACATGTAAAGAAAAGAATCGATTTAAGGCGGCATCTCCCACTGCATAATCTCCCAAAAGCCAAACCAAAAGGTCAGGGCCAATAACTGGAACCGAGCCAAATAAAGAGATAATTACCTGCGCGCCCCAAAACGACATTTGCCCCCATGGCAAGACATAGCCAAAAAAAGCCTCCGCCATTAGAGCAACATAAAGCACCATTCCCAGTATCCATATTAATTCCCTCGGCCCTTTATAAGAGCCATAAAGAAGGGCGCGATACATGTGAAGATAAATTACGATAAAAAATGCCGAAGCGCCTGCCGAGTGAAGATAGCGTATTAGCCAGCCCCATTCAACATCTCTCATAATATATTCAACAGAGGCAAAAGCATAAGCCGAGTCAGGCTTATAGTGCATGGTTAGAAAAATCCCTGTAACTAATTGCATTCCAAGCATTAGCATTGCAAGGCTACCAAAAAAGTACCAAAAATTAAAATTTCTTGGCGTGTAGTATTCCGCTAAATGTTCATTCCAAACCTTGGTAAGGGGAAACCTTTGGTCTATCCAGCTTTGTTTGTTTTTCATAATGCGCTTTTATGTAATTTCTGGGTCAACACCAATACGAATAAGCGAGTCTGACACGTATCGGTAAGGAGGTATAACTAGATTGGTAGGAGCAGGAACGCCCGCATAAACCCTACCAGCGAGGTCAAATTTTGAGCCATGACATGGACAATAAAAGCCGCCCTTCCAGCTATCGCCACCAAGGTCAGCGGCACCTGGTTCTGGACGATAAGTAGGCGAACACCCTAGGTGCGTACAAACACCCACAATGACCGCAACACTTTCTTTGTTTTTGATAGATCTAAAGTTTGACGTTACGTAGGCAGGCTGTTGATTTTTAGAGTTGCCTGTCCCATCAGGATCATCCAGACTCTTAATGAGCCCATCTGAGTTAAGAGCGTCAAGCGCTTTTTCGTCACGCATAAAAATCCAAACGGGTTTTTTGCGCCACAAAACACGAACAAGTTGGCCCGCTTCAAGCTTTGAAATATCAATATCAATAGGGGCGCCAGCAGCCTTTGTTTTTGCTGAAGGCTTCCATGTTGACAAAAAAGGCCAGGCCACAAAGCCAACACCTACAGCGCCAACCACACTAGTTGCCTTGGTTAAAAAGCGTCTTTTCTTTAAGTCTATTGTTTGTTCGGACATAAAAATTTTGAAAGATAATTAGGTAAAAAACCGCACTATTATAATGTAAATGATTAATATTTAAAAGCAAAAAACGACACACACTTACTATTATTTGCTTTTTTCAATTTTTATTGAAACTGACGTGGCGTGTGACAGTCCGTCTACTTGCTGAAGAATTGACAGCAGAGCCTTTTGTTGTTTCTTAGCGCGGAATGCTACAGAGGCATTTGTCGCTAACAGTGTTACCTTTTGTTCCTCAACCAAACACAATGTGAGGCCATTAAGCTTTGAAGGAAGCGCATTTTGAAAGAGCGAATTTAAATGATTATGCATTTTTGCTTTTTCAAACAATGAGCCCAAACCCCCTGCCGGCTTAAAATTTGTAAGGTTTGTTGTTGTTTTATCTTGCATATATGAGAAAATAGCCCAGTTTTATTAACTATTGTTTTTGTTACATGAGTATTATAAATAATGTTTTATCAAAAGTCCTTGGGTCTAACAACGAACGACTTATAAAAAAGTATACTGGACTTGTGGCAAAGACGAGCTCTTTTGAGCCTCAAATGCAGTCTCTTAGTGACCAAGATCTTGCTGATAAGACCAATCAGTTTAGAGAAAGACTTAATAACAAAGAAACAATAGATGATATTTTGCCGGAAGCTTTTGCTGTTGTTAGGGAGGCAAGCCAAAGATCACTTGGCTTAAGGCACTACGACGTGCAACTCATTGGAGGAATGGTTCTGAATGAGGGCAGTATTTCTGAAATGGGCACAGGAGAAGGAAAAACGCTAGTAGCAACCCTGCCTGCATACATTAATGCACTAGACGGGAAGGGCGTTCACATTGTGACTGTTAATGATTATCTCGCAACACGAGACGCTGAATGGATGGGCAAGGTGTTTTCTTTTTTGGGTCTTCAGGTTGGAGTGGCGATTTCGGGGATGTCTAGCGAAGAAAAAAAAGCGGCCTACGCTTGCGACATTACCTACGCAACTAATAATGAGCTTGGCTTTGATTATCTTAGAGACAACATGGCTTTTTCCCAAGAGCAAAAAACACAAAAAGCCTTAAACTATGCAATTATCGATGAGGTTGATTCGATCCTAATTGACGAAGCCAGAACTCCACTAGTTATATCTGGCCCAACAGATGACCACGCAGAGGTGTATAGGGCGATAAACAAGATGATTCCTAAATTTACACTTCAAAAAGAGACAGGCGAGGGAAAAGAAGTTGTGGTTATAGAGCCAGGCGACTACACTGTTGATGAAAAACATAAGCAGGTTTATCTTTCAGACGACGGGCATGTTAAGGCTGAAGACATGTTAATTGAGGCAGGCGCCTTAGCCGAAGGCTCAAGTCTTTATGACGCTAGCAATATAATTTTGATGCAACACTTAATATCAGCCTTACGCGCCCATATTTTATTTCAAAAAAATGTTGACTATATAGTTAAAGATGACGAGGTTGTCATTGTAGATGAATTTACAGGCAGAACCATGGAGGGCAGAAGATGGTCAGAAGGCCTCCATCAAGCAATTGAAGCCAAGGAAAATGTAAGCATTAAGAAAGAAAACCAAACATTAGCTGCTATAACCTATCAGAACTATTTTAGGCTCTATGAAAAACTAGCAGGCATGACGGGTACTGCTGAAACAGAGGCGGCAGAGCTTCATGACATCTATGGGCTAGATGTTGTTGTGGTTCCACCCAATACAAAATCTTACCGTATTGACAACTCAGACCTAATATACGGCACGATGGGCGAAAAGCTTGATGCGGTAGTCACTGATATTCAGGAATGTCAAAAAAAACAGCAGCCAGTTTTAGTTGGCACAAGCAGTATTGAAAGCTCAGAGGGCGTTTCAACTCTACTCAAGAAATACAACATCAAGCACGAGGTTCTTAATGCCAAGCAGCATCAACGCGAAGCAGAAATTATTGCAAATGCTGGTGCGCCAGGGGCCGTTACTATTTCAACGAACATGGCAGGAAGAGGAACAGACATTGTGTTGGGTGGAAGGCCGCCAGAAGAAGCCACTGAGCCTGAAAAGAACACGTGGAAAGAAAAACATGAAAGGGTCATTGGTTCAGGCGGCCTTCATATTATTGGCACTGAGCGCAATGAATCTAGGCGCGTAGATAACCAGCTACGGGGACGCTCTGGCAGGCAAGGAGATATAGGGTCGACGCGATTTTATTTGTCCTTAGAAGACAGCCTGATGAAAATTTTTGCCTCTGAAAAAACTGCCAGCATGATGAAAAAATTAGGCATGAAAGAGGGAGAGGCGCTAGAACATAGCTGGCTAAACAAGACAATTGCAAATGCCCAGAAAAAAGTTGAAGGGATGCACTACGATGCCCGTAAACATCTTCTTGAGTATGACGATGTGGCTAATGACCAGCGTAAGGTAATTTATCAGTTAAGAGACGAATTAATGGGAACTGAGGACGTTAAAGACCGCTACGAAATTATTAGAGAAGGCGTCATTAGCGACCTATTTTCTGAGCATATTTCTCCACAAGTGCTCGAAGAAGACTGGGACGTAGAGGGACTCCATAACGCTTTAATTTTAGACTATGGAGCCGATATACCAATACAGCAGCGTATAGACGATGGCCTCGATGTCGATGAATTATTAAAGATTGTTTTAGAGAGCCTGGCATTAGCTCATGAGTCAAAGGAAAACACAATTGGAAGCGAGACAATGAGGGTCTTTGAAAAAGCGGTTATGCTAAGAGCTCTGGACCATCATTGGAAAGAGCATCTTTCAGTTATGGACCATTTGAGGCAAAGCGTTAATTTGCGGGGATACGGCCAAAAAAACCCAGTACAAGAATTTAAACGAGAGTCTTTTTCAATGTTCACTCTTTTGCTTGAGACCATTAACATTGAAATGGTTAAGGCTTTGTGTAGTGTAGATACAGAACAAAAAAATAGCAATCCTGAAGAAACGCCAAGAGCCGAAAACCCACAGAGCAAAAGCGCCTCTATTCAGAATAAAAGCTCAGTAGTTGAGCGCTCTGCAGCAACAGGACGACCAGCAAAACCTAAAAAAGTTGGAAGGAACGACCCATGCCCTTGTGGCTCTGGAAAAAAATACAAGCACTGTCATGGTTAGATGCTTTACTTTTAAAAAGTCGCCAATAAGGATATGTCTGCAGTAACGCTAACTAAGCCCGATGATTGGCACCTACATCTCAGAGATGGCGATGCAATGAAGTCAGTTGTTGGAATGAGTGCTGCACAAATGGGGAGGGCGATTATTATGCCCAACCTCTCTCCGCCAGTAAAAAATTCGGTGCAGGCGAAAGCCTATCGTGAAGAAATTATGAGGGCATTGCCAAAAGGGACTAGCTTCAACCCTCTCATGGTTCTTTATCTTACAGACAGAACAACCAAGGCTGAAATTGTTGAAGCAAGCAACACCCAAGAAGTGTATGCGGCAAAATTATATCCAGCGGGCGCAACAACTAATTCAGAAAACGGCGTTACAAATCTAAATAGCATCTATCCAGCGCTAGAGTCTATGCAGAAAGAAGGCATGCCGCTTCTTGTTCATGGCGAGGCGACTGATTCCAATATAGATATTTTTGACCGAGAGGCTGTTTTTATTGATACAACCCTTAGCAAGGTTATAAAAGATTTTCCTGAGCTAAAGATTGTTCTTGAGCACATTACAACAAAAGATGCTGTTGACTTCATTGTCGAAAGTAAAAAAAATATAGCTGCTACTATTACCCCTCACCACCTACTGGCCAACAGAAATCAAATGCTCGTTGGCGGAATTAAACCGCACTATTACTGCTTGCCTGTCTTAAAAAGACAACACCCTCACCAGGATTCTTTGATAGTAGCAGCTACCTCAGGAAGCCCAAAGTTTTTCTTAGGCACAGACTCAGCGCCCCATGACCAGCACCAGAAAGAATCTGCATGTGGATGTGCTGGCATCTTTAGTGCTCATGCCGCAATTGAGCTTTATGCAGAAGCTTTTGATAGGAACAACTCAATAGAAAAACTTGAAGGGTTTTCGTCTATTTTTGGACCAGATTTTTATGGCTTGCCTCGTAATACAGAAAAAATTACTTTAGAAAAGACCACATGGAAGGTTCAAGATAGCTATGACTTTGCAAACACTACAGTAGTGCCTTTTTTTGCAGGTCTTGATCTTTCTTGGAGGCTCTTAAATTAAGAAAGGCTAGATATACTCTATCCATAAATACAGTAAATATTGCAAAACCAAGCACAGATGAGATAGACTTTCATTCATGAGTTTTGCTTCACAAATAAAGTGTGCAAATAACAAAAAGTCAAGGAGCTAATGTGTCATCAGGCAGTAAAAAAATTGTCGTCGTCGGGATAGTCAGCAATGCCGTAGTCACTTTAATAAAGTTTCTTTCTGCCTTTGTGTCAACTTCAGCTTCAATGATGAATGAAGCTATTCACTCATTAATGGATACGTTGAACCAGTTGTTTTTATTATTTGGTTTAATCGCCAGTGAAAAAGCACCCGACCAAGATTACGCTTTCGGACATCACCAAAAAAAGTTTATTTGGAATTTATGGTCAGCCATTGGGCTCTTTTCAATAGGCTCAGGCCTTGGTTTGTACCATGCATATCATTCCTACTCAATTATGGGCGAGGCAGAGACTCAAGCTGTAAGCATCAACATCCTTAATTTCAATATTAGTGGCATACTGTTGGCGTTTATTGTTCTGAGCGCATCCTTTGTGATTGAAGGCAACGCTTGGCGCGTGGCGATTAATGAGTTTCGTCAAAGAACCAAAGACGTTGATATTTCTATTGTGCAATATATATCTGAGGCCAAAGACCCAACACTGGTGGCGATGATCCTCGAAGACAGTATCGCGATGGTTGGTATCTTGCTGGCAATCATCGGTATTTCTCTTTCTTATATCACTGGTAATCCGTTTTGGGATATTCTGTTTTCCTCTCTAATTGCCGTTTTGCTTGGCATTGCAGCGGTATTTTTGGGCAGGGTAAATATGATTTATCTGTCTGATATTCGACACTTGGAAGTTGAAGAGTCCTTTACAAGTATTTGTAAAGAGCACAGTGAGGTCGAGCTTTGCCACGACGTCAAATCCATTGTGATGGATGAAAACAACATTGTTCTTGTTGCCGAGGTCGAAGTTAGAGAGGAGGCTTTAATAGACAATATCCAGGCTGACATTGAGCAAGAAAGAGCGCAAATATCAGAATATATCGAACTCAGAGACGAGCGTTCTGCAGTGTTTGCAACGGTAAAGCGTATTGATCATATTATTGAGGATTTAAGTAACCAACTTCAACAAAAACACCCACAAGTACAATCGGTTACCATTGAGGTGGGTATCTATAAGGGTTGAGGCGTGAATTCTAGATTACAAAAAAAATGCGGGACACATCTAGCATGATAGTGCTTAAATTGATCAATTGATCCTAGCGTCTTTAAAGTATTGCTTGCTATCTTTAACGTCTTCTTTAATTTGATTTTTTAACTCTTCAAGGGAATTGAATTTTATTTCTTCTCTGCATTTTTGTTTAAAAAAGACGGTAACGTAGCCACCGTATATTTCTTGATTAAAGTCAAAAATGAAGACCTCGAGAAGAACTTTAAGTCCTCCAAGTGTAGGCCTTTTGCCAACATTACAGACGCCCTTATAGTTAATATTGTTTATCTTAATTAGAACGCTAAACACTCCTAGAACTGGGCTAAGATTTCTTCTAATGCTTATATTGGCTGTTGGAAACCCAATCGTTCTGCCTTGTTTATCGCCATGGGCAACACGACCGCTAATTGCAAAAGGCCTTCCTAGAAGTTTTTCTGCGGTTTGAAAATCCCCTAAAGAAAGTAGTTTTCTAATTGCAGAGCTACTAACACGTTTATTATCAATGCTCACACTAGCAACTCTTTCAACAGTAAAGCCATGGCCAATTGAGTGCTCTTGAAGCATATCACAATCCCCTAGGCGATCTTTGCCAAAACGGAAATCATCACCAACATAGCAATACTTGACTTTAATTTTTTTAACTAGAACATCCTCAATAAAGGAGTGAGCACTTATTTGGGAAAAAGATCTGTTAAATCTTATTAACAGGTGTTTGTCTACACCCAATGATTTAAGATATAAGTGTTTATCCCTAAAACTACTCAGCCTTGCTTTGGGGCGGCCAAAAAAAGACTCGGGAGTGACAGAAAATGAAACCACAAGCGATGGCACGTTTAGATTTTTTGCAGTTGAGACTAGCTTTTTAATAATTTCTTGATGTCCTATATGGACGCCATCAAAGTTGCCAATGGTTAGAGCGCATCCAGTCTGGTTTTTAAGATTATGAAGGCCGCGAATTAGTTCCATGGTGCTATTTTACTCATAGCCTTAAGACTTATTAACTGAATCAAGCGCCAATAGTATTTTTTTAGTAGGGGCTGGTAAGCCGAGAGATAGTCCTTTAACTTGATAATACCCATTAACGCCTCCTGGCGAGCTAACAACAACTGGCCTAACCCACAAATCGTAATGACTAAAGCTATGTCTAAAGCTAGAAAGCGAGCGTGTTATAGTGGCACCTATGTTGTGTTTTTTAACCATTGCGCCTATTTCAATATCATTGTCACTGCACTCAACAAAGCTCCATAGTCCTCCCCAGATTCCCTTATTGGGTCTTTTTTCTAGGTAGACATCCCCCCTTTCGTTCAGGAAGACTAAGAATGCAGCCGATTTTTCAGGTTTGATCGTTTTTATTTTTTTAGTTGGGAAGCGTTCTTGTTCGTTGCAAAGCTTGGCTTTACAGCCTCTCGATATTGGACACTTTGTGCAGCGAGGCTTTCTAACAGTGCAAACAGTCGCACCTAAGTCCATAATTGCTTGAGTGTAGTTTGAGTTTTGAGCCTTAGGAGTGTGCAGCTTTGCAAGATTCCATAATTCTTTTATCACGCTACTAGAGCTGTAATGGCCAGAAACCTTGTGATATCTGGCTAAGACTCTCTTAACATTGCCATCAAGAATTGGAAGAGGCTGGTTACAGGCTAATGACAAGACGGCACCAGCAGTTGATTCTCCAACTCCTGGAAGAGCCAACAAGTCTGAGTAGTTAGTTGGAAAAACCCCGCCATGCGTAGTTAAAATTATCTTAGCGCTTTTGTGGAGATTTCTTGCTCGGCTGTAGTATCCTAACCCAGCCCATAACGCTAAAACGGCATCTTCATCCGCGTTAGCAAGGGCGGCTATATCTGGAAAATTTGCTATAAAGTTATTAAAGTAATCTATCACAGTAGAAACCTGCGTCTGTTGAAGCATAATTTCTGACAACCAAACATGATAGATATTAGGGGGTTCAGATTGCCAAGGGAGGTTTTTTCTTCCGTTTTCTTGAAACCAGTCTAAAAGCTCTTCGGCCAGTTCCGTCACTTCTTTAACTTAAGGGGGTTATTTGGATCAATTCCATCCATAAAGGGTTTGGCAATATCTTCATTGGTGATTTGGTATACACAGCCAATCCAGTTATTAATAATCGCATTAGCGCTGTCGTGCCATGTATTGTCAAGCTTGTTTGTAATCAAAGCTTCAGGAAAGTCCGCAATCGATGCTTTTTTGGAATCAAGTTTTGTTCGGTATTCCTCTAGAATAGCTTGACTTTGTAACGATAGGTAATTGCTTGGAATTGGAGGATATTCAGTGCCATTATTTTCAAGATATAGAGCAACTTCTCGCTTGTATTCCTTCAGAAGACTAATGGCGTCATACTCAGGATGACCCTGAAAAAAAACAATCCTAAAAAGGTCAGGACTTACCGCCAAGTGAACTCCAATAGGGCTTTTAGCCAAAACTTCCACCTCTGCTTTGGCAAATTGAAATTCAGAAATTTCATTAAACCGAGAATGTGGTATGTCAAAACGAGTATTGACACCTTTAACAAGAGGGTGGCCTCTATTAATAACGTTATGCGGAAAAACCCCCCAGTGCTTTGCTCCAACTGGCTGGCGTTTTTGCCCATATTTAAATTCTAAAACTGCATGCGTTGCTAAGCAAGAGCATAATGTTGAGGTTACATTCTCATAAGACCACTCCACAACTTCTTTAAGTTGTTCATAAAATGGGGCGCGCTGAAGATCAGGATGAGAGACATTGGCGCCACTAATAATTAGCGCATCAAGGCCCTGAGATTTAATTTCTTCAAAAGTTTTATAGTGCTTTTTTAAGTGCTCTGACGCTTTCGGGCTTCTTTCAATACTAGAAAGAGAAAAAGGGTGCATATAAAACTGAGCAATTTGGTTTGAATGGCCAACTAAACGAAAAAACTGTCGTTCAGTGGCCTCCAGAGCCGCATCTGGCATCATGTTTAAAAGACCAATATGAAGCTCTCTAATGACCTGGTGTTCAGCCCTGTCCTTGGAAAGGATTGTTTCACCTTGATTTTTTAGGCGTTCAAATGAAGGCAGATTTGAGTGGGCTATTAATGGCATGTTATTTCAACGCGTTAGAGATTAGGTTAATAACATCTTTTGAAGAGCTACAATCATGAAGCTCGTCGCTTTTTATAGTACAGCCGTATTTACTTGCGAGTGATTCATACTTTTTAAGTCTGTCTGTAACCAATTTAGGAAAAACCCAGCCTACAAAGGAGTCTGGATTAATTTGAGCGGCGTAACTTAGATTATTTTCTTTTAAGTAGGACTGAAGAGCCTTTTCAAAAAAGTTGGGATTGTAGTACATTGGCTTAGGCCGTCTTTTAGCCCGATCAATAAGTTTACGCTCAGTTTCCTTGCTCGTTTTAATATAGACAATTAGAGTTTTTTCTGACAGAAGCTTAAAAAGTTTTTCATCGTTCAGCTCGCAAAGACTTCCCCCTGCATCATTTATAAAGTGGGCATAACCTTCTTCTTGAGACTGGTTTATAAACCGAGGAACCTCATACATGGCCTTTATTTCTGCTTCTAGAAAGAGACTTTGGCGGCGAATGAATTCATTGATCGGAAGGCCGCCTTCTTCAGGGTTTCCAATCTTGCCAAGAAACGTAGAGATTGGCTCTAGGTTTTTAAAAGTAACCTGGCTATTCACACTTATAGAGTTGTTTTCAAGTAACGGCCGAAGCCAAGGGTCTTCCTTCATTTTTAGAGCTATATTGTCAATAATCGCATCTTTTAAGTGAGTTGCGCCAATTCTATAGTCACCTGAAAAATGGAACCAACCGCCTTCTTCTCCAATAAGTTTTGCAAGACGCGTCTTGCCTACCCCCGACATTCCAAGCAAGGTTAGACGCTTATTTTTTTCATTTTTAAATTGGTCAGCAGAGTTAATCATATAACACCATCTTCCTTAAACATCGCGCGAATGCCTCGAATAGTTTGCAAAATTCTCATTCATTCTTTTTAGCTTAGTTATTAAGTGTATTCAAGTAGAGAGTGTTAGATGATAGGAGCTAAACTTTCTTATATTAAGTACACCACTGTCTAGTAATAAATATTGGCCTTTAATGCCCTCCAAAACACCTGCAATTGAGGGCGTTTTGTCAAAGTTTAAAGAGACAACCTTGGTGGGGTATTTTAGCACAGGGTAGTTGATATTTACGACATCGTCGTGAAGCCTTATGGCGCCAGTCTCGTCAATCTCGTCTGAAATTTCACTTAGTAATGATGCCGTCAAAGAAGGAAGATCTGATAATTCAACTTCATTTTTCAACATGTTTCGCCAGTTTGTTCTGTCCGCAATGAATCTCTTTAAGGCGACCTCGATTGTGCCAGAGTCTCTGCGTGATTTTACTTCAAGTATCGGTAGGGCAGAAACCGCACCCTGCTCAATCCAGCGATTATGAGTTCTTTCTTTATTAGTGATTCCGACCTTTACTTTAGCAGTGTTTGCAAGATAAACAACAGTGGGTTGAAAACAGTAGCCGAGGCCCCATTCTGGCTCTCTGCAGGTTCCTAAGTGAAAGTGGCATTCCTCAGGTTTCATGATGCACATATCACACCTTGCTAGCGAAATGAAACAGGGGTAACAGTAGCCTCCTTGCCAGCTCTTTTTCGTTTCTCTTCCACAATTAGAACAATTTATTGCATCATTATATTTCAGCTCAATACGTTGCCCTAAAAGAGCATTCATATCTATTTTTTCTTCACCAATTGGGAGTTGATAGTAGGCATCTCCATCTACCAGAGAAGTATTCATTGCTTGTACGTTCCCACTTAATTGCATAGCATTGTTTGAACATTGCGATATTTGTCAGCAGTTTGAATCATAATTTCATTAGGAATAATTGGCGCTGGCGGAGTCTTGTTCCAATCGAGCGTTTCAAGGTAATCTCTAATAATTTGTTTATCAAAGCTATTAGGGCTGATACCAGGAGTATAGTCTGCCAGAGGCCAGAATCTTGAAGAGTCAGGTGTCAAAACCTCATCCATCAGCGTTAGTCGGTTTTCTGAGTCTAGTCCAAATTCAAACTTTGTGTCAGCAATAATAATGCCACAATTAAGCGCATGTTCGGCGGCAAAATTATATAAGCTAAGACTTATTTTTTTTATTTGAGTTGCAATTTTACTGCCAACTATATTCTCAGTTTCGTTGAACGAAATGTTAGCATCATGCTCCCCAACTGCCGCTTTTGATGAGGGCGTATAAAGAGGGCTTTCGAGTTTTTCGGCAAGACGCATTTGAGGAGGAAGTGAAATCCCACAAACAGATCCTGTTGAGTTGTATTCTTTCCAACCAGAGCCAATTAAATAACCTCTAACTACAGCCTCAATTGCTATAGGTTTAAGCTTCTTAACGACAATCGCACGACCATGAAGCGCCTCAGCCTCTTCTTTCGATAAAACATCTTCAAGCCCTATATTGGATAGATGGTTTTGAATAATGTGATCTGTCTTATTAAACCAGTAGTTCGCTATGGAAGTAAGAATTTTCCCTTTGTCTGGGATAGGCTGATCAAAAACAACGTCAAAAGCAGAAAGACGGTCGGTTGTTACAATCAACATGTAGTTTTTGTCGATATCGAAAATGTCCCTGACCTTGCCTCGATGAAGAAGCGGCAAGCTTAAATTGGCCTTTACAAGAGACTGCATCTACACCCTAAATAGTATAAAGTTTTTATTTTAATCGAATGTGTTGGTGATGTGACCTTGTTAAAAGGCATAGCCTTAAAAAGTCTTGCTATACCCCTAAGTCTATGAGCACTTGTTTTGCTCGAGCTTGAAATTCTGACATTTTGTTGCTTGGTACAAAAGACTGTTTGGGTAGTCTGACTTTTTCTGCGTCTTGGTGAACGCCGTTAATTCGAATTTCGTAATGTAAATGTGGTCCAGTAGATTGGCCCGTGCTCCCCACATACCCAATCAATTGTCCTTTCGAGACCTTGTCTCCAGGCTTTAGGCCCTTTGCAAACTTTGATAGGTGTGCATAAACAGTTAAATATTCTGAGCCATGTTTTAAGTAAACCACATTCCCATAGCCTGTTAATGTAGCTGTATATTTAACAATGCCTTTTGCTGTAGCGTGAACTGGTGTGCCTGAAGGAGCGGCAAAGTCGGTTCCTCTATGAGAGCGATAAACTCTGAGGGTTGGGTGGTAGCGGCTTTTTTGAAATCCTGAGCTAATTCGATTATATTTGTTAGGAGCAAAGGCAAACGTATCGTTAAGAGTTGCTCCTTTTGAGGTGAAGTATTTTTTTTCACCAAGAGAGTTTTTGTAAGCAAAAAGCGCAATGGTTCTTTTCCCGCCAATATAAATCATCGCACAAGGCGTTTTCTCTCCGTCCCATGAAAGAATAAACTTGTCACCCTTTCTTAGGTCTCTTTTAAAGTCTATTTCCCATGAAAAATTATCCACCATCATCTTGGTCACTTCGGCTTCAATGCCAGCTTTTTTGGCATCATAGTTAAGAGACTTATTGATTGTTATTGTTGTGTGTGTTAAGTCTCCAGTAAGCTGAGAATTAACTCTATCGAAGCGAAATTTTTTATTTTCATACGATATAAGTAAAGGGGTTGAATTTATAGGACTAAATATAATTTGTTCTAGATTGTGCCTGTTGTCGAGAGTTATTCTAAATTTGTCGCCAGGAAAAATATTATTCAGTCTCTGGGCTCTTTCGTCAGAAGTCATTAGCTTTGTTAAGAGCGCCCCAGAAAGGCCTGTACTAAAGAAAAACTTATAAAAAGCATCGCCCCTTGACACTTCAAAACTAAAGTCATGCCTTCCATCTGCCATAGATGGAGAGGTTAAAGCTGAGAACAGCAAGAAAAAGGCAAGCAAAAAAGGCCTACACAAAAATAGTAGTTTATTATTAAGCACTTGATTCAATTACAGATCTTGCTATTTGACGAGAAAGTTGGTCATTTTCCACAACTCTCTCAAGTGTGTCAACATTTGATACAGGAACATCTAAAAGCGTTTTTTCTATGGTTTTGCTAATATCAAGAAAGCCAATTTTATTCCCAAGAAAAGCTTCAACGGCAATCTCATTGGATGCATTGAGGGTGCCAGGAGCATTTTTACCTTGTTTTAAGGCTTCATAGGCAAGACCTAGGCAGGGAAAGATGGCCATATTAGGCGATATAAACTCGAGCGGCTTTTGCTTGGTTAGGTCAAGATCTTCTACTCCGGAATTGTGCCGTTCAGGGTAAGAAAGCGCATATGATATTGCGCTTCTCATGTCTGGTAAGCCTAGCTGAGATAAAACACTTCCATCATTAAAATAAACGAAGGAATGAATAATGCTTTGGGGGTGAATAACCACCTCAATTTGATTTGAGCTTAATCCAAACAGAAAGGTTGCCTCAATAACCTCCAGCCCTTTATTCATCATTGTTGCAGAGTCAACAGAAATTTTTTTCCCCATTGTCCAGTTAGGGTGTTGGCATGCCCGTTCTGGGGTGACATGCTTAAGTTCATGAATAGGCGTTTTAAGAAATGGACCGCCTGAGGCAGTTAGCTGTATTTTTTTGAGTCCATCAATTCCTCCTTGGAGGCATTGGAAGATTGCACTATGCTCAGAGTCCACTGGAATTAACTCGGCACCAGATTTTTTAGCAGCATTTATTAGCAAGTCACCTGCTAGGACTAATGACTCTTTGTTAGCCAACATAACTCTTTTGCCAGTATCTACTGCAGCTAAAGTGGACGCCATTCCTGCGCTACCAACAACCGCAGCCATGACGTAATCAACTTCTTTATGAGAGGCTATCTCTATGAGAGCATTCTCACCAGACAAAACGGTCACCCCTTCGGGTGCTGTTTTTCGTAAACTTTCAGCAGCATCAGGATCAACTAGTACAGCATAAGTCGGCATATGTGTTTTACAAAGTAGCAGCATTTTTTGCCAACTTTTGTTTGCACTTAAGGCAAAGACTTTATATTTATCTGTATGACGTGAAATGACCTCAAGCGTATTGAGGCCGATCGAGCCAGTTGCGCCTAATATAGAAACTTCCTTCATATTAAAAAACTAAACAAAAGAAAAAAGATTGGTGCTGCACAGGTTAGGCTGTCTATTCTGTCAAGAAGCCCCCCATGTCCAGGAAGAATTTTTCCGCTATCCTTTACGTCTGCTATACGCTTAAGTACGCTTTCGAATAAATCACCAAGAATCGAGACCAAAGAAACAATTAGTGATAAAACTGCGAAGTTAAAGTAGTTTTCAAGAGTGGGGTTGTCGATTGTTATCAAAACATATAAAGCACCAACAACAAGAGATAAAATAATTCCACCTAATGCGCCTTCAACGGTTTTTCCAGGACTAACATTAGGACAAAGCTTATTTTTACCAAAAGCATTGCCAGCGAAATAAGCCCCAATATCTGCCGCCCATATCAGAGCAAGGAGCAGCAAAACCAGTGAGGCAGTGTTTTTATGAAGCGCGATTAGTGCTAAAGCCATTGGAACTAAAAAAAACAGCCCGTTAACAAGTTTTATAGATAAGGCCTTATCTAAATACTGGCCATGCCTTGGAAAAGTAAGGGTCCAATATAATGCAATAATCCACCAAAGTGACGAGGCAATTAAAACTGGCCTCAGGAGCGACGGCTCCTCTTTTAAAGAATAAGTTATAGCAATAGCTAGAATGATGAACGCAACTTTTCCAGCTATAGATTTTATTTTTATAAGGCTACAGAATTCCCACGACGCAATTATAAGGATCACTATAAGGGCTCCTACAAATTGGTTTTGATTTGAAACTAAGACTCCCATAATAACTAGAGGACCTAGAAGTGCAGCAGTTATTAGCCTCTTAATTAGCACTATGTGTCGCCATTTCTTGTGCCAAAGCGTCGATCGCGCGAATGGAAGCTTTCAATGGCAAGATTAAGAGAGACTTCATCAAAGTCAGGCCACAACGTATCGCAGAAGTAGAGCTCGCTATATGCAATATCCCAGAGTAAAAAATTACTTATTCTTACCTCGCCACTCGTACGAATCAATAAATCAGCTCGAGGGTATTTTGCCAAAGAGGTGTATTTCTGAAATAAAGTAGGGTCGATGTCTTGAGGATTAAGCCCGCCAGTCGAGGCTTGTTCAGCAATTTTTTTTGCAGCCTCAGTGATGTCCCATTGTCCGCCGTAGTTTGCAGCGATAACAAGGTTGAGTCCAGTATTGCTTTGAAGTTGCTCTTGAGCGTCTTCAGCCAAGGATTGAATTTCTGGTGTAAAAACAGAAAGGTCGCCAATAATTTTGAGTTTGATATTGTTGTCTTTGAGTTTTTTGGTTTCGTTTTTAAGTACAGTTAAGAAAAGCTTAAATAGTACGCCAACCTCTTCATCTGAGCGCTTCATATTTTCGCTGCTAAACGCAAAAAGAGTTAAGGTGTTAACGCCTATTTTTGCACAATGCTTGACAATTTTTCGAACACTTTGAACGCCTTTTTGGTGTCCACTAGAGCGAGGAAGGTGTTTTGATTTCGCCCACCGGCCATTGCCATCCATAATAATGGCTATATGTTTTGGTGGGAGCCTTTCGCTCATAAAGGGTATTGTTTTTTTGAAGCCATAGGGCGCAATTATACCTATAGGGCCTTCTAAAACCTAATGTAAAGTCTGGCTACTGTAATTAGCTTATAAGGGTAAACCAGCTTACTAAAAAACAGATATCTTTATGCGGTAAAATTGTTTCATATGAGCTTAGCAAAGAGAATTATTCCATGTCTTGATGTCCGAGATGGGCGTGTTGTAAAAGGCGTTCAATTTGTTGATATTAAAGACGCAGGCGACCCTGTTGAAGTTGCAAAGCGTTATGATATTGAGGGGGCTGATGAGATTACCTTTCTTGACATTACAGCGTCGCACGAGGGTCGAGATACTACTATACACATGGTTGAGAAAATTGCTGAACAGGTCTTTATTCCGCTGACTGTGGGGGGAGGTATTCGTAAAGCTGAGGATGTTCGAGCAATGCTGAAGGCTGGTGCTGATAAGGTGGCTGTTAATTCTGCTGCAATCTTTAATCCTGGACTAATCAACGAGCTTTCTAGAGTTTTTGGATCTCAATGCATTGTTATTGCAATTGACGCTAAACGAGTTTCTAATGACCCAGCAAAATGGGAAATATTTACTCACGGGGGGCGCAAACCAACTGGAATTGATGCTATTGAATGGGCTATAAAAATGACTCAGGGAGACGAAGGCGCAGGCGAGATTTTATTAACTTCAATGGATAGAGATGGAACAAAGGACGGGTTTGATATTGCCCTTACTAGAGCAATATCGGATGCAGTTTCTGTCCCTGTAATTGCATCTGGGGGCGTTGGCAAGTTGTCGCATTTATCCGAAGGCGTGATAGATGGCGGTGCAGATGCAGTTCTAGCTGCAAGCATTTTTCATTTTGGTGAATATACTATAGGAGAGGCTAAAAAATCAATGCATGATAGAGGTATTGAAGTTAGGCTATAGAATATTGAGTTTTGAGGCTCAACAGCGTATCATTACGCAGTTTTGATTCTAGGACTGTAATGACTGTAAAAAAAGAATTTTGGGCGTTATTGGGATTATTTATATTGCCTATTGCTCTTGGCACTCTATTTTTTTATTTAAACCCAAGCTATTTTACTAAAAGCACGGTTAATTACGGGGAGTTGGTTCGCCCTGTAATCGCCACCGATGACTCAGATATTGAAATTGAAGGCGACGCTTCTTTAGATGGCATATGGACCATTGTTTATGTTGCGAGCAGCTGCGATAGTGTCTGTGATAAAGCAGTTGCTGATATAAAGACTATTCGCACCCTTATAAATATGGATATGCGACGAATTCAAAGAATGCTTATTACTAAAGATGGATCATCTCCAAAGATCATTGATGAGAGCTTAATCAAAGCAAAAATTACTAGTGAAAGGCTTACCGAAAACCTCTCTAAGTTTCCTGAAAATGCTATTTATTTAATAGATCCTATAGGCAACTTTATGCTCTATTACAAGCCCCAAGGAATTAATATTAAATTTGTTTTAAAAGATCTTAAGCGGCTTTTAAAGTACTCCAGAATAGGATAAAAAATGACAAGCTCGCCTTCAATTAAAGATCTATTAGCCTTATGTAAATTAAAAGTTGTTTCGCTTATTTTGCTCACCGCTGTTGTTGGAATGCTTTTAGCTGTTCCTTATGTACCTAACCTATTGCTTATTGTCATTGCTTCAATTGGTATTTCTTTGTCTGCGATGTCTGCAGCAGTTTTCAACCATATTATTGATGAAAAAATTGATCTACAAATGTCAAGAACGGATCGTCGACCATTGCCCAAGGGAAAGGTAACTCGTAATCAGGCTCTTGTCTGGGGTTTGTTTTTAGGGCTTGTTGGTATTGCTTTGTTGTTTTTCTTCGTTAATGCGTTGACCGCTGTTTTGACGTTCCTGTCGCTTATTGGTTATGCGGTTTTTTATACGATGTATTTAAAACATGCAACGCCACAAAATATCGTTATTGGTGGCGCTGCTGGTGCTGCACCGCCGGTTCTTGGGTGGACCTCGGTTGCCGGTTCTCAAGGCATCGAATATGCGCTTTTACTTTTTTTAATCGTATTTATTTGGACACCACCACATTTTTGGGCTTTGGCTATTCATAGGCGAGATGAATACAAAAAAGCGCAAGTGCCTATGTTGCCAGTCACCCACGGCCTTGAGTTTACCAGGGTACAAATTCTCTTATACACTGTGCTATTGCTTCTCGTTACGCTCCTTCCTTACCTAACTGGAATGAGTGGAGTTATTTACCTAATTTCCGCAGCCACTTTGGGCGCTCTTTTCTTAGGCTACTCCGTTAAGATTTTTCTAGAGCCGGACAACCCAAGGATTGCATTTAAAACCTTTAAGTACTCTGTAAATTACCTGATGGTCTTATTCGTGGCTCTTTTAATTGACCACTACCTGCTGATGACCTTTGGAGTCTCTATCTAGCTATGAGGGCAATGTTGCAAGTCTTTCGGGCGGTAGTATCAGCCATGATTGGTGTTGGCAAAAAGCAAAACCTTGAAAAAGATTTTGAGTCTACTGAGAAAAACGGCCCCTGGGCATACATAATTGTTGGACTAATTATGACAATCCTTTTTATTGGAACTATACTTTTTGCAGTAAGGCTCGCCTTATCTTAGCGCCTCAATAATTTCATCAATAGCCTTCGCCATAGCAGTAGGCTCATGAGGACTTGTTAACAAAGCAGTTAACTTAAGGTCAGGACTAAAGAGTAGGTAGCTGCTAGTATGGTCAATGTCATAATGTGCAGTTTTGGCGCTTGTATGGCTGTCACTATTATCCATATCGTGATCCTCATGAGAATTCATATCTGAGTCCATATCATTATTCTTATGCTCGTGTTCACCGTTTTCACCATGGGAGCTATGATCTTCTTGCGCTAATTTTTGTGACTCAACAACCTCATGATAAACTCCAAGAGATTTACTAATAGACATCAGCTCATCTTGATACGCCGTTAAGCCGAGAAAGGACGGGTTAAAAGCACTTGCAAACTTATTAAGCTTTCCAATGTCTCGATTTGGGTCTACAGAAATAAAGACAACTTGTAGGCTATCTTTGTTGTCCATCATCTGATAAGTAAGATTAATTTTTGAGAGGTCAACTGGGCATATATCCGGACATGAGGCATAACCAAAATATAATAAAGCCCACTTACCTTGGGTCAGGTCAGATAAATGAACGGCATCGGATTTATCATTTATAAAGTGTAACTTATCGGAAGAAGATTTTGCTTGTGGGTATAGAGATGCAGCAGGAGCGACGGAATTTTTTAGCTCACCAATACTTGGCTTACCATTCAAATAAAAAAAAGCAGCAACTCCAATAAGAATGATTAAAAGTAGTGAAGAGAGTAGAGTTGATTTATTCATAATAGGTTGTTTTGAATTATTAATAAAGTCATTGAGCAGTCATTGGATTGTTAAAGACCTTGTGAGCCAAGCTTGTGAGACTTAACAAGAGGCCTAACGCAACTGCGTTATGCATCACAGCGGCAAACATTGGTAATGACATAACAACATTGATGATCCCTAGAGCAACCTGCGCTGCTAAAAGAATAAGCATAAGAAAAAGGTTATTTTTAAGAATTGTGTAATTTTTAAAAGAAAAAGTCAAGGCAATTATAGCCGCCGTAACAACCAAAGCACCAATCCGGTGTACCATTTGAATAGCACTTCTGCTTTGATTTTCCAAAACACCAAACTCGTAATCTATGCCAAGTGGCCCCCAAAAATATGCATTTTTAAAATCCATATCATCAGGCCACAACTGGCCTAAACAGGTTGGAAAATATTCTCCACATGATAGGGCTGCATAGTTTGTACTTGTCCACCCACCCAGAAAAATTTGGAACACTAAAAGAGCGACAACAGAAACGAGCATTATTTTGTGACGCTTTAAAACATGTTGATTCAATTGCATTGGAGTGCGCTGATTTAATAGCAACCAAAAAACTAAAATTGTTGTTGAAAAGCCACCTAATAAGTGCATCGTAACAATACCAGGGTGAACTTGTTCGGTCACCGTCCACATTCCAAGCGCCCCCTGAAAACCTACCAATAAAAGCAGAAGGGCTGGAAGCTTTATTGACTGAGATCTTTCAGTTTTGCGAAACGCTGCAAACAAAAATATCACTATTATTGAAAGACCAAGTGTAGATGCTGCATATCTATGAACCATCTCTTTCCAGGCCTTTGCTGTATCAAGAGGTTTTTCATATTCGTCTGATACAACATCAGGAACAAGCAGTTGGCCATAACATCCAGGCCAATCTGGACAACCTAGTCCGGCATCTGCAAGACGAGTATATGCACCAAGCACGACAACTATAAGCGCCAATATTAGCGAAAGGTTAAGTGTTTTTGTGTACATAGTCATCCATTGGTTTAGCAGCTAGGTATTTTAATGAAGCAAGTTAATTGATGGGAAAATATTGTGCTAAATATAGCAAACAACAATTGTATATGGGATTTTTTTGTTAAATTTTAACGACTATTGCTTTATTTTTTTTATTGATATCAAGGCGCTGATGAATAAAGTTCAATTAATATTGAGAATAAAGGCGAATTTTTGCTTGGTAAAAAAGCCATAAACAGGTATCATTTGATAGCATTTTTGAACGAAGTTGAAATGCCATATTAGACATTTCTGTATATTTTAAAAATGTCGTATATAATACCCTTTTTTTAATTGTGGTTATTTTTTTAGTTAGTCCTTAAAGAAATATTAAATTCGGAGAATCTATGAAACTATTGTTGACTCTTGCTGGCGCAATAACTGCCTTACTGAGCTCTAAATCTGTATTGGCAGAATATGGGCTTAATATGACCCAGGGAATTACAGATATCAGTAAGGATATTTATGGCCTTCATATGATGGTGTTTTGGGTATGTGTTGCAATTGGGGTCGTTGTTTTTGGCGCAATGTTTTATTCGATTATTGCACACAGAAAATCCAAGGGCGCTAAAGCAGCTCATTTTCATGAGAGCACAACTGTTGAATTTCTTTGGACGGGTGTACCAATCTTGATCTTAATTGCAATGGCAATTCCAGCATCTAAGACGCTTATAGATATAGAAGTTTTGGACAAGGCCGACATGACAGTTAAAGTAACCGGAATGCAGTGGAAGTGGCAATACGACTACCCTGAGGAAGGCATAAGTTTTGTTTCTAATCTCTCCCAATCCTCCAGAGACGTAGTTGATGGAACACCAGAAGAGCGTGAAGCAGTTGATAACGACGACACCTATCTTCTTTCTGTTGACAAGCGCCTAGTGGTTCCAGTTGACACCACAATTCGCTTTTTGATTACCTCATCTGATGTAATACATAACTGGTGGGTGCCAGCATTTGCGGTTAAACAGGACGCTAATCCAGGCTTTATTAATGATGCATGGGCAAAGCCTTCAGAAATCGGAACATACAGAGGCCAGTGTGCTGAGCTCTGTGGGAAAGATCATGGATTTATGCCAATTGTGGTTGATGTTGTTTCTAAAGCTGACTATGCCGAGTGGGTCGAAAGCATGCAGGCAGAAAAGGTAGCTGAGGCCGCAAGCGCCACCATGGTTTGGACTGAGGATGACCTTGTTGCTAAGGGTGAAACTATCTATAACGCAAACTGTTCAGGTTGTCACCAAAAAGACGGCTCTGGTATGCCTGGCGTCTTCCCTGCAATGATAGGGTCAAGTGTGACAAATGGACCAGCTGCAGATCACCTCAACATTGTTATTAATGGTAAGGGTGGAATGCCGGCATTCAAAATGCTAAGTGACTCTGAATTGGCTTCAGTGATTACCTATGAAAGAAGATCTTTTGGTAACAATGGATCAGTTGTTCAACCATCAGATGTTACATCTGCACGTTAATTTAAGGAGAAATACATGAGCTCAACTACAACGGCAGCAGCACACGACGACCACCATCACGGTCCAGAAAAAGGGCTTCTAAGGTGGATTAAAACAACCAACCATAAAGATATTGGTACGCTCTACTTGTGGTTTTCTTTTGTGATGCTTCTTGTAGGTGGCGCATTAGCTATGGGAATTCGTGCAGAGCTTTTACAGCCAGGCCTGCAATTATTTGAACCACAATTTTTTAACCAACTAACAACAATGCACGGTCTTATTATGGTATTTGGCGCTATTATGCCTGCCTTTGTTGGACTAGCTAACTGGTTAATTCCTATGATGGTTGGGGCACCTGATATGGCCTTACCTAGAATGAATAACTGGAGTTTTTGGATCTTACCTTTCGCAGGCGCAATTCTTATTAGTACGTTTTTTATGGAAGGCGGTGCGCCGGCATTTGGATGGACCTTCTACGCACCACTCTCAACTACCTTTGCTCCTGACTCAACAGACTTCTTTATCTTTGCTGTTCACTTGCTGGGCTTTTCATCAATCATGGGATCGATAAATATTATTGCTACTGTTCTTAACATGAAGGCACCTGAAATGAGATTAATGGACATGCCTTTGTTTGTATGGACCTGGCTAATTACATCATTTTTGTTAATTGGTGCAATGCCTGTTTTAGCAGGCGCCGTTACAATGATGCTTACCGATAGAAATTTTGGTACCGCCTTTTTTGATGCAACAGGCGGTGGAGACCCAGTAATGTTCCAGCATATTTTTTGGTTCTTTGGACACCCAGAGGTATATATTATGATTTTGCCTGCCTTTGGTATTATTTCTCATATCATTCCAACGTTTGCTCGGAAGCCTCTATTCGGCTATTCGTCGATGGTTTACGCAACCGCCTCGATTGCTTTCTTGTCCTATATTGTGTGGGCGCACCATATGTTTCTAACGGGAATGCCGGTAGCGGGTGAGCTTTACTTTATGTATGCAACCATGTTAATTGCTGTGCCAACTGGTGTAAAAGTGTTTAACTGGGTGGCAACTATGTGGAAGGGCTCTATGACTTTTGAGACCCCTATGCTTTGGGCGCTATCGTTTGTTTTCTTGTTTACTATTGGCGGCTTCTCAGGCTTAATGCTTGGTATTGCGCCAGCGGACATTCAATATCACGATACCTATTTCGTAGTCGCACACTTTCACTATGTTCTTGTAACAGGCGCTTTGTGGGGAATTATTGCGGCAGTGTTTTATTGGCTTCCAAAATGGACAGGAAAAATGTATAACGAGACGCTTGGAAAAGTTCACTTTTGGTGGTCATTGATTTCTGTAAATGTATTGTTTTTCCCTCAGCACTTTTTAGGTTTAGCAGGAATGCCTCGCCGTATCCCTGACTATGCATTGCAGTTTGCTGACTTTAATTATATTTCTTCAATTGGTGCATTCTCTTTCGGGCTATCATTTTTGTTGTTTACCTATATTGTGGTTGACTGTATACGTAACGGCAAGCCTGCAGACGCACGTCCATGGCCAAGTGCTAAGGGGCTTGAGTGGACTTTGTCTTCGCCAGCTGCTTACCATAGCTTTGGTGAGCCACCAACAAGAGCTGAAATTTTGGCAGAGTCACAGCATAGCTGATGGCAGATAATAAAAACAACAAAGGCGCCATTACAACTGCTTTAATAGTTGGCGCTATTGCAATAGGAGTATATGTAGCGACCATTTTGCTTAATGGCTGAGATGGAAAGAAAAAAAATTACAAAAGGGTTTTGGATAAAGCTGGTTTCTGTTCCCATTTTGATGTTCTTTTTTGCTTATGCCATGGTGCCAATTTACGAGGTCTTGTGTGATATTACAGGCTTTAATGGAAAAACGGGGACTGTAGAAACTGAGCAGTTATATGAGGTAAACGAGGAGCGTATTGTTAGTGTAAGTTTTTTTGCGTCAACTAGTCCTGGGTTTCCAGTACAGTTCGCCCCTAAGGTTAACTCTATGGAGGTTGTACCAGGTAAGTTTTATACGACGAGTTACATAGCAAAAAATACGACTGATGAGATGATTTATGGACAGGCTATCCCAAGTGTAGCGCCCACAGATGCAGCTCTTTATTTTAAGAAGTTAGAGTGTTTTTGTTTTGTTAAGCAAGGGTTCAAGCCTAATGAAGAGGTTGAGATGGAACTTCGATTTGTAATTGAGCCGGAGATGGAAGAGCGAATTAAAGACGTAAGTTTGTCATATAATTTTTATAAGTTAGATAGTTAAAGAGAGGAAGAAAAATGAGCAACGAAAAATATTATGTCCCTCATGGAACCTACTGGCCAATCATAGGCTCTGTTGGTATTTCAACACTATTTGTTGGGTTTGCTAACCACATGCATCACGTAGGTTGGGGATGGCCGGTGATGTTGTTGGGCTTTTCAATAATTGCCTTTATGTTGTTTGGGTGGATCGGAACCGTGGTCAACGAAAGCATTAGCGGCACTTATAATAAGCAGGTTGATAGGTCATTTCGATGGGGTATGAGCTGGTTTATCTTTTCTGAGGTAATGTTTTTCGCAGCATTCTTTGGCGCCTTGTTATATGCAAGAACGATAAGTGTTCCGTGGTTGGGAGGTGCAGATAATAATGTATTTACCCCTGAGCTTTGGGAAGGTTTTAAGGCTGCTTGGCCTCTGATAAACACGCCCGGCACAATTGGACAAAATGGAACAACCTTCTCAACTGGTTTTGAGTTAGTTGATGCCTGGGGGTTGCCTGCAATTAACACCGCTCTTCTTTTAACTTCGGGCGTTACTATTACATACGCTCATCATGCTTTAAGGTCAGGACACAGAGATGCATTGGTTGCCTGGATGATTGCAACTATCGCTTTGGGCGTCTTGTTTTTAGGTTTTCAGATTACCGAATACGGCCACGCTTATCATGATGGCTTGAAACTCACATCAGGCATCTATGGATCAACCTTTTATTTATTAACAGGCTTCCATGGATTCCATGTTACGGTTGGCGCAATTATGCTAACAGTAATTTTATATCGTATACAAAAAGGCCACTTTAATGCTGATAATCATTTTGCTTTTGAAGGCGTTGCCTGGTATTGGCACTTTGTTGACGTGGTATGGGTGGGGCTATTTATTTTTGTTTATTGGATATAATTGTAAACAAGTGGTTTCTATAAAAGGCCCCTTGTTAGGGGTCTTTTTTTTGCATTTTATAATGGAGAATTATGAGTTTTTTCGTAATAGCAATTATCGTTTTAATTTTTTTCAGTTTGGGTTCAGCGGCTATTGGAATGGTCAGAGGCGGGCAAAAAGGTTCAGATAAAATGTTTAATTCTTTAAGATTTCGAACAGCTTTATCGGTGTTCCTTTTTGTTGCACTAATGTTTGCAAGTTATATGGGCTGGATTGCGCCGAACAACATTCTACCCACACAGTAATGACTCTTCGTTTTATTATTCCATCTCTCCTTATAGCTACCACCTGTGCTTTTTTAGTTTCTCTTGGTTTTTGGCAGTTAGATCGTGCCGATGAAAAGCGTTCAATTGAAGCCGCAATTAAAAAAGCAAATTCAGGAGCCGTTGAACTTATAGTTTCTGAGGATAATCTTCAGGATAAAGAATATTATCAGGTTCGACTTCGAGGGGAGTACATAAACAATAAGCAGTTTATTTATGATAACCAAATTGTTGATCAGGTTTCAGGCTACTATGTTCTCACTCCCTTTGCATTGAACGACCAATCAAAGGCTATTTTGATAAACAGAGGCTTTATCCCTTGGAATGGTAGAAGAGATAAATTAGCAGACATATTTATCGAGCAAGGCGAAAGAGAGATTAAGGTTCAAATATCAAAACCAATTAAACGCATAGAGCTCAAGGTAAGTGAGGTTAGTCGCGAATTCCCAGTGCAATTACAGGCGCTTGATATAGAAGAAATGAGCGCTATAGCTCAGCTTGATTTTTTACAGGTAGTTGGCTTGCTGGATGCTAATTCCATTGACGGTTTTGTTAGAAAATGGGAACCCTATACTGGCAGTATTGAAAAACACGTAGGTTATGCAATCCAGTGGTTTTTGATGGCGCTCGTTCTTGCAATTATAGGTATCCGTTTAGCCATCAAGCAACGAAAATAACAATCCTATTTTGGGGTTATAAAATATTGCTGAAAAAAAATCCTTTACTGTATAATTTCGCTCTAAGCCGACATAGCACAGTTGGTAGTGCAACTGATTTGTAATCAGTAGGTCCGCGGTTCGAGTCCGTGTGTCGGCACCAGCAATTCTTTATTAAGCGGTCTCAATGGCCGCTTTTTAGTTTAACTTTTGCAGGTTATATATCGCTAACTCTTACCCGTTCTCGCAAAATAAATTTTTGTACTTTTCCAGTTGAAGTTTTTGGGATATCCTCAAAAATAAATTTACGTGGCAATTTATACGAAGCCATATTGTCTCTACACCATTGACTTAATTCAGCCTCAGATGCAGAGCCCTCAGTATTCAGTTGAACAAATGCACAGGGAGTTTCGCCCCACTTTTCATCTGGCATTGCTACTACAGCAACTGCGACGACTGCAGGATGCTTATACAAAACTTCTTCAATCTCAATGGACGATATATTTTCACCGCCCGATATAATAATATCTTTAGATCGATCTTTTAGTTGGATATAGCCATTTTCATGTATCACCCCTAAGTCTCCGGAATGAAACCAGCCGTCTTTAAATGATTCGTCAGAGGCCTGCTTATTTTTAAAGTAGCCCTTCATAACCACGTTGCCCCTGAACATTACTTCACCAATTGTTTTGCCGTCATGGGGTACAGACTCCATTGTTTCAGGATTCATAACATCTAAGGACTCAAGAGGAAGATAGCGAACGCCTTGGCGTGCTTTAAGGTTTGCTTGCAGGCCTTCATCTAATGCATCCCACTCTTGGTGCCACTCATTAACCACGGAAGGGCCATATGTTTCAGAAAGACCATAAAGATGGGTAACATTAAAACCTGAAGCCTTCATTTCGGTAAGAATGTTTTCTGGAGGCGGTGCTGCAGCAGTAAAGAATTCCACTCGATTTTCAAGTAAATGCCTTTCATTTTTCTCAGCAGATAGGATTGTCGACATGACAATAGGGGCACCACATAAGTGGGTAACTTTATGTTCAGATAAGGCATCCCAAATTGGCCCAGACCTGACATGTCTTAGGCAGACATGAGTGCCAATTATTGCCGACATTGTCCAAGGAAAGCACCAGCCGTTACAGTGAAACATAGGCAGTGTCCAAAGGTAGATCGCATGTTTATTTATTGATGCAATGAGTGCATTTCCCTGGGCTAGCAAGTAGGCTCCTCGATGATGAGAAACAACCCCCTTTGGATTTCCAGTGGTCCCAGAAGTATAGTTTAGTGAGATTGCATCCCACTCATCTTCAGGCATAAGCCAATCGAATTGATCATCCCCATTAGATAAAAAAGAATCATATTCGATCGCACCAGCTAGTTCATCATTAATTGGAAACTCGCTATCATTGTAGTCAATCAGAATTGGATTAATTTGAGATAGCTCTAATGCAACTCTAATAGTGCTTAGAAATTCACGATCAGCAATCAATACTTTGCTATCAGCATGGTCTAATTGGTAGGCAATTGTTGTAGCGTCGAGTCGAGTATTTATGCTATGTAAAACTGCACCGCACATTGGTACACCATAATGTGACTCTAGCATTGCAGGCGTGTTTGCTAGCATTACTGAAACTGTATCCCCTCGACCAACGCCCTTATTTGAAAGTGCTGAAGCAAGCTGACGTGAACGACGATAAAATTCATCATAGTTGCGTCTAATGGCCCCATGAATGATTGCAGTATGGTTTGGGAATACTGAAGCAGCCCTCTCTAGAAAAGTAAGTGGAGTTAGAGGTTGATAGTTTGCTGGGTTGCGATCTAGGTCAGTGTTATACGGGTTACTCATTATTTGTTATCACTATTCATCTTGCCATTTAGGCTGGCGTTTTTCTATAAATGCATCGATACCTTCTTGGGCATCTATTTTCAACATATTCTCTACCATTACTGATGATGTATAGTCATAAGCATCGGAAAGCGACATCTCTTTTTGCTTGTAAAAAGCTTGCTTACCAGTTTTTAATGTCATGCTTGATTTAGAGGCAATTAACTTGGCCATAGTCATTGTACTTTCAGTTAAATTGTTATCCTCAACAACTTGATTTACTAGGCCGATATGTTCTGCTTTTTCTGAATCTACCATTTCCCCGGTTAGGAGCATCTCCATTGCCGCCTTGTTAGACACATTTCTAGAGAGAGCTACCATTGGAGTTGAACAAAAAAGACCAATATTCACCCCTGGCGTGACAAAGCGAGCAGACTTACTGGCAATTGCTAAGTCACAACAAGCAACCAATTGACAGCCAGCAGCAGCTGCGACACCTGAAACCTCCGCAATTACTGGTTTAGAATTGTTAGTAATTAGTTGCATAAGCGTAGAGCACATTGAGAACACTTCTTTGAAATATTGATGACCCTTGTCTGCATTATTTCGTTCAGCAGACATTTGTTTTAAGTCGTGGCCAGAACAGAAGGCAGGGCCATTTGCTGCAATCACTATTACTCGAACTACGTTATTTGTAGATGCTTGATTTATTGACTCAGAAAGAGCAGCCATCATCTCTTCAGAAAGAGCGTTTCGGCGTTTTGTGTCATTCATTGTAAGGCGTAATACGCCATCTTGAGTCAACTCTTGAGTCAACAAATCTTGCTTGATAGGATCGCTAGTATTGGTCATAAGATTAGCTCCATAGTAGCACAAATTATTAAAAAACTTATTCTTTGTTAATGTTGACCTCTACACTTTTATCTAACGAGTTCGCAATGAAGCAATATCTGTGGGCTCGGTCATGCATTTTTGCAAGGCTAGCCTCATTGACTTCAAAGTTATCATCAAAACCCACTACTGGGTTTAGGTCAATTCGATTAACACACATTTGGCCTTTTTGATTTTTTCCTAAATAGGCAAAAGCATGGTCCTGATAATCACAAACTGGCCATTTCACCTTTGCTGCTAAAGCTAAAAATGTCATCATATGGCAGCTACTTAATGAGGCAGCTAATGCTTGTTCGGGGTTTGTATTGGCTGCGCTACCACCCCAGTCAGGCGCAGTATCAGACGTAACTTTGAATGTCTCATTGTAAACCACTTCGTGCTCACTTGAGAATTGACCTGAAATCAGTTCTGATTCTTTTCGGACCCAATTAATTTGAATTGATAATTCTGACATTCGACTACTTTATGATGTTGAGTTCACGTGTAAGCTCTGAAAGAATTTCTGGGCCATCAGCTCTTAAGATTACAATTTCCTCAAGCCTTACACCAAACCTGCCTTGAAGGTAAATCCCTGGCTCAATTGAGAACACCATTCCTTCATCAAGAATCACTTCAGAGGTGGCTGTTATGTATGGGGGCTCGTGAATATCGATACCAAGCCCGTGACCTGTTCGGTGTACAAAAAATTCTCCATAACCGGCTTCTGTAATTACGCCTCTTGCTGCCGCGTCAACATCTTTTGCCATTACACCAGGTTTTGCAGCTGACATTGCTGCTTGCACAGCGCGCTCAACAATAGCATGAATTTCTAGATAACCTTCTGGCGGCTCACCGAGAACTGACATTCGAGTCATATCACTTGGAAAAGTCCCTTTTCTTCCACCAATATCTATTAGAACAGCATCACCATATTCTACTTTTCTATCACCTGTATGGTGATGAGGAAAAGCTCCATTGGGGCCGGAACCTACAATGCAAAATTGAGGCTTCGCTCCCTCAGAGATAAAATGTTTATTTATTGCTTCACCAATTTCAAGTTCAGTTACCCCTTCTTTAATTGCAGCAAAACCCGCTTGCATTGCACGGTCATCTATCAAGGCATTTTCTTTAAGATTAATAAATTCTGTCTGGTCTTTTCGCATCCTTAAAGCGCCAATTGTTGAGGTGGTAAATTCATAGGATGGATTTGACAAAGCCTCTATAAGAATTAAAGCAAAGTGAGAGCGCATTGCCTCATCTATGGCAATGTGTTTTGCGGAACTTTCGCCAATATATAAAAGCGCCTCTTTAAGAGCTTGATCTGGCCC
>ERZ1046740.191-NODE-191-length-53778-cov-6.396962_pt1 | contig 53778 bp, 30 predicted proteins | sample MGYA00383093_ERZ1046740 | MGnify/ENA primary metagenome ERZ1046740 (study PRJEB29581, sample SAMEA5548363) | metagenome | biome: marine; feature: coastal; material: water | depth 25 m | study: Short-term variability in the microbial, nano- and picoplankton... | reverse complement strand
TGAGATTTAAAGTTATCTTTGTATAATCCTGTAACGGTTTTTTAGGACGTCACATGCACTACACTTATAATTGTGGCCCTGCCGCAACTAATGCTTTTCCCTCTTCATTATCAGTATATTTCTCAAAGTTATTTATAAATAACTTTGCTAATTGATTGGCTTTTTTATTCCATTCAGCAACATCTTTATATGTATCTCTTGGATCTAAAATTTCATCATGTACCTGTTCTAAAGAAGTTGGCACTTCTAAATTAAATACTGGAATAATTTTAGTTTCAGCTTTCTCAATAGAACCATCTAATATTCTATCAATAATTGCTCTTGTATCTTGAATAGAAATTCTTTTACCTGTTCCATTCCAACCTGTATTTACTAAATAAGCTTCAGCTCCATGCTCTTCCATTTTCTTAACTAATTCAGCACCATACTGAGTTGGATGTAAAGTTAAAAATGCTTCACCAAAACAAGCAGAAAAAGTTGGTTGTGGTTCAGTAACACCTCTTTCAGTACCTGCTAATTTTGCTGTAAATCCAGATAAGAAGTGGTATTTAGTTTGCTCAGGAGTTAATTTAGATACTGGAGGCATTACACCAAAAGCATCAGCAGTCAAAAATATTACTTTGTTTGCGTGACCAGCTTTAGAAATAGGCTTTACAATATTTTCGATATGATAGATTGGATAAGAAACACGTGTATTTTGTGTTACTGAACCATCAGTAAAGTCTATTTTACCAGCATCATCAACAGTTACATTTTCCAATAGCGCATCTCTTTTGATTGCTCCGTAAATATCTGGCTCAGCTACAGGGTCTAAATCGATAGTTTTAGCATAACATCCACCTTCAAAGTTAAATATACCTTCATCATCCCATCCATGCTCATCATCACCAATTAATTGTCTTTTTGGATCTGTGGATAAGGTTGTTTTACCAGTTCCTGATAATCCGAAGAAAATAGCAGTTTTACCGTCTTCACCTACGTTAGCCGAACAGTGCATAGAGGCAATTCCCCTTTGTGGTAAAAAGTAGTTCATCATTGCAAACATACCTTTTTTCATTTCACCACCGTACCAAGTACCACCAATAACTTGCATTTTTTCAGTTAAATTAAATACTGTAAATACTTCAGAGTTTAATCCGTGCTCTTTCCATTTAGCGTTTTCAATTTTAGAACCATTCATTACTGTAAAATCTGGCTCACCATAAGTTTCTAGTTCTTCAACAGTTGGTCTAATAAACATATTTGTAACAAAGTGAGCTTGCCAAGCAACCTCAACTACAAAACGTACTTTTAATCTTGTATCTTCGTTTGCACCACAAAAAGTATCTACAACATATAATTTTTGTCCGTTTGATAATCTGTCAATTACTACACCTTTCAGATCTTTCCACACTTCTGGAGTAGTTGGCTTGTTATCATTGGGAGCATTCTCAGAGGTCCACCATAAAGTATCTTTGGTAACATCATCCTTTACAATAAATTTATCCTTAGGTGAACGACCGGTAAATTTACCTGTCATTACATTAACAGTATCTAATTCTGTTAAGTATGCTTTCTCATACCCTTCTAATTCAGGATTCATTTCTGCTTCAAATAATTCTTCGTATGAAGGATTATATATAATGTCCTGAACGTTAATGTTTTTAATACCTTTTTCTTCTAAGGCTTTAACAACTGAATCTTGTAATACTTCCATCTTATTATATGTTTATTTATGGTTATTATGTTTAATTTCTATACAAATTTCGAACATTTTCTTAGTAGCTTGTATGATATATGTCATCAAAAAACGACTAATTACGAATACGTTTTCTTACTTTAAAACGCTACTTATCAAGCGTTTATTTTTTCTTTTAAAAAAGCCTAAAACTACGAAAACGTTTTCGTAAAATGACAATACTTTTTTATTATTTATATAAAAACATTTATTCCTTTTTTAAATTTTAAACTTCAGCTTTTATTCTATTTTTTATACAAATCAAGTCCCATTTTTAACCAGCCAAGGACAAATAACAGGCCCCCAATAGGTGTTACAAACCAAATATAACTTGCATCAGCTCCCAAGGTAATTGTATAAATTGAGCCAGAGAAACAAATTATTCCTGCAAATAAAATGTATGTAATTAATTTTTTACTTCTGTCAGAAAATTTGGAAGTTGTATTCACAAAAAGTAAAACTATTACATGATACATTTGATATTTAACAGCAGTTTCAAAACTTTTTAATTCCTGAGAAGTTAAACTTTCTTCCAGGGAATGCACTCCAAAAGCACCCAACAAAATAGTTAATGCTCCTAATAGACAAATTATTACTAAATTTTGTTTCATCATTTTTAAATAAAAAAATAAAGATAAATAAATTATCATATATATTTTGTATATTTAAGTAAACGATTTAGGTTATGAAAAATTCTCAAAATTTATTAGTTACTGTTTTAGATACCAGTTTTTTTCACGAAATTCAAATGGCAAAATCATTACTTGAGCGCAACAATATTGTATGCTATATTTTCAACGAAAATATGGGGGTTATGATAGGTACTGCCATAAGTGAAGGACATAAATTAAAAGTTAATAAAAGTGATGTTGAAAAAGCTAAAGCCATTTTAGAGAAAATGAATGAAAATGATAATTGATTTCCTTTTCATGTTCTTTTTTGTACTTTCGCATTAACCTAAAAATTAGTCAATGCGAAAAATTTTAATTATTGGTGCTGGTAAATCTTCAGCATCGTTAATAACATATTTATTAAACAAATCGGAAGTTGATAATTTTAAAATCATAATTGGTGATATTACAACTTCAATAGCAGAAAAAATAATAAACAATCATAAAAACGGGAAAGCTATTTTATTGGATATTTTCAATGAAGATGAAAAGAAATTAGCAATTAAAAACGTCGATATCGTTATTTCTATGCTACCAGCACGTTTCCATATGTTGGTTGCTACTGCCTGTTTAGAGTTAGGAAAACATTTGGTTACGGCATCTTATGTTTCAGATGAAATGAAAGCTTTAGATGAAAAAGTAAAAGCTAAAGGGTTAGTTTTTATGAATGAAATTGGCTTAGATCCAGGGATTGATCATATGAGCGCCATGAAGGTTATTGATGAAATAAGGGATAACGGAGGTAAAATGTTGTTATTTGAATCTTTTACTGGCGGTCTAGTTGCACCAGAAAGCGATGATAACCTTTGGAACTATAAATTCACTTGGAACCCTAGAAATGTTGTTTTAGCCGGTCAAGGTGGTACAGCTAAATTTATTCAAGAAGGAAAATTTAAATACATTCCTTATCATAAATTATTTAGAAGAACTGAAATTTTGAACATTGACGATTTTGGAAAGTTTGAAGCTTACCCTAACAGAGATTCACTAAAATATATTAAAGAATATGGTTTAGAAGATATTCTAACTATTTATAGAGGAACTATTAGACATGTTGGATTTTCACGCGCTTGGAATGTGTTTGTTCAATTAGGAATGACAGATGACAGTTTTATAATGGAAGATTCTGAAAACATGAGTTATCGTGAATTTACAAATTCATTTTTAGCTTACAATCCAAATGATTCGGTTGAATTAAAATTGCGTCATTATTTAAAAATTGATCAAGATGATATTGTTTGGGAAAAATTATTGGAACTCGATATTTTTAACCCAAATAAAAAAGTTGGATTAAAAAATGCTACTCCAGCCCAAATGCTTCAAAAAATATTACAAGATAAATGGACTTTAAAAGAAAATGATAAAGACATGATTGTAATGCAACATTTATTTGGTTACAAAAAAGATGGCAAAAAACACCAGATTGAAAGTAGTATGGTTTGTATAGGAGATAATCAAACATATACAGCAATGGCCAAAACAGTTGGTTTACCTGTTGGAATTGCCGCATTTAAAATATTAAAAGGTGTAATTACTTCTCCTGGAGTTCAAATACCAATTAAAAAAGAAGTTTACAATCCAATTTTAAAAGAATTAGAAGAAAACGGAATTGTATTTACTGAAAAAGAAGTCCCTTATTTAGGCTATAACCCTAATGTTATTGAAGGATAAATTATATATTTGAGAAAAATTGTAAATAATGTTTAAAAGCAAACAAGATTATCTATTTTTTATAACCTTGATAATTATCCAACTTGCATATTTTATTTCTGCTATATACATACATAATTATAACCCTTTTATTAAAGAACATTTTTTTGCCACAGATTCTGGGGAATATATTACTCAAGCTAAAAATATTATAGATTACCAAATAAGTTATAGCGGTAATTTATTAGAACCTATAAACAAACATTACTTCACAGTTAGACCCCCATTATACCCTATTTTTCTTTCAGGTTTTTATTTACTTAATGCTTCTACAATATTCATATTCTTTGTTCAAAATATAATATCATTTTTCTCAATTTATCTATTAAGAGATACTTTATTGAAATTTAATTATAAAAAGAAATTTGATATTCTATTTTTACTATTTTTTCTTTTAACACCTTCCCATTTTATATATGCTAACTCACTTATGTCTGAAGTTTTGTTTCAGTTTCTGTTAGTATTACTATTTAGGTTTGCAATGCTTTTTCATTTGCATAATAAAAATAAATTTTTAATTGCTTATTCAATTGTATTGGTTCTAGCTGTTTTAACTAAACCTGTGATGTACTTATTTATAATTCCTAGTACAATTTATCTTATTGTTCTTTCCTTTAAATTAAAGAAATGGCAACCTTTTGGAGTAAGTTTTATACCAATAATAACTATCCTTTTAATTTTTCAATGGAATTTTAATAGAACAAACCATTATCATTATTCAAGTATCTCATCTTATAATTTAATTAATTTCAATACCCACTTATTTCTCATGAACACTAAGGGATTAGTATATGCAGACAAGGTTGTTGATAGTATAAATAATAACGCTAACTCTATAAATAACTTTGGTAAAAAATTAGAATATACTGACGAAGCTGCTAAATCCATTTTAAAAGAAAATTTTGTTTCATATTCCCTTTTTCATCTTAAAAGCTCATTTTATGGCTTAATTGACCCCGGAAGATATGATTTAACAACTTTTTTTAAAATAAAATTCAATAGTGTTTATAACTACAAAGAAGGAGTGTTATATCATTTAAATAATGGAGGTGTAGGGAGTGTATTTAATTTTTTAATTAATAAATATTCTATTGGTTTTTTATTAGTAATGATTTTAATATTAGGTTCAAATATCTTCAAGGTATTATCCTTACTTTTTTTCCTTTTTAATTTCAAAATAGATTTTAATTTAAAATTTATATCACTTAGCATAATCGGATATCTATTTATATTACCTGGACCTGTAGGAGCTTCACGTTACATAATGCCGATAGCTCCATTAATAATTGGAATTATATTAATCGATAATTATTTTATAAATTTTATTTCAAGTAAAATTAATCTATGGAAAAAAGAGTGATAATAATTGGAGCTGGCCCTGCAGGTCTAACAGCTGCTTATGAGTTATTAAAACATACAGATTTAACACCTATAATTATTGAAATGACCAATGATATTGGGGGGATTTCAAAAACTGTCAATTACAAAGGAAATAGAATTGATATAGGTGGACATCGCTTTTTCTCAAAATCTGAAATAATAATGGATTGGTGGCAAAATATTTTACCTATTCATAATGAAGATTTAATAAATAAATCAAATTTTAAACAAAGAAAAAATATAAACGAAGTTAAAAATAGAAAGAAGTCTTTATTAATACGAATTAGAGTTTCTAGAATTTTTTTCCTGCAAAAATTCTTCAACTACCCAATATCATTAAGCATTCAAACTTTTAGTAATTTAGGTATTATTACCTCTATCAAAATAGGATTTAGTTATATTTATTGTAAACTATTTCCTATAAAAAATGAAAAATCTTTGGAAGATTTTTTTATTAATCGTTTTGGAAAAACATTATATCTTACTTTTTTTAAAGATTATACAGAAAAAGTTTGGGGTAAACCATGTAATAAAATATCCGCTGAATGGGGAGCACAAAGAATTAAAGGTGTTTCAATCAGCAAGGCTATAAAACATGCTATTTCTTCTAAAAAAAATAATGATATTCATCAAAAAGACGTTGAAACTAGTCTTATTGAAAAGTTTTTATACCCTAAATTAGGGCCAGGTCAAATGTGGGAAGAAGTAGCTGACCAAGTAATTAATATGGGTGGAAAAGTTATTAAAAATACTGAAATCACAAAAATTTTCACAGAGAACAAACATATTAAAAAAGTAATTGGAACTGATAAAATAACAAATTTAGAATTGGAATTCAAAGGAGAATACTTTATCTCTACGATGCCAATTAAAAACTTAATAAACAGTCTATCGCCTAACCCAAATATTGAAATAAAGGAAATTGCTAACGAACTAGAATATCGAGATTTTATCACTGTTGGCCTTTTAATGAAAGAATTAAAAATTAAAGACAACAAGCAACCCAATGAATTAATTAAGGACAATTGGATTTACATTCAAGAAAAGAGTGTGAAGTTAGGCAGGTTACAAGTGTTTAATAATTGGAGTCCGCATTTAGTAAAAGATAAAAAAACAGTCTGGTTAGGACTTGAGTATTTTTGTATCGAAGGTGATGAATTGTGGAGTAAATCAGATGAAGATTTCATAAACTTTGCTATCGGCGAATTAGATTCAATTAATATTATAAAGAAACTAGACGTTTTAGATTCAACAATCATTAGAATGCCAAAAACATATCCTTCCTATTTTGGTAGTTATTCAAAAATTGATAAGGTAAAAGAATTTACAAATAGTATTGAAAATCTTTTTCTAATTGGACGAAATGGAATGCATAAATACAATAATCAGGATCATTCAATGCTAACGGCTATTGAAGCTGTTAAAAACATAAAAAATAATATTACTACAAAAGACAATATTTGGGCAGTTAACACAGAACAAGAATACCACGAAAAGAAATAAACTACATTTTTAAATAAAACTCTTTAGTTAGTTCTTTATATTCTTTAGTGTAATTATGTCTTTCTAATTCAATAATTAGCTTGTCAATACCTACTGATTGTTTAATAAATGAAAACTGAATTAAACTTCGTTTAATTTCTGAAGTTGGACTTCCTTTAACTCTAGTTATTCTTTGAGGAAATAACAAATTGTTTTCAGCAATTTTTATAAAATTTTCTTCTTCAGTATAAGGAATAATTACAGCAAAGGATCCATTATCTGTCAGCAGATTTGAAACGCCTTCTATTAAGTTGGTGTAACTTAAACTTTCAGAATGACGAGCCATAGCTCTATCTTCTTCCAATTCTTTATATGTTGAAGTATAAAAAGGAGGATTAGAAACAATTAAATCATATTTTTCATCAATTTCCAAAGCAAATTCCTGCAAGGATGCATGATAACAAAACAAACGATCTCCCCATTCACTCAATTCAAAATTTTCAACAGTTTGCTCGTATGCGTCATTATTTAATTCAACAGCATCAATAACTTCAGCATTACTTCTTTGAGCCATCATTAAAGCAATTAAGCCAGTACCTGCTCCAATATCCAATATATTAAAAGCATCTGAGTTAACTTTTGCCCAAGCACCAAGTAAAACACCGTCTGTTCCAACTTTCATAGCTGTCTTCTCCTGATGAATTGTAAATTGTTTAAATTGAAATGGCTTACTCATTGTGATTATTTTAATTATATTAAATCAATTAAAAAAAATCTGTTTTTTCATTTTGAACATTAAAAAAACAGATTTTAAAAGATTAAAATTTTAAATTTTCATCAACCTGTACCCTTTAATCCTCCCGATAAAGCGTTAACAAGTAATAATAATTCCATCAGATATTTATCACTTTCTTGCGGATTGCTCTCTTTAATTTCTCTCCACTTCGTTAAATAATCAATTTGAATTTCGTGTAATGCTTTTAAAGAATTATTTCTTAATTTATTGTCTTCCAGTTTTGAAATTCGTCTAACTTCAGTTGTAGTTTCCATAACTTCTTCAATCCCATCCAAACAATTTTTATAATCACCTGAAATTAAACCCATTAATTCTTCTTTAACTTGAGTGTTTTCAACAAATTCAGCAAACGAGTTCATTATCTCACTATCTGAATTTAACAAATTTGATTCTATTTGAATAAGGCTATATTTTAAGAAAGGCCAATCTTTTGCCAGTTGCTGCAATTGTTCAAAATCATTTTTGTAATTCCGTTTAAATTCAACTAAAGCAGTACCTGTTCCAAACCATCCACTTATATTAAACCTTGACTGATTCCAGCTAAATACCCACGGAATAGAACGAAGATCCTCTAAGGAGCGTTGACCTGTTCTACGTACTGGTCTTGATCCAATTTTACTCTGCTCTAAAACATCAATTGGTGTAACAGCTGTGTAAAATTCTATAAAGTTTGGATGCTCTAACAGTTTTGTATACGTTTCTCTGGTAAACTCAACAATTTGATTCATAATTTTGTATCGCTGTTCGTCTTTAGCTTCAGGTTCTTCAATCATAGCTTGTCTTGCAGTTCCAGCTATAAACATTTCTAAATTATACGTTGCTGTTAGCCTATTAGCAAATAAATTGGCAATGGTTTCACCTTGCACAGTCATTTTAATATGCCCACTCATTGAACCTTCTGGCATACTATCTAAAAATCTATGAATTTTTCCTCCACCTCTACTAATTGTTCCACCACGACCATGAAAAAAGCACAATTTAACCCCCAATTCACGACCTGCCTTAGTAAGGTTTTCTTCAGCTTTATAAATATTCCATCGGCTAGTTAAAATACCTCCATCTTTATTACTATCACTATAACCCAACATAACTTCTTGTGTGAAATCTTTTGAATTTAGACGCTGTTTTTCAACAATTGGGTGTTTTAAAAAGGCAGCTAAAATTTCAGGGCCGGCAATTAAATCATCAACTGTTTCCAATAAAGGAACTACAGGAAGGTTAGCATCTTGTAAACCAACTTCTCTTAATAGTAAATAAACAACAAGTAAGTCACTTAAGCTACGAGTCATACTAACAATAATAGAGCCAAGACCTTCTGTTCCATATAAATCTACATATGCTTTAATTTCTCGTAAATAACCTAAAACATTGTCGGCTTCTTTTCCACAAGATACGCCTGCAACCAAAAACGGACGTTTGCTTTTTAGTTCTTTATTTAAAAAAGTTAAACGTTTTTCTTCACTCCAATTTCCATAATCTGTTTCACTAAAACCCGATGCAACCAATATTTGGCTGATTGCTTTTTCATGGTAGTCACTATTTTGTCTAATATCAAGTTTTGTTAAATGAAACCCGAAACATTGCATCAACCTCTCAATAGGAAACAACCACTGTTTTGCAATTTGTACAGCACCTAAGTCAATTAAAAGTTGTCTTAATTCTTTAAGTTCGGCAGCTAAAACACCTGAAGACTTGAAGTAACCCTCTTCACCTAAATTGTGATTATCTTTTATGGTGTTATTTAATCTAACTAGTACTAAATTTAAAAACTGTCGTAATGGCTCCGAAGGATTTCTGTCAATTGCTCTTTTCCCTTTATTTCCGAATAAATTGGCTTTTTCTTCAATTTTGTTGAGAAATTCTTTAGGAATTGAAATTTGATAGCTTGAAAAACTAAGTTTAGCAGCTAAAATAATTAATTTTTCTTGAATCATTTCCAAAACTAAATTACGATGTAATCGCAAAGTAGAAGCTGTGAATTCAGGCGTAACAAATGGATGTCCATCTCTATCTCCACCAACCCAGCTTCCAAATTGAATTAAAGGAAAGTGTTCTGGCCATTCCAACAATTCCGGAGAAAATCCCATTTCTTTCCAAGCGTCTTGTAAACGTTGATCGGTCAATTTAACAGCGTCTGGAAAAACATTATTGAAATAATGCATTAAGTTATTTCTCTCGTCTTCTAAGCGTGGTTTTTCAAGGTAAATTTCACCTGTTCTCCACCAACGCTCCATTAAACAAATAATTTCTTGTTTTAAAAGAGATTGCTCTGAGGTTGACCAATTAGGGTTTTCTTTCTTAACCAGCAATAAGTATAACTCTCTATGAATATCAATAACAGTTAATCGCTTTGCTTCGGTTGGATGTGCTGTAAGTACTGGTACAACTTTAACATCTCTTAATTTTTTAGCAATTTTTAATTCATTAATCCCTGCTGATTTCCATTGATCTAATGTGTCACCCCATGAGCCTTTTGTAGATTTTATACCAAATTGAGTTTCCGATTTTCTTCTATATTGAGTTGCTGCATTTTCTTCAACTAAGTTTAGTAACTCAAAACACATGCCTATGGCTTGTGTAAATTTCTCATTAGAATAATTAGATGTTTTTTTTACTGAAAAGTTATCTATTGGCAGACCTTCAGCTAATTCATTTTCACCTATAGAAACTAACATCTCTTTAAATAATGAAATTAGATATTGATAATCCGCTCTAATTTTTTTTAAACCTTCCTTTTGGAGTAATTCTTTAGTCATTTTATTTTTTTACTAGTTTTGAACTTATTTTAAAAGACCTTTCATATGTGTAAAATTATCATGAAATATCTTTGTGAAAAACACGGTCAAAGTTATTGATTGTTACATTAATTAGCAATTTTTATATTATGTAGTTACTTAAATGTTTTCGTTGATTATTTAAAAATTAAAAAAGAAGGACTTTAGTTTTTGTCTTTAACGATTTGTTTGGTATAGTGATAAAAATAATACTGAAAAAAAATTCAGTATTTATTAATTAATTTTTGTTTAAAATGTTTGATTTCAAAGGTAATACGCTATTAAATCTCAAATTATATACAATATAGTTTTAAACTCAAAGCATCTTAACTTAGTTCAAAAACTAACTATTATAAATTACTGGCATTTGCCCTTTCCATTTAATCCATACTTTATCATTAATTATTAAACTAGCCATAAAATGAGCAACGTTGATTCGACTAGTTTTACCTGCGTCAAAAATTGCACTTTTTATAGGTGAGGGATATATTTCGTATTTAGATATATCTTCCTCATTAATTAAATTATCTGGCCGTATAGCTGTCCATTGAATAAAAGGATCATTTTGACCAACTTCGATTCGTAAATAGTCTGCGGCCTTTTCATTATCTGCATGAGGAGGTAATAGTAAACGTAGAAGTGTAATAACACATTTTTGTCCAAATGAAATAGATTCATTTATATCTCGATTACTGTTACCTGTAGTATTCATTAAAACATACTTTACTGGCTTCTTAGGTTTATTGGTTCTAATTGCATTAGATAAACGATGAACAGCGTCTGTAACAAGTCTTCTTGGTTGCCCATAAACTCCTTTCCAACTCATATTATGCCCGAGGCAAGAAGCAATTGCCTGACATCCGTTTACGAATTTACACAATTCACTGTCACTAAGTTCTAAAACGCTTGCGACAATAATAACTAAACGATTATTTCTTTTCCAAGATTTGGGCAACTTTTCAAGTGACCTTACAATTATTTTTACATTTTGTCCCTGATTCAACAGCTGTTCTACTAGAAGTTTTCCTGTTGCACCACTTGCTCCTACTACTAATATTGTCATATTTATTCTATTATAAAAAATTATTCAATTCAACTGAGTTTAGATTCAATTTGCAGACTCAAAGATGATTTGTATTTGACGAAACAAAAGTTTAATTGTTACATCCTATTTTATCACCAAAAATTTAATTATTAAAAAAAATGACAACAATCAGTATCTAATTTGATATTTCTCATTTTTTAATACTCTATTTGCCAATATATTTGTATAAATAAATTAAAGTTCACTGAAATACAAAAATATAAGTTTTCAACATAGAGATATGTTGGAGGCTGAAATGAAGAGGTTTGTTGGAAGAGTTGACTGTACTTAGTTTTAGTATCTATTTAGAAATAAAGAGATATCAAAAATCAATCAATTGTCATTTATTTCAATTGAAACAACTTCAGAAAACAGGAAGTTTCGACTTCCTGTTTTTACCATAAAGGGATTTATGATATTTGAGCACTGAAATAATCTCAGTTTTATTTTAACAAATAACATAAGATATTATTTTATAGCAAGATTAAATCATTTTCCTCAGAAAACAGGAAGTTTTAAAAAACTTCCTGTTTTTTTTATTACCCCTACAAAAAGGGGTTGAATATATTAAGAGTTAATGATAACAATAATTTATTAATTTTTGACACTAATATTTCGCATTGATTATTCTCATCTCTAATTTTGATATCTCTCATTCCACTTCGATTTTAACTATAATACCTTTATCTAAAATTTAATTAAAAAATATAATATTATGAAATCAGATTTAGAAATTAGAGATGATGTGTTACAGGAATTGGCCTGGCAACCATACATTAACGAAACAGAAATTGGGGTGATTGTTGAAAAAGGTGTTGTAACCTTGACAGGAACAGTAGACAGTTATTCAAAAAAAAAGGCAGCAGAAGAAGCAGTTAAAAATGTGAAAGGAGTTAGAGCAGTTGCAGAAGATATTGAGGTAAAATATGGTAATGCCTATAAAAAAAGCGATAAGGAAATTGCGAAAGCAGCAGCAGATGCTTTGAAATGGAATTATTCAGTTCCTGATGATAAAATCACTTTAAAAGTTGACAATGGATGGGTATATTTAAACGGAGAAGTGCGATGGACATACCAAAAAGATGCTGCCAAAAAATCTATTGAAGATTTAATAGGGGTCAGACATGTTTCTAACAATATCACAATTAAACAAAATATAAACCCTGGAGATATTAAGAAAAAAATTAAAGAATCATTTGTTAGATTGGCGGATATAGATGCTAAAAACATAAAGATTATTGTAGATAATCATAAAGTTAAATTAAAAGGCAAGGTACACTCTTTAAAAGAAAAAGACGAAGCAAGAAACAGAGCTTATGATACTCCGGGAGTATATGAAGTTGAGAATGAATTAGAAGTAATAGACTTTTAATAAGTATATAAATAAAAAGTTATCTTGTAAAATTAATGTTCTAGTAGCCCTCATTCAATAATTGAGTAAGGGCTACTCATATGTTTAAAAACCACAAAAATTAATAAACTTTTAATAATAAGAATTTAATATAACACAGACTTATCTCTATTCATTAAGGTTTGATTGAATATTTATTTTCTCTTTTCTAAAATGATTTATAAAAATTATCCTTTAATTATTATCTATATAAAAAGAAAAAATTAATCCTTTTTTATGATTGGGAAGACTTTGTTATTAACAATTTTTACAAAATAAATTCCATTTTTTAAAATAGAAATATCGATATTGGTTTTAGCTCTTTCTTGAATTAAAATTTGACCTTGTGCATTGTATACTTTAATCATCGTTTTTTTTTAAATTCAAAATATTTATTTCAGAACTTGCTGGATTAGGGTAAATTTCAATTTCCCCCTGATTCAACAGGACTTCAGAAATAGCTAAAATCTCTCCATTTTTTGCATTGCAAGCTCCAATATTTGGTGTTCCTTTAGATAAATTAATAGGGTTTCCATAGAAATCTACAGTAGGATATTTTGAGATATTTTTAAAAATACCTTTTCCAGCGCCTGGAATTGGTGGTCCTTGTTGTGGAACTCCATTGTTAATTGCTTTACTGTTAGCTTTTAATTGAAAACCATACTTGTTTCCAGCTTTTGGATTTACAAAATGTGCGGCACCATTGATAGGATTGGTATCTAAATTTTTAAATCGAGGGTTTATTTGTCCTTGATATAAATTATTTTTTTGAAATAGAGGTGTATCGTTATTTTTAACGAGCATTTGTTTTGCTCCAATTTTAGCACCATTGATTGCTGTGAAAATATTGTTGTAAATAAAGTTGTTTTTTCCATCGATATCAATAGAAGTAGCATACGGATTATCCATATAAATGGTGTTGTTATAAATATAGTTTCCATCTGCTCTATGTTTTCCTTGTGGAACAACTTCGTTTATCCAAAGCGTATGATTACTGTTTTTCCAATTTGGATTTTCTCTCCAACCGTCATTTACACTTACATTAAATCGATAAACAGAATTTTTGTTTCCCCCTAGAATTTCCACAAAGCCACCTTCACAATCTTCCATATAATTGTATTGAATAAAGGTGTTTACATTTTCATGGTCAATATGAATTCCGTGAGAATCTAAATAACCTCTAATGTTTAAACATTGGTTGTATTGAATAACTGTATTAATACATCTCCAGGTCCAAACAGAACTACCACGATTTGCCATTCTTGGATCCAAATTATCTCCAGGTTTATAAAAAAGATTGTTCTCAATAAGACAATTATAGGTTCTTATAGGTAAAATACAGGTTCCGCCAGTATTACGAAATTTATTATTTCTAAAAACAAAATCAACGTTGCTATTTGTTTTGTCTGTTCCAACATCTTTTTGACCGCCAGCGTGTTTTATATGAACCCCAAGACGTTGCAGGTTAGAAAAATGACAATTTTCAACTAAGGTGTTTTGAATATTTTTAATAGAATTTTTAGTATTTCTTGTAGAGAAAAAACGAAGCGCAGCAACTTCTAAACCATTAAAAGCGTTTTCTCCTTTTTCTCTTAAAATAGGCATTGGAGCATACACATTTTTAAAAGTAACACTTCTAAAAATAAAATTCTCAAGTGTAGAGTTGCCATTATTTAAAACATATATTCCATAAGAATCTTGGTCTCTTACACCTTTTCTAGAGGATAATCTATTGTTTTGAACTTCAATATGTTCAACAATAATATTGTCGTTGTTTAAAATTAATAGTGCTTCTTGATGGTCACCACCGTTTTCAGAACCAACTGCTCCACTCAAAATTGGTAAGCTACCGCTACCATAGGAGCCAATAATTATTGGTTTTCTTTTAGAACCAGAACCATTAACAACAAAATGACCCAAAAAAGTATCATTCTTTTTAAAAAGTACTTTGTCTCCAGGTTTAAGTTTTATAGAATTGATTTTTTTTAAAGTCTTCCATGGGGCATTAATTGTTCCTTTATTTGAGTCATTCCCTTTTGAGCTAGACAAGTAATAATTTGTTTGTCCGTAGTTAATTGTTGACCCAAAAAAAAATAATAGTACTAAAAATTTTGATAGTTGGTTTTTTAGATTTGAAGTTTTCATGATTCTTATCACTTTATTAGAGATGTTAATGATACGATGGATTTTTTAAGAAAGCTATGTAGTAATTATCTTTTGAGTAGCATCTATTATCAAGATAAGTGACTTGTTTTTAAGGCTTTTTTTAGAGTGTTATCATCACTATAATAAACCTACACATAAATACTTAGTTTTGTTTTATAAATGGAATAGCTTTGTTATTTTCAGTTTTAATAAAATAAATTCCATTTTCTAACATAGAAATATCAATATTAGTTTTAGCTCTTCTTTGAATTAAAATTTGACCTTGAGTATTGAAAACTTCAATCATAGATTCTTCTTTTAAATTCAAAATATTTATAAAATAATTAGTAGGATTTGGATAAATACGAATTGATTTCTCATCAATTTCATTATCTGAAATAGCTAATATCTCTCCATTTTTTGCATTACAGGCACCAATGTTTGGTGTTCCTGTAGACAGGTCAATTGGGTTTCCATAAAAATCTTCCGTAGGGTAGGCAGGGATATCTGTAAAAATACCGGCTCCAGCGCCTGGAATTGCTGGCCCTTGTTGTGCAACTCCAGCATTAATTCCTGGACTTCCAATATTCAGTTGATACCCAAACTTATCTCCTGAATTTTCATTATTGAATAAAGGATCTCCGCTTGCAGAATCTGTGCCCAGATTTTTAAAACTATTGGCTATTGTTCCGTGAAATAAGTTATTTTTCATAAATAAGTCGGTACCTTGATTATTTACAACCACTTGTTTTCCTCCAATGTTAGCTCCGTTTGTTGCATAAAATATATTGTTAAATACATAAGTGTTTTTTGCATTCATATCAATTGCTGTAGAATAAGCAGTATTACTTACAATTGTATTGTTATAAATATAACTTTCTTCACAATAATGAATTTGATCACCACTTGCATTTTGGTTAATCCAAAGTGTGTGATTGCTATTATTCCAATTTTCATTTTGACGCCAACCATCATTTACACTCACATTAAATCTATAAACGGCATTTACATTTCCTCCTAAAATTTCAACAAAACCACCTTCACAATCTTCCATATAATTGTATTGAACAAATGTGTTTACATTTTCGTGATCTATATGAATTCCGTGAGAATCTAAATAACCTCTAACTTGCAAACATTGGTTATTTTGAATAACTGTATTGTGGCAACGCCAAGTCCAAACCGAACTTCCTCTATTTGGCATTCTTGGATCTAAATCACTTCCTGGATAATTAAAAATATTATCTTCTATTAAACAGTTGTATGTGTTTGTTGGTAAAATACATGTCCCTCCTGTATGAAAAAATTCGTTTCTTCTAAAAATTAAATTCATATTTCGGTTTATAGCATCATTTCCAATACCAACATTACCGCCAGCGTGTTTTAAATGTACACCCAAACGCTGTAAATTGGTGAAATAACAATCTTCTACAAGTACATCTTGAATGTTTTTTTCTAAACCTGCCACGGTATTCTTTTCAGATTGAATTCTAACAGCAGCAACTTCCAAACCATTAAAATCTTCAGGTAAAAGCATAGGCTGAACCGCATATACATTTTGAAAAGTCATATTTCTAAATATGAAGTTTCTCATAATTTGATTACCACTGTTGAGAATATAAATACCATAAGAATCTTTATCGTCAACACCAGTTCTTGTTATTGTGCGTTCATTGTTAACTTCTAAACCGTCAAATATTATATTATCATTGTTTTCAACATAAATAGCTTCTTGATAATCGCCACCGCCAGTAGTTCCAACTTCACCTGTAATAATTGGCTTTGCTCCAGAGCCATATGAAGTTATTAAAATTGGGTTTGTTTCTGAACCAGAACCATTTACAACAAAATGACCATCAAAACGATCTCCTTTTTTAAAATGAATAGCATCGCCTAAAGTTAAAGAAGTACTACTGATTTTTGAAAGTGTTTCCCAAGGAGCATCAATGGTTCCATCATTGGAATCATTACCTTCTGAAGAACTTATATAATAGGAGTTACTTGTAGTTTTTTCAAATACTTTTATGTTGTCAATTTCTAAAGTTCCTGACCAATTGTGAAACACATTAATTTTTACAGAAGATACACCTGTTGCAACAGTAAAATTTAGCTGATGTTTTATCCATTGTGTTTTTTCAGCTTCAGTTGGAGTAAAATCAGCTGTAGCATTTAAAATAACATTTGTTGAAGATAATATTTGAAATTTCCGTTTAAAATTCCCTTTTGTAAATATTTCAAAAGTATAGGTAGTTTCTGGTATAACCGAAATATTTCTTCTTAATTGCATAACAGCTTGCCCATTTACATCAGCATTTAATGAGGCAATTTTTGTTCCATTATCATTTGTAACGGTAGCCGTTACATTACCTGTATAAACGGCGCTATTTGTTAACACATACCCTTTTGTTGTTATATCATCTCCAACAGTATAACTCTCAAAGTCATCTTCAAAAATGGCGGTTTGTGAAAAAGAATTACTTACACAATTAAGCAAAACACCAAAAATTATAAGTTTTATTTGCATACTCATTATTTACTATTGATATACTTCTAAATAATCTAAAATTAGTGAATTTGGGAACGGAGTATTTCCTTCGTCAACAACATTTAATAAGCCGTTATTGATAACTAAACACATTTTTTTGTTTGGCCAATCTCCTGCTGGGACATCTACACCTTTAGTTTTAGTATGCACTTTTTCTCCATCTATAAACCAGTTCATTTTTTCGTGTGTCCATTCAAAACCATAGATATGCCATTCATCTACGGCATTGTATTTTTCTTGAAAATTTTCTATTGGCACACTATCATCTTTTTTATTGTTCCATTTACCATAAATAAAACGCATGTACATTTGGTCCGTTTTAACGGTATTAAAAAAAATTCCAAAATATTCCCAAATATCAATTTCAGGTGGCCAACCTCTATTTTCAGAATCATCAATTAGCCAAATTGCTGGCCATACTTTATCTCCTTTTGGAAACTTTGCTTTTATTTGAATATACGTGCTTTTTTGAGTCCCGTTGAAGTTGATCTTTTGCAGCGAATTTACCCAACCAGTGCTATAATTAAATGTTCCAACAGGGTCAATTCCTTGAATAATTTGCTTTTTGTTGTCTAAATATAGGTGACCATTTTTTGTGTACACATTTTCATCTGTAAGATATCCAGCATAGTTATCATTCAATAAATGTTCACCTCCAGTATTTTGATTCCAAATCATTTTAATTGTTGGATCTACATCATTCGTCAAACCTTTAGACCAATTGGCAGTTTTGAAATTAGAGAAATCATCGCTTACTACAAGCGAATATTTTTTAGGAACATAGTTTGTTTCACCAGTTTCTTCTTCTACCTGTTCTACTTCAATTGGAGCATTGTTATCCTCACAAGAAGTAACAAGGAAAAGATTCAATAGAATAACTAATTTTAACAAATTCATTGTATATATTTTTAATTATAAACTAAATGTGAATATTCCTTCATTTAGGTGAATAAAATTGGTTTCAGTTACTTTTTTTCCATTCAATTTTATTTCATTGGTTGTTTTTAAACTCTTGACATCTAATTTTACTTTCATTCCCTTCGGAATTTCAATAGTTAGTTTTTCTTTAGATGTGAAATCCCATTCAATTTTAAACAAACCATTTGGGGTTGGAATTTTACCTTCTATATCTTTTAATGAAATATTCGGTTTTGTAATAGTAAATTCCTTCATCCCAGGTTTTGTAACTTTAACACCTAAAACATATTCAGCAAATAAAGCAGGAGGGAAGGCACTTTCTGTTTGAGCATCGCTTCGTGTTCTTTCTTGAAATTTACCCGTTCTACCTGTGCCATTTCGCCACCATTCTTCCCATAAAGTTCCATTGGTTTTAGGGTCTAACATTTTTCCAAAACGATTTTTAAACATTTCTAAAGAAGCATCTTCATAACCATAATCTGCCAATCCTTTGTGTAAAAAATAGGTCATTGCAGGTGTAACCATCGTCATTCCATTTTCTCTTTTTATAAAATTATGACGTTCTTTAGATAGCAATTGTTTAGCAACTAAAGCTGCTTGTTCTGGACTGGCGATTTTTCCAGCCAAAGCCATAGCATTTGCGTGCTCACTAAATTGATTTGAGCGTTTTCCATTTACAAAGGCATCAGCAAATAATTCTTTTTCTTCGTCCCAAAAGTTTGTTGCAATAGATTTTCGTAAAAGTTCTGCACGTTTTTTAAAAACTGCACTTTCTCCATCTTTATTTAGCCAATTTAAAAGTTGAGAAAAATCATCCAAGGCTCCTAAATAATGTCCGTTCAACGTTAAATTTGCTCCACGTCTATCGTTTAAAGTATGATCTAACCAATAGGAATAAGGCGGATTGTTTAATAGCCCATTTTCATTGGTAAATGAATTTAAAAGTGCCATCAATTTTTCAGCAGATGGTAATAAATATTTAACAGTTACTAAATCACCTGAATACAAATAATAACTATACAAACTTCTGATATATAAACAATTAGAATCTAAAATAACCATATAGTCATCTCCGGTTAGAGGCGCGTACGCAGGCATTAATCCATTGGCTTGTTGTTCTTGCGCAACCTGAATCAAATACTTTCTTTGTAAAGCTGTATCACCAAACGTAAAATAATTTCCCAATGCGGCATAATAGCCAGTTTGTGCGTATTGTCTGCGCTCACGATAATTATCTGTGAAAGCATCGGTTGTACAAACATCAATAGTTTTTACTGAAGCATTCCATAAATCTTCAATCCAAGGTGCTTCTGGTGTTGAAATACTTCCTTTTAGCTCAAAAGGATACGCAATTTTATGAATTCCTACAGAATGAATTTTTACAACTTCTTTATTTCCTTTTACAGCAATTGCCAAATACCTAGTTGGCTTAAAATACATTGCTTGCCAGGTATCTTTATTTCCCGACAACGTTAGTTGATCAGCAAATTCAGATGCTACAATTTTATGAGTAAATTTTTCATCAACAATAAATGGCGCTTCTAAAATGTGAATTTTTGTGTTTTTGACACCTTCAACAGTTAATTTTGGCATTCCATTAATTACTTTTCCAAAGTCGAATAATAAAAACCAAGTTTCATTTTCTTTTGAAGCTGATAATTGCAACGGTTTGTTTTTCTTTAGGAAACTTTTAAAATTTTTCGAAATTCCTTTTTCAACTTCACCAGTTAAAGAAACAGAGTTGTAAGGAATAGGATTCTTGCTATTTGAATGCTCTAATTTTTTTGCTTCAATTAAACTTGTCGCTTTCACTTCAGTTTCATTCAAATAAGGAATATCACGAGGGACTAATGAAGTCCAAGGAGTAGTTAAAGTGGTGGCTTTTTCATCTTTTTTTGGTGATGGCCAACCGGAATTTCGTAACAATGGTTTAGCATCCGACCAATTAGAATCGTCAAAATTGATAGTTTCAAAATCGACTATTTTTTTGTTGAAATCAATTTTATCATTTACGACCAATTGAAATCGTCCCATTTTTTTTGAATTGTTATCCCAAGAATTATCTGGGGAAACTTTCCAATTCTTATCACTAATAATTGTTTCATCTTCAATATCTAACTGAACTAATAATCCGGCTCTTCCTTTTAAATGATATGAAGTTGTTCCTTTTTGATAATGAACACGAACAGCAATGGTGTTTTTTCCTTCTTTTAATACAGAAGAAATATGTAAAATATCAAAAGATTGATGATGAGGAGCACTTCTAGCTGGACCATGACAAACGGCATTCCCGTTGATATACAATTCATATTTTGAAGATGCTGAAATTCTTAAAATCGCTTCTCCAGAAAGTTCATCTAATTTGAAAGAGCGTCTTGCAAGCATCACATCAGATTGAATACTGTCTTGCATCCAAATCCATTGTGCTTTCCACTCTTTTAAGTTTTGATTTTCCGAATAATTTTGTTGCCAAATTCCTTGAATTCCGTTTTGTAATTCTGAAATTTGTTGTCCTAAAACTGCAAATTGGAAGCTTAATGTAAAAAACACTAGAAGCTTCCAATTTGTATTAATTTTATGTTGAATCATTATTTTGAAACGTAATCGATAATATTATAAAGTAGTTTTTCAGCAACAGGGTCTTTGTCTAAAAATTCAACTATTCTTAAAGTTGAAAGGAGCATTTTTCCTTCTCCAAATTTAGTTTCTAAAACATCTGCTCCATACCAAACTTCACCTGGTCCAATATAATGACGACGCATTCTATCTTTATTAGGAAAATGATCATATCCAATAATACCTGCAATTATTTCGCCTTCCTGTTTAGCCATAGCAACATCTGGATGTACATTCTCATAAACACCGTGCATTATCATTTCTGTAGGTAAATCTTTAAAAACAGGGTGTTTAGAAACCACGTGAGTTTTGGCTGCCCAACCACCTCTGGTTTGCCATTTTCCAAACATTTGAGCTCCGAAAGGTAAAACATCGGTAGCTATTTCTTTTAAAACAACAACTTCTTCTGGACCAGAAGGTTTTTTACCTAAAACTTCAAAAAATACAACGTAACCTCCCGAATTAGAATGTTCGCGTAAAACATCAACAGTTTCTTGATATTTTTTGTCTTTTTTTGTGGTTTTTCCAACCAAAACAGGAATGTTTTTATCTAATCCCACTCTAAAAGGAATAAACTCAATGTTTTTAGATTTTAGGAAATTTGATAGCGAATTATCAAAATCTACCACAGCAATTTTAGCTGATGGAGTTTCAAGTTGTTTTGAAGAAAACACATCAAAATCTTGATAATTACTAGCAATTACTTTTCCAGCGTTGTTTTTAACTTCAACATTTACAGTGTAATTACCTTTAAAATTCTCAGTATTTAATTTTGCTAAAAACAAATTTGAAATACCATTAGTGAATTCCTTATCAAAACTTTTAGCAAATACTTCTTTTCCTTTTTTCGAAATAATCTTTACTGAAACATTTACATTTTCTGATGCTAATTCACTTACTCCGTGAACCTCTAATTCAGCACCTTTTTCAGCATACACATTTCTAGGTAGAATTCTTATAGGTGTAATTTGTTCCTGATTGGCTTCTTTGGTCATATCATACACCAACGTTTTTGGATTTCTCCATAAATCGAGTAAACCAGCACCAATAACCCAATCACCTCCGACTAAAGCGTGAATGCAATAGCCTTTTACTGTTGAATTTAAACGGGTCGCTTCCAACATACGTTTGTTTGCAATACCGTGCATTTTTTGTTGTTCTAGATAGAAATCTGTTACATCAGGATAAATGTTATTGAAACCAATTTTTTGTAAAGCTGCTTTATAACCTTCATCTAACTCTTTATGATAAACAGTTGGAGCAACAATTGGATTTCCTTTTGAAGCAAAATCTTTATTGTTTGAAGTTAAATCAGGAGTACTTCCATAACCCAATTCAGAAATATAGGTCATCATACCTGGAACAACATTTCTACCATAAGATTTAGCACCTTTTAACGCTAGTTTTTCTTTTTCACTTTTTGATTTTGCAGCTGCTAAATAACCATTGAACTCTGTTTCATCAATTTGAGAGCCACTATAATGATGTATATCGTTAAATTTTTTAGGTGTGCGTTCAAAAGGTAAATAAATATTAGCACCTTCACCCCAGCCTCCAGATTCATCTAAAATCATACGTGTTGGATCTAATTCACGTGCTAAAAATGACATTGAATTTAATAATTGAGATAAAATTGGGCGGTTAATTTCATTGAATAATTCCCATTGTACTATACAAGTTCTATTTCTGTTACTCAAAATGGTTTGACGTAATTCATTTTCTACAACAAAAGGTAAACGAGGTGTCGAAATTGGACGATGCATACATTCTACCGCCAAACTACCAACAGTTAAAACTCCCATTTCGTCACATAAATCTAACCACATTTGCGGTGCAGGTTTACGCCAAGGACGAATCATATTAAATCCAGCTTCCTTTGCTAATTTAATTTCTTTAATCGCCATTTCACGACTATCAGGATATGCTAAACCAACTGGATACAAGCCTTCAAAAAAGGCAGCCTTTAAATAAATTGATTCACCATTTAGATAAAATTCATCATTTACAACTGTAAATTCTCGCATTCCAAATCTGTGAGTCCAAGAATCTGAAATTTCACCATCTTTTAAAATAGTAACCTCAGCTGTGTATAAATATGGATTCTTTGTTGACCAATATTCAGCATTTTTAATAGGTAAACTCCATTGAATTGTATTTTCTCCGGGGAAGGATTCAACTATTTCAGTTTTTGAAACAATTTCTTTACCTTCTTTTGAAAGTATTTTTATGTTAACTTCTGCATTTTCAATGTTAGCCTCTGTATTTTCAATTTCAACATTAAAAACTGCTGTATTTGTATCAATTTTTGGCTCAATAAATACATCTTTTAAGCCTAAAGTTCCTTTAGCTTTAATAGAAACATCTTGCCATATTCCACCAGTAATTGCACCTCGCCACATTGGAACTTCCTGTCTTCCTAACCCATCAATATATTTATCAGTTAATATAATAGGACTAATAACTCTAACAACTAAGGTGTTTTCTTCTCCAGCTTTTATTAATTTATCAACTCTAAAACTAAATGATGTATAACCACCTTCGTGAAAACCTACAACATGGTCGTTAATCCAAATTTCAGATTTATAATTAACGGCTTCAAAGTTTAATTCTATAATTTTATCATTCCAGTTTTCAGGAATTGTAAACTTAGTTCTGTAAATTCCTGCACCTTCATAATTTTTCTCAAATTCTTCCCAACAACTTGGAACAGTAATTTGTTTGAATTGTTGATTTTCAAAAATTTCATCTAAATACCAATCATTTTCAATTCCTTCATTTTTATCATCATATATAATATCCCAAGTACCATTTAAAGATAATTGTGCTGTTTGACTGGAGTTTTGAGCGCTACAAGAGAATTGTAATCCAATCGCAAGAATTATTAGAATGCCTTTTATTTTTTTAGAATGTGTTTTTATTGCACTGATAAACTTCATTATTGTTTATTTTTTAGTGGGATTTTATAATAATACAAATATTATAAATAAATAAAGATTGGTTTGGTCACTAACTACCACTTTTGAATCAGAAATTAACTTAAACAATTCAGATAATTTCTGATTGAGAAATGGTAATTAAAAGATAAATTTAAAGATAAAGATTATTTAATTTTGAAAATTAACACGTAAAAAACAAAATTTAACACAAAAAAGATAAGTGTAATCCGTGTTATTTTAATAGTATTAATATTCAAGTCAAATTTTTCTTTAAAATATATATTTGTGTATTATTCTTAATAAGAGTATCGATGAGCAACAAATTTGCTTTTTTAATTAAATTCTGAGTCCAATAAAAATAACTTTATGAAATTTAAATATTTTTTTACAACATTAATAATTGTTTTATCCACAGTTTTTACTTCTTGTTCACAGCAGAGAAAAGAAGAGCAAAAACAAATAAAACCAAATATTTTGTTTGTTTTAGCTGAAGACATAAGTACTGATTTGGAATGCTATGGTATGGAAGCTGTAAAAACTCCCGTTTTAAACAAACTTGCTGAGACTGGAGTTCAATTTATGAACGCCTATGGCAATAACTCTATTTGTTCTCCTAGCAGATCTAATATGATGGTGGGTGTACATCAAAATATTACAAATACACAACATCACCGGTCAAACAGAAATATTCCTTTGGCTGCACCATATAAGCCAATTACTTCATATTTAAGAGAAAACGGATATACTTGTATTATAGGAAATCCTTTAGTGAGAGCAGAGGGGAAAAAGATAGATGTTAACTTTAAACATCAAGCCGTTGGAGACTGGAATGGAGAAGATGCATTTGGTTTATTTGATAAAAAAGGTGCATTCTTGCCTAAAGATCAGCCATTTTTCTCACAAGTTACTTTACATGTTACTCATAGAGGTGGATGGTGGAATTCTGTAAGAAATAGTTCAACTCACAAAGTTGACCCAAATGCTGTAAAGTTACCTCCTCATTATGCTGATACTCCTGAAATTCGCGAAGATTGGGCTAAATACTTAGACCAAATGGAATATATGGACAATGAAATTGGATTGCTATTAGCCGATTTAGAAGAAAAAGGTATGAGAGACAATACCATTATTATTTTTATTGGTGATAATGGAAGATGTAATGTAAGAGGAAAAGGCTATTTGTACGAACCAGGATTACATTTACCACTTATTGTAAACTGGCCGGCTGGATTAACTGGAGGAAAAAAAGATGCCCGTTTGGTGGCTTCAGTTGATGTTGCTGCTACAATTTTAGATGCTGCAGGTATTGATTTACCAGAATATATGACTGCAAGATCAATTATAAAAGAAGATGAAGAACCTAGAGAGTATATTTATTCTGCAAGAGATCTTTGGGATGAGGTTTTAGAACAATCAAGAGCAATTACAACACATGATTTTAGATATATAAAAAATAATATAACCAACCAATCTTACGATGCTCACCAGGCATATCTGGAATTTTACAGGCCGGCAGTTCATATAATGAGAGGTTTAAATGAAAAAAATGAATTGACCGATTTACAAGCAAAGTTTTTTGCAGATTCTAAAGAACCAGAGGAGTTATACGATATTGTAAATGATCCGTTTGAAATAAATAATTTAATTGACAATTCTGATTATAAAGATATTGCAGATAAAATGCGAGGTTATTACAGCGATTGGAATGCAAAAAACCATGATTTTGGTTTAGATCCTATTAATTGGGAAAATTGTCCACCTCCCAAATCTGTTGAAATTATGAAATGGTTAAAAGATGAAAAGCCAGCAATAATTGAAATGATGAAAAAAGGAATTGAACCTAATTATGGAAAGCTTTCAAAGGAATATAAGAACAATTCTAATTAATCATAACAATTATGAATTTATTGAAAAAACTATATATCATCAGCTTCTTATTCGCGAGCGTTTTATCGGTTAGTGCACAAATAAAACTTCCTAAATTGATTAGTAATGGAATGGTATTACAACGTGACACCAATATTAAAATATGGGGCTGGGCTTCTCCTAATGAAACTATTGAAGTTAATTTTATAAATGAAAATTATAAAACAGTTGCAGATTCTTCAGGAGAATGGGAATTACATTTAGATAAATTAAAAGCAGGTGGTCCATTTTTAATGAAGCTTGAAGGTAAAAACAAGATTGAAATCAATAATATTTTGGTGGGTGATGTTTGGTTGGCGTCTGGTCAATCTAACATGGCTTATGAGCTTAAAAAATCAGCTAAATTGTATGAAGCAGCTATTGAGAATTCAGAAAATAAGTTTATTCGTCAGTTTTTAGTTCCGAAAAAGTACAATTTTAAACATACAGAAAATGATGTTTCATCTGGAAGTTGGATTTCAGCAAATAAAGAGACAGTTATAGGTTTTTCAGCGGTAGCCTATTTTTTTGCAAAAGATTTATATGAAACTTATCAAGTTCCAATTGGTTTAATTAATTCTAGTGTTGGTGGTACTCCTGCTCAGGCTTGGATATCTGAAGAAGGTTTAAAAGAATTTCCTCATTACTATGAAGAAACTCAATTATTAAAAAATGATACTTATATTAATGAAATTGAAAATTCAAACACGAATAAATTAAAAAAATGGATTTCTACCTCAACAGCAAATGATTTAGGAAATAAAAACTCTAATGAAAAATGGTCTCAAAAAAACCTTGATGACTCTGATTGGAACACTATGAATATTCCAGGTTCCTGGGTTTCAAAAAATCTGGGCTACACACAAGGCATTGTTTGGTATCGGAAAAATATTGAGCTTCAAAATATATCCTCAGAAAAAAATATTGAATTAAATTTAGGTAGAATTTCAGATGCAGATTCTGTTTTTGTAAACGGTAATTTTGTTGGAGCAACGTCACATAAATTCTCTCATAGAAACTATAAAATTCCAGATAATATTTTAATTAAAGGAGAAAATAATATTACAATTCGTATAAGTAGTTATCGTTTTAACGGTGGCTTTATAAAAGGTAATCCAATACAACTTGTTATAGGTAAGAAAAAAATAGATTTAAAAAATAATTGGAAATATAAGTTAGGTGTTAAAATGAAACAATTGGACAGACCAGTTCAATTAACCTGCAAGCCAACAGGTTTGTATAAAGCGATGATAGCTCCATTGTTAAATTATTCCATAAAAGGAGCAATATGGTATCAAGGAGAAGGAAATGTTTCCAAAGCTGAAGAATACGAATCTCTTTTTCCTAGTTTAATTGAAGATTGGCGATTAAATTTTCAGCATAAAAACATGCCTTTTTTGTTTGTTCAGTTAGCAAATTTTCAAAAACCAACTAAAAATTTAGTTCCAAGTAGTTGGGCTAGATTGAGAGCATCTCAATTGAAAACATTAAAAGTTGAGAATACTGGAATGGCTGTAATTATTGATATTGGGGAAGCCAATGACATACATCCAAAAAACAAAAAAGATGTTGGTAAAAGATTAGCAATTGAAGCTAAACGAGTAGCATATAAAGCAGGTGGTTTTCGAATGCCGCAGTACAACTCAATGAACATTAAAGGAAATAAAATAATCCTTTCATTTGACACCAACGGCAGCGCTTTAAAAGTCAGAAACAATGACGAACTAAAAGAATTTGCTATCTCTGGAGAAGACAAAAAATTTGTTTGGGCTAAAGCTGAAATACAAAACAACACCATAATTGTTTGGAATGAAAATGTAAAAAATCCAGTAGCCGTAAGATATGCCTGGGCGAACAATCCAACTAAAGCTAATTTACTAGCTGCTGAAGAACTACCTCTTTCACCTTTTAGAACTGATAATTGGGCAAAATAATTAAAAAATTAATAGAAATAACTTCATAAAACAGGTAATTTTTAAGAATTTATAGATAAAAGTTAAGCACTCATTTTTAGGTGTTCTTTTTAAATTTATTGCAGAAATTTTCTGATCGTTAAAATTATGATTCTAAAATATTTTGGAAGACATCTAAAAGAAATGTTGTTCTGTATCTTTTTTTGTGTTTTTTTTATTCAACCTGGAGTTGCACAAATTACACAACCCAATGTGTTAATGATTGTTCTTGACGATTTAAACGATTATATAGAACCATTAAACGGCCATCCACAAGCATTGACACCAAATATAGACAAACTCTCTGATGAAGGTGTATTGTTTACCAATGCGCATAGTAATGCACCATTATGTAAGCCATCAAGAGCAAGTTTCTTAAGAGGTATTTTACCTACAACTTCTCTTTATTTTGGAAATAACAATATTAACTGGACAGAAAATGATGTACTCGCAAATTCAAAAACTATATCAGAGTACTTTAGTGAAAATGGATATACTACCTATAAAACAGGAAAAGTATCGCACGGTACAACTCAAGAAAATTCACAATGGGATTTGGTCAATGCTAATTCATTAAATTATGGACCTTTTGCATATAACGGAAATGAAAAAGTTATTCATCCTAACGCTATTGTAGCATATGCAGAATTAACAGGACCTTTAGATGGAACCACAGCTCGCTTATCAGATATTCCCGATGTACCCGCAGATGGCACTAATCCAGGTTACAATGGTTGGACTTCAAATGATTTACCCTTCAATTATATAAATGATGAGAACAGAGATGCAATGCCTGATGAAAATAGTGTTGCCTGGATTCAAAACCATATTACCACACTAGATGCAGCGAATAGTACCTATCCATTTTTTATGGCAGTAGGGATAGTGAGACCTCATTCACCCTTTGTAGTTCCAGATAAATATTTTGACATGTTTCCAATAGAATCGGTGCAAATCCCAGTAATAAGACGTAATGACAGAGATGATACCTATCATAAAAACGGGGAAACAGGATATAACTTATTTGAAACCTTAGATCATTCCTATACAGACAGGCAATTGGCACTTCGAAAAAAGACCCAAGCCTATTTAGCTTGTGTAGCTTTTGCTGATGCTATGATTGGGCAATTAATTGCAACACTTGATACCAGTGAATATGCAGACAATACTGCTGTGATGTTATTTAGTGACCATGGTTATCACGTAGGAGAAAAACAGTATCTACGAAAGCATGCACCTTGGGAAGAATCTACCAGAGTACCGTTTATTATCCGTCATCCTGATTATAGCTCAAACGCAGGTGAAACCGTTGACCATCCTATTAGTTTAGTTGATGTTTATCCAACATTAAAAGACTTATGTAATTTAACAGGCGACACCAAAAAAAATGCAAATGGGGCTGAATTAGATGGCACCAGTTTAAAACCATTTTTAATCGATGCAAATACTAACTCTTGGGGAGGTGATGATGTAGCCTTATCTGTTATCTACAATTGGGGAGCAACAGAAAGTACAGAACAAAACCTTACCATACGCTCAAAAAAATACCGTTATACCAGATACCCTAATGGCGACGAAGAATTATATAATCATTCACAAGACCCATATGAGTGGAAGAATTTAGCAAATGAAGTAGATTATTCATCTGTAAAATCAAATCTAAAACTTGCTTTGGATGAAGCTTTAGTTTCAGATGAATTCGTTCTGAAATCTATTGTTAACGATGAAATGATTAACAGTGATAAAATGTTATCTCTTTCTGCTAATTGGGATTTTACAGCACTAGTAACTGGTGATTTGGTAAATGACCCAGAACAAATACAACGTACAGATTTAAATGATGGAGAAGTAATTTATGACACCACAAACATTGATGCTTTTAGAGTTGAATTTTGGGGAATTAAAGATCAAACAACGGCTGAATATGGATCTATAAAAGCTTATACTTCAACAGATAATAATACATATAACGAGATTATTTTAAATTCAGAAGAATCATCTACTTATAAAGGATATAGACGACTTTTTTATTATACTCCTGTTTCACCTTTGCCAAATGTAACACAATATTTAAAGATTGTATTAACTGGAGGTGATCAAAGTTGGAAAGGGTTAATTGGCAGCATAGAATTGTTTGATAAACAAACATTTACCCCAACGGATTTTAGTTATATAGACCATCTAACGGTTAACGCAAATCCTTCTTTATTTGATTTTCCAGAAAACACTTTACGTACTAATGACCCCGTTATACCTTATTCTTCAGACCCTTTAGCAGATAGTAGTAATTTATACAGCTCAGATGGTGGTTTTTATTTCACTAGTCTTAACCCAGATGACTATGGAGGTGATACTGACCGATTGGTAAGATCTAATATTAACCCCGTAGCAGAAAATCCTAATGCTGTACCTACACCATTAAAATTGGTTTATGATGTTGACAATCTCACCTATTTTAGAATGGAATTCTGGACCAATTCAAACAGAACTTTAGAGCAAATCAATACCAGCACAGGAGAAATTAAAGCTTACATATCTCAAAATCAAGATACAGATGGAGATTATACAGAGATACCCATTAAATTAGTTAAAATTAAAACAGTTGGCAGCTTAATGCAATATGCTGTAGTTTCTGAAAATGAAATTCAAGGAGATGTACAGTTTTTAAAGATCACAGTAACTGGAGGAGTTAATGGCGCAACTTGGAGTGGTCAATATGGAGCAATACATTTGTATAATAGTTCTTTAAACAAAACTACGCTGAATCTTGAAGATAACATACTACAAGAAAATATTAGGATATATCCTAACCCAACAACTCAAAATGTTAATATTGATGGCTTAACAAAAACAACAAATTATATAATTTACAACCATATCGGTCAGATTATTCAAAAAGGAAAAGTTCAGAAAACTATTGAGACATCTGAACTTGGAAACGGTATTTTTATCCTTAAAATCAATGGTTTTAAACCTAAATTATTTTTAAAAAAATCACCATAAAATATTTAGCAAGTATTTTGCTTAGAATTAATAAATTATCATACTTATGAAAAACTTCAAACTAAAGCTCATTTTAAGCACCTTATTTATCATAGGAATTTCTTTTAATTCCATAGGACAAACAGCAACCAAACCTAACGTCATTTTCATCATGTGTGATGATTTAAATGATTACCAAGGAGTATTTGGTGGCCATCCGCAAGCCATCACACCAAATATTGATAAACTTGCAAAATCTGGAATTCAGTTTATGAATGCACAATCTAATGTACCCGTTTGCCAACCTTCAAGAAATAGCTTGTTTACTGGAGTATATGCACATGATTCAAAAGATTTTGGTTGGACTCCTTTACATAAACAACCTGTATTAAAAAACAATAAAACTTTAATAAAGCTTTTTAAAGAAAACGGTTATAAAACCTTAGGATCAGGAAAATTAACACATGGTAAACCACCGAAAGAATGGGATGAATGGGGCGCAAATTTTAAACATAATTATGGCCCAGCATATAATAATGGAGAAACCAATGTAGCACATCCAAAAGTTCCACCTCCATATAATTCAATTGGTCCTGTAGATGGCTCATACGGTAGGTTATCAACTGCCGGAATATCTACTGGTGAAAAAGGAAAGCCAGGATGGGTATACGGATGGGATAAAAAACCGTTCAGATATATGAATGATAAAGATCGGGATCTATTACAAGATGAAAAGCACGCTAAATGGGCTGCTGAAAAAATAAAAGAGATGGAAAAATCTGGAACTGAGCAACCTTTCTTTATGGGAATTGGTTTTGTTCGTCCACATACACCTTTACACGCTCCTGATAAATATTTTGATATGTTTCCATTGGACAAATTAGAATTAGATAAATGGATGAAAAATGATAAGGATGATACATCTTGGTTAGAAAATTTTGATGAAAAGAAAAAAGGTCCAAAATATTACAGAATGCTATTGGAATCTTACAATGGAGATAGAGAATTAGCAATTAAACATTTTTTACAAGCCTATTTAGCCTGTGTTGCCTTTGTTGACCAACAAGTTGGTGTGGTTTTGAATGCTTTAGAGGAAAGTAAATTTAAGGACAATACTATCGTTGTTTTTACCAGTGATCACGGATGGCAAATGGGAGAGAAAGATTATATATTTAAAAACTCACCTTGGGAAGAAAGTGCTCGAATTCCGCTAGTTGTTAAAGTACCAGGAAACAAATCAGGTGAAAAAGTTACACAACCAGTTTCTTTAATTGACCTCTACCCTACTTTAGTTGATTATTGTAATTTAACAGGAAATCATAAACTAAATGAAAACGGAGGTGATTTAGGTGGTTTTAGTTTACGTGCACTTATTGAAAATCCAAAGACCAAGAAATGGGAAGGACCGAATGGTGCTTTAACATTAGTTGGAAATTACGGGAATAAAATTCCTTTAGAAAAGCAAAATTTCTCATATAGAACAAAAAATTATAGATATATTAAATATGGAAATGGAAGTGAAGAATTATACAATCATAAAAATGACCCTTATGAATGGAGTAATATCGCTTCAGAAAAGAAATATAAAAAAATTAGAAAGCAGTTAGCTGCTGAAATGAATGAAATCATTTATTCAAAAAAATAATTTACAAATGAAAAACTTATCTATGTTGCTTTGTTTTGGGTTTTGCGTTTTTACAATGCAAAATTCTATTTCTCAAAAAAAATCTACAAAACCAAATGTTATAGTTATTATGACTGATGATATGGGTTATAATGATGTTGGTTTTAATGGATCTACTGAAATACCAACTCCAAACATTGATAGAATAGCAAATAATGGTGTGAAATTTACAAACGGGTACACATCCTATGCTGTTTGCGGGCCAAGCAGAGCCGGCTTTATGACGGGACGTTACGGACAACGTTTTGGTTTTGAAAGAAATCCACAATATCGTGCAGATGATCCAAATATGGGCTTACCAAAAACTGAAAAAACCATTGCCGAACATTTGAAAACAGTTGGATACACCTCAGGTATTATAGGTAAATGGCATTTGGGTACACATAAATCAAACCACCCGTTAAATAGAGGTTTTGATGAGTTTTTTGGTCATTTAGGAGGAGGTCATCAATATTTTCCAGAAAACTTAGTAATAAAAGATAGCTATTTTTCAGATGACTATATTCAAATTCCCGCAGAAGAAAAAGGCAAAAAACCCTGGAAAGGCTCTGCTGAAATAGCGAGTTACAGAACCTGGATTATGAGAAACCACGAAGCCGTAAAAACAAGTAAATATTTAACTGAAGAATTTTCAGATGAAGCGGTAAATTTTGTTGAAAGAAATCAAAAAGAGTCATTCTTTTTATTTTTATCGTTCAACGCTCCGCATGCACCAATGCAGGCCACACAAAAATATTTAGATAGATTTCCAAACATTGAAAATAAAAAACGACAAACATACGCTGCCATGGTGAGTGCTGTTGATGATGGCGTTGGACAAGTTTTAGATAAATTAAGAGAGTTAAATTTAGAAGAAAATACAATTGTTTTTTTCTTATCAGATAATGGAGGACCTGAAAGCAAAAATGGTTCTAACAACGGATTACTTAGAGAAGGAAAAGGGTCCATTTACGAGGGTGGTTTTAGAGTTCCTTTTGCTATGCAATGGAAAGGAGAATTAAAAAAAGGCGTATACAACAATCCGGTATCATCGTTAGATATTTTAGGAACAATAGCTAATTTGTCACAGGTCAAAATTGATAAAGACAAACCATTGGATGGTATAAACTTAATTCCTTTTATAAAAGGAAAAAAGAAAGGAATTCCTCATCAAAATATTTTTATTAGAAAATACGATCAAAAATTATTTTCTGTAAGAGATAGACATTTAAAACTAGTTGTTAAAAATAATGGAAAAATAAAAGAATTATACAATCTGAACAAAGACATTAGCGAGTCTAACAATATTGCATCTACTCATAATAAAGATGTTCAGCGTTTATATAAAATTTTAAATAAATGGGAGTCGGAATTAATTGATCCAACATTCCTAGGATTAATTCATACAAAAAGCTGGATTAATAAGCCTAAGAAGAAAAAAAATAAGATATAATTCAGGTTATAAAATATTTAACACTGTATTATTTTTATATTAAAAATTTATCTTATTTTAGTTCAGTACATTTATTAAAAAAATTACTAATAGTGATAAATCATTTTTGCACCTTACCTGTTTAAATCCCTTTTGAGTCTAATGCATTTCATTAAAGAACATTTTATATACTTTTTCACAATATTCAGCTTTTTTTATACGGCCTCTATATTTGCCCAAGGAAATCATAAGTTCGAACATATTGAATTACCTTCTGAAGTAGAAGATAGCAAAGCCAATTGTATTATTGAAGATTCTAAAGGTTTTATTTGGTTTGGATTTAATAATGGTCTGGTTATTTACGATGGTTACAAAGGAAGGGTTATTAATTGTGTTCTAGAAAACGGAAACACACGAGGGTTTGGCTCTGTTACTTCTCTAATTGAAGATATAAATGGTAAAATATGGATAGGGTCGCAACACGGAGTTTTTATTTATGATCCCATTACTGAAACTTCCCGGCGTCTCAATGACTCTAAAATAAACGGAAAAACTAGTCGAAGTATAAGTGCAACTTCAAAAGGAGAGATATTGATTGGAACTTTTTCAGGTTTACTTATTTACAGTTTGGAAGGCGAGTTTATTGAACAATACAAACATCAGCCCAGTATTAAAAATAGTTTAAGTAACAATGTTGTGAGATGTTCTTATGAAGATAGAAATGGTACTATTTGGATTGGCACTTATGATAAACTAAATGAATATAACAGAAAGCAAAAAAAGTTATCACATTATAAGTTACAATTAAGTGATTCATTATATCATTCCAATAATCTGATACTTAACATTAAACCTTTAAATACTAAAAATGATAGTATTTTAATTATAGGAACTGAAACAGGGTTATGTTTATTTAATACAGTTAGCAAAAAATTTAAGCAATTCAGTCATTCAGAAAAAAACAATTCTATTAGTAATAGTGTTGTTAAATCAGTTCACAGAGTTGATGATAAGTTATGGTTAGGCACCGATTTAGGGCTGAATATTTTTGACATTAAAAATCAAAGTTTTACAAATTTATACTACGATTATAATAATTCATTTACTATTAGCAACAATGTAGTTAATGACATTTACTTTGACAGTAACAGAACCCTCTGGGTTGCCACTGATACTGGTGTTGATAAGATTTATTTAAATGCAAATAATGTATTATTAAATCAGTTCTACAATAACACTACCGTTTTTAAAGATGGAGTTATCATTAATGATTTTTCAAAAAAAACCAACGGAACTATCTGGATTGCAACCCAACAGGGCGTATTTAAATTTGACCAGCTTAAAAACAAATACCACCAATTTTTACCTCCTAAAATTCTTCATAATAAAGTAAACAAAATTCTTTGTGACGAGAGTGATTTAATATGGATTACCACTTCTGGAGGATTAAATGTTTATGATTCAAAGAAGAACAAATTTTCAAACTACGTTTCCAAATCAAAAGGAAACAATGTATTAACATCTAATTATTTGACTAGTATTGCTCAAGATTCAAAAGGAACCATTTGGATTGGCACCAGTAATAAAGGATTATTTAAAATAGTTGAAAATAGTAATGGAACTTATGATTTTGTAAACTTTAAAAATGAGGTCACTAACGAAAATTCTATATCATCAAATACCATATTAGACATAAACTTTGATGAGTATGATAATGTTTGGATTGCAACATCTGCAGGAATTAATTGTTTTTACACTTTAAATGGAGTGTTTGAACGATTTACAGATAGTAATGAGTTTGGAGATGTGCCAAATCAATCAGTATCACAGCTTTTTATAGATAAAGAAAAAACACTTTGGCTATCATCATATGCAGGCTTGTTCCAATGGAATCCAAAAGTAAAAAAATTCACTCATTTTAAAAATTTACCAACAAATGTGACGAGTACGGTTGCTATTGATTCAATTGTTTATTTTATTTCCGATAATAAGTTTTACTCTTTTAATAATAATAACGGCACGCTAATAAGAGTTCCAAATCATAAAATTGGCTTAGATAATCCAAAAAAAATAAAGTTAATGGCTGATGAGACAATCCTATTGTCAGGTAAAACTGGATTTGCTTCCTTGAAGCCAACCAATTTAAAAATTGAAGAAGACAATACAACTGTTAAATGGACTCGTTTTTTAATTAGCAATACTGAAATAAAACCATACTCAAAATACAATTCAAGATATATCTTGAACAAGCAAATTGATGAAACTAATGAAATTATTTTAAAATATGATGAAAACTCGTTTCGAGTAGATTTTACTTCCTTACCATTTAATTCACAAAAAGATGTAGAATATAAATACATTTTAGAAGACTATGAAAACGATTGGAATATTTTAAAAGATGGTCAAAATTATGTATCGTTCACTCAAGTTAGACCTGGCACATACAACTTAAAAGTAAAGGCTAGCAACAATCAAGGCTTGTTTATTGGCAAAGAGAGAATCTTAAAAATCGTTGTTAAACCTCCTTATTATTTAACTTGGTGGGCATTACTCATTTATTTGTTGTGTTTTATTTTATTAATTCTTTTTTATCGAAAAATACTTTTAAATAGAGAAAGAGATAGAAGTGAATTAAAATTTGAAAAGCTAGAGCATCAGAAAGATAACGAATTAATAACACTTAAAACCCGATTTTTCACAAATATAACTCATGAGCTAAAAACCCCTTTAACTCTTATTAGCAGCCCTATTGACGATTTATTGACAAAAAAACTGGATGAATCTACTTTAAAAAGTTTAACCTTAGTAAAAAGAAACACCGATCGCTTAAAAAAGTTAGTAAATCAGATTCTAGATATTCGAAAAATTGAAGCGGGAGGAGAGAAACTACATATACAAAAGTATGATATTGTTAAGTTTTGCAATCAAATAAAAAATCAATTTAAAGAAGAATCCATTAGAAGAAATATTTTTCTTCAATTTTCATCAGAATTTGAATCAGAAAAAGTATGGTTTGATTTAGAAAAAGTTGAAAAGGTCATTTTTAATTTATTGTCAAATGCTTTTAAGTTTACACCAGATAACGGTACTATAAAGGTTTATATTGAATACGCAACTCATAAAAATGTAAAAAATAATTATATTTCTATTTCAGTTTCTGATACAGGAAGCGGAATTAGTAAAGAAAATCAGGTTAAGATATTTGATCGTTTTAATAGCCTTTCTTCTCCAAACTACACCAATCAAAGAGGAACAGGAATTGGCTTATCTCTAATACACGAATATGCTGCCCTCCACAATGGCACCATTAAATTTGAAAGCGTGTTAAATGTTGGAAGTAAATTTATCTTTTCCTTACCTAGATACAAGTCTTCTCTCCAAAATTATGAAGTAATAGCACCTTTAACTAAATCACCTTCAAAAAAAGTTATTGAGAAATTTAAAAAAATCACAAATAGAAACGAAGAGTTTATAGAAGAAATAAACGAGGAAGAGAATTACTTAAAAGTCTTAATTGTTGAAGACGATTCAGATATGCGCGATTATTTGACTGCAGGCTTAACTTCAAAATATAAAGTTTTCGAAGCTGAAGATGGGAAAGAAGGATTTAATAGAGCCGTAAAGGAATTACCCAATATTATTGTGTCAGATTTAATGATGCCAAATGTAGATGGTATTGAATTTTGCAAAAAACTGAAGACCGATATAAGAACCAGTCATATTCCATTTATTTTGCTTACTGCAAAAAGTGGAATTGAGAATAAAATAACAGGAATTGAATCAGGTGCAGACGACTATATTCAAAAACCTTTTAATTTGGAACATTTAACTGTTCGAATGAAAAATTTGATAAAACAGCGAGAATCCTTGCGAAAAATTTATCTGAAGCAATTAAAATTAGAACCTTCTGAAATAACGGTTAATTCTTTAGATGAGAAGTTTTTGAACGACTTGCTGGCCAAGATTGAATTAGAAATGGACAACTCGGAGCTAAGGGTAAAATAAATTAGTAAAATGCTAGGTATTAGTCCAACCAATTTATACCGTAAAATCAAAGCTTTAACAGGTCAAACTGCCACTGAATTTATACGGAATATACGGTTAAAAAGGGCTGCTCAATTATTAAAAAATGAGCACCTAAATGTTTCAGAAGTAATGTATATGGTTGGCTTTACGCATCACTCCTATTTTACACGATGTTTTAAAGAATTGTTTGGAGTTTCTCCAAAGTCTTATTCTAAATAACTTCTACTTTACAAAAGTGACATAGAAACCTTTTTCGGTATTCTTTGTAAATTTATTAGATTTTACAAACAATACTGCATTGTTGTCTCAATGCCAGGTATGTTCTAGATGGTTCTTAGTAGTCCATAAATTTTATTTTATTATCAAACTACTATAAATAACAAAACTACTTAAAAGACACATTCCTAAAATGCTTCCTAACACATAAAAAACAAATAATAGCACAAAATAAACATATTTCATATGTGTTAATTTAATGTTAATATGTTACCCTTTTTAAGCGTGCTGTATCACTAAATTTGCTTGTGTAATTTTAATATTAAGTTAGATGAATCTAAAGAAAAATAAAGAATATTGGCCAGAGGCTTTAGTAGTAATTATAATAGTTCTTAGTTTCTTAATTTTAAATTACGAGTTAATTGAAATTTATTTTTAGTACAAAAACTTTCGTAAATTTCAATTGAAAAAAATATAAAAAGTTAAATGGTAAAATCTAGAATAACAATGATAAAATTTGAATGATAATAAACACTATTATTTTTTAAATTTATCTTTATTTATAAATAAGAAAATTAATTAATAACCAATTTCTAAAAGTATGTATAACAAAAATTTATTAAGATCCTTGTATCTTCTTTCATTTTTCTTAGTATTCTTGAATCAAGGATGCCAAGAAAGCTCATTTGGAGAAGATATGCAGGTGGTCAAAGTTCCGGAAAGTTTATCTTATCCTGAAATTGTCAACGCACGAGAATTTAGTTACATTGAATCGGCTGTACCAACTGTAGATTCTAATGGACATTCACTCGTTTTTGAATTAGTCAATATAAAAAAGGATAGTCAAATTCTTGACGATTCTTATTTGAGTTCTGTTACTATTGAACAGTCTAAGGCTATTGAATCGGAAGTAACAATAAATGAAACTGGCGAAAATACGACCGTTAACCTTCAAGATTTATCTAATATGGGTAAAATAATAATTGAAGATGGAAACCCTTTTGCAGCTGGTGATTATTATTTTACGATAGAACTGATTAACGAAAATTCAGAAACAGTTGTTTTTGAAGATGCTTTTCATTTAAATGTTGGACCTCAATTATCCGAAGGAATTGCTTACTGTCCGTTTAAAATGAATTTTGTAAGTGGAGAGAACACCGCTTCAGGACCAGTAGATTTATTTGGTGGAAACCCTGATGTTAGATTTGAGTTAGGCACTGAATCAGATAAATTAACGATCGATCCTGCCACTGGTGTTATCTCAATAAATCCAGCATATACAGTTACAGAGACAGAATATCTATTTCCTATTATTAATGTAATAAGTAATATAAGTGAAGAAATATTAAGTTTTGAAGAAAAATTTACTGCTGTAATTTCTACAGCACCTGTTGCACTTGACAAGGAAAAAGATTACTTCTTCTTTCCAACATTAAGAACTACCGCTAAGAAAAATGTAGGTTTAGGTGGAGATGGTTATTCAAGAGTATTTATTGAGCATAAAGGTATAAAAGCAGGGGATGCAGAAGAAACATCTGATTGGTATGTAACGAATGCTTTGTGGAAATCTCACAAGAATAATACAAAGTTTTTACCTCCTGTGCCTACACCAGATGCAGCAGCAGTTAGAGCTGAATCAGGAGTTTCAGGTACAACTAAATTACTAATGCCTTGGTGGACTATCGTAAATCCATCAGACACATGGATAGTAATAGATCCAGTAAATTTGGCATTGTACGAAGGATGTTTCGAATCTAAGGCTGTTTTTTGGTATAATTTATACTTAAATAATTTTGCTTGTTATGAATTAGATGGGACAACGCCTATTGGATTGGAGGTATATATTACCAACAATTATACAGGAGATACTACTACTACAAATTGGACACAAGTAAACGATATTTTGGAATGTGAAATCAATAATAATGGTACCGTATTTACGGGTACTCCATATCCAGGTGATCAAACAGGATTAGATCCAGATGGTCTTAAAGATCCGAACAAAAACGCAAATAACTTATGGGTTAGAAGTGAATTAAATTTGGAGGATTACAAAACTGAAACATCTTTTACTATTGCGTTTAGAGTCAAAACATATTTTGACACTGCACCAAACTGTCCTGTTAATGGATCAGCTCAAATATCAAATATTCACTTTGTAGCCTCAGAAAAATAAAAATATTATGATAAACAAAACATATATATTTCTTATTGCAGTTTTAATTTCTGCTATAGGATATTCACAAAGCACTATTACAGGTGTAGTAAAAGATGAAAGTAACATACCACTTCCAGGGGTAAGTGTAATTATTAAAAACACAAATACCGGAGTAACAACAGACTTTGATGGAATTTTTTCAATTCAGGCAAAACCTGAAAATGTTTTAACAATCTCTATGCTTGGTATGGTAACCAAAAACATAAAAGTTGGCAGCCAAAAAAGAATTGATGTAATTTTAAAAACCGATGTTGCGCAACTTGATGAAGTTATAGTTATTGGTTATGGTTCTGTTGCTAAAAAAGATTTAACAGGATCTGTTGCCACTGTTAAACTTAAAGAAATCGAAGAAGTTGTTGTAGCTAATTTTGATGAAGCTTTAGCAGGAAGAATAGCTGGGGTAAATGTTACCTCTAGTGAGGGAACACCAGGTGAAGCTTTAAAAATTGTTGTAAGGGGTGGTAATTCAATTACCAGTTCAAATAATCCATTATATGTAATTAATGGCTTGCCTTTAGAAGATTTTGACCCAAGTACTATTAATACTTCAGACATCGAATCATTTCAAGTATTAAAAGATGCTTCTGCCACAGCTATTTATGGTTCCCGAGGAGCAAATGGTGTTGTGGTGATTACCACAAAGTCTGGTAAATCAGATACAAAATCAGAAGTAACTGTTAATTTTTCAACTTCGTTACAGGAGGTTTCCAAAACTTTAGATGTGTTAAGCCCATATCAATACGTTAAAAACCTTGAAACTCAATCAATTGCACGAGACAACTGGCAGTATTTACCTAATGAAACTGGCAGTAATTTGTATAACTTTATGAAAAGATGGGTAGATCCAGAATTATACAGAGATATGGAAGGTGAAGATTTTCAAGACATGGCTTTCAATTTAGCAACAATGTCTCAAGGTGACATTTCCATTAGAGGAGGTAATAAAGATACAAACACAGCATTTTCAGTTGGTTTTGTAGATCAAGACGGTGTTTTGATTACCACAGGTTTTAAAAAATTCAATACCAATTTTACCATTAAACATAAATTGAGTGATAAATTGAGACTTTGGGGAAGTATGAACTACACTAAAGCAAATAGACTTGGTGCTCAAATGAGAAACGGTAAAGGAAATCAATTCTTAAAAAACCTTCTTTTTTACAGACCAGTAGATCCTCTTAATCCATCAGGTGGAGAGCAAGAAGGTGGTCTAATTCCTGGTGTTAACGATTCGGAATATCAAAACTTATTCAATCCTGTAGAGGATATGAAAGGCACAACACGTGAAAATAAGTCACATAACATTCGTGTTAATACATCACTAACTTATAAAATAAATAACGATTTTACATTTAAAACAACTAATGGGTTTAATACAACCATTGGAAAACAAGAATTATTTTATTCGTTAAATACACAACAAGGATCCAGATCTTCAAATGGTATTAACGGAAGGATAGATGGTTATGAAAGATCAACATTCTCAAGTTCAAATACGCTTGCTTTTAATAAAACACTAAACCGTAACTTTTTTAACGTTTTGGTTGGGCAAGAATATGTGCACAACACTAACTGGAGTGATAGATTGGCTAATAAGAACTTGCCTACAGATGCATTTGGGATTAATAACTTAGACATTGCAACACAACCAACAATGGCTATGACAAATTACTCTCAGAATAAATTGATGTCGTTTTTTGGACGTGCAAATGTTCACTTAAACAATAAAAAATATTTATTGACAGCAACATTTAGAGCGGATGGTTCTTCAAAGTTTAGACCAGATAACAGATGGGGTTATTTCCCATCGTTCTCAGGTGCTTGGAAAATAGCAGATGAAGGTTTTATGGATAATGTTGATTTTGTGAACAGTTTAAAATTAAGAGCTGGTTGGGGATTAACAGGAAATAATAGAATTGGAGATTATAATTCTATCAATCAATTTGGAATTAATATTTGGAATCCATATGTGTTTGGTCAAGGTGAAGAGTATCAGCCAGGAGCTGTACAAACAACTTTTGCAGTACCCGATTTAAGATGGGAAAAAACAGGGCAAACAAACCTTGGTATAGATTTCTCCTTGTTTGATTCAAGATTCTCTGGAACGATAGATTATTACGAGAAAAAAACAAATGATCTTTTATTATGGGCTGATATGGCTTTGAGTAGTGGATTTGGAGCTGTAGCACAAAACGTAGGATCAGTTAGTAATAAAGGATTTGAAGCATCATTTTGGGGTAAAGTTGCAGATACTAAAAATTTCTATTGGCACTCTAGTATTAATATCTCAACAAATAAAAATAAAGTTTTAAGCTTAAATGATGGTCAGGAATTTATTAAATCAGACCCGGGACTTGACTGGAATAGTGAATACTATTACATTTCAGAGGTAGGAAAACCTGTAGGAATGATGTATGGATTGGTTTTTGATCGTTTATACCAAGTAGAAGATTTTATTTATGATCCAACAGTTGATTCGGTACATCCATATATTCTTAAGGACGGTGTAGCTGCAAATCCACATGGACAGGGCCCTGGACATGCATTGTACGTAGATCAAAACGGTGATGGAATCATTGATCAAGACGACCGCGTGGTAATTGGCGACCCTTATCCAAAACATTTTGGTGGATTTACCAACAACTTTAAATACAAAGATTTTGATTTATCAGTATTGCTACAATGGTCTTATGGTGCAGATGTTTTCAATGCCAATGAGGCATTATGGGGTCACCCATCACATAATTCCAGTTTTAGTAAATTAGCAACTATTGCTGATGCCTGGACACCTTGGAATACAGATACTGATGTAATTGCACACTATTCAAATGGTTTAGCAACCTGGCCACGACCTGGTTATAAAGGAGACACAAGATATATAGAAGATGGAAGCTATTTACGATTGAAAACAATAACTTTAGGGTACAATGTTCCTATAAAGAAAACAGGATTCAAAAGTTTAAGACTAGCAGTGTCTGGTCAAAATTTACATACCTGGACCAAATACTCTGGGTTTGATCCGGAAGTTAATGTAGGTGGTACTTTAATGCCTAACCTAGATTATTCTGCATATCCAAAAAGCAGAACGTTTAGTTTCTCAGTTTCAGCTAAATTTTAATAATTATGACCATGAAAAAAATAAAAACAATATATACTAAGGGATTGCTAATACTAGGATTATTAGCTATATGTACTAGTTGCTCAGATGCGCTAGAATTGGAGCCCGAAACTACGTGGGCCGCAGAAGAATTTTACGGCAACGAAACCGATATTAATGCAGCACTTGCCGGTATTCATTCTCATTTAAGTTCCTATAATGGTTTTGGATTTACAATTCAGCAAATGGCTATGGGAACTGATGAAAGTTACAAGTTAAAAAGTTGGAATGAGCGTTTTCCAGCAGGAATAATGTCGCATAACCCAGCTTCAGAGGGTGTAACAGCATTGTATCAAAATTTTTATGGAGGAATTAACAATTGTAATAACTTCATAAAATATATAGATCCTGCCAATTTTGAAGAAGAAGAAGATTATAATAATTTCTTAGGTGAGGCAAGATTCCTAAGAGGATTTTTCTATTACCATTTAACACTTTGGTATAATGAAATTCCTTTAAGATTGGAACCTACTAAAGATCAAAGTTCAAATCACATGGCTCCTTCTCCAGTTGAGGTTATTTATCAACAAATTATTGATGATTTTACATTTGCAGCAGAAAATTGTCGCAGTGCCTTTGATGCAAAATACGTGCCTGGTCACACCAATAGTATGGCAGCCCATGCTATGCTGGCAAAAATATATTTAAAAGCAGCTGGGTATCCGTTGCAGGCTTCTGAAATAAACGGGAAAAACCCATATCAGGCGGCTAAAGACCATTGTGCAATTATAATGAATGATGGTAATCATAGTTTAAATTCAAGTTATAAAGATGTATTTTTAAATTACATCCAAAACAGATTTGATTTAAGTGAAACATTGTTTGAAGTTGCATATTCAAATGGTACAGCTTTAGGACTTAATATTGGAGGTAGAATAGGTTCTTTTAATGGATTGTTTTATGGTATCAATGGTTCCAGAATTAATGAGCCTGTCTCTCAACCTGAAATTTCACCTGGCCCAGTTCATGAATACATCTACGAAGAAAATGATAGTCTCAGAAGCCATTGGAACAACCCACGTTATGGAGCTAATAAAAATAAATGGAATCCTAATGGTGTTGTAACGCCAAAAAATGCTTTAGATTGGGGTTATACCATTGGGAAATTTAGAAGATGGGATGCTGCTTACCCATGGGATATTGAAAAAACTAATGAACAACTTAATCCAATAATTACATTAGAAACACCAACGCCAGTTAATCAGAATATTACAGGAATTAACTTTCCTCTTATAAGATTTTCTGATGTATTGCTAATGTTTGCTGAAGCGGCAAATGAGTTAGACGGTCCAACAGCTGAAGCGGTTGCAGCAGTTGATTTGATAAGAAATAGAGCTGGTATAGAAAACCTGGCTATAGTAAAACCTGATGCAGTAGCAGGTAAAGATGCTTTCTTTAGCGAAATTGTTGATGAGCGACTTAGAGAACTTTGTTTTGAAGGACACAGAAAACATGATTTAATTAGATGGGGATTACTTGAAGAAAAACTTCAAGAACTATATGAGTCTATTTATTATTATCCTGCAATGGGTAATACAAAGGCTGGTAATCATGCTGCTAATGCTTATAAATATCGTGCTTATACACGTTTTGATCCGTCAAAACATTTGTCTTTACCTTATCCTGAGCAAGAGGTGTTAATAAACAATCTTTTGGATCAAAAACCAGGATGGTAAAAACTAAGTTTTAAGAACAACTTAAATAGTGTTTAAAAGTATATTCAACCCTCTTTATAAACACTAATTCAAACACCACTATTAACAATAATAGTGGTGTTTAATAAACTCCTGTTTATATCTCAGTTTTCTTTATTGTTTCGCTTTTGTAATAAAGTTACCCAATAGGAAATAGAGATGTACTATGCAATACCTTATTCTAATTAAAACATAATGAAAACAACTACAATAAAAATAACAAGTCTTTTTATTCTGTTGATTTTAATACAATCGTGTGCAAAACCACAAGAACGAATTAAAGAATCTTTCAACGAGAACTGGACCTTTCAAAAGGGAGAAACAGGTACAGAATTTGAATTAAATTTTAACGATTCTACTTGGCGAACACTAAATTTACCGCACGACTGGGCAATTGAAGGTCCATTTGATAAAAAATACGACGCCAGAACTGGAGGTTTACCTATTTATGGAACCGCCTGGTATAGAAAAGCGTTTACAATTGATGCTTCTCAAAAAGGAAATCAAGTTACTGTGGAGTTTGATGGAGTCATGAACAATGCTGAAGTTTATGTAAATGGCAAAAAAGCTGGAGAACGTCCATTCGGATATATAAGTTTTGAAGTAGATATTACACCTTTTTTAAAATACGCAACAGAAAATGTTATAGCAGTTAGGGTTGACCCAAAAGAATTATCAGCACGCTGGTATCCAGGTGCTGGGATCTATAGAAATGTTTACTTAAACATAAAAAATCCAGTAAATATAGCATACAAAGGTACGTATATAACCACTCCAAAAATTACAAAAACCGAAGCTGAAGTTGTTATTGAAACAACGCTTCAAAATAAATACAACCTAAAAGATAATTACGAACTTGAAACTACCATATTAAATAGCAGTGGCACTAAAATAAGTTCTATTAAATCTAAAATTGAAGATTTCTCAAATTCAATATCACAACAGCTAATTGTTGAAAACCCAAATTTATGGGGTTTAAATTCACCATCATTATATACAGCAACATCAGTTTTATTAAAAAAAGGCGTTGCTATAGATAATTATGAAACTACATTTGGAATTAGATCTATAAACTATTCACAAGAAAAAGGTTTTGAATTGAATGGAAAACAAGTCAAATTCAAAGGCGTTTGCTTACACCACGATTTAGGTCCACTTGGAAGTGCCGTAAATTACAGAGCTACTGAACGTCAATTGGAAATAATGAAAAGTATTGGTGTAAATGCTATTAGAACCAGTCACAATCCACCTTCACAAGAACAACTAGACTTATGCGACAAAATGGGGATTTTAGTCCAGGTTGAAGCATTTGATGAATGGGCAATGCCTAAAGTAGAAAATGGTTACAACAAGTTTTGGGACGAATGGCATGAAAGAGATTTGAGAGATATGATAAAACGCGACCGAAACCACCCTTCAGTTGTAATGTGGAGTATTGGAAATGAAATTAGAGAGCAACGCAATAAAAAAGGCTCAAAAGTTGCTCAACATTTAGTAGATATTTGTCACAATGAAGATCCAACCAGACCAGTTACAGCAGGTTTCAATAATTATCCGCAATGCATAAAAAATGGTTTGGCAGGTACGCTTGACTTGGTAGGTTTTAATTACAAACCAACACAATACAATAAAGTTGTAAAAAACAACCCTAGTTTTATTGTATATGGAGCTGAGACAGCATCCACCGTTAGTTCAAGAGGTGTATATCATTTACCAGTAGAAAATTACGACAGACACGAATCGCTACAGGTAACAAGTTATGATATTGTTAGTCCGCCATGGGCTTATCCACCAGATTTTGAAACCTATGCTCAAGAAACAATGCCACATTCTTTGGGTGAATTTGTATGGACAGGTTTTGACTATTTAGGTGAACCTACACCGTATAATGGAAGAGACAATGAAACACACGGCAAATGGGAAGGCGATTGGCCTTCACGCAGCTCGTACTTTGGTATTGTAGATTTATGTGGATTTCCAAAAGACCGATACTATTACTATCAAAGCAGATGGACTGAAGAACCAATGGTTCATATTTTACCTCATTGGAATTGGGAAAACTCAAAACATAAAGAAATTCCTGTGTATTGTTATACAAATGCTGATGAGGCTGAATTATTTCTAAACGGAAAATCATTAGGGAAAAAAGTTATGGGAGTTGATAAAACGACTATTCCTGCTGAATTTTCTTGGTGGAAAAAACCAGAAACAACCTGGGATTCACCTTATAGATTAAACTGGAACGTTCAATACGAACCAGGTGAACTTAAAGTTGTAGCCTATAAAGATGGAAAACCGGTTGCAGAAAAAACAATTGTTACCGCAGGAAAACCGCATCAAATAAAATTAGTTCCAGATAGAACTGAAATAGATGCTGATGGAAATGACCTATCTTTTGTTACTGTCAAAATTGAAGATTCAGAAGGTAATTTTTGTCCATTAGCTGATAACTTAGTGAATTTTAAAATTGAAGGCCCTGCAACTATTGCAGCCGTAGGAAATGGAAATGCTGCAACAACTGAACCTTTTCAAGCAAATTATAGAAAAGCTTTTAACGGCTTATGTATGTTAATTATAAAGAGTAGAAGAAATGAAAAAGGAGCAATAAAAATTACAGCTAATTCAGAAAATTTAAAAAGTAGCACCTCAACTGTTATATCAAAATAAACTAATGAAAAAAAGATATTTAGGAATCCTATTAAGTGCACTATTTTTAGTTAGCTGTAAAAACAATGCTCCAATTGAAAAAACCTCAGGAGCTGTTAAAGAAACAAAGCCAAATGTAATTTATATTTTGGCTGATGATTTAGGTTATGGTGATTTGAGTTTTACTGGGCAAGATAAATTTGACACACCTAACATAGACAAACTAGCCGAAGATGGTATGGTGTTTACACAACACTATTCCGGAGCAACCGTATGTGCACCATCTCGTTCGGCATTATTAACAGGAATGCATACAGGTCACACCGTAATCAGAGGGAATAAAGAAGTGAGGCCAGAAGGGCAACATCCTATGCCAGCCAGTACCTACACCTTAGCAGAAATGTTAAAGGAAGAAGGTTATAAAACCTCCGTTTATGGAAAATGGGGACTTGGCTACCCAGGTTCAGAAGGTGATGCAAATATGCAAGGATTTGATGAATTTTATGGCTACAATTGTCAACGAATTGCACATAATTATTATCCATATTACTTGTGGCACAACCAGGAGAAAATTATGCTTAAAGGTAACGAAGGAAAAGGACAAGCCGTTTATGCTCCAGACTTAATACATGAAAAGGCGTTGGATTTTATTGAAGAAAATAAATCTGAGCCATTTTTTATGTTCTACGCTTCTGCCCTACCTCATGCTGAGTTGCTATTACCTGAAGAATATATGACAAAATACAAAGGAAAATTAAATCCTGAAACAAAACATGAAGGAGTTGACGACGGACCAACCTATAAAAATGGAGGTTACGGATCTCAGGAATATCCTCACGCAGCATTTGCTGGAATGATAAATCACTTAGATTCTCAGGTTGGTGATATTGTACATAAATTAGAAGAACTTGGAATAGCAGATAATACTATTGTAATATTTACATCAGATAACGGACCGCATAGAGAAGGTGGCGCGGATCCTGATTATTTTAATAGTAACGGAATTTATAAAGGTTACAAACGAGATTTATATGAAGGTGGAATTCACGTGCCTATGATTGCTAAATGGCCAACAAAAATTAAAGCAGCATCAACTTCTAATCATATTTCTGCCTTTTGGGATATTATGCCAACCCTAGCAGATGTAACTGGTAAAAAGTTATCCGATAATCTTGACGGAATTTCATTTTTGCCAACACTTTTAGGAGAAGAAAATCAAAAGAAACACGAGTATTTATATTGGGAGTTTCACGAAAAAGGTGGAAGAACTGCCATTAGAAAAGGTAAATGGAAAGGTGTAAAATACAATGTATTAAAAAAACCAAAACAACAAATTGAACTTTTCAATTTAGAGAACGATCCAACAGAAGAACATAATTTAGCTTCTCAATATCCTGAAATAGTAAAAGAACTTACAAAATTAATGCAGGAAGCCAGAACTCCTTCTGATATATTTCAGTTTGCTGCACCTACGTATTTAAATGCAGATTAAACTAAAAATTATGCTAAAAAAACTCTCCATACTACTAATTAGTCTGCTATTCATTAGCTGCACTAATACTGAGAAGAAAAAACCAAATGTGGTATTGATTCTGGTTGATGATATGGGGTGGACAGATTTAGAAAGTTTTGGAAGTGATCTTTATCAAAGTCCAAATATTGATAAACTAGCAAATGAAGGCGTTCAATTTACAAACTCATATAGTTCATGTACTGTATGCTCCCCAACACGAGCATCTATTGTTACTGGAAAATACCCAGCACGAATAAATGTTACTGATTGGATTGAAGGCCACAAATTTCCCTGGGCAAAATTAAATGTACCAGATTGGACCATGTATCTAGATGCTGAAGAATATACAATTGCCGAAGCTTTTAAAGATGCTGGTTATAAAACAGCGCATTTTGGTAAATGGCATCTTGGAGAAAAAGAAGAAAACTGGCCAGAAAATCATGGCTTCGACTTGAATGTTGGAGGGTGGAAAAAGGGAGCGCCACATAGAAATAAAAAAGAAGGTTACAATGGTTATTTTACACCTTATGGAAATCCAAGATTGAAGGATGGACCAGATGGCGAATATTTAACCGAAAGACTTAGCAATGAAGTGTGTAATTATATTGACCAAAATAGTAACGAATCCTTTTTTGTAAATCTTTGGTTGTATAATGTTCATACACCTCTTCAAGCAAAACAAGAAAAAATAGACAAGTACAAAGTATTAATTGACAATACTTCAAATCATAAAAACCCAACATATGCTGCAATGGTAGAACATACCGATGATGCCGTTGGAAAAATAATTAATACGTTAAAAGAAAATGGATTGTACGAAAATACAATTATCTTATTTTCATCAGACAATGGTGGCTTAATAGGAAAATCGAAAAAGAAAGTTACTAATAATTCTCCTTTAAGAACTGGAAAAGGAGATATTTATGAAGGTGGTGTTAGAATACCTACAATTATTTATGCTCCTAATCATACTTTAACAAGTAAGAAAGTAGATGAACCTATAATTTCTATGGATTACTACCCTACTCTTGCGGATTTGGCAGGTATTACAACAGAAAAAATAACCTCTCAAACTGTTGATGGAAAGAGCCTGCTTCCTCTAATACAGGAAAAGGAGATGCAAAGGGAAGCTATTTACTGGCATTATCCTCACTATCATCAAGAAGGCGGAGTTCCCTATAGTGCTGTTCGTCTAGGTGATTGGAAATTGATAGAAAATTTTGAAACAAACACTTTTGAACTTTATAATTTAAAAGAAGATATTTCTGAATCAAAAAATCTCACAAATGAACAACCTGATTTGGTTGCTGAGTTAAAAAATAAATTGACCGAGTGGAGAGTACAAGTAAATGCTCAATACGCAAGTCCAAATGAAAATTTTAAAAAATCAAAAGAAAGAAAAAAGAAGTGATTTTACGCATGTGTTACATATCAAGAATAATTGTTCTATTTAGTTTTTTCTTCATAGCAATTAATAGTTATGCACAAGAACATATACGTGTTGATTTTTCTTTAGTTAAAAAATCCAATGTACATCATGGAGTTGCATCTGCAAACCTGTGTTGGCTGCTAGATTCAGATAAAAATAACCCAAACTCTAAAAAAGCTTTTTCTGAAGCAGTGGAAGAAATGGGGATAGGTTCTTTAAGGTTTCCTTATGGTCACCTGGCAGATAACTATTTATGGCATACACCTCCTTTTAATAAGGTAAGCAAGGGATTAAGACCAAAAGTAGCATCGATGAGTCAGGCTCCTGGAAAATGGAATTGGGCTGTAAATTCTAGTGAAAGTTTTAAAAACGCAATGGATTTTAATGAGTACATGGAATTATGTCAAAAACTAAACATTAAACCATTGGTAGTTGTGAATGTTTTCTCTCATAAATATAAAAATGGTCCTTCACTTGATAAGTTGATTGAAACCGCTGTGGAATGGGTGAAATATGCCAATAAAATGAATTACCATGTGGAGTATTGGCAAATAGGAAATGAAGTAGATCATCATAAAGATTTATTGTCTCCCGAAGAATATGTGAACTGTTATCAACAATTTGCAAAAGCGATGAAAGGTGTCGATTCAACTATAAAAGTTGGCCCTGGAATTTTACAAAGTGTAAAATATTTTAAGGATATAGTAAATGCTTATCCGGATCTAATTGATTTTACTTCATGCCACCAATATATGTGGAAATATTTAGAAACCTGTAAAAATTACGAATTGTGGAAAGAGCATAAAAGCAATTACATTCCAAATGTGACAAGAATGCAAAAGGCAGTTAGTAATTCACCCAAACCAGCAATGGAAATTGTAATTACCGAGACAGGTGTATCACCTGCTGGCAAAGGAATGGGAAATGTAAATAATGTGAACAAAGCATTGTGGTATTTTGAAGTTTTAATGAATGAAATTTCACAACCAAATGTTGCTTTTTCTTATTTCTGGGGAACTCATTCACCTTGGTATGGAAATATAGATAACGATGAAAATGATCTAGCTGTATTGTTGAGAACAGATGATAATTCAAGAAAACCAATTGCTGAAGTTGTAAAACTGGTTAATACTCAAATTTTAGATAATATTGTGCAGACCAAACAAATTTCAGGAAAAGTAAGAACATTTGCCTCTATGAATCAAAATGGAAATAAATACAATATATTCTTAATGAATAAAAACAATAATGCTCAAAAAGTTGAAATTTCCTTAAACCAACTTCCAAACTCAGTTAAATCATTCTCTAGAATAGCATTAAAAGGTAAAAAACCTAATGACAGAAAATTAACCATTTCTAAATCAGAAAATATAAACATAAATAAAGATAAAACAATATTGACTTTAGAACCATTGTCAATAACCGTTTTAAACTCAATAATAAACTAATAAAAGCTCAAATGAGACTGTAAATATGAATTCTAAATCTATCTTAAAAAGTATCCTGACTATTCTAATAAGTCTGCAGTTTATTTCTTGTACCTCGGCTTCCATAATCGGTGATAAAACCCGAGAACGAGTATCTCTAGATTTTGACTGGAAGTTTCAGTTAGGCGATATTGATAGTGCTCAATTAGAAAGTTTTGATGATTCTAACTGGAGACTACTGGATGTACCGCACGACTGGAGTATAGAAGGAAATTATGACGAAGAGAATCCCGCTGGAATTGCAGGTGCATTTTTACCAACTGGGATTGGATGGTATAGAAAAAATATTACTATTGAAAAACTTCAAAAAGATAACAAATTTTTTGTAGAGTTCGATGGGGTGTATATGAATTCTGACGTGTATATAAATGGTCAATTACTGGGGAATAGACCTTACGGATACATTAGTTTTAGCTATGATTTAACTCCTTATTTAAAGGAAGGGAGAAATAGTTTAGCAGTTAGAGTAGACAACTCAAAATCACCAAGTGGCAGATGGTACACGGGTTCAGGAATTTACCGTCATGTTTGGTTAACCAAAACTTCAAATATATATGTTCCACAATGGGGAACAAATGTTACCAGTACAAATGTAACTAAAGAAAGCGCAACTATTCATTTAAATGGGGAACTTAAGAATGAAACAGGTTCAAATCAAAAAGTAGAAATTCAAAGTACTATTTATAATGCAGAAAATAAGGAAATTGTTTCTATAAAAAATAATATAAGTGTTGATTTGAATGGAGAATTTACGCAAAAATTTGAAGTTGAAAATCCAAATTTATGGTCTCCTGAAACACCTGAAATGTATGTACTGAAAACTAAATTATTTGTTGATGGAAAACTCAGAGACACCTATAAAACACCATTTGGTATTCGATCTATTGAACTACGAGGGAGCAGAGGATTTTTCTTGAATGGAAAATCAATAAAGTTTAAAGGGCTAAGCAATCACCACGATGCTGGTCCTGTTGGAGCTGCAGTACCAGACGATGTGTTATTTAAGCGTTTAAAATTATTGAAAGATATGGGCTGTAATGCTTTACGCACAACTCACAATCCTTTTTCACCAGAATTTTATACGATGTGCGATACTCTGGGAATCTTAGTAATGGATGAAGCTTTTGATGGATGGTGGAAAGCTAAAGCAACACATGATTACGGCAATTATTTTAAAGAATGGTGGAAAAAAGATCTTACCGATTTTATTAAAAGAGATCGCAATCATCCGTCAGTAGTAATATGGAGTATAGGAAATGAAGTACCTCATTTTAAAGCGGAGGACCAAAAAGAA
>ERZ1046740.189-NODE-189-length-53902-cov-9.905343_pt1 | contig 53902 bp, 51 predicted proteins | sample MGYA00383093_ERZ1046740 | MGnify/ENA primary metagenome ERZ1046740 (study PRJEB29581, sample SAMEA5548363) | metagenome | biome: marine; feature: coastal; material: water | depth 25 m | study: Short-term variability in the microbial, nano- and picoplankton... | reverse complement strand
TAAACAGCCCTGAGCTAATGACAAGTTGGTAGCCAGTCGTGAACGATTCGGGCAGATTCTTGGTATACCGATTCAGGGTTGGTCCGGGTCCGTTTGAGTATTTTAAAACCATGGTCGGCGGTGTCTAGCCAATGGATTTTTGCGTTCTGCATACCGTCTACGGTTTGTGTTAGTAAATTGCCCTGTGCCAGGGTATCGCGGGTTCCACTAAGAAAAACCTGTGGTAAAGCGATCTCTGACATGTGGCCGGCGCGCTTCGTGTCAGGTTTACCGGTAGGATGCAGAGGAAATGAAAAATAAACGAGGCCGGCAATTCTCTGGCTCGCCGGTATAAGCTTTTCGTCAGCGAGTTGAGTTGCCGCATAGTGTGACATCATTCTGCCGCCAAACGAGTGTCCAGCTAAAAGAACGGGGCAGCTTGTCTCTTTATGTAGTAGCGCTTGCAGGGCTAAATTAATAGCCGCGAGGCAAACAGGGAGCGCATCCGTTCGTTTTTTGCCAGCTTGCATATAAGGAAAATTGAATCTGAGCGTCGCAATACGCTTTTCGGCAAGGCTGTCAGCGATATGTTGCATATGATGGTGATCGAGGTTTGCGCCAGCACCATGGGCAAGTAGCATCACATGAGTCGCATCCTTGGGCATCAACCATCGAGTGGCCAACCCCATGACCTCTGCAGAGACAGGGTGAATGAACTTAATGGGGGTGTCAGGCAAAACAATGACCTCATGTAATTGACAACATGGCTATTGAAAATTGATGGCGACTGAAAATCAAGTAGTCAGATTAGCAACGTCTTCGATAGAGGCAGCGCGGTCGCAGTTATCACCGATAAGGTGCCTTTATCTGAACTCGCCAGTTCACCGTAACGACGAGAGCTGTCACGATTGAGGTTCTTTTTCTGCGCCAGAAATAATTTATTAGCCGGCGTCCACGTAGCAGCATAATGACGTATGATTCGGCGCTCTATACTTGAGGCAGTCACGCCGTCAGTAATTTCTGAGCAACATTTATGTACTATGGTTGGAAAATTGTCGCGGCACTATTTGTTGTCATGTGCTTCACTTCAGGGCTTGGGTTTTATATCCACTCGGTTTTGCTCCAGGCGCTGGTCTCTGAAAAGGGTTTTGCAATCACCGATATTTCAGGCGCGGTGTCGATTTTCTTCAGCGCAGGAGGGGTTGCGGGACTAGGCATCTCGATATTGATCGATCGGTATGATGTGCGATACGTCATGGTGGGTGGTGCTCTTTTGGCGTCGGTAACGCTTTCAGCGATTGGTTATGTCTCTGAAATTTGGCAAGTCTATGCCCTGTATTTGTTTTTTGGCATTGGATTCTCCGCGTCCGGATTGTTACCGGCGACCACGCTTATCGCGCGCTGGTTTACTGATAAACGCGCGCTGGCAATGTCCGTTTCCACCACGGGGTTGTCGGTAGGCGGCATACTGGTGACGCCAATAACCGCAATGCTAATTGAGCAGTCTGGCTTGGCGTCGGCGACGCCACTGTTTGGTTTGGTATATTTTATCGGTGTTGTGCCGTTAGTGCTGCTTGTGATTCGACCCTTTCCCTCTGTCAACGCAGTCCCTATGTCGGCAAATGCATCTGGGGTCTCAGAAGCTAGTTTTATGTCCGGTGCCGAATTCAGCATGACTATTCGCGAAGCAACTTTTTGGGGCTTAAGTGTCGCCTGGATATTTGTCATGTTAGCTCAGGTTGGCGGCATCGCTCATCAGTATGGACTTGTGATGGAAAACCTGACCATGGCTGAAGCGGCAGTAGTGCTGGGTGTCTTGCCGCTTTTTAGTGTGATTGGAAGGCTCATCGGTGGCTTGATTGTTGACCGAATGTCGGGGCATACCTTCTCCTTGATTGTTATGTTGCTACAAGCAGTCTCACTGTTTGTACTGGCTTTTTCTAATGGTGCCTTTGGTCTGATACTGGGGTTGGCATTGCTAGGCATTACTGTCGGTAATCTGCTCATGCTGCAACCGCTGTTGATAGCTGAAGTCTGGGGCTTGCGACACTATAGTCGCATTTATGCGACTTCTAATTTGCTGACCATGTTGGGAATTGCAGCCGGCCCCGTTCTGATGGGGTATCTACTTAGTGAAACCGGAAACTACACGGCATCCTTTGTGATGGCAGGTATTTCCAGTCTCATTGCTATCGTTGTATTCTTTTTCTGGGGACCTCGAACCGAGCGTAACCCCTCTGTGGTCGCAGCGCAGCGAGCACGATAATCGCTGCTATCAACGTTCGGCATAGGACAATATAACGCAGCTCCATAAAAGTATTTAACGGATCCCGTATAGGAGTAGTATGGCGTTGTTTGCCGATGCTCATACTGCATAGCTGCGGTGTGACATTAAACAAAATAGAAACCAAAAAAATGACGGCTACTTCCCGAGGTACACGCTGATGATGGATTTAGATATAAGCGAACGACTGATTCCCGTTCGAAACAAAATAGACAAATTTGTGAAGGAAAAGGTTGATCCCTTGACAGATGAGTTTCAAAACCTGGTCGGCGCAGACGGCGATCGTTGGTCACTCAGTGCCCGTCAGGTGGAAATTATGGATGGCTTGAAAGCAGAAGCAAAAACGGCCGGTCTGTGGAATTTCTTTCTCCCAGAGAGCCAGGGTGGAGCAGGGGTCAGCAATCTGGAATATGCTCACTTGGCTGAAGTCATGGCAAGAAACCCGATAGCCTCGGAAGTGTTTAACTGTGCGGCACCTGACACAGGTAACATGGAAGTAATCGAGCGCTTTGGTTCTGAAGAGCAAAAGAAGGAATGGCTTGAGCCATTGCTTGAGGGAAAGATCCGCTCTGCATTCGCAATGACCGAGCCTGATGTCGCTTCCTCAGACGCAACTAATATTGCGACACGCGCCGTTTTAGATGGCGATGAGTGGGTGATTAATGGGTCTAAGCACTACATTTCAGGTGCCGGTGATTCCCGTTGTAAGATTCTGATTACGATGGTTGTGACTAATCCGGATGCGCCCAAGCATCTTCGACAGTCTCAGATTCTTGTGCCCAAAGACACCCCTGGTCTGACTGTTGTTCGTCCGATGAAGGTGTTTGGTCACGATCATGCGCCGCATGGCCATATGCATATCACCTTTGAAGATGTGCGTGTGCCCAAGAGCAATATTATTCTTGGCGAAGGACGTGGTTTCGAAATATCACAGGGACGTCTTGGACCAGGCCGCATCCACCACTGTATGCGTTCAATTGGTGTTGCTGAACGTGCGCTCGAGTTAATGTGTAAAAGAGCGCTGACACGTACAGCATTTGGTAAGCCATTGGCTGAACTGGGCGGTAATTATGATGTGATCGCCGATTCACGGATTGAAATTGATCAATGTCGGCTTGCTGTATTGAAAGCGGCACACATGATGGACGAGATTGGCAATAAAGAAGCGCGAAAGTACATTTCAGCCATCAAGGTCTCCGTGCCTAACATGGCGCTTCGCGTGATTGATCGTGCGATCCAGATGTATGGCGCTCTAGGTGTCTCACAGGACACGCCACTCGCTGGTATGTGGATGGGACAACGGACATTGAGACTCGCAGATGGACCTGATGAGGTACACAGACGCGTCATTGCCAGAGAAGAGCTAAAGCAATACGCCTAGTTCTTTTCGCAGCACTTAAAAGGGATGATTTTCATCCCTTTTTTTTGCCTGAAAGTTTTGTTCAAGCGCAGTCTCTAGCGGGTTGAAGGCTAAGATCAGCTATTGTTGATAGCTAGTCACTGGCTTGCGTTTGAGCGGTAATCTAGCTTAAATAAGCGGCGCCCTTTGTGGGGCTTTTTGTGGTTAGCAGTACCTTGTCGAAACATATTAGTAGGGTTTACCAAAGACGTAACGCGATTCAGGCGTACCGGAGATTTATCATGATGGCGTTCATCAGAGCGAAGATATAAACCTTGTGACTTATGAAAACCTGACTAGACATGTATCTTTATCTGGAGGGCGCGTTTGCATAGCAATGGCGTTTTGTGTGGCGCTTGTCTGTTTTCCGGGTAAGTCGCCCATGGCTGCTGAGTCGGAAGCTCAGGCGGCATATGAACTAGCCAGCTACTCTGACTCCTACTCTGATTCCTACGCCAGTCTGCTCGCACAAGCCAGAAGTCTCAGAGCCTGGGTAATTGAGCAACCTGAAGCGGTTCTCGAGGCCAATGATTGGATTGGCGTAATAGACGAGCAAATAACATTTGTTTTGAGAGAACGGCCAGCATTGGCCGAAACTTCGGAAACAGGACAATTCCAGGCAATCTCCTCGGTACCATCAGCACAAGCCGCCGACATTCGGCGAAGAACGGATGCGCTCGATCACATTGCTGAACTGCTTGAATGGCTGCAGTCCCAAGCTATCGACCCAAGTCGCGCGGAATTTAGCGTGCCTTCTCTAATCGTTGGCAAGTCGGCAGAGTTCTCACAAACCTTCGTTGTTCCAGATTTACCGTTAGAGGGTGCTCTTTTCGTAGTCGCTAGCCCCGAAAGACTGCCGTTCAGGCTGCAAGCTTTAGATAAGGAGGCAAACAACTTCGTTAGCGTGACCACGACCGGTGAGGCTAGCCTTGAGCTTGAGGCTTACTCACTCACCAGCGGTGGTGAACTTTTTCCGGCGGCGAGAGTTGTAGAGGGCGCGCTGAGCAGTGGCGATACCGTCACCATCCGATACCAGAATTTTCAGGTACCAGAGCGCACGCAGGCGAACTTCATTTTACCTGTATATCTTGTCTATCCGGAGTTTTCACAACCCTACGCGATTCCCGCTGACGGTTTAGCCATTGTTGCGGATAAACCCGTTAGCCTCCGATCTATTGCGCCATCGATTGTTACGCCGGGACAGAACTTTGAGGTCAACGTGCAATTGGTTGATCGTTTTGGGAACCCCTCATTTGGTGCGACGCCTTCTCTCGATTTGTTGGTAGATGGGGTGTTCAGGCAGCGAATTGATAGAAGTACTCGAGCAGAACAGTCTTTTATGTTCAGTCTTGATGAGCCGGGTATCCGGCAGCTCGCTTTGCGTTCCGGGGGCGGGGGACTGCGAACGTCGGTAAATCCTATTGGCGTGGTTCGGGACCCTGAGTATCAGCTCGAGTGGATTGACCTGAGCAAGCGTGGTCGTCGTGGGCAAGCACCACTCGGTTTCCTGAGCAATGCCAGTCTGGCGGCGTTTGAACTTGATGCGGAATTGATTGCTGGCGGTAATACCGTTGTGCTGACGCGAGCGCCAGGCAATTTTGAAACTCGAGAGGCTCAAATTTTTGCGCTGAGCAACTCAGACATAGAGGGTAGTGCTGATGATCAACTTCATATGGCCGTTCCCTATGCACCAACAGATATCAGGGCATTCAATCCCACTGCTGGCAGGTTAGTTGAAATTATTTCAGGCGACGCTACTTTTGCCGAGTTCGGTACAAGACACGCATTGCAGGGAAACAAAATAGGGTTTACCGGCTCCGCCAGTTCAAACCAGATGTTTTCCGGTAAACCAGCAGTTTCTGGCGCAACAGCCGTATGGTTTAAGGGTGGAGAGTCCATATTCGAGGCGCTGGCTGAATCCCGAACTTATGTCACCAGCGGTGCCAAGATACTGCTGGATGTCGAGGTGAATGGCGGCATGCCAGGTTCGAGGGTGGTTAACGACACGCGAAGGATAATCTCTGGCAGAGTGAGTGGAACCAACGGCATAGTAGCAGTAGAGTTAATGAAGAATGGCCTAGTGGTAGATCGCATCACTTATGGCGATGAAATTTTGGCGAGCGATGAAATTGACGCGACCATTGCAGAAGATGTTGAGTTCAATAAGCGCGACAATAAAAAGCAGCAGTTAAGAGTCTCGTTTTATTCATCTTCCGCGCCTCATCGGGATCAGGTCGACTATCCGCGTAATGGTCGTGAGTGGATCGGATATCTCAAGTTAACGGGTGGTGATTTACAGCGCGTAAGTGCACCGGGATTTCGAAATAAGCGAAGACAGGGGATTGCGATGCACCCCACAGAAAACAACCGAGTGGATTTTATTACATGGACCCGTGGGCAAGAAAGTAGTTTTCTTGTTCAGGCGGATATGACTGACGACAATGCTGTATTCGAGATCAATCTGAAAGAAGGCCGAGAGGATCAGACCAGTAAAACTAGCTTAAGAGCACCCGCCAACTTTACAGGTTCGCGTCAGCTCCTGAGTCTTGCCGAGCTGCAAAACGGCCCGATAGACAGGATAGTCGAGGTGGAAGGGTATGATGACAGGATCAGATTTGAACTGATCGATCAGGAATTACCAACCAGTCAGATGTTCCAGTTTCAGGATAATGACGTCAAAAATGCTAAAGCTGGCGATTTCTATCATGTCAGAGCTATCCAGCTAGATGACCACTTTGCGATATCCAGTCCCGTGTGGGTCGGAGGCTTCGACGTTCTTCGCTAAACGCAGGTCGATGTCGGCGTGCCGACAATCCTTGTCAATCAGCGCATTGATTGCGCTTTTTTTTCTTCTAGTATCCTGTGCGAGTGGCCAGCAGGCGTCCGAGCGAGTGAGTCTTTGGAAAATCAAGCGAGGTGAGGCTGTTGTTTATTTGTTAGGTTCAGTACATGCGCTTACGCCTGAAGCATACCCGCTACCCAATTCAATGGAGCGAGCGTTTAAAGAATCTAGTCAGACAGTCTTTGAAGTTGACTTAATCCAAGCCAATGAGGAAGTCATCTCGAAACTTGTACGAGAACTGGGTTTCTATCACTCTTCACGCACATTACAAACAGAATTATCTGAAGACACACTGAAACTGCTCAAAAGTCATCTGGCCGAGAAGGCGATTCAATTTGAAGCGGTTCAGACAATGAAGCCCTGGTTTCTTTCCCTGAAATTGGCGATGGAGGAACTCGCGTCTCTTGAGTACGAGACTGAACTTGGGATTGATCGCTATTTTCAGTTAAAAGCCCGCAGCATGGGCAAACCCGTCATGCAGTTAGAATCAATTTCCGGGCAATTACAATTGCTCGCGAGTGATTCGCCCGATATCCAAGAGCTTTCTCTCAGGGCGGGTATCGAAGAATCGTCTAAGGCAGCGCAGCAACTAGCAACGCTTGTTGACGCTTGGCGCATAGGTGATGCTGATGAAATGTGGCGGGTTGCCGTGGGAAACAGTACATATCCGGCTCTGGATGCGCAGATCGAGAAACTCATCGATAACCGAAACGCACGGATGGCGAAGAAAATAGCCGAGTACCTGCAATCGAAACAGACAACGCTTGTGGTTGTTGGCGCACTTCACATGGGTGGAGAGAGAGGAATTCTTAATCTGATGTCAGCTGACAATACAATCGAACAGATGGGACCGGAATAGGGACAAATTGGAAGCTGACGAGACAAGGTATAATTGACACGCAACGCGGATTGGCGTGCTGCCATAAGATGTAAGTGGTTATTACATATATTTCATATACATATAACGCATATTTAATGTATAAAATGCACATACTTACGGGTATGGTTTTAGCTTGTGTCGAGTTCCCCACCGCCGTATTCTTTGGACTTTTAATTAACCGACGGAATTTTCATGAAATATTTACATACCATGGTTCGAGTAGTTGATTTAGAAGCTTCACTCGATTTCTACTGCAAGCATCTTGGATTAGTCGAACTCAAGCGATACGAGAATAAACAGGCAAGGTTTTCTCTGATTTTTCTTGCCGCCCCAGGAGACGAAAGCGCGCAGGTAGAACTGACCTACAACTGGGACGGCGACGAACTGGGCACAGGAGACAGGAACTTTGGCCATCTCGCTTATGCGGTCGAGAACATCTATGAAACCTGCCAGCGTCTGCAAGATGGCGGCGTGTTGATAAACCGTCCGCCCCGGGATGGACATATGGCCTTTGTACGTTCGCCAGACAATATTTCTATCGAGTTGCTTCAGGCGGGGGATGCCCTAGCGCCACAGGAACCTTGGGTTTCGATGGAAAATACGGGCGAGTGGTAGGCTAAATTTATGCAGAATGATGGCGCAGATGGCTCAACAACTTTCTATTTTGTACGCCACGGAGAAATAGATGCGAATGTCGAAAATAAATGGCATGGCTCTACCGATAGTTTGCTGAACGACAAAGGAATCATGCAGGCGAGGGCGATGGCTGACTACTTTCATGAGAATATTGTCGATATTTCAATGGTTTACTGCAGCCCATTAAAGCGAACACTTAAGACTGCACAAACGCTCGCTGAGCGAATTGATGTGCCTCTTGAACATGAACAAGGCTTTAGAGAATTCAGCATTGGGCGGCTAGAGGGACTGCCACACGAGGTGCTGGCAACGAAATACGGCATGTTCGAGTCTATGGCGAAGGATCACCATTTCTCAGTTGAGGGAGGCGAGTCTGTCATTAATGTGCGGGATAGATTCCTCGCAGCCCTGTCTCGACTAAAACACAAACACCAGGGTGAGCAGGTCGCTATTGTGAGCCATGGCGCTGCGGTTGCTATTTTGCTCGCGCATTTTTTTGAACCAGCGCCATATCCATTTCATCACTATCATATGGCCAACACGGGTATCAGCAAGCTGGTGTGGGGTGATGAACCCTTGCTCGAGGTTTTCAACTTAGCGGAGCACATCTAAAGTTTGGCGCGTTTTTTAGAGCGATCGGTTAACGCTGTTTCTTTCAGGGCATGATCGAGATGATTATTAGGTTCAACATTAAAACAATGAGGGTAATGAATGGTAGCCGCGGTAGATGAACATTCAGACAGAAAGAATGAAGGCGTCGCATTAAATTTGGCGCTTGGCATTGATCGTGATGAAATCATCGCGGCGATTCAGGAACTCGTTGACAGATTAACGGCAAATCCAAGAGTACTGGGCATTGTCTGGCAAGAACTTGCAACCGATCTGGCCTCTGTAACGATGGGTATGAGCAGCCTCGATCCTCAGAAAGACAATCGGTTCTCTGACCCAGCCTGGCAAGATAATCCCTTCTATAAGCGCATGGGGCAGTATTACATGGCCTGGGGTAAAGCCCTTGATACTTGGGTCGAGAATTCCGACCTTGAAGATATGAATCGGAAGCGAGCATCCTACCTCCTGGGAATTTTGAAGGACCTTTTAGCGCCTGTGAATAGCCTTCAAGGTAACCCGCAGGCGATGAAAATCCTTTTTGAGAGCCGTGGTCAAAGCCTTTCAAACGGTATAAAAAACATGCTGGATGACTATCGTCACAATTACGGATACCCCGCGGTCGCCGACCGAAATGGATTTGTGATCGGTCAGGATGTTGCAACCAGCGCAGGTTCCGTTGTTTATAGAGACGATCTCATTGAATTGATGCAATACGAACCGATGACCGAGACCAGTCATGAAACACCGTTTCTTTATGTGTTTAGCCAGGTAAATCGGTTTTATTTAGGGGATCTCACCCGAGATCGTAGTCTGTTTAAGGAATTGCTAAGCGCCGGCATTCGTGTTTTTGCGGTTAGTTGGCGTAACCCAACAGTGGATAATAAAGCATGGGATCTTGAATACTATGCTGAGCACGTGATCACGGCGATCAATGTGATGCGTGAGATAACCGATAGTGAGAAAGTCAATGTCATGGGGTTGTGTGCGGGCGGTATTACAACTGCTGCTGCTCTGGGCTTATTACAAGCTAGAGGGGAAGATCTGGTAAATTCGCAATCGTTATTTGTGAATATTCTTGATAATCGACCTGAAGACAGTGATTTTGGGCTTTTCGTGTCCGAGCGCTCTATCGCTGCACAAAAGGCCAGAGTGCAAACAAACGGTATCTTCGATGAAAAGGATGTCTTTGAAATGTTTGCCTGGCTAACGCCCGAAGAGAGCGTCATGGCGTTCTTCCGAGACAACTACTTGATGGGTAAAAACCCGCCGGTACACCCATTATTGTTTTGGTCGATGGATTACACCCGTGTACCAGCTGGCCTGCAATGTGATTTTCTTGATCTTGCTTGGGAAAACCTGCTGGCAAAGAGGGAAATGAAGTTGGGTGGCAAGCGTATTGACTTGTCCCAGATTACCTATGACACCTACATTATGGCGGGTAGTACCGACCATATAACGCCCTGGCGAGGATGCTACCGATCTACCCAGCTTTTCGGTGGCAATGTTGAGTTCGTGCTGACCAACCAGAATCATACCCAAACAATTAGCAACAAACCGAACAAATACATGAAATATTGGATTGCTGACGAACTCCCGAGTGAGACTGATGATTGGATTTCAGCCGCCGAAGAAGTGTCAGGCTCCTGGCGTGAGCACTGGATCGCATGGTTAAAAGAGAGGTCCGGTGCCGAGGTTGAAGCCGTAAAACTGATGGGCTCTGACAATTACCCAGCGCTTGATAAAGCGCCCGGACGCTATGTTTTAGAGTGACCCGCGCGCAATATGTCGAACAAACTTAATGGTTTGCTTTGTTTGCCGGAACCGGGCACAAGCATTCATTGTTGATCAAGATGATAACCAGCTTCAAGCTGCAGAGGATTAGAAATGGCAACGTATATCATGCTTAGCACTTTGACTGATGACGGTCGAAAGACACTCAAGTCCAGACCGGAACGGCTGAAAGAGGTGAACAAGGAGGTTGAATCGATGGGCGCGCGTGTTACAGCCCAATTTGCGGTCATGGGTGGTTATGATTTCGTTAACATCATTGAAGCACCAACAAACGAAGTGATGGCACGTATCACAGTTGAGCTGGGATCTCGTGGCAGCATCCAGATTACCACCTTACCCGCCATCGAAATTGATGATTTCGTTGCTATGCTTACCGGAGATGGACCTGGCGGAGACTAGGTCATGCCTGCTTACGTACTACTTTCCCGTTTATCAACAGAGGGCATGAAGGCAGTTGTCGAGAAGCCCGAGCGCATTCGACACATCCGTGAAGTGCTTGAGGAATACGAGGCAAATGTCCTGGCCGATTATCAGCTACTCGGTAAATATGATCACTGCACCGTGTTTGAGGTGTCAGACAATTTCAGGGCACAAAAGGCTGCCTTACAGCAGGAATTGACAAGCTCAACTGAATCACTGTTGTTACCTGGTATTGATATTGATCTGTTTGAACGTATGGTCAAACAGGAAATTCGAACTGATGGTCCCCATGAGTGGCAAATATCTTGGTGGGCAAAAACGATCCGCATTCTTTTCCGCTGGCGACACTTTTCTCGTCATATCTGGCAGGCTTGCAAGCCTTTCACCGTGACAGGTAAGGAGCATTTTAGCGGCCTAAAGGGCCCGTGCATCGTAGTCGGTAACCATACAAGTCATTTTGATTCTCTCGCCTTATTTCAAGCGCTGCCGCAGCGAATCAAGTGGAATACATATTTTGGTGCTGCGGCGGATCGATGGTTCCTGAAAAATGGTGGTGGCAGGAAAGAGCTGGAACTCCAGCCTTGGTATAACTCGCTGGCAGGCGCGAGCTTTCCGATTAAGCGTGGCGGTGGGTCAAAAACGCTGGATTACTCAAAGTGGTTACTTGATCAAGGCGCTAACTTGGTTATTTTTCCGGAAGGAACCCGTTCGACCAGCCGCAAGATGTCCCGTTTTAAACACGGCGTCTCGCTACTGGCGCTTGACCGCAAGGTGCCAGTTGTGCCGGTTTATCTGACCGGACTTGCAAAACTTCGACCTAAGGGTACGCGAGAGATTTTTCCGGGACCGGCGAGTGCCAACATTCAACCACCTATCTATTTTGACGAGGGCACCAGCGTTGAAGACGCGACAAGGCAAATTTTTGATGCCTTGAATACTGTCCATCAAAGAGTGCTAGATCATGGAGATGAAGCGGGTCGTTGGGACTGGACGCCCGACCAGTGAGTAGTCAATCAAGTGTTTTTGCAAGCCATGCTAGCAAATCTGTGATCACTTCATCCCGGTTGATTTCGTTAAACATTTCATGTCGGCCGTCTGCATAATAACGCGTATCAACGGTCAGACCCGCATCCCGATATTTTTCCAATAACCGCTCAAGGTTTTTGAGCTCACCGTGCACGGGGTCAGCCGACCCCGAGAAAAGATAGATGGGTAAGCTGGCAGCTATTTTGCCAACGTTTTGCTTTTTCTGGGTCCAGTGTGCACCAGTAAACATCAGCTTTAAAGAAGCCGGGAAGGGCACGAAGCCACACATTTTGTCATCCACGTATACTTGCACTTGATCTCTGTCGCGACTTAGCCATTCAAAACCGTTGCCTTCCGATGAGTTTGTTTCAAAATTCGCATTACTGTTATCAAATACCATTTTCTTTAACAAACCGCTTACCCGTTCATCACCACAGCGCCAGGTCTCGACGATTGTAATGACTCTAGCTAACCAGCTAAGCAAAGGGTGAGTAAACCCCGGACTACCAGACAGGACTACGGCGTCAACCGTTTCTCCGTACAGCTCGATATACTGCTGTGCGAGCATTGAGCCCATACTATGTCCTAGCAATACAATGGGAAGATCCAGGTGGTTAGCTTGATGCGCAATGATCATCTCGCGTAGGTCTAGCAGTGTCCGATTCCAGCCGTCAGGACCAAACTGACCCAATTTAATCGCTGTTTGGCCATGCCCGCGGTGGTCGCTGGCGTAAATGTAATAACCGGCATCAGTTAGTTGACTGGCGACCCAATCATAGCGCGCCGCATGTTCCCCCATGCCGTGGGCGATGTGTATAACGGCTTTCGGCTGCGTTTTAGGTGCCCAATGATAACAATGCACATCAGTATCGTCAGATGCTTTAAATTTAAATGCTTTCATTTCAGGGAGAGCCGGTTTTTAAGATTCGATCGATCGCCATGGCGACACCATCTTCGGTGTTTGTTCCGGTGACCGTTTTCGCTGCTGCCTTAACAATTTCGTCTGCTTGCCCCATTGCGACAGCGCTGCCGGTAATTTCGAACATGGCCACGTCGTTTTCAGCGTCACCAAAGCTGATGACTTCTGCCAAGGAAATCCCGAGGTGGTCGCAGCTAACTTTTAGCGCCTCTCCTTTATTGGCTGCTTTTGCTGTGATCGTGATGACAACCTTACCGCTCGGACCTATCGAATCGTAGATATTAACTTTATCCGCGTATTTGGGTTTCAACGTTTCCTTAATTTCTTGGTTGAGTGCTGTACCCTGAGTCGCTGCAATACGCGGTGCTGCATGCTTGTCCATTGAAAGCTCGGGCACCCAAATAAGTTCTGCCGGCATCTGGGACATATCTGGCTCGCCATCCAGTTTAAGCAAAACGTCGTCATCGATTGAGATTGTTGCGATACACCGATGTTGGTTACAAAGCGAGTAAAGCTCTCGAGTAAAGTCATCGGGTAGACGGTGATCAAAAATATCTGCTTCACGATCTGGCAAATAAACCTGTGCACCGCTACAGGCGATGATTGGTTTGCTGATGCCAATTTGGGCGGCAATTCGCTGTGCCATATGACGCCACCGTGCCGTTGCAATAATAATTTCAAAACCAGCGTCATGGGCAGCTTTAACTGCCACGCGGTTTCTTTCAGAGAGGTCGTCGCCGACCAGCAGTGTGCCGTCAAGGTCTATTGCTAGTGCTTTAAATGTCATGGAGATTTTTCGTCGTAAAAAGTCAGTGCAAAACTAACATGATTGCCTAGTCCAAACCACAACAGGTGGAGCAGGGTCTCCGCTTCAAAAGCTGAGGGGGTTTTTTCTGAAAAAACCAGTTTTGGTCTGTATGCTATGAACAATATCTGTTTGCTAAAAGCGCCAGCTAAAATAGGGCTGAAAAACCTCTAATCTGCTAGTCGAACACAATCACGTTAAACAGACTCAATTAATCATTAGGTGAAAAAGCAATGACCGAGAATGTCCTTCAACCAACGGGTGACCAGGTGCGTGCATTTCGAGACAGAGCGACAGGCGAACCCATATCTATGTTGAACCTGCTTCGATTCAAGCCAAAAGCAGTCTACGAAGATGGCCGCGAATCAGACCTCAGCGGTGAAGAGGCCTACCAACTCTACGGCGAGGCCTTTAATGAGATCATGGGGCCAAAAGGAGCCCGCGTGATTTATTCGGGCGAAGTTCGAGGTTTTCTGATTGGCGAGGGCGAAGGCGCCTGGGATGCGGTAGCCGTCATAGAATATCCCTCAACGCAGGTAATGCTCGATATGTTCAGGAACGAGGAATACCAGAAAGCCCAGCAGCATCGTGCTGCCGGTCTTGTAGGGCAGATGCTGGTTGAGTGTGGCGCCGGTTTTTCGTTTGGTTAAGCCAAGATTATCCAATATTTCCCTGTTGTCGGGATGCAACAATCAGTGCGCTACCATGAGACGGGCATTGATGCAGTACCTGTATAACGATGCAGACACGCACTGGTGGTATAGTGGGGCGCAATGACCAAAAACAGGCATAGCACTGCCAGCATATTGGGTGGTGTCAAACTCAAACGCATTTTTAGATATTCATTTCCTGGTGTAAGTCTGACAATGTGTTTTTTTCGTAAGTTAAAACATCAAGTTATTATCAAAGTGCTATTACAATGATGAATCGCCGTCTTTGGCTCACCCGAATCGTTAAAGGTTTCTCAATAACAGGAGCAGGTTTTCTTGCCTTTCCGTTTTTTCGCGCGCTAATTCCGACAGCTGATGATGAAACCAGTCTGGAAGTCAGTGTCGATGATTTAAGGCCGGGGCAATCAAAAATTGTTCGCTGGCGGGGCCGAGATCTCGTGATACAAAAACGCTCTCAAGAGATGATAAAGACGATTGAGGAAGGGAGTATTGATCTAAAAGATCCCTCTTCTTTGCAATCACTTCAGCCTGCCTTTGCTGAAAACGAGTACAGGTCGTTAAGGCCCGAAATTTTTGTGACTTACAATTTATGTACGCATTTGGGGTGTCAGGTAGTGAAATCGAAAGATACATCTCTGGGTTTCTCGTGTCCCTGTCATCAAAGTGACTATGACCTCTCTGGGCGGGTTCTCAGTGGCGCAGCCGCGCCCACAAATCTCGAAGTGCCAGCTTATCGATTCATCTCAGGAAACATCTTGGTATTAGAAGTTGTCGAAGTATGAGGTTGTTGCAAGCCAACGGCGACGAAGGGGTCTGCTGGCTGTTTTTAAATGTCGCCTAGTTATCGGGTAAAGAAATACAATATCGTGATGATAGTAAACCTTGGCTAATGCATTCAGCGAGTATTTGAAAAGCGAAAAATGAAACATCTGTTAATCACTTATCACAGTAAAGAAGGTTCTACCGGCAGGATGTGTGAACGTGTTCAAAAGGGCGCGAGGCATCCGGATATTGAAATTGAAGTAAGAGTCCGCCTGGTTGGTGAGACTATGGCTGAAGACATGCTCTGGGCTGACGGGATCATTTTCGGCACACCCGAAAATTTCGGTTATATGTCTGGGGCGATGAAAGATTTGTTCGACCGCACGTTTTATCCGTTAGAGGGGCAGCTGGAAGGTATGCCTATCGCCATTTTTATCAGCGCAGGAAATGACGGCACAGGCGCGCTAACCAGCATCCGGCGTATTGGCAACGGCTATGGCTTTAAAGAAGTTCAGGAGCCGCTGATCGCTGTTGGCGAGTTGACAGACGAAATACTGGATGACTGTGAAACGTTGGGTATGTATCTCGCCGCGGGTCTAGAGGGCGGCATATTTTAGTGCGTTATGCCGGCGCATGGATCTTTAGATTTGATCTCTTGATTTGATTTTTCAATAGCGCTAATCGTCAAAGACCAAATGGACTCGGCGATTTCTCTTCCCTTTATTTTCAATTTTTGAAACCCTTACGGGTCCAATCTCCGATGTATTGCTAAGGTGTGTTCCACCACAGGGCTGGTAATCAATATCGCCGATTCTTATCATGCGTATAGTTCCTGCCCCTCGTGGTGGTTGAACTGACATCGTTCGGACCAGACTAGGATTCTGATCCAACTCCTCATCAGTAATTGATTCAAGGGCGAGTGTGGTTTCGGATTGAACAAGTTCGTTTAGCCGGATCGTAAGATCCTCTTTGTCTAATTGATTGTCTCCTATATCGAAATCCAGTCGACTCTTTTCGGCGCCGACGGAACCGCCTGTCACAGGGACTGGTATCAGCGAACCCAACAAGTGCATGCAGGTGTGCATTCGCATGTGTTTATAGCGTCGCTCCCAATCCAGCTTAAGGGTAACTTCGTCGCCTATCTGCAGTTCATGCGTTTCAGATTCAAGCTGATGGCTGATAGCGTCTGCTGTCTCACCTTTTCGTGTATCGACAATATTTAAAGAAGAACCGTTACAGGAGACCGTGCCCTGATCACCAGGTTGCCCGCCACCGAGTGGATAAAAGATAGTTGCTGCAAATTCTATGCGGTCAGCCTGCACTGCGGTGATGGTTGTATTGAGTGTTTGCTGGTAACTGTCTTGATAGAAAACTTTTTCTGTCACGTTAACTCCTACTGTTTTGCTAGTGGCTGCCTGCTACTTGATTTGTTAATAACCACATGAGCCGAAGGTATTCAAAGTATGGCTCTACCCTCAGATACTCATCATTGCCATGGATGCCGTTGTTGTCGCCGAGGACAACGCCGGGTCCAAATCCGTACGCAGCGATGCCTGCGGCCCTGAGTTGTGCCGAATCGGTGGCACCTGTCAGCATGCTCGGCAATACAACAGCACCGGGATGTCGCTCGGTAAGGATATCTTCGAATGCTCTGAACATATCATTTTGGAGAGGTGCGGGGTCGTGCGCGGGGCGCGTGACTTTCATGGGGATAATCTGAATAGAATCATCATCAATGATAGCCCTCAATTCTTCCCACAATTGTTCCGGGTCTGCTCCCGGTAAGGCTCGAATGTCGAGTGTAGCGCCGGCACTTGATGGGATGACATTACGTTGGTAACCGCCATTAATAATCGTAGGTACGACGGAAGTGCGGATAATCGAGAAAAAAGCGGGGTTGATATCTTGCAACTTTGCTTGTGTAGCTAAGTCAGGATTCGGTTTAAGAATATCCCGATAAACACTAGCTTCCGCCTCTGGACGCGTTTCTGCCAATCTACGGAAGAATGTTCGGGTGGTTTCGTTCAGCTCCATCTTCAGAGGCGTGTCGACAAGTCTTGCAACGGCTCTGGCGATCGCACCTATCGCATTGTCGCGCGTTGGTACAGAGCCATGACCTGCTGTGCCACTCGCGAGAAGTCGTGCACGCCGAGGCGTTTTCTCCGCTGTGCCAATAGAAAAGTTGACATATTTTCCGGTGCTTGGATCGATTGATCCCCGGCCACCTTCGTTGAGGGCAAATTCGGCTGCAATCTCCTCAAAGTGATTTTCCACCATATAGGTAATGCCCAGTCCGCCACCGCCTTCCTCGTCCGCAACCCCAAGAAATATCACATCGCGGTCCAATGGCACCTTGTTTCTATGCAAAGCCAATAGTACCTCTAGCGATACAGCGACAATGCCTTTGTCATCAGCGGCTCCACGTCCGAATATTTTGCCATTTTTGACCGTCCCACCGAATGGGTCGAATGACCAGTTTTCCGGTTCTACGGTAACGACATCAGTGTGCCCTAAAAGTAGCAGGGGTCGTTTACTGCCATTACCCTTGATTCGCGCCACTATGTTTGTTCTGCCGGTCTTTGCTTCGAAGGTTTTAAAATCGACCCCTTCAGCTTTAAGCCGCTTACCAAGATAGTCTGTGGCGAGGTACTCATTGCCAGCCGGTTGCGATGTATCGAGTTTTATGAGGTCGACAAGTGTGTTGAGTGAATCAGATTCGAGCCGCTGCCAGTCAGGCTCCATCGCGCGAGTGCCTAGAGAAAACGACAAAAGCGCTACCACTACAGATAAGAGAATAAATCGCATAGCCATTCCTGCAAGTTTTGGGCGTTCATATCGGAGCGCTCAAGATAAAATCGGACACGAGTTTAGTCTGTTAAGGATAACTGGCTTATTTCCAATAGTCAGTAAGGGAATAGGCTCGACGATTTTATGCTCACTGTGTTCGGAGCGACGTGTACATTCGCCGTGTTATCAGTGCAGGTTTATTGGCCTAGTGAGCGTTGAAGTTTATGACGGAAACGGAGATGATCTCGGTTTATGCTGACTCATCTTCATTTCAGTAGAGCGACGTCAGAAAAGCAAACACGAGTGGGCGCGTATTTTAACGAATAGCTTGAAACTGCATAATGTGTGTTTAGCCGGTGTCAGTAGGGCCATTTCGTCGTGGTTTGAGGTAGGAGAGGTCGATGTTTAATCACGATATGTCAATACCGAGTATTGTCAAAGTGAATGAAACCGAGTGGCAAGCGAGTCCTTCCAATACTGTTCGTCGGAAGCGTTTCCATCTTGTTGGTGAACCTGAATCAGGTCAAGTGACCTCTCTCGTGGAGTATCTTCCAGGGGCTTCTTTTCATCGTCACGGTCATCCAGAAGGGGAAGAAATACTGGTCTTGGAAGGCATATTTTCAGACGATGTAGGTGATTGGCCGGCGGGATCTTGGCTTCTGAACCCCGAGGGATTTGCTCATGCGCCTTGTTCTCGTGAAGGATGCCTGCTATTTGTAAAACTGCGTCAATATACGGGTGCCAAACACCTGATGCTTGCATGGCCAGGGCTTACCCCCGAACCGAGAACGTTTGATCCCAGCGAGCAGGCGTTAACCGAGCAGATAGAAAACGTGATATTTCGCGTCTTGCTGGATCAGTCCGGCGAGTCGATTTCAATCATCTCCCTGGGTATTCAGCTGGGCGCTACCCCTTCGGCAGCAACCCACGCGCCTGAGGGTTTACTTCGAAAAAAATATGAGGGCGGCGTTGAGGGTTTTGTGCTCGAAGGTATCGCCAATATGAATGGTGAGATGCTCACCCGACATGATTGGTTCAGATTACCGCCCGGTGCGACCTTAAACCTTACTTCCAGAAGCTGTACACTCTATCTTAAGGAAAACAACGTGAAACGATTGAGAAATGCCAGCTGATGACGAGTTTTAGGGGCAGATTCAGGAGTACGAGTACCAGCCTTTCGGTTATTGAGAGCGAGCGTATGGTCATTCGCGTTCTGGATCCCTCGCAGGCGGAGATGATGGTCAAGTTTCGCAACGAGAACCGGGAATTCCTGACTCAGTGGGAACCTGCGAGATCGAGTGAATATTACACGCCAGCTTTTTGGCAGGTTCAGTTGCGGATGGCGCTCAGACAGTTTCGAGAGCAATCACATTTGAGCTTTACCATGCTGAACAAAGCTGAGACAGAGGTGCTTGGGGTATGTAACTACTCAAATATTGTTCGGGGTACATTTCAGTCCTGCCATCTTGGCTATGCCACAGCTGAGAAGCACCAATCAAAAGGGTATATGGCTGAAGCGATCAATGCATCCATAGGCTATGTATTCAATGAGCTGAAGTTGCACCGAGTGATGGCGAACTATATGCCGAGAAATGCGCGTAGCGGGGATCTGCTCGCCCGTCTCGGTTTTACAGTTGAAGGTAAAGCGTCGCAATATTTGCAAATAAATGGCGTTTGGGAAGATCACGTGCTGACGTCGCGAATCAACCCAAAAGATCAATAAAACCCAGAACTTTCCAATTTGGGCTGAGCCCAACGTGTCCGTATTTCGTCAAGATACAATCCCAATAGCCTCATAATGATCAGAATCAGTCAGTCCGCTGAAAAATTTTTTACCCAAATAACGTTACGCTGTATCAATCGTCTCATTCCACCACGTTGATATTTATGCTGGTTTTATTGGGGCAAGGGCTCATCGGACTTTCAATAGCAGTACCAGCAGAATTGGTGTGCCAACCGCTTGCAAAAGCATAAATCGAACCAGTACCTGTGTGTTTGACCAACCCAGCTTGTGCCTCACATGATCATGCAGCGGGTAACGTATTTGCCGAAATATACCGATTTTGAAAAAACGCAGCAGTGCAACCTTGATCATGCCGGTTGCACCGTTTACCAGTACCATAAACGCAACCACAAGAATCAGGAATGGGTTACCACAGGCGAGCACCAGAATCCCCAACAATAAGCCGATAGGTCTTGAACCCGCATCGCCCATCAGCACAGCGCTGGGGTAGCTATTATGCCAAAGATAACCGGCGAGGCAGCCACTCATCACAAAAGCCATGATTGCCCAGTCTGCGCCTTGTGCATAGTGAGGCACCAAAAGGTACTGAGATATCTCAGCATGACCAACGATGCCGTACAGGATGATGCCCAGGAATATGATACCCATACCAGATAAGCTAGCGGATAGGCCGTCGACACCATCGGTGCAGTTGGTGGCATTAATTGAGACCCAAATAAGTATTGTGGCTGCTGGAATGAAAAGTATGGGCTCGATATCGATCGCATCTTTAAACAGCGGTAACCAAATTGTATAGCTCTCCATTTGGCAGATGATGATCGAGGCAAAGAGGGAAATAACCAGATCAATAGCGCCCAAGCGATACTCGCTCCAGCCACCGATAGCCCGGTCGTCTAGATATCCAACGACCATAGCCGCAAATACGCAGGCGATTATGCCGAGGAATTTCCACTCGAAAGGCACAACCAGTAACGCAATGATAATAAATATTGGAATAAACAGGATGCCTGCGCTCACGGGCTTGCCAATACTTTTTGCGGCATCCACTGCAAATTCACGACCACGGTCTCTTGGCAACAAGTGCCAGAGTTTGGGTAGATACCACCAGGTCGCAAATGCTGCTAGCGCAGTACCTAGACCCGTTAAAAATATATAAGAAGTGAGAAGTCTGAATGGACCGGCGATTTCAGCAAGATATTGACCCAGATAGTGCAGCAAAGTGTTGGTTTCCTGTGTTCGAGCAGAAAGGCGTAAACAACAGATTATAGGGAACTATGCTGGTAAAAGAATGAATGCTTGTTGGAAATAACGCTAAATTCGATGTATTGCACCATGTCGACAGCGCAGAAACGTTAAATTACCCATAATGGCGCGCGTTGGAAGGATAGATTGGTTGAAAAAGTTTCTCAGGTTTCGCCGTCTCCGATCCATTTCGTCGCATTGGATGGCTGGAACTTCTGCATACGATCAAGCACTGCTTCAGGCGAATGATCGGAAATCAGGAGATTTCGGTGCGCTGACTTCACAAATTGCGCCTTGGCCGTGTGGTCAAGAAAGGTGAGCAAACCATCGTAGTAGTTGGCAACATTCACCAACCCAACCGGCTTTTGGTGAAATCCCAACTGGGACCAAGTGAGCATCTCAAATAATTCTTCAAGTGTGCCAAAACCGCCGGGTAACGCGACAAAACCATCAGATATTTCTGCCATGAGCGCTTTGCGCTCATGCATCGAGGAAACAACATGCAGCTCCGTAAGCCCCGTGTGGGAGACTTCTTTGTCAGCTAGCGCCTGAGGTATCACGCCGATGGCTGCGCCGCCTCCCGCCAAAACAGCGTTGGCGATTTCGCCCATAATGCCCACGCTAGCGCCACCATAAACAAGAGAAATTGATCTCTCATTCATGGCATTAGCTAATTGCCGGGCTGCCTTGGCGAAAGCAGGCTGGTTTCCAAAACTGGAGCCGCAGTATACGCAAATGGAATTCATTGTTCGGTGCGCTCGAGGCGAAATAGGCGTATCAACGTTTTTTGGCCTCAGCGTCAAGGTCCGGCGCATTGTGCGACTGCATGGCAGATTGTGCATTTGCCTGCTCTTGCATTGCTGCAACCGCATCATCGTTTTCCATTATTTTGGCAACCACTGCCTGACCTGCGCGATCAAACACTTCACGGTGATTGACAACGTAGTCTTGCGACTCTCGATACTGTTTAAGATATCCATTGATTTCTGGCACAACGTAACGGGCAACCATATCCCAGCTGTTGAAGTTATCTTTAGGCGTTGTCCAGTCATGGATAAAACCGATGACCGTACCGAAGCCACCGGTGACTTCCACCATTTTTTTGACCGCATTAACGAGGTCGTCTGGTGTGCCGATAACGACAGCTGAATCATCACCCTCGGCCATCATTTCTATTGCCTCATCTGGTGACTTAAATGCTTCAACATTAGGCCGCATAAGCGTGCCCACGGTGTATTCATTATGCCAGCGCTGCAGACCATGTTTGGCTTGTTCTTTTGCCTGCTCGCGGCTCTCAGCGATATGCCAATTCATGACAACGCGCCAGTCATCTCTGTTGACTGTGTTTCCACTTTTCGCTGCAGCTTCTTCGGCAAATCCCCATTGCGTAGGGAGCGCTTGTAAACCAGCAGTTGATGTGGACCCAATGGAGAGAACGCCCGTGCCGTGTTTACCGGCTAAAGTCATTCCCGAGGGGGATATCATAGAAGCAACGGCGAAAGGCATATCTTCCTGCAACGGCAACAATTGCAGGGCGGCATCTTTCAACGTAAACCACTCACTCTCATGGCTAAAACGTGCATCACCCCTGAGGAGTTTTCTAATGACGCCGATTGCTTCATCTTGGCGATCACGTTGGACCATTGGGTCAATTCCAAGGGTATGCGCATCTGAGGGCAGGGCGCCGGGACCTGAGCCAAAAATTGCTCTGCCTCCAGTCATGTGATCAAGTTGCACCATTCTCTGGGCAACGTTGAAGGGATGATGGTAAGGCAGGGAGACAACGCCAGTGCCTAGCTTAATTCGATGACTGCGCTGACCTGCCGCGGCGAGAAACATTTCTGGCGAAGCGATAATCTCCCAGCCAGTGGAGTGGTGTTCGCCACACCAGAACTCCTCAAGCCCTAATCGGTCAAGATGTTCGACAAGATCTAAGTCCCTTTGAAATTGCAGCATAGGGTGTTCCCCAATCGGGTGATGGGGAGCGAGGAATGCGCCAAATTTAAGTCGTGACATTGAGATCTCCTGTTTGTCTCTTACTATAATATGCTGTCCAGATCTGTTGTAGGCAACCTTTCAATCCGAGGGCGTGTCTCGCGCCGCTGACTTGAAAGGTATACAAATGACCTTTTCAGATCAGCTGATATTGATCGGCGTCCTTCCACGCAGGAAACTTAGCGCGGTAGACCTCCAGCGGCGATTTATCGAGCGTGACGGACAAGATACCGGCCTCGTTACCCATGTCCTCAACAAATTCTCCTTGATGATCGATCACACATGAATCGCCGCGATAAGCGATGTCGTTACCGTCGGTGCCAACTCTATTTACGCCAATAACGTAGGCCTGATTCTCGATAGCCCTTGCTTGTAGCAATGCTCGCCAATGAGTAAATCTCGCAGCTGGCCAATTCGCAACGTAAAGCAGTAAATCATAAGCCGCTGAAAGTTCCCCGTCGATTCGCTGCGTATTTCTGCTGAACACCGGAAACCTGAGGTCATAACAAACCTGGGGACAGATTTTGAAACCGTTAATATCCAAGATGATCTTTTGATGGCCAGGTGAGTAGTTTTGGTGTTCCTCAGACATTCTGAACAGATGTCTTTTATCATAAAACTGCACGTTGCCGTCCGGTTGGGCCCAGATAAAACGGTTATAGAAGTTGCCGCTGTCTTTAATGATCAAACTGCCGCATACAATTGAGTCGAGTTCTGCGGATCTAGCAAGCATCCATTGAACCGTCTTATCGTCCATCGATTCAGCGAGTTGCTCAGATTGCATTGAAAACCCGGTGCTGAACATTTCTGGCAGCACCATCAAATCTGATTGTGCAACAGTGCTCATTTGTTCAGTGAAATGGTCCAGGTTTAGCTGTTTGCTTTCCCAAATAAGATCTGTCTGAAACAGCGTAATGGTCAGTGACATTGTATTCTCAAATCCCCAGTTGCAGATGCTCAGATACTGGCAAGTTTAGTTGCCGCTGTTGTTAACGTCTTTTCATCTTTGGCGAAACAAAACCGAACAATTTTTTGCTCCGGAGGCGACTGGTAGAAAACAGAAATAGGAATTGCAGCGACACCAATTTCCTGTGTAAGCCAGTTAGCAAACTCAACATCTCCCTTGTCTGAAATTTCGCTGTAATCCGCGAGCTGAAAATAACTGCCCTGACTAGGAGACATTTTAAATCTTGAGCCAGACATTTCTTTTAAAAACCAGTCGCGTTTGCGCTGATAAAAACTTGATAGTTCGAGGTAATGTTCGGGACACTCTTGCATGAAATCTGCTATTGCCCACTGAGACGGCGTGTGAGTGGTAAAGGTCACGTACTGATGAATTTTTCTAAACTCGTTAGTCAGTTCGGTTGGCGCGATACAGTATGCGATCTTCCATCCCGTGGCGTGGTAGGTTTTACCAAAAGAAGAAACGACAAAACTTCGCCGTCGCAGCTGCTCGTTGCATAGCATGCTGAGGTGTTTTGCATTATCGAAAACCATGTGTTCATAAACTTCATCACTGATGACATATAGATCATGCTCTTCTACGATCCTTGCAAGCGACTCCAGATCAGCTTCCGTGAGGATGCTGCCGCAGGGATTGTGTGGTGAGTTAAGGATCAGTAATTTAGTCCTGTTGTTGATCGTTGCTTGAACGAGATCCCAATCGATACTGAAATTTGGACTACTGAGGGGAACGTGTGCGGCTGAGCCACCGGCCATGATAATGGCGGGTTCGTAAGAGTCATAGGCAGGGTCGAAAATAATGGCCTCATCGCCTGCGCTTATGACCGTTTGTATTGCGACGAATAGTGCTTCGGTTGCACCGGAAGTCACCGTGATCTCTGAATCCGGGTCAACGTCGCAATGGTAAATATTCGCCACTTTTTGCGCAATCTGTTCTCGCAGATGTGGAACACCCGTCATCGGCGGATATTGGTTGCGGCCATCGTTCGCATGCTTTGAAAGCAGTTCAAGTAGACGCGGCGGGGCGGAAAAATCCGGGAACCCCTGAGAGAGATTGATGGCGTTGTATTCCTCAGCCATCTTCGACATTACCGTAAATATGGTGACGCCGACATTGGGTAAACGGGAGACGAGTTGGCGAGATGAGCTAGATGACACGTAAGAGCGCCTCGATAACATGTGGGAGACTGCACTTTAATGAGAAGGTCACAGGTTTTCAATCAACAGGGCTAAATGTCTGGTAATTGCTGGCGGAATAACCTAACAGCCAGCATGCGCTTAAGCGGAAAATTTAAGCATGCCCCGCCCATAATTTTCATCATATCGGCAAACGTATATTATGCAGTCTTATTTCTCTTGCTGGGATCACCAACAATGAGACACGTTATTGTTATTTGGTCACGTCTTTACGCACTTGGCGCGATAATCTCTCTGACGGCGGTGGTTGCCGGTTGCGGCGTGCCCGAGAAATCTGCGTCTCCAGAGGCGGCAGTCATGGCAGAGTCAGTCAGAGGTGAATTGACCGATGCTGACGAGAAACCAACGGGTAAAACTTTAACCAATCGATATCTGCTGGTAGATACGCATATCGATGTGCCATATCGCTTGCAGAATATGCCGGATCAGGATGTTAGCGGAAACACGATGCGAGTCTGGAGAGAAGTTGAGGCTTACGCTGCCCATTCTGAATAGTTCAGTTAGTCGAGGTTTATCCAGTCACGGGCAGGCAGATAGTCTTCGTAAAGTTTGGCTTCCGCCGAGCCTGGTTCTGGTTGCCAATTGTACTTCCATATTGCCCGTGGTGGCATAGATGCCAGAACAGACTCAATACGCCGCCCCGTTTGCAAGCCATAACGGGTTCCCCTGTCAATCGCGAGGTTGAACTCGGCATAACGCCCTCTTCGGTAAAGCAGAAATTCTTCTTCTCGCTCACCGAATGGTGTGTCTTTACGCTTTTCAAGAATTGGCACATAGGCAGGTAAAATGTTGTCACCGATGCTCTTTGTCATTTCGAAGCTTCGGTCGAAACCTCCTTCAACCCAATCATCAAAGAAAACACCGCCGACACCGCGCGCCTCGTTTCGGTGAGTGAGATAAAAGTAATCATCACACTGTTTTTTTAGCGTCGAATAGACATCAGCGCCAAAGGGATCACAAGCTTGCTTTGCACACTGGTGCCAATGCACTACGTCTTCTTGAAAAGGGTAGTAGGGTGTCAAATCAAATCCACCACCAAAATACCAGTGGGATTGATCAACAAGGAAAAATCGCAGGTTTGCGTGGAAAGTCGGCACATAGGGATTACGCGGATGCATAATCATGGATATTGCTGCCGCTTGAAATCCTTTACCCGAGAGTTCGGGGTTTCTCGCCGTTGCGGCGGGTGGTAATGAATCACCAAGACTATAGGAATATTGCACCGCACCGCGTTCTATATGTGTTCCCTGATCAATGACACGGGGTCTGGAGTGGGCACCAGTTTCCTGATGGATGTCCTCGATGCTGAATTCAGCGCCGCCATCAATGGCAGTCAACCGGTCACAGATATCCGTTTGTAGTTGAAAGAAATAATCCCTTACCGGTTGGATGTCTACGCTCATCTTACTCTCTACCCGTGTACGCTCATCAAAGGCGCATAACATAACGGAAAGCTGTTGAATTTGCACTTGAGATGGGTCAAGGATTCGCTGTATCGTGCTTCGCGAATAGCCCGTTAGTCTTTATCAGCGGTTCGCATTACCGGATCGAAACAAACGAACAAATTCACGGGACGTCTCACCGTCAAATTTAACGGAACTCTCACAGGAAATCATCGTGCAACTATCTCTCAATCAGGATCAACTGGAACCACTACTGTCATTACTTGCTTCATCTAATAACGAATTTAATGCGCGATTTCCCGGAGTAAAAATTCAACGCCAACCCGTGCATACCGTTTACGGAGGCGCGAATTTGTTTAAGACAGGCACAACGGAAAAACTTTCCAAGCTTGCGCAATCACACTTCGCGACCTATGCACCAGATCACAAGGTGATGGCAGATATGCTCGGATTGCCCGCTGCAGATACCATCGGTATCGAGAGTAGTGACTCGATTACCCAGCGAGTCTACGACAGAGTAAAAAGTAAACTTGAGATGGAGGCGGTTGAAGACCATCGGGTTGATTTTGAAGATGGCTATGGTTCGAGGGCAGACGAGGAAGAGGATGGTCATGCTGTATCTGCGGCGATAGCCATGGCCGAAGATCACAAATCCGGCGCGCTCGCCAGATCAACAGGCATCAGAATCAAGTCTCTCGCAGAGGAAACCAAACACCGTTCCCTTAGGACCCTGGATATTTTTGTGTCAACACTCGTTGAACACACTGAAGGCGAGATTCCTCAACCATTTTTGGTCACACTCCCCAAAGTAACGACGCCAGAACAAGTAGACGTCTTGTGCCAGTATTTATCTCTTCTGGAACAAAAGCATGGCATACCGTCGCACTCGCTTAAACTGGAATTGATGATTGAGACCATTCAGTCGATCGTTTCAATAGCTGGCCAAATAAACATTCCGGCGTTAGTTGATGCTGGCGCTGACCGGGTTGTCACAGCAGTCCTAGGTACTTTTGATTACACCGCCAGCTGTAATATTGCAGGCAATTATCAGGACCATATGCACCCCGCAGCGGATTTTGCGCGCCAAATCATGCAGGTTTCGCTGACCGGGACTAAGGTGACCCTCTGTGATGGCATAACGAATGTGATGCCCATCGCGCCGAACCGGGGAAATTCCCTCAGCGATCGTGAGCTTGCAGAGAATAAAGATGTTATCGCTAATGCGTGGCAGGTTCACTTTGGAAACATCATGCACTCGCTGCGGCTGGGTTTCTATCAGGGCTGGGACCTCAATCCTGCGCAGCTGCCGATTCGATTTGCTGCTGTTTTCTACTTTTTTCTCACGGGCCTCGATGATGCGAGCGCTCGGCTAAAAGCGTTTATTGACAAGGCTTCTCAGGCATCGCTAGTTGGTAATACATTTGATGACGCTGCAACGGGTCAGGGGCTGGTTAACTTTTTTGTCAATGGCATAAGTTGTGGCGCGCTGACCGAACAGGATGCCCTCGATGCAGGGATAACGCTAGCGGAGCTTAGGGACCGGTCGTTTCTCAAGATTGTTGAGAACCGATCGAAGTCGGATTAAGCCAATGTGATGTTAGACAACCTGAAGTGAATCTTGATATATTCCGCCGATCAAAATTTAGTGGTACTGGAGACAGACAATGGACATGAACTTTAGCAGCGAAGACTTCGAATTTCAGAAAGAAGTTAGGGATTGGATATCAGAGAATTATCCAAAGGAAATGCATGACCGCCATGCTAAAAGTGCCAACGGTCATCTTACTAAAGAAGATCACGTCTATTGGCAGAAAGCGCTTCACTCAAAGGGCTGGGCGGGTCTTAACTGGCCAAAGGAATACGGTGGCCCAGAATTTACCCATACACAGCGATATCTGTTTGACCTAGAAATGGCTGCAGCGGGAACCCCTGGCATCATGCCTTTTGGCCAATCAATGGTGGCCCCAGTGATCATGAAATATGGCACGCAGGCGCAAAAGGACAAATATCTGCCTGATATCCTTGCCAGTAACCAGTGGTGGTGTCAGGGATATTCAGAGCCCGGTGCAGGTTCAGACCTCGCGTCATTGCGCACCAAGGCAGAGCGTGATGGAGATTACTACGTCGTTAATGGGTCCAAAACCTGGAATACACTGGGCCAATACGCCGATATGATTTTCTGTCTTGTGAGAACAAGCGACGATGATATCCGTCAAATGGGCATTTCATTCCTGTTGATCGATATGACAACGCCGGGAATTGAAGTTCAGCCGATTGTGACTATTGACGGTCCTGCTAAAGGTTTCCAGGAAATCAACATGGTGCATTTTAACGATGTTCGTGTGCCCGTTGAAAACCTCATTGGTGAGGAAGGGAAGGGTTGGACATATGCCAAATATCTGCTCGAATTTGAGCGAGGCAATGCCTATTCACATGGTTTGAAGGCAGGTCTGACGGGTCTGAAGCAAGTCGCCGCTGAGGAAAAGAGTGGTGATGGTCGATCTCTGAGTGAAGACCCTGCGTTTCAATCTAAAATAGCGGAAGCCGAGATCGCTATTTCAGCCCTTGAATTCACCGAGTTACGAATTCTTAGCAGTTTGAGTACTGGAAAAAATGTCGGACCTGAGTCATCGCTGTTGAAGTGTCGTGGCAGCGAGTTGCAACAGGTACTGACGGAGCTCTATTGCGAGGCGGTTGGAAACTATGCGGCCCCTTTCGATAACTCCGGACCTGTTAAGGGATCAAATGTCGAACCCATTGGCCCTGAACACGCAGCGGTAGCAGCGCCTGCATATTTTAATACCCGAAAGGTTTCAATTTATGCGGGTTCAAACGAGATCCAGCGAAATATCATGGCAAAAATGGTTTTGGGGCTATAACAGGCGCCTGTGACCGAATGGCTATCGGAGACATCTAAGTGGAATTCCAACTAGGTGTCCTCGATTAATCGCCGACTCGTTTTGGCGGCAATGAAAATGATGCACTCAACTAATCATTTCGTTGTGTGCAAGGATTGTTTCCCTAAGGATTGCAACTGCGCACTCAACTGCGCACTCAACTACGCATTCAACTAATAATCCTGGCCTTGTTTGAAATCGGTTGCAGTATCGGTTTTGTATTGTCACCAACCTGGGGCTGGGGCTCGAGCGGCGTCGAAATTTGATTGCGTTTCGGTCTAGCAATGGGTGGACGAACCGGTTGGGTTAACGCTTTGGCGATAACATCCGATATGCCAAGCATTTTTAGAATTGCCTGGGTTGCATCTTCAATCGTATTGTTTTCGACGTTTCCGAGTCTGATTTCGCTGCTAATGTGTTTCACCATCGCTAGAATTAGGCGCTGGGTGAACGGAATATTCCCGACCTTAAATCGACCCGCAGCGACGCCGCGTTCGATGTCCTGATAACATTGGTCGGCATCTTGATGTAAAAAGTACTCGTCGCTTAGGCAGGTCGCTGATACAAAACTATTCCAAGTTTCGTGGTTTTGGGCTCGCTCAAAACAATGGTTGAGTGTAACCGAAACGATCATTGCAGGGTCTTTGAGTGGCGCACGAAGCTTATCAAGTTCCTTGGCAAACTCCGCCAGCATGTTCTCAGCAATCGCTTCAAATACTTTGTTTTTGCTCACGAAGTAATTATAAAAGGTGCCAGAGCAGACGTTTGCACGATGCGTAATATCCTGAATTGTAAATTTTTCTTTCTCGCGCTCCATGACCAAGGCTTGGGTTGCCTCAACGAGTGCCGCGCGCGTTGTTTCGCGTTTGTATTGCTTTTCGAGTCTAACGCCTAGTTGATCTTCAGCGAGGGCATGGTCTGACTCGGAATCTTCGAGGGACGTCGCTTTCTCGTCTTTGACCCGAACATCATCGGGGGGCGTATTATATGGATCCATTGATAACGGATCTTGATCTTTTGCAGGTTGCTTTTCGATCATAAAAGTTGTCCATAAAGCGGCTCGCCGCTATCGTTCTAGTTTGCTACAGTTCATTGGCGACCTGTGTTCAGCTTACCGATTCGGACTATGGCTCTAGGCAGTAATCCAGCTGAAACTGGGGTGCGCGCTCTGCAGTTCTATTATTGGAGGACTAGACTAACAATTAAACCTGCTGGAAGACTGAATAGATAGTGGAAATAGTCAAGAATATGTTTGGAAGCAACACGATATCGGCTTATTTTGGTAACTAGTGAGCCAACTGGCACCGGAAAATGCAATTCCAGTGAAGATCACGAACAAACGAAACATCCAAAAGTTTTGAAAATTGATAGCATCAAAGGAAGAAAAACGTGACGAGCAACGAACAATTAAGCGAAATCAGAAGTGCTGTGCAAAAGGTCTGTGAGAATTTTGACGATGATTATTGGGCTGAAAAAGATGCCTCTGGTAGCTTTCCCGAGGAGTTTGTTGCTGCAATCACAGAGGGCGGATGGCTGGGTATCGCGATGCCGACAGAATACGGTGGCGCAGGACTTGGTATCACTGAAGCTGTGGTGCTTGCTCACACAATAGCTCGGAGTGGCGCTGGGATGAGCGGAGCCTCGGCTGTCCACCTTAATCTGTTCGGGCCTAATCCTATTGTGATATTTGGTAATGAGGAACAAAAGTCGAGGTTTCTGCCTCCTCTGATCAAAGGACAAGACAGAGCTTGTTTTGGCGTTACTGAGCCGGATGCCGGTTTGAACACGACCAGACTCAGCACGCGAGCGGTTCGAGATGGGGATAACTATGTGATCAATGGCAGAAAAATGTGGACCACCACTGCTCAATCGGCGACTAAAATCCTGCTCATTGTACGCACTACGGATCTTGAAGATTGTAAAAAGCCAACGGATGGTCTGAGTCTTTTTTACACGGACCTCGACAGAAGTGCGATTGAAGTCCGCAAAATACCCAAAATGGGACGTGAGGCGGTCGATTCAAACGCGCTTTTCATTGATGATCTGGTGGTTCCAGCAGCTAATCTCATTGGAGAGGAGGGTGCTGGATGGAAATATCTGTTGCACGGTCTGAATCCAGAAAGGATATTGATTGCCTCGGAGGCGGTAGGGCTTGGACAACTTGCTCTTGAGCGGGCATCACAATATGCAAAGGAGCGTGTTGTTTTTGACCGAGCCATCGGCAAGAACCAGGCAATTCAGCATCCCCTTGCGGTTAACTGGATGGAGCTAGAGGCTGCCCAATTGATGGTGAACCATGCGGCTGCACTCTATGACGCGGGTAAACCCTGCGGTGCAGAAGCCAACTCGGCTAAGTTTCTCGCCGCAGAAGCGGGTCATAAAGCCTGTCAACGCGCAGTGCTGACACACGGCGGTATGGGATACGCGAAGGAATATCACGTTGAGCGCTACTTACGGGAAATCATGATTCCGGTGATAGCGCCGATCAGCCAAGAGCTCATCAAATCCTTCATCGCTGAGCAAGTGCTGGGGCAGGAGAAGAGTTACTAGGCATCTTACGCTGCGCAAAACCGTCGCAGCCTGTTAGATGTAAGTCATTGCGATCAGCTGTCATCGACGACTTCAATGATCAACCGGACAATATTCCGCGTTGGCGTAGAAAAGCGGAATGAAAGGTTATTTTAGATCTGAGTCAGTAGCTTGGTCAGTCCCAGATTTCTTTTGTCTTCTCTTTTCTGCTTTTGATTGCAGTTTCTCAAGAATGCCGTCAGTTCCGTGTTTGAGTTCGGTGATAAACCCTCCTTTTTTGTACTCGCTTAGTATGAGTGATTCCAGCTTTTTGACGTAGTCATCCGAAGTTACCGTTCTAGAATCTGCAACGTTGGCCGACGATAAGACGATTTCTTTATCTATTTCATCGATGTCTGGTTTGGGCCCGAGTGTTTCCTGCTTTTCTCCGAACAGATTAATAAAGTGATCTGAGTCACGTCCAAAACGCATCAGGCGCCGAAAATATTTATCTGGTTGCTCTCTTTGCACCAAGATACCGTAAAGCACAAACCCGATAGATACCGGACTTAACAGCAGATCCCGTAATCCATCCATGGCCAGTTTAAACTGAAATGTAATCAACCGGCCGATAAGTGCCCAATGCGTATTTGATGCTGTGTCTTTTGTGTCGGCTTGAAATGCAGGGTCTTTATTGTCTGTATCGCGATCGCTCATTTTCTCACCATTGGTCTACATACCTATTATCTGATGCGCTAGATGGGATGAAACAGAAACGTGATCGATACTCATTTGCCGCCCGTAAGCGCGCACGTTTATACAATGTTACAGGCCGATATGTATATGCCGAAAGCTGCATTTTATCTAGCCTATGATGAGATCGATGGGCAACCATCTAGACAGTTTGGATTAAAAACGTATCAATTTGAAAGCAATTTTCGATGAATACCCGCGTAGCAAAGACGGGTGGAAGAGGGCAGTTTTATGGTTTCTTCGGTGAATAATCTGCGTACTCCAATAACCCTTCCTGCGTGCCGGAACCGATAATTCTCGACTGCTTTTTTGACAGTTGATATTCGTACATTGGGTCATAATATTCTTCGAGCAGAACGCGTATCCAAGCATTGTGGGCGGAAAAATCCCCGGTTTTTTGTATCTGAAAGCCAACTCCCATCAAATTCACGAGGCTTCTGTGACGTTCAGGCCCGAGACGTTTTTTTATCGCGCCGAGTGAATCCAGAAAAATGCGCTCTAGCTCGTCTTGCGCTTTGGTGACCGAGCCGGTTTGTGCGCTCAAAGCTTCAAATTGCTCTACGAGGTATTCCTTGTTAATGCGGGCAATTCGATTCTCAACACTGTCCTCGAGCAGCACAATCGGTGCCTCAGCCATTGCTTTTTGTAGCAGCAGAGGCAGATTAATCCGCCCGATAAGTCGACTTTCGTCTTCTATTAACACTGGGCCTGAACGCAACTTAAGAAAATCCAAGGCAACCCGGTTTTCAAAGTCGATTTGAGCCGGCTGCTCCGATAACTGCTTTCCAAATGCAGAACCGCGGTGGTTGGCGCGGTATTCAAGATCAACCTTATTCGGTACTCGGGCGAGGAACTCAGTTTTACCAGTACCGGTTTTACCAGCGACGACAATCAACTCAGGTAAGTCTTCGTAAACAGCGAGCAGACTTTGCCTTAGCGCTTTATAGCCACCTTTGATTTTTTCGATTTGAATTCCGCGATCTTGAAGCCACTGTTGAGCGAGCGTTGATCGAAGTCCGCCGCGAAAACAATAGAGCTTTGCGCCAGGGTTTTGACTGATAAATTCACACCAAGTGTCGATTCTGTTTTCTCGTATGGCGCCAGAGACTAGCTCATGGCCCAGTGACTTGGCGGCATCGGGTCCTTTATCTTTGTAACAGATGCCAACGAGCGCTCTTTCATGGTCATTGAGAATCGGCATATTTCTGGCTGAGGGAAATGAGCCGGCCTTAAACTCAATCTCTGCACGAACATCTATCAACGGTGTGTCGGATAACAAAATAGATTGTAGCGGTAGGGGATTCACTCAGCTATTGCCTGTGGGTCGATTCAGATGCGTGTTGCAGATTATCGCATGTTGCATTTATCGAGGGCGAACCTATTTACAGTTGCTGGCAGGCATATGTCGGTTGGGGACGTTCGCTTATTCTGATGACCGGCCTAAGATTGTATAATTTAACATAATATATATTATGCGCACTTATAGATATGGCGCGCGTGCAGTAAGGACCAATAAAGTAACCTATTACGAAACAAGAAACCGTTGCAGGATGACATTCCAAGATGCCACTAATGCGCTTGGTAAGTTCGCGAAAACTTCATGCCTGATGCAAATTGCTCATGCATGCATTGTCAGAGGTAACTCAGTATACTTTGCGCGTTCTTGTTGATCGTATACGGAGCGCTCTGGTCCACGAATTCAGATTTAATTAAAGGTGATACATATGGAATGTCCAAAATGTCATTCAACAATGGAAGAAGTTACTTACGGTCGGAACATGGTGATAGACCGTTGTACAAATTGTAAAGGGATTTGGTTTGATGCAGGTGAAGCCGAAACTTTGAAAGGCAAATGGATGTCGGAATTTATAGACAGCGGTGACCCCGAGGTTGGGCGAAAATACAATAAAATCGAAGATGTCGATTGCCCCAGATGCGGCAAACGCATGCTGAAGGTTTCTGATCCAAAACAGTCTCATATCTGGTACGAGGCCTGCGAAGAACATGGCATGTACTTCGACGCGGGAGAATTTACCGACTACAAGTACGAAACCTTAATGGACAAGTTTCGTGATTTTCTGATTGGACATAGAGGCTAGTTTGTTGCGTATCGTCTCTTTCAACGTCAACAGTGTCAGAATTCGTCTGCATCAATTAGCAGCGGTAATTGAAACGCATAATCCGGATTTTATTGGTTTACAGGAAACCAAAGTCACCGATGAGGAATTCCCTGTAGAGGCCATCAACGCGTTAGGCTATGAGGTTATTTATTACGGCCAGAAAACCCATTACGGCGTTGCCCTCCTTTCCCGTGTAGCCGCGATCGAACCGGAAACCGGTTTTCCGACGGATACCGCAACCACTCAACGAAGAATGGTTGCGGGCAAGTTTATGCTCGAAGACGGTCGCACATTGAGCGTGCTGAATGGTTATTTTCCTCAAGGAGAAAACCGGTCTCACCCGGATAAATATCCGAATAAGCGTGAGTATTATCGCAATCTCTCTTCATGGCTGGAGGATAATCACAACGCTGACGACCCTGTGATAGTGATGGGAGATGTGAATGTGGCGCCGCGTGATATTGATATCGGCATCGGCGAACCTAATCGTAAACGATGGTTAAAAGACGGGAAATGTAGTTTTCTGCCGGAGGAACGCGAATGGCTCCAGCACGTGATGAACTGGGGCATGATAGACACTTTTCGTCAGATTCATTCTGAAGTGGATGACAGATTCAGTTGGTTCGATTACCGCAGCAAGGGCTTCGAGCGTGAACCACGTCGTGGTCTCAGAATAGACCTCATCATGGCTTCTACTGCTATTTGTGAAACCTGCACAGACGCCGGTATAGACTATGAGGTGCGCGCGATGGATAAACCTTCCGATCATTGCCCTATCTGGGCTGAATTCGACCTAAAACTCGCCTAATCAGCCTGCCTGCTCGAAGATCAAAGAGAATGTTACCGGTACCGCGGGGGTGATCGTTGCCAGTTGTGCGATCAATCGCAGTGCTTCCACGCCTTTTGTAAGCCCAAACTGACTCGCATAAGCAATGACCGGCTTGGTTGTAACAACTTGAAATCGCTTTGAAGAGAGCCGAGTCACAACCAGCGGTAACAGTATATTGGCCTCGGTACCATGCAAACTGATCGTTGCAGGTACTTCGAGGTGAGTTGAGGCACCCTCCTCCATATTTGCTAGGCTCTTTGTGTCCAGTTTTGAGCTAATATCAAGACTTGGAAACTGGTCAATATTGAACAAGAGCGTGCCCATGCGCTCGTTTCTGATCGGAATTCGCGTCTCAACGCTTGCGAGATCAACCCGGATATTGGCAGCACCGGACAGCGTGACTTCACCTGAAAATCGTTCGAAAGTATGGGATTCGACAACGGCACTGTTTTTGATGGTAGCGAAAGCAATATCAGATTCACTGGGAACCAGTTTCCAGTCGCCAAGCGCGCTCAGCGGTAACGAGGCAAGTAAGGCGCTGACGATGGTGGTTGTGATGAATTTTTGTGCAGAATCTATCATGTTCATTCAGATGTTGTCCTTCAGGGTCTTGTCTAGGGTCTTGTCGAAAGTGTTGTCTAGGGTATGTCTCAAGGTGCCAAACCATGGCGTTCTGGCTAGTTGGCCTCTGAGTATCACATAGATTGCGATGCCAATGCAGTCCGCCAGAATGTCAGAGAGCTCAAAATAGCGATATTCCGTAAACCATTGGGCTACTTCGATGAGCATGCCATAACCCGCCAAACCTAGCCACTTGATCGAGTTTCCGGAAGCCGAAAAGTCAAGCAGGAATGCCAAGGTGATAAAAGCGGCTAGATGATTGCTTTTATCCCAAGAGCCTTCTAGTTGTTGTATCTCGATTGGGGTTAGTGCTAGGTAACTCACCGCTATCAGCGTGATTACAAAAACGGTTCTGAAACCCTTAATCCAACGTTTATGACTAATTTCGAGCGGCATTGATGCTATTCCGGGTCTCCAGCGCGCTCGATCGGGCGGATTGTGCAAAATCCTCACCGTCTGAAGCGTAAATAACGCCTCTGGAGGAACTAATTATGACGTTTTGTCTCATTGCGGCTTTCATTAGCGCCTCAATATCGCCGCCCTGAGCGCCTACGCCAGGTACCAGAAAAGGCATGTCGCCGGTGATTTTTCGAACTGTCGCCAACTCTTCAGGTTGTGTTGCACCGACGACCAAACCCACGTTTCCGTGTTCATTCCACTCGCTGTGAGCAAGATGGGCAACATGCTCGTAGACATGACGACCGCTGTCGAGCACTAGGTTTTGCAGGTCAGCACCACCAGGATTAGAGGTGCGGCAAAGCACAAATATGCCTTTGTCTTTGTAACTAAGGTACGGCGCAAGTGTATCCGTGCCCATATAAGGGTTCACGGTGATTGCGTCAGCGCCATAACGCTCAAACAGTTCAATTGCATATTGCTCTGCGGTATTGCCGATATCGCCTCGTTTTGCATCCAGTAATACCGGAATACCCTTGCCCTGGGCATACTGAATAGTCTCGATTAAGGCTTCTTCAGCACCTTGACTGCTGTAATAGGCAATTTGTGGCTTGTAACAACAAACAAGATCATGGGTGGCATCAATTATTGCCTTGTTGAAATCAATAATGCCGCCGGTTTGGTCCATCAGGTGAGCGGGTAGTTTTGCATTATCGGTATCAAGACCTACACAGAGCATGGAATTCTGCTCTGTCACCAGAGTTCGTATATGCTCGAAAAAACTGGCCAACGGTTGTTACTCCTTGTTTTTATTACACGGCTGTCATGTTCGTTGCCGCAACATGACACCTAGGGCCAATATTGCAAAATTTTGTCACTGTATTGTAGCCCATGGTGATCGTGGTAGCACGTTGCGATAGGACGCTAAGCTGCTGATTAAGGGCGTTTACTGTCCTTACGTAAAAGTTGGCACGCATCTAGCTTAATGATCTGGTGACTTAACACCGACAGCGTTTTACTCGGAGCGAAACATATGAACCGCGCCGTTTCAGTATCGAAAGTGATCGATATTAAACAAGCAAGACGCCGTCACTTAGCGCAAGGAGCCATAATGAATGATGCTGGAAGCGAAATGAGAGAGGAAACCCGCCATGCAAGCTACGAACGGCTGTTCGTTCAAGTCGTGGAATGTGCAGATCGCAACCTCGTTGGTATGACGGTGAGCTGTGATTCTGTCGACGTTTCCGCTGGCGGTCTGAGAGTATTCTCTGACACCCATATTCCTGAAGGAAGCCAGGTTGACCTATGGATAGATGTTAATGCTGGCCCAGGTAAATTCTTTTTGACCAGCGACGTTCGCTGGAGCACAACAACAAGTGACGGAGGCTATCAGTTTGGTGCCAAGTTGAGGGACGGCGCCGCAACCGATATCAGTGAATGGCGGGCACTGCAGGCTTAAATTTGCAAACCTAGTTTCTCTCGAGTCAGGTTTTGTTGATCCGGGGGCCATCGCGGGTATCCTCTACTTCGTAGCCCCTGGACAGCAATTCATCCCTTATTTCGTCCGCCAACTGCCAATTTTTGTCTTCTCTTGCGGTCTGCCGCTCATCCGCCAGTTTGCTAATATGCTCAGGGATCTCTAGCACTGCTGGTTCCCATTTCGCAATATCCAAACCGAACACCTGATCGAATGCGAGTAGTGTCGCTTTTTTACAGCCATCCTCAAGGTCTGATTTCACCAGATCCCAGCTTAGGGCCAAGGCACGTGGTAGATTGAGGTCATCATTCACAAAACCAAGAAATCTATCATAGAAGTCGGCATCAACTGCGGTCGGTTCTCCCCAACCGTATGCCGCTTGGTAAAGTCGGCCCAGTGCAACGTTATTCGCTTCCAGACTTTCCCAAGAAAATGACATTTGGGTTCTGTAATGTGCACTCAGGCAAAAATACCGGTAGCTCATGGCAGAGAAGCCTTTTTCCGAGAGGGTTGCCAATCGAAGAAAATCGCCTGTTGATTTAGACATTTTTGCTTCGTTCAGCTGCAAAAAATACCCGTGCATCCAGAAATTGGCTAGCCGAGTGCCCCTGCTCGCTTCGGTTTGGGCGATTTCATTAGAGTGATGTATTGGAATGTGATCTTCTCCACCGCAGTGGATATCAAAATAGTCACCGAGATATTTGGCAGCCATGGCTGAACATTCGATATGCCAGCCAGGAAACCCTATGCCCCACGGGCTTTCCCATTCCATTTCCCGCTGCTCGTCCTTCGGCGAGAATTTCCACAAGGCAAAATCGGTAACAAATCGACGCTCTGAGTCAACTCGAGCGCCCTCCTGCAGCCCTTCGATATTTAATCTAGCCAAATAGCCATAGCTATTGAGCTTTCTCGAATCGAAATAGATCCCGTCAGATGTCCGATAAGTGAAGCCCTTATTCTCAAGATCTTGAATAAAATCTAACTGTTCGCGGATATGGTCTGTTGCCTTACACCAAATTGTGGGTGGTGAAATGTTCAGCGCTGTAAGGTCCGACTTGAATGCTTCAGTGTAACGTTCGGCGAGTTCCCATGCGGTCAAACCGGTTCGTCGGGCGCTGAGCGCCATTTTGTCCTCGCCTGTGTCAGCATCGGAAGTCAGATGTCCAACATCGGTAATATTCATGACAAGATTTACATCATAACCATTCAGCGTAAGCGTGCGTCGCAGCAGGTCTTCGAACACGTAGGTACGCAAATTACCAATGTGGGCAAAATTGTAAACCGTAGGTCCACAGCAATAGATCCCAGCCTTTCCCGGTTCAAGGGGTTCGAAGGGTCTCACCCTTCGTTCGTAGGTATCGAATAACCGCAGTGGTTGTGATTCAGACATGGCGGGGTCGCATCAGGTAACTAAGCAGCGCATAATAATGAAAATCGCTGCTTTAACAAGCGGTATCAGGCATATCGTTCAGCCATCACTCGTTCGACTGTGTCGACGATGACCTGAGTTTGTTGATCAAGCTCGACATTAACCGGATCACCCACCTTCATCAGCGAGAAGTTTGTCCGTTCCAGCGTCTCTGGTATCAGATTGATGGAAAATTGCTCCCCATTAACCTCCGCAATCGTCAAACTCGCCCCGTTAAGTGCCAGAAAACCCTTGTTAAAGACATACTTCATCCAACCAGCATCACCTGTCAGGGTGATTTTGCGGTTGTTTTCGGAATCCACAACGCTTGACACTGTTGCAACATCAATCACGTGCCCAGAAAGTATATGCCCGCCGACTTCTGCACCGGCATGCGCGGAACGTTCAATATTAACCAAGCTACCAACTGCTAATTCGCTGGTATTGCTGATTTCGAGCGTCGCGGCAATAGCGTCAAAGAAGACTTCGTCCTCGATCAAATGGGTCACGGTGAAACAGGTACCGTTAACAGCGACGCTAGCGCCTGTTTCTAGACCTTCCCTTAACGCATCGGAAAAACGGATGCCAAAGGTCATCAAGCCGGTTTTTTGTTCCAGACTTGTAATAGGTAGCAGTGCTTGAACGATGCCGGTGTACATTTGCTTGCCTCGATACTTGTTAAATAGCTCTCATCCATATGATCGTACCTGAGCGTGTCCGGTGTCAATCGTTAAAGCATATTACCTAACACATTAGATATACTATATATCATCATGATTTATATGATTTTATACGAAGATCAATCCGGTGTTTTCCTTCATATCATCGAGCCTGTCACTCGGGTATTATTGATACCAATAGACTTTGCGCTTTATTTATTCGCGGTTGAATCTGAACACCAAACTACCTGGAGACTTTTTACCTTTGATTCCAATCAAAATGCTCGCACTAGACCTTGATGGCACTTTGGCGATAGACAACCACCAAGTGTTACCTGCGACGAGAGATGCGCTGAAGCATCTTCATGATGCCGATGTTGAAGTCGTTATTGCAACCGGCAGAAGATATCGGTCGACACGATATGTCATTGATAATCTCGGTTTTGAGGTGTTTGCGGTCTGCAACGGTGGTGCACTGGTAAAAATGCCGGACACATCAACATTACACGAATCGTCTTTTTCCAGTCGTCAGATAAACGAACTGGCCGCAATCGCCCGTGATATGGGGATTCCGCTGATGGCCCAAAGGGACGCGCATGATAGAGGTGGCGCTGATTTTGTGATCGACGATCAATCTCCCTGGCGTCATTCGTTCCATCAGTACTTTGATGCAAACAAACAGTGGGGAGTCGCCACGGATATCACGACGCAACCTGCTGAGTTTGTGGTTGCCTCGACGTTTGGCGAAGAATCTAACTTGCAGGCATTTCGAGACCGCATTGATGCCCAGCATCCCGGGGAATACACCAATATTATCGTGCCGCCATTTAATACTGATGACTATTATATGGAGATAAGCCAGTCGGCCATCTCGAAATGGCAGGGACTACAGCATTTGATGACGCATTTTGATATCCCCGCTGAAGCGCTTTGCTGTGTCGGTGATGAGCTGAACGATTTGTCGATGCTGATGGCCGCAACCCATAGCGTTGCAATGGGTAATGGCAACAAAGCACTGCATCCCCATGTGACCTTTGTTTGCGGCAATCATGATGAAGATGGCATCCTTGAGGTTGTTGACTATATCCAACACCACAATGCGCGTTGCTAACCGCCTTTTAGCCTGAGACTACCCATGATTGACCTTAGAAGTGACACGGTGACGAGACCAACACCGGAAATGCTAACAGCCATGATGGCGGCTGAAACTGGCGACGACGTTTATGGCGAGGACCCGACGGTTAACGAATTGGAATCGTATGCAGCCGAGCTGACTGGTCACGAAGCGGCGCTGTTTGTGTCCACCGGTACACAAGGTAATTTGTTAGCGCTGCTCAGTCAGTGCGATCGTGGACATGAGTACATTGCGGGTCAGGAAGCGCACAGTTACAAATTTGAGGGCGGTGGGGCCGCAGTATTGGGCGGCATTCAGCCACAACCCCTGCCCTTCAATCCTCGTGGTGAACTGGTCCAAGATCAGGTCAATCAAGCCATCAAACCGGATGACTTTCACTTCGCCAGAACGCAACTCGTTTGTCTTGAAAATACTCAGGGTGGCAAGGTGTTGTCCTCGGACTATTTGAACCAGTTTGGCGCTTTTGTCAGATCCAAGCATCTAAGATTTCATCTAGATGGTGCCCGGGTCTTTAATGCCGCAGTTCGCCAGAATGTTCCGGTAAAGGCTATTACGGGGTTGTTTGATTCGGTCTCCATTTGTCTCTCCAAGGGGCTTGGTTGTCCTGCTGGATCCTTGTTGGTTTCAGATGCGGTAACGATCCAAAAAGCGCGCAGGTACCGAAAGATGCTCGGCGGCGGCATGCGGCAAGTCGGTATTATCGCCGCAAGCGGGATGTTTGCGTTGCAGCATCACGTCGATCGGCTTGAAATTGATCACAGGAACGCATCAAACCTTGGAGATGCGTTATCTCAACTCGAACATATTAGCCTTGCCGAACCTGTGCAAACCAATATGGTCATGCTTGACTTGAGTGGTATTGACGTTAAACGACTGCGGGCATTTCTACTCAAACGCGAAATTCAAATTTCCGGTCCAAGGCTGGTGACTCACCTTGATATTAGTGCTGAGGACATCGAGGTCATCATCGAAGCGTTTCGGCAGTTCGACGAGACAGGTTGATACCAAAGATAGTGTCAATCAAACGTCCTTGCCCGGTTTTAGAAACGAACTCAGCCAGCCCAAGATTGAGTTATCAGCAAGTTTCTCGCCAAAATATTGTTCCTCAAACTCGTGATAAGGCTGGTCTCCGGTAAATAACGCCTTGCGGCTTGTCAGATTTTCGGTAGGCAGCTCTTTGACGACGCGCGCGGGATTCCCAACAACAATTGAATTTGCCGGTACATCTTTAGTAACGACAGAATATGCGCCAACGATACTGTTTTCGCCAATCGTGACACCTTTGGTTATCAGGGCACTGTCTCCTATCCACACATTGTCTTTTAGAACGATAGGCGCTGTGTTGCCTGGCGCGTAAATTCGGTGCTGGATATCGTGCCAATCCGCATCTGATAGGTAGCAATTCATCGCCAGCAGACAACTATCTCCTATCGTGATCGAATTTGCTGAAGATATGCGAACGCCAGGGTTAATCACACCGTAGTCGCCAATACTGATTTCGCCAAGATTTTCAAACACAGCCAACCTTACGGGTTTGTCTGCCAGCGCCATCACATGAACATGGTCACCCAATTTAATGCCTGTACCCGATATCTCGAGGTAACCAGGATTGATCACACGCAAATCAATGCCTGAAGCATCAAGATGAGGCCGAACGTAGTGATCGATATAAATCTCGTTCACAAAGGTTTGGAACTTCCTTAACCAGTTAGGGCGGTGATCTTTTCGCAATCGCTTGGTCCTGATGTCGAATTTGGTCGGTTTCTGAAGTGCCTATCATGACAATTAAGGTCAATCGAAAACACTGTTTTCTTGCTCGATAATCGGTAGTCATCACCACGATTCTGTGTAAGCATTAGCCCTCGAAAAATGAGGCGGTAAGAATCTCAATGCCAAAAGGCAACATCATATTCCTAAACGGAACTTCAAGTGCCGGGAAAACAACGTTATCTCACAAGCTGCAGGAGCTATTGGACGAGCCCTATGTTCACATGGCGCTAGATCAGTTCCGAGACGGTTTACCAGACAAATTTCGAGGATTGAATTCGCCGCCAGGTACAACAGGGTCCAGAGGACTCAATGTTGTACCGGTCATTGATGGTGACAAAGCTTATACATCGATCCAATTTGGTGAAGACGGTAAAAAAATGTTGCGAGGTATGCGACGCGCTATCGCCGCGATGGTCGAAAGTGGCAACAACGTCATTATCGATGACATTATTTTATCGAGTGAATTTTTGGATGATTATTTGGATGTGTTTTCTCATCTCGACGTGACCTTCGTCGGCGTTCAGTGCCCGCTAAACGTGATTGAGAATCGAGAATCTGCTAGGCCCGGCAGGTTTCCTGGCACCGCCGCGGGTCATTTTGATATTTGTCACTCCCACGGTATTTATGACGTTGTGGTAGATACTTCAAGCGATGAACCTCTCCATTGCGCTAAACAGGTTGTCAATTTTGTCAAGCAGCAGCGTCCGGGAGCTTTTAGCCAATTAGCACAAGAGCGAGTAAACCTTGACTAACACAACACCTGCAAACCCGCCCGAAGAGTTTCTTGGTCATCCACGGGGACTGGTCGTACTTTTCTTTACAGAGATGTGGGAGCGCTTCAGCTACTACGGTATGCGCTCTCTGCTGGTGCTCTTTCTCATCAAGCATATGCTTTTTGGAGACAGGGAAGCCGCACTCATATATGGGAGTTACGGATCCCTGGTGTATGCCATGCCAGTACTCGGTGGCCTAATCGCCGATCGATATCTTGGATATCGCAAAGCCGTAACTTTTGGCGCGGTACTGTTGGTATGCGGTCACTTTGGTATGGCCTTCGAAGGACCCGCCGCTGTTGTAAAGGAAGTTGCCGGTGAATCCGTGGTTGTCCGATCGGGTTTGCATGAGCAAGTGTTCTTCCTATCGCTAGCATTCATTATCACCGGCGTTGGATTTCTTAAGGCGAATATCTCAACCATGGTTGGATGTTTATATCCAGAAGGAGACGTCCGAAGAGATGGCGGATTCACCATCTTTTACATGGGGATTAACGTCGGCGCATTCGTTTCGACCCTCGCCTGCGCCTACTTAGGTGAAACCTATGGCTGGCGGTACGGCTTTGGACTTGCAGGTCTTGGGATGTTATCCGGCTTGCTCGTATTTCAACTGAATCAAAAATTGCTGATGGGTTACGGTGAGCCGCCCGAGCCTGAGTTTTTAGGTGCTAAACGACTAGGGTTTCTGACGACAGAGAGCCTTATCTACCTGATGAGTACGCTGGCTATCATTATGGTCTGGCAGTTGATTCAGCACACTTCCGAGCTTGGCCTTTTGTTGTTGCTAGTTGGTGCCTTCGTCGTCGGCTGGATTATCTGGTTTTCCCTTTCAAAATGTGAGCCGCTTGAGCGTGACCGGATGTTGGTGATGTTAGCGCTAATCATTGTTTCTGTGTTGTTTTGGGCACTGTTTGAGCAGGCAGGCTCCTCATTAACGTTGTTTACAGATCGGAATGTAAATAAGGGAGACATACTGACGGCTGGAATGTTTCAGTCATTTAATGCCCTATTCATCATCATTTTTGCGCCTGTGTTCGCCTGGATCTGGGTTTATCTATCAAACAAAGGCTTAGAACCCTCTACACCTGCGAAATTTGGCCTAGCAATCATCCAAGTTGGACTCGGATTTGCCGTACTTGTACTGGGAATACAGTTTGCTGACGAGGGTGGGCAAGTCGCCGCATTCTGGCTTATTCTCATGTACTTACTTCACACAACGGGCGAGCTGTGTCTATCACCGGTTGGATTGTCGATGGTCACCAAACTCTCGGTAACGCGTGTTGCTGCAATGATGATGGGCGTTTGGTTTCTTTCGAGTGCATTTGCGTCATATGCCGGCGGCATGATCGCTGGTGCGATGGCGATAGAAAGCACGGGGGCTGGAGATATAGACCCGCTCTCCTCTATCGTTGTTTACTCTGAGGTATTTGAGAAGTTGGCCATCGTGGCGGTCGTCATGGGGGCAGTGCTGTTGGCCTTTGCGCCCTGGCTCAGTCATAAAATGAAGATTTCAAACGGCTAATCGCATTGTGCGTTTGTCAGATGAGACGCGCGATCCCTCGATAATTGAAGGTCGCTATCTTCGGACCCTCAATATAGCGGCGTTCTATTTCATCAAAACGAAAACCGGCGTCCACAATCATCTGATCAGGCTTGCGGTTGAGATGGCATCCACCTGCGATGACCGACCAGATTGGATCAATCCTCTTCTGCCACTTCACCACCTCGGGTTCCGGTGCTTCACCATGTTCGACGAACAGCAACCGCCCCTCGGGTTTAAGCACTCGACGGATCTCACTTAGCGCTCTCATAGGATCTGGTATCGTACATAACGACCAGGTAACAACGGCGCTATCGAACGTGTCGTCTGCAACTGGAATATCTTCTGCGCCTTTCGCAATAAATTCCACATCGATGTCTGCATCTGCAGCCAAAGCACGGGCGTAGGTTTGCAGCTCTTCCGAGGGATCCACACCCGTTACTTGCACGTCTTTTTGATACAAGGGGATGTTCAATCCAGATCCAATACCAATCTCAAGTACTTTGCCGCTTGCAAGGGGAATTTGCTTCTTGCGCAGATATGACATGCCAGGACTTTTCATCGCAGCATTTAGTAGTTTTGGTAACAGGTACTTCTCGTAGAACCCCACGTAACATCAACCTCTTTCTGCACCACATTAATAGGCTATCACTCTGACACACAATAGAAGCGATGCACACTTATTATCCCTCGGCGACAAATTCTCTGTTATAAAGTCCATCATTCAATGAATCGAGCGATTTGTATTTAAGGGAAGCGAGCATGAGCGAGACTGAAATTGTTGAACTGAGCGCAATGTTTGATGCGGCAGAAAATATTGTTGTTTTCACCGGTGCCGGCATCAGCACTGAGTCTGGTATCCCGGACTTCCGCGGCCCAAATGGTATCTGGAAAACGATGACGCCTATCGACTTTTCTGACTTTGTTGCCTCGGAAGACGTGCGGCGAGAATCCTGGCGACGAAAATTCAGTGGTGGCTCAACCATGTCTGACGCTGAACCGAACGCTGGCCACCTGGGGGTACTTGAATTAGACAGGCGCGGGAAGTTAAACGCGGTGATTACTCAGAATGTTGACGGCCTGCACCAAAAGTCCGGCATCGATGACGGTAAGGTGATCGAATTACACGGCAATGCAAATTACGCCACTTGCCTCGATTGCCACAAGCGTTTTGAGTTATCTGAAATAGCGTCAATATTTAACCAAAATGAGACTGTTCCATACTGCGATCAATGCGGCGGAATTTTGAAAACAGCAACAATTTCGTTCGGCCAGTCAATGCCGGAAGTCCCGATGGCACGCTCACAAGAAGCGGTCATGTCCTGTGATCTAATGCTGGCAATGGGGTCCTCTCTCACCGTGTATCCGGCGGCTGCATTCCCTCGAATTGCAAAACAAAATGGGGCCAGGCTGGTAATTATTAACAACGAACCTACCGATCTTGACGCTGTATGTGATCTGGTTTTGCATGAGCCAATTGGTCTGACATTATCCGCTGCGCTAAACATCTAGCAGTTAGATCAGTTGCTCAGGCTAAAACCGAGGAGATCAAATCTGTTAGTTCTCTGATGTCAATTGGTTTGCTGATCGAATGCCTGATATTCAATGAGTGCTGGGATTGCCGCTCAATCAGATCATGATCCGCTGTACACAAAACGACCGGTATCTCGATATGTATTGCTTGTAGCTTCGTCGCAAGATCAATACCGGTCATTCCCGGCATCACTTGATCAAGAATGAGCAGATCCACTTTGTCGCTGTGATTAACGAGGTACTCATAGGCGACTGAACTTTCGGTAAATACCGTTGCCTTGTGGTGACTCGAACGCATTAATTCGCCGAGAAATTGAGCGATTGAAGGTTCATCGTCAACAATAACGATATGTCGCGAATTCAAAGGTGTGGTATTTTTCGAGCCGGCGCTGCTGCTCTCTGTGCCATTGTATGCCTGAAGCACCTGATCAGGACCTTGGGCCATTTGCATTCGGTTTTTGCGCGACCGCTCTTGTCTTATCAACGTGTCAGCACTGGCAAGTCCTTCGCTAACGGCGCGCTGATAACGTCGGATCGCAGCGAGCTTTTCCCCTGCGAACATCTCTTCTTCCGACAACATCATGGTGAGCAGTTCAGAATAGCCGATCGCACTTGAGAGTGTATTGCTCATCTCTTGAACAAATTTTCGCGCGGGTTTGCTGCTTTCCTGCAACTGTCTGCCGAGGACCTTGCTTTCACTAATATCCAGCACGAACAGGTCTACCCCGCCGGCTTTGTTGCTCGAACAGGAAGCCTGAATTGTTTTGCTGCCGATATCCAACAGCAGTTGCAGCTCAACACTTTGGTCTGGGTTTCGATTGACCATCAGATTATCGAATTGCTGCCTGACATCCGGATGTAGAAAATCCACGATCAATGCGCCGGGTTCGCACTGAACGAGCCTTCGGGCGTATTGGTTAACGAATACGACTACCAAGTCTTCATCCAGATAAATATAACCGAAAGGTGCGGATTCCAGCGTATCTATCTCAGGTGAATTCAATGTGACTCTCCTTCCTTTCCCTGTATCGGTCCTGCTTTGTTTAACTGTCGTTCACGCTAGCACTATAAGTGTCTGAACGACATCGAGCAATTCCTGTGCATCAAGGGCTGCTTCGCAAGTTGACGATCCCCGATTGCGATAGCGGGTCAGATTGGAAGGGTTTGGGTTACCGTGCGTTGCAACCCGAGCAGACTATGAAGGGAAGCGCGAGCACACTAGGTCGATAAAATTATTCTGCTGAAGTACTCAATGAATTCTCTGTGATGTTTCGCGACCTGAAGGCGAATCAATGCCTCCTCGCCCTTCTTGCTCGTTAGATATTCAAAACAATCAGCGATCTGAGTTTTGGTTCCTAGTACGGTTTGAATTTCCTCATTAAGAAAGTCATGAAGCACAGGGAGTTCGCTTTCTTCAATCCCGCTTTTTTCTGGATCAAGGGCTGCATTACCCCAAATAGTGCAGATATAAACCTGAAACAGATCCTTATCAATAAATTTGTCCTCTATCATGCAGTTATCGATAATTTCCTGAACCGCAGGCGAAAACCTGACTCTAGCTTCTTCTACATTCATCGCTGATTAATGCTTAACTCGGATTGACTATGGGCGTTTGGTGCCACAGCTTTTAACTGCTGACCGGGCAATTATACCTCGAATATTGATCTTCACACGGTTTGTTTTCCTGCCGTTAGCATCGGCACTGAAAAGCGTCTTTCGCTAGTGGTATTTTTGCCAGGAAATCCTCGCTAAACTTCACCTCAGACGGACTTCCGTGGAATAAATGTTGGACCAAGACAACCCGGACATCAGCGCCCTACCCCGCAAGATTATCCATATTGATATGGACTGTTTTTATGCGGCTGTGGAAATGCGGGATGCACCAGAATTGTCGAACAAACCTATCGCTGTAGGGGGCGCTGCAAATAAACGGGGTGTCATTTCAACTTGCAATTATATCGCTCGAGCATTTGGTGTTCATTCCGCCATGGCAACCGGCTATGCGATGAAGCTTTGTCCTGACCTGATTGTAATTCCGGGTCGCATGAGTCACTACCAGCAAATATCAAAATCTATTCACGAAATATTTCGGCGCTACACGGACGTGATCGAACCGTTGAGCCTTGATGAAGCCTTCCTTGATGTAACCGGATCCGAGCATTTTGGGGGTAGCGCAACGCGGATTGCTGCAGATATTCGTCGTGCGATCGCCAGCGAACTTAATCTCACGGCGTCAGCTGGTGTTGCGCCGAACAAGTTTCTGGCAAAAGTTTGCAGTGACGAGAATAAACCAGACGGTCAATGTGTGGTGACTCCGGACGGCGTGGATGATTTCGTCAGTACCCTTTCCTTGAAAAAAATTCCAGGTGTCGGAAAAGTTACGGTGAAGCGACTGGCCGCTGAGGGCCTGCACACGTGTGCAGATGCCCAGGCAATGGGCGAAGAACAGCTGGTGAAGCGATTTGGACGGCTGGGTCGACTACTTCACAAACGCTGTCGCGGTATTGATGAGCGGCCTTTAACAACGCAATGGGTTCGAAAATCTCTCAGCGTGGAGAGAACTTTTGCAGAGGATGTCGCTGGATTGCCAGAAGCTGAGAAAATACTCAGTCGACTATTCGAAGAACTGGAGAGTAGACTCAAACCGCATCGATCGCGAGGCATACGGAATCAGCAGATAAAACTCAAATTTGCTGACTTCCAAACAACCACCATCGAACGCGCCAGCGACGCTTTAACATACAGTCTTTACCTGGCGCTGTTACCTGAAATTTGGGCGCGCGGGAACGGACGCAGCATTCGTTTATTGGGGCTGGGGGTTGGGTTTCAGGACGAATCTAGCCCTGAAAACCACCAGCAAATGAATTTGTTCTAGCCCGAAATACGCACCGGCAACTCACGAATGCCGTGAATGAAATTCGACCGCAAGTAGGTTGGATCGCCTGTCACTTCCATGCGCGGGAAACGTTTAAGGATTTCTTCCCATAGGACGTTGAGCTGCATTTCGCCCAGCCGATTCCCGACACAGCGATGGATACCAAATCCGAATGATAGATGTTTACGCGGATTAGGCCGGTCAATGATAAAACTGTTGGCATTCTCAATCTCGGATTCATCTCGATTGCCAGAGATATACCACATGACCATCTTGTCGCCCGCTTTGATTTGTTTGCCACTTATTTCGATATCTCGCATTGCGGTTCTGCACATATGCGCGACCGGTGATTGCCAGCGAATGATTTCAGGCACCATTTTTGGCACAAGGCCAGGGTTGTTCAGTAGCTTTGTGTATTCATCCTGATGACGATGTAGCGCCAGTACGCCGCCACTGATTGAGTTCCGAGTCGTATCATTGCCACCGACGATAAGGAGCAGCATGTTTCCCAGAAACTCGTTGGGAGTCATATCCTTGGTCGATTCACCGTGTGCCAAGGTAGAGATGAGATCATCAGCGACCAAAGGCGCAGCAGCGCGTTCTTTCCAAATCGCATCGAAATACTCGAAACAGCGCCAGAGTTCTTGAAAGCCTTCCTCGGGTGTTTCAAAAAAATCGGGGTTGCTCAGATTTTCAACCGTATCTGACCAGTGTACGAGTTTATGACGATCTTCCTGAGGCACATTGAATATCGTCGCGAGCATTTGTCCCGTCAGTTCCACGGACACTTCTTTCACCCAGTTAAAGTCTTCGTTTCTTGGCAAATTATCGAGAATTGTCCCTGCGCGTTCCTGTATCAACCCCCGCAATTCTTGCAGACGTTTCGGCGTAAAAGATGGCGCAACGACTTTGCGTTGGTCGTCGTGTTTGGGAGGGTCCTGCATGATAAACATCGGCAGGTAAAAAGGAGAGTCTTTGGCTGGTGTCTCGGTCGGTCTGCCACCCATGCGTATGCCGCCGTTGTCGATATCACTCGAAAAAACCTCATGGTTGGAATCAATCGCCATGATGTCTTTGTAGGTCGTGGCGGACCAATATGGACCAAACATGCTTTCCTGCGTCAGGTGAAGCGGATCTTCCGCTCTGAGGCGCTCAAAATAAGGCTCAAACTTATCGTGTTCAAACAGCGAGGGATGCCCCGGGTCCAACTCTGCCAGCGGAATTTCAGCAGGATCCTGATGGACATCTATGGCCCATTTCTCCTGAGTTTCGCGATTGGTCACACTCACCTGTGCGCTGGGGTCAATATTGGCATCTGACATGTGGATCCTTGCCTTAACGTTCAAAAAAAGAGTAAGAATACTAGATCGTTCCGGTATCACGAATCAAGTAGTCTTATCCCGCAGGTAAAATCTGCAACAATGTTATCCAGTTGTACCTCAACCAGAGACTATTCTGTATGATGGCGCCCTGTGCGATTTAGGCAATACCGACTTAAAAGCGCATGCATTGCGAAGTCGCGTTAGGCAAACGGAATGCCAGTTACTGAATAAGAAATCACGATCATGAGAAAAACAAAGATTATTTGTACCATTGGTCCCGCCACGGCCAGTTACCCGATGCTAGAAAAACTTGCACATGCCGGGATGGACGTTGTGCGTCTCAACATGTCTCACGGTGACCATGAATCCGCGGCAGCAGTCATCAAGTCAATCAAGACGCTCAACAAAAAGATCCCTTATCCCGTAGCGATCTTGATGGACACACAGGGTCCTGAAATCCGCACAGGCGATCTGGTCAATGATCTTGAGCTCAAAAATGGTTCAGAGATATCAATTACGGTGAGAGACTCGGTTGATGTGGAACGCTCCTCTATCCATATCCACTATGATGATCTGATAGAAACGGTGAGTGTCGGTGACAGAATTACAGTCGACAATGGCATCATCAATCTCGAAGTACTTGAAAAGCAGTCAGATGGCATTATGCGCTGTCGGGTTATCGATGGCGGTATCCTAAAAAGCAAACGTCATGTGAACCTACCTGGCATACGCGTCAATTTACCTGCGATCACCAAGAAAGATAAAGAAGACATTCTTTTCGCGCTGGAACAGCAAGTCGATTTCATTGCGCTTTCATTTGTGCGGGAAGCCGCGGACGTCCGGGAACTCAGGGAGTTGATGGGAGAGAAAGCTGGCAAGATCAAGATAATCTCAAAGATCGAAGATCAATCCGGGGTGACTAATCTGGCAGAAATCATTGACGAGTCAGACGGCATCATGGTGGCAAGAGGAGATCTTGGTGTAGAAATCAATGTCGCTTCTCTGCCCAATGTACAAAGAAAAATAGTGAAGTTGTGTGCCGAAAAAGGTAAGCGAGTAATCGTTGCGACGCATTTACTCGAATCCATGATTGAAAACCCAATTCCTACACGCGCCGAAGTGACTGACGTTGCCAACGCAATTTATGAAGAAGTCGATGCAGTGATGTTATCCGGTGAAACAACCGTCGGTAAATATCCGGTGCGTTGCGTGGAGCAACTGGTAGAGATTGCAGAAATCACGGAAGCGATTCCCGGACTGTCTTTTAGCGACAACCTGATTTGTGACAATGATAAACAACATCTTGCTGTGACGGCTGTCAACCTAGCCGAATCACTGGGTGCCGCTGGCATTGTTGTCATCACACGCAGAGGTTACATGGCTGACTATGTCACCAACTGTCGTCCCAACAAAACCAGAATCTATGCTTTTACTAACGACTCCCAGACCCGAAGGCGTCTGATACTGAACAGGAACCTATCCGCTTTCAGAACTGCATTCAGTCGGGAGCCCGAAAAAACACTCCAAACCGCGTTTGACGTGCTGCTGAACAGGGAAAACTTTTCAGCGGGCGATAAAGTTGTGGTGATCTCCGATGTATTGGAAGGTGTGGGCATCGAGGCGATTCAGATTCGCCATCTGCTGCCGAAAGAACCGGTCGTTGCAGAGGGATAACATCATACCCGTCGTCATCTTGTATGCAGGGTTAGGCAAATATCTTGCCTGGATTAAGGATGTCTTTCGGGTCTAACGACTGTTTGAGCACCTTCATTAGGTTGATCTCATCACTGTTTCTTGACCAACTCAAATACTCCTTTTTCTGCAGTCCAATACCATGTTCGGCCGAAACCGAACCTCCACGGGCAGGAAGACCGGCGTAGACAGTCTCATCAATCGCCTTTTTCGCCTCAATCGATGAATCGCCGTTGCCAACGATAATATGCAGGTTACCGTCGCCAAGATGGCCAAAAATCATGCAGCTATGATCTGGCCATCGTTCAGTTAATGACGCTTTCAGCTCCTCAACGTAGGATTCCATATGATTGAGTGACACACTGATATCGAACGCGAAAATAGGTGCATTCTGGGCGACCTGCCCTACGTCATCGCGTATCGCCCACAAATCATCTCTCTCTCCTTGGTTCTGGGCAATGACTGCATCGGCAATCAGTTCTTGTTCTAGCGCCTCGGTTAGAGCCGCCACAAATCGTTCCTGGTCCGCGGTGATCGAGCCTCCTAACGCTTCCAGCAAAACGTAATATTTGTAGTTATCGGGCAGAGGTGCCCTGCCTTCTGCAGGTGGTTTTGTAACCAGTTGATAGTAGTCTTGCCAAAGTACTTCATAAGCGCTCAGGGTGCCACCAAGCGCTGAATCTATGTGATTTAGAAATTCTGTCACCTTTGTAAAATCGTCTATTGCAAGCAAAGCCATTTCTTGGCTCACCGGCAATGGGCGCATTCTAAGCACGAGTCTGGTAACAACGCCCAGTGTTCCCTCTGAGCCAATGAACAGCTGTTTTAAGTCGTATCCTGTGTTGTTTTTGAGAATCTTGTTCATGGAAGAAATTATCGTACCGTCTGCTAGTACAACTTCCATGCCGAGAACTTGATCACGCATCATGCCGTAACGAATCACGCGATTCCCACCGGCGTTCGTTGAAACATTACCGCCGATTGTTGCTGTTCCCCGCGCGCCGAGGTCTAGGGGAAACAACATACCCGCTTCGTCGGCCTTTTCCTGAACTGTTTGTAAAGGCACGCCGGCTTGCACTGTCATCGTCCGGCTTCGAACATCAATGTCCTCGATTGCATTCATTCGTTCAAGGCTTAGAGCAAGTTCATGCTGATTGGACTGGGTCGCATCAACCAAACCGGTCAGTCCACCGTGGGGCACGACGGGTTGATCCATCTCGTGGCAGATTGCCAGGATTTG